>WNET01000076.1_pt1 | contig 37680 bp, 38 predicted proteins | sample 5399911 | NCBI WGS metagenome assembly WNET01 (sample SAMN13153333, study PRJNA577476) | soil metagenome | isolation source: 40 cm grassland meadow soil pre-rain plot 2 | place: USA:California | collected 2015-09-08 | reverse complement strand
TCACACGCAGACACGCCACGCCGTCTAGGAGTCACGTAGGTCACGCAAAGGAGTCGATATGTACGCACGCAATGTGTCCATGCATCTGAAGGCCAACACGGCCGGTGTGTTTACCCAGACGCTCGAGAAGGACGTCCTGCCCCTGCTTCGGAAACAGCAGGGCTTCAAGGACGAGATTTCCTTCGTTGCCCCGGACCGCTCCGAAGCGGTGGCGATCAGTCTGTGGGATCGGAAAGAGAGCGCGGACAACTATAGCCGCGACATCTATCCGCAGGTGCTGACGAGCCTGGCGAAGGTGGTTGAGGGAACACCGACGGTTGAGGCCTTCGAGGTCTCGAACTCGACCTTCCACAAGATCGCCGCAAGCAACTAGCACTCGACCGGTCGGCGCGGCCGCTCGTAGCTCCGGTCTTTCAAGGCCGACCGGTCTGTTCAGGGAAAGGGGGCGGCCGAGCCCGCCCTTCTTTCTCGTTCGTAACGGGATGATGAAGGAGCCCAGCAGACTTTATGGATGGCATGGTCATACATATCGCCACGCGCGAATGTCCCATCACACAGCACCATCCCGAGATGGAGTGCGCAGTCGTGGCGGCCCGGCGCCGGTGTCAGGAGGAGGGCGACTCCGCCATGCGCCGGCAGCACCGGGATGAGCAGGGACAGGCTAAGGAGGGAGCCCGATGGCACCCATCACACTCCAGCGCCTCGTAAAGAAGCTGGACAAGCTGAAGCCAGAGGCGGACGCGGCAAGGCTCAAATCGCCCGACTATGGCCGCTGGCTCGCCCGAATGATCCTACGACTGCGGGAGCGAGGCTTAGACGCTGATCGGGCCGCCGCCACAGCGGCGCTCGCGGAGGCGCTCAAGCGGGGAGCCATCATGGCTCCGGTGGAGGCAAAGCTTCGCCAGCGGCCTGGGCTGACGTGACGACGATGCCCACGACCTTGGCACGGTCCGCCATCGTGGTAGACAGCTGCATCTGGAAGGTTTATCCCACGGGCCGCATCACCGTTTATGGGAAGGATGAGTTTGGGTTGCTGTTCGAGCTCGGAACCGGCCCCGAGCGCAAGCGCCGCTTCACTCGCTATTCGCCTCTGGGATCCAAGAGTACCGACGCATCCCTCGCTGAGCTCACTGAGCGGCAGCTGCTGGACCTCTTCCATCAGTCGCAGCCCGCCTGGACGTCGCCTGAGGGGGGATACGGAGTGCGTTGAACGGAGCGCCGCAGGAACGACGTCTACATCTCTGGGTTCAGGGGGTCGCGGGTCGATTCCGGTCGTCTCGCACCAGCAACGTCACACCCGAACCCCGGGGACGAGGTGAAGCTGATGATGGAGTAAGAGTTGGAGTAACAACGTGCTATTTTGGGGGGTTTTCTCACTCGCAGGTACTACCCGAGGACGCCCTAACATCGCGTGATACAACGTTTGGTAGTACTTGCGGCTGCGCCGCCCGAGCACCCCATTCAGGTGCGCTACCGGACTGCGCTACGTCCCGTGACCTCGACCCCGGAAGCCCCCACCCCGTGAACAGCCACCAGGTGCAAGACGCTCAGACGCACAGTGGTTATCAGCCGTCAGGTGGTAGGACCAACAATTCCGGCGAGCCGGAACATACCCCCGCGTGACGACAGACTCAACTCGCCCGCCTCAGCCTCGACTCCTCGGCGCGCGGGCTCGAGCCTTCGAGCCTGCAGAATCGTACAACGAATTCGCACCATTGTCATACCGCCCGCCTTGCCCGCATAGAATTCGTGGAGTTCTGTTCAAGCAGCAACAGGTGAGGAGGAACAATGCAGCATCGCAGATTGGGAAAAGGCGACCTGGAAGTCTCGGCCTAGCGCCCGACGATCCGGGCGGCTCGCGCGGTCAATGAATCCAGCGCGGCGTACGGCTCCGCGCGACCGGTCTGCACGTCGTAGAAGAACGCGCGCTCCGGTGTCTCTTCGAGCGATCGGCGGTCTCCGCGCTCGGCCGACCGGAGGGCGAGCACGACGATGCGGCGGCCGTCGAGCGGCTCGTGGGCCAGGATGCTCCAGCCTTCGGGGAGCACCCGGCGAAAGGAGCCCCCGTGGAGGTCGCTCACGTAGAGGCTCGCCGCGTCGTCCTCGTCGAGCCCACCGTCGCCGTCCGTGTCCTCGAAGGCGATTTCGTACGTGATCCACGCTTGCAGGGAATCGTCCTTGGAGCGAGGAAAGTTCACCGACCGGATGAGGGCCGGCCGATCGAGCAGGAGATGTCCTGGGCCGCCGCCCGGCTCGAGGAAGATCGCGTTGACGTACAGCGCGTAGCGCTCGCCGTAGGAGTCACTCGATGCAAACCCATGCGCGGGACGCTCGAATGCCTCACCGTACCCGATCAAGACGATACGCGTCGTGCTCTTCCAAATCGATTGGGGCGGATCGTACCGGACTGCACGGGAGGTCCGGTCCGCCGGCGCGCCGTGCGTGGCCGTGATCACCGCCGAGTGACGGTGGAACCAGCTCGAGCCCAGCTCCACGACGAGCCAGATCGCCAGGGCGACGAACAACACCGCCAGGAGCAGCCCGTTGACCAGCCACACGCGTTTGAGTAGTCGCTCTTGATCCACCCTCAGTGCCTCCTTCCCGTCTCCTCCGCCAACACCGCCGTCATGTACAGCATGCTGTTGCGAGACGCCGCGACGGCAGCATCAGTTGAGATGTAAGGCGGTGACACGGGTTACGAGCTTCTCAGGCAGCGGCTCCCCTGCGTGATAATATGCACTCCCCTCAAGCCGCTTCCCGCCAACTGTGTGGCCGTAGGCGAGGACGTGTGCGGACGGGCCGTAGCTGGCGTGCACGCCGAGCGACACGGTATTCGAGATGACGCCGAATGTTCGAGCCAGCCAGCTCGACGTGACGGTGCGCTCCGGAAAACTGACAAAGCCGTCCTCATCAGTATACGCATCCTGCTCGTGGCTCGTCGACTCGACGGAATAGTCTTTCCAAACCTGCCTCACAAACGCACCCCTCAAAGGGTTACCTGCCGTATCAACGATTCGTATCGTCCACGCTGGACAGACGGTCGATCTTGAAGGGTAGAGCGAAACCACGCCGGCGCCGATGAGGCCAACGAGAAGGGTGCGCAGCCAAGTCTGTCTCTTCTTCAGCGTCAACCCTTGCCCGATTCTACCATATGCTGCACCCACAGGCTACCAAGAGGACCGCGAAACCGCACAAACTGGACCTGAGGGGCATCGCGCTGCCTAACGGGGCGCGCCTAAGCTGCGGCGCGCTGGCGAATGAATCATTCCCTAATCTACGCGCGCCGCCAGCTTCAAGCGCTTGTTAAGCGGCATCACTTTGTCAACAGTTCCTTCACGGCGAGGTGGCGTTGCTCACCATCCCAGTAGACGAATGCTATACGGCGGGTCGGCAGGTGGACGTCAAAATCGGCGAGCTCAGCATAGTCGGCCAGCGGCAGGAGGCGCTCGCCATCGTACCAGAACGCCGGGTTGTCCCCGCGTTCGTACGGCGGGTGGACCGTGACGATGAACAACACATCGCCGGGTCGGCGGGCGCGGAGCGCGAGGCCAGACTGCTGCGGGTGGGCCGGAATGCGCGTCAGGGCACGAAGCCGTCCGCTGCGCAGGCGGTAGAGCGTGAGCGTGTCGCTGCCGACGGCGAAGATGACGTCCTGGCCGGCGACGAAACCACCCCTTAGGTCGGCTGACGCCGGCTCCGGCTGTCGCAGGACGCGGACGGCCTGTCGGCGGTCGAGCCTATACAGCCAGACGTCGTCATCCACACCCGCGTGGCGCTTCTGCATCAGCACGAAGCCCGGACCGCGAACCGTCGGCCAGCCGAACCCGGAGGCGAACACGGCGCTGGGGCTCACGCCGGAAGGGGCGACCTCCGGGTAGAGACGAGCGAGACTGTCAGCCAAGGGCTCATACGCGTCCTCTTCACCTCCCTCGTGGTGCTCCTCGTGCAGGATGCCTCGGGTACGCACATTGAAGGTGACGGCCGTGACGCCGACGTCGCCATCGGGAATCCAGGCCAGAAGGCTCGTGTCACTCAGCCATTGGAAGTCACGTACGTACGCTTTGTAGGTCGCGTACTTCGCTGCGGCCTTGGCAGGCAGAAGCGTGTCGAGAACACGTCGCCGCATGTCGAGGATCAAGATCTGGGTGTTCTCTCCTGTGGTGTCGGCCAGCACCTGTGAGACGGCGAGCAGACGTCCGCTCGGCGAGAACTTCGGCCAGACGTAATCGCCGGGGCGCAGCTCCGTGATGGTGCGGCCGGTGAGGGACGTCTGAGCGGTCGCCGCGGCGCTGGAACTCAGCGTCGCACCGAGCGCAAGCACGAGGAAGCGCTGAGCCTTCATGATGTTGAGCCCTCCGCAAGCCGCCTAACGTTGAGCGTAAGCGGCGCGCCAACCAAGGTTGCAGCAACTGTTGATCGTCGTCACCCAGCTGGCATGGTACCGAAGACCGTCCGGAGCGAGACGCCCTCGATCGCGGAAGCGGCGGTAGACGGGGACTGCGTCACCGCCTCGGAAGTTTTCGACGATCACGTAGAGCATGGGAATTTGGAGATGGGCTCGTGCAGCGCCGGTGTAGTTTCAAAAGAGTCGTCGCGGCCCAACACCAGCTTGAGCGGCGCGCCGCTTCTGCGCGTCCGCGTCGAAGCGTTAGTTAGGCACCTTTATCTTTAAATCGACGTTGTTACCGTCGTCGCACTTCATTCTTATGTGTAGAAGACGCGATTCTTCAAATTTGGTGTCAGCCCCCAGAGCGAGGAAGCCAGAAGCAAGCTCGCAGGAAGTAGAGCGAGGGTTCTGGGTGCACGAATCATGAAAGTACTCTCCGCGCCTCCAAGCTCGTGTTAGGCGTCAGGCCTTCGCGCGTGGGCCGATAAGGAGCTGGACGACAAGAGCGGCGACAAAGAACGCTAGGGCTGCTCCCAGCGAAATCAGCGCGCTGAGACCGTACTTGGAGGCCGTGCCACGATCGCTTCGAAAAATCCGGGCGCTCGAGTAGACCGCGGCAAGGCCAAATAGTGCACCCAGGCCACCGCCGACGAAGACAAGGGCAATGGGGATCCCCATCCACACGTATTCGTACCAAGCGAGCGGCCGGGCGAGCTCGATCGCTTGGCCCCCGATCTGGACCTTCGGAACGGGGTCGAGACCATTGGTCTTGAGGCGGATTTCGCGCTCTTGTCCGGAGTTGTCCCTCAGCGAGAAACGGAGGCGTTTTCCCTTAACCTCGCCTCCATCGATAATAAGTCGCGGACCCTTGAAGAACCCTGCGGTGCGTACAGCGAGGCCGCGACCGGCAAACGCTTCGTGCTTGATGGGAAGGTCCATCGCGAACTCCTGGCTGACGCTTTAACGACCGTTGAAAGAGAAGTTGCGAAAGCGGTGAGTCTCGGGATCGTACTCAACGCCGAAATAATACTCGCCTCCGTCGCAAACCACGGTTGGGACTCCCCGCCAGTAGTCGCTGTCTCTCGATGCAGGTGGAAAGTTGCGGAGGGCCGCAGAGTCGTTGCGGTGCTCGGTCAAGAAAGTCCTGGTTTCAGCTACCTGTGTCTTGTGGAAGCCATTGACGTAAATGATTCGGCGCCCGCCAACAATGACGCCGGCGTACTGACGGTAGTAGTCTACTGCATGAGGGCGCAGAGAGTCTGGCAGGCGCACCGCTAGTAGCTGGCGGTCAAGCAGAACAGAGAGCGGGCTCTCCAAGCGACGGACCTGGTCTGGGGATGGATTCCAAGTGCCCCCGATTGGGGTCGGAGTGCCGCGACTGCACTGCCGAAGAAGTTGCCGAGCCGATGCGGGAGGGAACACAGCCCCCCACTCAGGGTTGAGAAGCTCCCGTGTGGTAGGAGCTTGGCTGAAGGAGGCCAGGACCGTGGCCGCCACAAATGGGATGATCGTTCGTAACCTCATATTATTAGTGCAGCCGCCTAACGGGGCGCGCCTAAGCTGCGGCGCGCTGGTGAATGAATCATTCCTTAATCTACGCGCGCCGGCAGCTTCAGGCGCGTGTTAGGCGGCGCGAATTCACCGCTTAAGTGCAGCAGGCCATCCGGCCAACGCGCGATGATCTCCGCGAGATCGAAAACGCCGCTTCACAGATCACGATTCAGGGCGCGCGGTACCCCGAAGCCCTTGAGAAGAGAACCGGTCTCTAAGGAGGAGCGCTGCATGCGAATCGGCATTCTGGGTTCGGGACTGATGGGCGGCAAGCTCGGAACGGTCTGGGCGCGGGCCGGACATGAGGTGGTATTCAGCTACTCGCGCGGCAAGGAGAAGCTGAACAAGGTCGCGCGAGACGCCCGTGGGAAGGCGCGGGCGGGCACACCGAGTGAGGCTGCGAAAGACGCCGATGTGCTCTTGCTGGCCGTGCACTGGTCCCGAATCGACGACGTGTTGAAGCAGGCGGGCGACTTGTCGGGCAGAGTGATCGTCAGCTGCTCGCTTCCGATGAATGCCGACGACACAGACCTTGTGATCGCCCACACGTCTTCCGGCGCGGAGGAGCTTGCAAAGAAGGTTCCCAAGACTCGCGTTGTGTCTGCCTTCGGCACGGTGCCGAGTGAGGTGTTGTTTGACGTGTTCGAGTCTCGGCGCAAAGCTACGAGACCGAGCCTCGTGTACTGCGGGGACGATTCGAGGAGCAAGAAGACTACCGCTGAGCTGATCCGCGACGTGGGTTTCGATCCCGTGGACGCTGGGTCCCTACGGATCGCCCGTTACACCGAGCCGTTCGCGCTGCTCGTCGCCCAACTTGCGTACGAGGGGAAAGGCGGCCCAAGACTAGCGTATCGGTTCGAGCGATTTGGAGAATAGGAATTCAGAAAATGGAGATCAAGAGAATCGGCTCACAGCCATCGGGCAAAGGACCGGCCGAGTATTTTACCGGCACTGTACGCATTGATCCCCTGTTCGAGGCACACGGTCCAGCACGCGCGCTCGGCGCCAGTGTCACATTCGAGCCCGGCGCTCGGACAGCATGGCACACCCACCCGCTGGGTCAGACCCTGATCGTGACGGCTGGCTGCGGCCGGGTGCAACGCTGGGGTGGCCCGATCGAGGAAATCCGGCCGGGTGACGTGATCTGGATCCCGCCGGATGAGAAGCATTGGCACGGCGCCACGGCGACCACGGCCATGACGCACATCGCCATTGTGGAACAGCTCGATGGCAAGAGCGCCGACTGGATGGAGAAGGTCAGCGACGCAGAATACCGGGCGGGCGAATAACGATCGGTTCGCGAAGATAGCCCCGCTTGCGGCCGCGCGGCAGGGCCCGTATCGTCGTGGCCCTCCCCATTCGGAGACCCACGATGCGACCCGTCTCACGTGTCATCCCGCTCCTCGCCGCGCTGCTCGCTTGCCGCTCCGCCGCGCCCGCCGCGCCGCCCGACACCTCGGCCGCCGCCAAGCAGGCCATTGACGCCGCGAACGCCACCTGGCCCCGCCTCACCAGCACGGGCCACGCCGACTCGATCGCGGACTTCTATGCGCAAAACGCCATCGTGCTCCCCCCCAACATGGCGCCCATGCGCGGCCGCGACGCGATCCGCCAATTCTTCGGCACGTTGAACACGGTGTCGCCCGCCCTGACCCTGCACGCCGACTCGGTCTGGGGCAGCGGATCCATGGCCGTGGAACAGGGACGCTGGCGCTTCGAGTGGCCCGCGGCCGCCAAACGGCCCCCCGGCGCTCCCGCCGTGGACTCGGGCAAGTACCTGGTGCGCTGGGTGAACGAGAACGGCCGCTGGCTCATGGCCCAGGACATCTGGAACTCGGACCTCGCCCTGCCGATGGCGCCCCCGCGCGCCGCGCGGTAGTATCGAGGGACCACTCCCACTCCCAGGAGGCGGGTCCATGGCGACCGTGCGGGATATGCTCGCCAAGAAGGGCAGCGACGTGATCACGATCGCGCCGAGCGAAACGGTGCTGCGCGCGGCGGAGCTCATGAACGACCGGGGGATCGGCGGGCTGGTGGTGGCCGAGCGCGGCCGCCCCGTGGGCATCTTTACCGAACGCGACATCCTGCGCCGCGTGGTGGCGCAGCAGCGCGATCCCACGACCACCCGCGTCGCCGACGCGATGACGAGTCCCGTGATCGCGTGCGCTCCCGAGACGAGTGTCGAGGAGTGTGCCGCGATGATGACCGCCAAGCGCATCCGCCACCTCCCGGTCGTGAACGAGCAGCGGCTCGCGGGGGTGATCACGATCGGCGACGTGCTCGCCTTCCAGGTGAGCGAGCAGCAGGCGACGATCGAGTACATGCACCACTTCATGTTCGATCTGCGGTAACGGGATCCGGAGTTCAGCTCACGACATCGTTGCCCCGAAGGTCGCGAGTGCGGCTTGAGCCGCGCATACCGGGCCGTGAAACGTAGCCCGCTCCATCCCAACGACTTACCAGGCCACGAACGAAACGCTGTTGTACCGCCCACCAGTCGCGTTGCATATTGGTCCCCCCTTATGGCGACCGGCGCGAAGGACGTCTGGGTTTTCCAGATCGTGCACCAGGACACGGGCAAGCCCGCCCAGGGCGTGCCCGTGACGGTGCTGGACGCGTCCGGCAACGCCGCGGGCCACTGGGTGAGCGACGCCAACGGCACCGTCGCGATCCCGCGGCGTGATACGCCCCGGCTGCGGCTGCGGGTCGGCCTGCGGAACGAAGAGCCGATCGAGCTCGCCACGGCGACGCTGGGCGAGGGCCCGACGCCACTCGCCGCACCGACCCAGCTCCCGCCCGCGGCGGCCGCGGGCGGCGAGCGTCAGGTGCTCCCCGCTACGCCCCCGCCACCCACGCCCGCGGAGCAGACTGAGGTGCCGGGCCACGTCCTCTACTTCCAGCGGCTCGCGATGTTCGCCGAGCGGGCACCGGCCACCTCGACGGGGGGACCGCGCGACGCCGTCGCCGACTTCTTCACTCCGCCCGCCGACGGCCCTGCGGCGATGCGCTACGGGGTGCTGATCGAGGTGGAGGAATACTGGCAGTCGCTCGGCGTGCTGTGGGGCGAGCTGCTCTACAGCATATCGCTGACGCCGGGAGACGAAGCGAAGCTCGCGGTACTCGACGGTCGCTGGCGGCGCGAGGCGGAGGGCCGCGAGCGCCCGCTCCAGATTCTCGCGCGCATGGTCGGCACGTCGATGCTGGGCGATCTCGTGACCGCGCTGCGACCCGAGCTGCAGCTCGATCCGCTCACTCTCGCGGAGCCGAACCTCGAAGCCGCCGTGTTCGATACGGTCCAGATGATCCGCGACCGCACGGAGCGCATGAGCCAGGCGCTGCGGCGCCGGCCGCTCGGCGTCGTGGACGCCCACGCGGACACCCCCCCTGGCGGCGCGATCCGCACCGTCCGCAATACCACGCGCGACCGCCTCGTCACGTTCCACTTCTTCGAGCCGCTCGAGCGCTTCAAGGTGATGGTGCGGAGCCCGCGCGTGCGGCCCGTGATCTTCGTGCCGTTCCGCCTTCCCAACGTCGCGACGCCGGACGTGGTGCGGCGCTTCGGCTACATCTTCCGCCGCACGCTGCTCGACCGGGGGCTGCTGCCCGACCTGGACCGGCTGCTGGGCGGCGACGAGCCGCGCGGCGGCGCCTCCACCGTCCGGCTGCTCGAGCACGTCGAGTCGAACCTGTTGTACTACTCGACCGCGATCATCGCCGTCGGCGACGCCGCCGGGCGCCATGCCGCGCTCGCCAAGCTGCGCGACCCGATGAACCGGCCGCTCACCGACGTGATCGAGAACGCCGTCGTGGGGCGGATGGGCGCCGCGATAGCGTTGCCGCTGCGCTCGTCGGCCCAGCTGCCGCCCGAGTGGCGCGAGCCGCTCGCGGCCTACCAGGCTCGGCCGCTACGGGCGGGCGACGGCTTCGTCGTGACGATCCCGCATCCGGGCGTGTGGGTCAGTGCCCAGGCGCACGAGGCGATGCAGCGCCAGGCCGAGTCGCACGAAGCCGCGGGCTAGAGCGCCCGCTCTGCTCGCGCCAGTTGCGTATCGCCCGCGCGTGCTTCGCGTAATGACCGTAGGTATCGAGCCGCAGGCGACGGCGAAAGCGCGTTTCGCCGCTGACTTGGTCACCGGGTGCGCTCTCGATGAAGGCGGTTAACCGGCGGTGGACCTCGTCCCGCTGGCCCAGTACCTCGGCGAGCGACAAGTCCTTCTTCTGCGCCGTCATCCTGGCGTTGAAGGCGTCGATGCCGCCATACGTCACGGAATACCGCGGTGGTCTCCCGCCGGCGAGGATGAGCGGCAGGTGCGTGAGCGCCTCCTCTTCCCACCAGGTGACGTGCGCGATGACGTCTCTGACTGACCAGGCGCCTGCGACGCCAGGCTCCAATAGCTCCGCGTCCGAGAGGCCGGCGTAGGACTCCTTCAGCGCCTCCCACGCCTCTTCGAGCCGTTTGAGCAGTTGCCTCCTATCCACGGACCCACCTCACATCGCGTGATGAAAGATCGCGTCAACGCAGCCGCTGTCGCTATCCGGTTTTGACGCGCAAACCGCGGGGGTGTAGCGTTGTCGGCCCCCCCTTCCGGAGCGAATGGTGGCACAGCCGCGGCAGGCGACGTGGTACCGGTGGGACGATCTTCCCAAGGAAGCGGTCAACCCTTCGCTCTCGCGCCGCCTGATCACCGGCGATCGCGTGATGCTCGCCCACGTCTACTTGAAGAAGGGCTGCATCGTGCCGAAGCACGCCCACGAGAACGAGCAGTTCACCTACATCCTCGATGGGGCGCTCAGGTTCCTGCTAGGAGAGGACGGCCGGCAGGAGGTCGTGGTGCGGGCGGGAGAGGTGCTGCACGTCCCCTCGAACGTGCCGCACGAGGCGCACGCGCTCGAGGACACGCTCGACGTCGACGTGTTCTCCCCGCCGCGCGAGGACTGGCTCAACAAGACCGACGCTTACCTGCGGAGGAAGTAGGCGGGTTTCCCCTGCTAGCGCGCGCGTCCGAGCGCGCGGAGAAATTCCCGGTCCCACGCCGCGGAAATGCCCTCGCGCGGCGAATACGGCCCGGGCTCGTAGGCGCGAGAAGTGATGCCGGCCTGGGCCAGCTCGCAGATGTGCCAGTCCTGGCGGTTCGTCTCGTCCCAGAAACGCACCGCGTCGTCGGGGTCGAAGCCGGAGTGCTCGAACGACTCGGGATTGAACAGCCACTCGCACGTGATGGCGGTGCGCCGCGGCCCGTCCGGCCACAGCGTGTGGAACATCACGTAGTCGGGGTGCAGCGACAGCAGCATGTTGGGGAAGATCGAGTAGAAGTAGACCCGGTTCAGATCCTCCGCCGGCAGCTCGCCCACGGGGGCGCCGCAGGCGCGGCCGCTCATGGTCAGGCTGCCGCCTTCCTTCGTGATGACCATGTAGCCGCCGAGGTAGGGGCCCTCCGCCAGGTCGTTCGCCCCGCTCGTGTACGGTGTGAGCTTGGCGAGCCCCGGATGGATCACCGGGCAATGCAGACACTCGGAGAAGTTCTGGAACAGGAGCTTCCAGTTGGCCTGTACGTCGTATTCGATGCGTCGCGCCGAGCGCAGCGTCGCCAGATTGAAGCGGCTGAACCGTTCGAGCACGGGTGCGAAGGCCCGCTCGAACGGCTCCGGCTCGCGGGCGAGGTTCAGGAACAGGAACCCTTCCCACGTGGCGACGGCCACGGCGTGGAGCGGGTAGTCGCGCTTGTCGAAGCCCTCTACGTCGCCCATGTGCGGGGCGCCGATCAGGGTGCCGTCGAGCGTGTAGGTCCAGGCGTGATAGGGGCACTGGATCGTCTCGGAGAAGCGCCCCCGCGCCTCCTCGCACAACCGGGTGCCGCGGTGGCGGCAGACGTTGTAGAACGCCCGCACCGCGCCGTCCTGTCCCCGCACCACGATGAGGCTCTCGCCCGCGACGGTCCGCACCACGAAGTCGCCCGGGTCTGCGAGCTCGGCGGCGCGGCCGGCGCACAGCCAGCGCCGGCAGAAGATGCGCTCCATCTCCTCGCCGTAGATCTCGGGCGCGGTGTAGTACTCGCGCAACAGGGTGCGCTGTCCCTGCCGGTAAGCTTCCGTGGGTTTGACGAAGCTGGTCATCGCGCCTGCCTCTCGCTGAGCGAGGATACACTGGCGAGCCCGTGTCCCGCAACTATGTTTGCACGTGCGTCGCTCCGCCTAGGTAGTTGGGCTGGCGGGGCACATCATGAAGGAGGTCCTCATGACCACACGTGCTATCCTCGTCCCGGTTGCCGCCGCGCTGGTGCTCGTGGCCTGTCGCGAGCCCGCGTCGCCCGCGTCCTCCAGTTCACCGTCTACCCGGCCGGCGTTTGCCGTCGGTGGCGGGCAGTCCGGCCTGAGCCTCCATCCCGGCGGGCTCGGCGAGCAGTCCTTCGCTAAGTGGGAGGCGCACGAGGGGGAGCCGGACGCGAAGGGGAATGCCGACCAAGCGCTCTACTTCCAGAAGATGGTGGCCACGCCGGTCTTCGCCGCCGGATTCGCGGTAATCGACGGGCTGCAGGGTCAGCCGGCGACGGCGTTGACCGCGCTGTCCTGGGACCACCGGGCAGACGGATGGTGCGGGGCGGGGGCTCCCCGCTGGAACGTCGGCGTCACGGATGCCAGCGGCGACCATACGGTCTTCCTGGGTTGCAACGCAGCCACGCACTCTCCGAGTGGCACTGACGGCTGGACGAGCGATTCGTATTCCGGCGCGGATATCGCGGCGGCCATCACGGCGGCCGGTGTCGATCCCGAGACCGCCACGATCTCGAGCCTCGCGATCCTGTTCGACGAGGGGACGGACGTGGGCCCCGGGTTCGTGTTTCTCGACAACATCACGGTGAACACCATGGTGTGGACCTCGCCGTCGGGCAACTCGAACTGACTTCCCGCTCTCTCTGCGACAACGGCCCGCTCAACGCGGGCCGTTGTACTTTCCAGCCCCGAACGCCACCCCCCGCCGCTCCGGACCCAGCACCGCCACGACCGCGCCGAGCACGAACACGGTCGCCGCGACCAGCGCCATCGCCCAGGCGTAATTCAGCTGCTCAGCAACGCGAGCCTCGGCGTAGCCGATATAGCCCGCCAAGAACACGCCGCATTGGTACGCGAAGCCCGGGAGAAACCCGCGCACCGAGTCGGGGGATAGCTCGGTGATGTGCGCCGGGATCACGCCCCAGGCGCCCTGCACGAAGAATTGCATCACGAAGGCGCCGGTCACCAGGAGTGGCAGCGACGGCGCGAACGCCCAGATCGGAATGACGGCGACGGCGCCGCTCAGCGCCAGCGCGATCGTGCGGCGGCGGCCCAGCCGGTCGGAGTAGAGCCCGCAGATGACGCCCCCGCAGAGCGCGCCTACCATCGAGAGCGCGGTCAGCGTCGCCCGCTGGGTGGGAGTGAAGCCCCAGTCGCGCTGCAGGAACGTGGGGTACATGTCTTGCGTGCCGTGAGAGACCATGTTCATCATCCACATCAGGACGGTGATGTAGAGGAAGAGCTTGAGATTGCCCGCGATCGCGCGGCCGAGCCCGGTCCAGCTCTCGTGCCGCGTGGCGCGCCACACTTCCGATTCGTGCACGCGGGCGCGCACGAACAGCGCGAGCAACGCCGGCAGCCCGCCGATGAAGAAGAGCGGCCGCCATCCCCAGTGCGGGAACACGAAGGAGTAGCACAAGGCGGCGAGCAGGTATCCCGCGGCGTAGCCCTGCTGCAACAACCCCGAGATGACTCCCCGCAGCCGGGGCGGCACCTTCTCCATCACGAGCGAGGCGCCCACGCCCCACTCGCCGCCCATGCCGATCCCGAACAGCGCCCGCAGCACCATGAACGTCGCGTAGTTCGGGGCGAGCCCAGTGAGGACCTCGACGCCGGAGTAGAACACCAGGTCGAGCATCAGGGGGAGCTTCCGGCCGTAGCGATCGGCGAGCAGTCCGAAAATGAACGCGCCCACCGGCCGGAAGGCGAGCGTCAGCCCGATCGAGGCGGCGATATCGGCGTCGGACTTGCCGAATTCCTTCGCGATCGCCGTGAGCGTCATCACGACGAGGAAAAAATCGAAGGCGTCGAGCGTCCAGCCGAGGAAGCCGGCGGTGACGGCGGCTCCCTGATCACGGGCCATGGGGGGGGTGGGTGTCATTGGTGTCCTGGGCGCGCGGCCTCTAGATTACCGCCGTTCCGTCCTTTTCACGACTCGGAGGCTGTTGTGCGTTGCGCCCCGCTGCTGCTGCTCGCCTCCGGCTTCGTCACGACACTCGCCGCCCAGACGAGCGGTCCCCCGCTACCTCGCGCCATCGCCGTGCTCGATTTGCGGTTCGACGGCGAGCACGCGAACGTGCTCGAGCCCGGCGACACCGCGGTCGCCCGCGCCGCCACCAGCGCGTTGCTCGCCGCGTTGGGCGCCGCTCCGGGCGTCACCGTGACCGACTCCGCCCGCGTGGCCGCCGCGGTGGCGGCCGAGGAGGCGGGCGGGAACGCGTGCGACCACGCCTGCGCGTTGCGCGTCGGCCACGCGCTCGGCGCGCGCTGGGTGACGAACGGCAGGCTCACGAAGACGAGCAACCTCGTCTGGCTGCTCGTCGCCGAGCTGTGCGACGTGGCGACGGGGCGGCCGCTGCTCGCGGACAGTTACGAGATCAAGGGCGACGCGACGCGCATGGCGCCCGCCGGGGCGCGCGTGTTCGCGCACCGCATCCAACGAGCCATCGCGGCTCAGGAGAAGCCATGAGACACCCATCCCGCCTGCCGCTTCCCGCGTTGCTGCTCGCGACGCTCGCGTTGCCCGCGCCCGCGCAGGAGACCGCGTCCGACACGCTGCTCACGGTGAACCATTACCTCGACTGGGAGCAGGTGCAGGACCCCCAGATCTCCCCGGACGGGTCGCAGATCATCTACACGCGCCGCTGGGTGAACAAGATCGACGACAAGTGGGAGTCGGCCCTCTGGATCATGAACGCCGACGGCTCGCACCATCGCTTCCTCCTCAAGGGCTCGGACGCCCGCTGGTCCCCCGACGGCACCCGCATCCTCTATCTCGCCGACGGCGAGCCCAAGGGGACGCAGCTCTTCGTGCGCTGGATGGACGCCGAGGGCGCCTCGTCCCAGGTGACGCGCGTGAGCGAGACGCCGACGGATCCGAAGTGGGCGCCGGGCGGCAAGTCGATCGCGTTCGTGATGCTCGTGCCCGACTCGAGTCTCTGGACTATCTCGCTGCCCAAGCCGCCCGAGGGCGCGAAGTGGACGGCCGCGCCGCGCGTGGTGGACGACCTGCATTACCGCCAGGACCGCGTGGGCTATATGGAGCAGGGCTTCACGCATCTCTTCCTCGTCCCGGCGGACGGCGGCACGGCGCGCCAGCTCACGACGGGGCACTGGAACGTGGGCGCGCGGTTCGACGGCTTGGTGTTCGGTGCGGGGTACGATTGGACTCCCGACGGGCGGACCATCGTGTTCGACGGTCTGCGGGACTCGACCTGGGACGGGCAGTATCGGGTGTCGCGCCTGTACACGCTCGACGTCGCGAGCGGCGCGATTCGGCAGCTCGTGTCCCGGCCGGGCTACTGGGCGGACCCCGCGGTGTCGCCGGACGGCCGGAGCGTGGCGTTCACGGGATACGATTCGACGGAGCATACCCACCGCACCTCGGACCTGTTCGTCGCCGGGATCGACGGGTCGGGGATGCGCGACGTCTCCCACGGCTTCGACCGCGACCCGGGCGACCTGTTCTGGGCGCCCGACGGCAAGGGCGTCTACTTCACCGCGGGGGACCGCGGGTCGATCAACGTCCACTTTGCGGATCTCTCGGGCGGGGTGCGCGACGCGACCCAGGGCGTTCAGGTCGTCTCGGTGACGGCGGTCGCGCGGACCGGAATGGCCGTCGGCGTGCGCAGCGATCCGCAGCATCCCGCGGACGTGGTCCGCTTCGACCTGCGGCGCCCCTCCACCCAACCGCTCGCCCGCGTCACGGCCGTGAACGACGACGTGCTCCAGAACAAGCAGCTCGCGACCGTCGAGGAGGTCTGGTACCCCTCGACGGGCGGAGCCCGGATTCAGGGCTGGATCGTGAAGCCGCCCGGGTTCGCACCCGCCAAGAAATACCCGCTCATTCTCGAGATCCACGGCGGGCCGTTCGCGATGTACAACGTGGGGTTTAGTTACATGTTCCAGAACTTCGCTGCCAACGGCTACGTCGTGCTGTACGTGAACCCGCGCGGCAGCACCGGGTACGGCGACGCGTTCTCGAGCGCGATCGATCACGACTACCCTGGACCCGACTACGGCGACCTGATGGCCGGGGTGGACGCAGTGATCGCGCGCGGCTTCGTGGACACGACGCACATGTACGTGTCGGGATGCTCGGGGGGCGGTGTGCTGTCGAGCTGGGTGATCGGGCACACCCACCGTTTCGCCGCGGCGGCCGTGCGCTGCCCGGTGATCGACTGGATCAGCATGGCGGGACAGACGGACATCCCGTTCTTCACCTTCAGCTTCTTCCATCAGCCGTTCTGGGACAAGCCGGACGAGTGGCTTGCGCACTCGTCGCTCATGTACGCGGGGCACGTCACCACTCCGACCTTGCTGATGACGGGAGAGCTCGACCGGCGGACCCCGATTCCGCAGACCGAGGAGTACTTCGCGGCGCTCAAGATGCGCCACGTGCCGACCGTGATGGTGCGCTTCAATGGCGAGTACCACGGCACCGGGTCCAAGCCGTCCAACTTCATGCGCACCCAGCTGTACATGATGAGCTGGTTCCAAAAGCACAGGTTGGGAGGGGAGCAGGCAGCGAGCAGTCAAGGGGCGAGCCGCTAGCGGCCGCTCAGCCCCGGGAGCGCGCCAGCTCTCCCGCGATCAACCGGGCCGCGAGCCGCGCGTCGCGCTGGATGTTGTAGAGCCCGCCCGTGGCGTCGTAGTTGTGACCGACGAAGTACAACGCGGGCTGGTCGAGGCTCACGACGCGGTCCCGCCGCCGCGCGAAGCCCTTCGCGTCGACCTGGACGAGCGCGCCGAGCGGCTCCAGCGCGGCGCCGAACCCGGTCGCGAGAATGATGTGGTCGAACCGGTCCGCGGTGCCGTCGCTGAAGCACGCTCCGTCCGCCGTCAGCTCGGCGACGCCGCCACGCACGTCGATCAGCCCCTCCACGATCGCGTCCACCAGATGGAAGCCGATGACGGGGATGGCGTCGAGCGGGCTGTGCGCCGGCCGCGGCAGCACCGGCTTGCCCCGCTTGAGCTCGCTCAGGAGGCGCACCAGGCCGACCGCCGCTTCCTGCGCGGCGCGCGGCAGCTTGCGGACCCAGTAGGCGACGTACTGGATCGGGAGCCCGGCGAGCGTGAGCGGCACGACGTTGGCGCCCGAGCGGACGGCGATTGTCACGCGGCCGCCGGCGCGGGCGATCTCGCTCGCGATCTCGGCCCCCGAGTTGCCGACGCCCACGACCAGGACCCGGTGCCCCACGTACGGCCCGGGGCGCTTGTACACCACGCTGTGGACGACGCGGCCGTCGAAGCGCTCCTGCCCCGGGAAGCGCGGAATTCTGGGATTGGCGACGATCCCGGTCGCGACGATGAGCGCCCGGGCTGCCAGCGTGCCGCGGTTGGTTTGGACGGTCCACGTGCCGTCACTCCGCGTGATCCGCTCGGCGGCGCAGCCCGTCTCGATCGGCAGCCCGAAGACCTGCGCGTAGTGCCGCAGGTAGTCCCAGAACTCGCGTCGCGGCACGAACAGCGGAGCCGTGCGGGGAAACCTGAGCCCCGGCAGGTTCGACATGTGCTTGCCCGTATGCAGCGTGAGGCTGTCGTACAAGTTTGCCCACGTGTAGCCCACGGTGTCGCCGCGCTCGAGCACCCGGTGGGGGACGCCGCGGTCCCGGAGCTGTTGCGAGGCGGCGAGGCCCGCCGGCCCGGCTCCCACGACGATGACCGGCGTCCGCTCAGGCATCGGCTCGCACGGCTTCCGCGACGCGATCCGCGAGCGCCATGATCGTGAGGTAGGGATTGATCTCGAGCGCATCGGGGAAGAGGCTCGCGTCGGCGACGCGGAGCCAGGGGACGCCGTGTACGCGGCCCCAGGCGTCGGTGACGGAGTCGGCCGCGCTCCGCCCCATGGCGCAGCCGCCCATGAGATGCGCGGCCGACAGCGCCATGGTCCCCGGCCGGAAGTGTCGCGCCGTGATGCGCTGCTCGATCCGGCCGGCCTCGGCGGCGTCGATCAACGGCGGCTCCGCGGGAGCGTGCACGCGGCACGCGCCGGCGGCGAACAGGATGCGCGCCGCCGCGCGGGTGCCGCGCACCAGGCCGTCGATCGTGTCCGGCATGAGCCGATAATGCACCACGGGCCGCCCCGCGCCGTCCACGGTGATGCGGTTCTCTCGCGTCGCGCGATCGCAGGCCAGCAGCAGGATCATCTGCAGCCGCGGGAACGCCTGCATGACGGCGCTGTGGGACGCGCCGAAGCCCGTGAGGCTCTTCGCCGTCACGAACGGGAAATACATGCACGTCTCGAGCACGAACCGCTCTTCGGCCGCGCGGTCCACGAAATAGCTCTTGGGGTGGCCCACGTCGTTGGTGATGGCGCGCGGGTGCTCGCCCACCAGGATGAGGGCGGGATGACACGTGAAGTCCCGGCCGAGGCGCGGCAGGCGCGCCGCGAGGCCCGAGCGGAGCAGCAGCGCCGGCGTGCCGATCGCGCCCGCCGCGCACACGACCAGCCCGGCGCGCACGCGATGCTCGCCCGGCGGCCACTCCGGCGGCGCGCCCTTCGCTCCGGCCGGCTTCGCCACGACGCGCACGTCGAGCGTTTGGTCGGCGCCGATCCGCAGCACTTCCGCGCGGGTCACGACCTCCACACCCGCCCGCTCGGCGCGCGGCAGCTGCACGCGGTTCGTGCCCTGCTTCGCCTGATTGGGACAGCCGAGATTGCAAAGGCTCGAGCCGCGACAGCCTTTCACGTTGACTGGGAAGTGCTCGACCGCGTAGCCGGCCGCGCGGCCCCCCACGACGAACAGCCGGTTGTTGTCGTTGATCAGGGACTCCTCGAGCAGGTGCACGCTGTTCTGCTCGGCATACTTCGCTGAGCGTCGGACCAGATCCGCGTGGTCGAGCCCCGGCACGCCCCAGCCGCGGATCACCCGCTCGGGCGCCGTGAGCGACGTGCCGGTGTACACGACGGTCGAGCCGCCGTACGCCGACGCGAACGCCAGCGTCATGGAGCCGTCGCTCGTGAGGAAGCCGCCGCCCTCCTCGTACAGGGCTTCGGCCATCTCGAGCTCGACGCCGGTGAACTCGTGATCCGCGAAGCGCGGTCCCTTCTCGAGCACGAGGATGCTTTGCCCGTTGCGCACGAGCGGGGCGAGTTCTTGCGCCACGGTGCCCCCGCCGGCGCCCGAGCCGATGATCACGACGTCGTAGCGGCGCTCGACGGTCCCGCTCACCGGCGCGCCTCCCAGCCGCGCGGGTCCGCCCGGTAGCCGATCGCCGCCGCGCCGGCCGGGCGACCGTAGTAGCCCATGAGTACGAGCGTGCGTATGCCCCAGAAGCCGCGGCGGATGAGGAGCGAGGGAGCGCGTTGCAGCAACGAGAGGAAGCGCGTGCGGCGCGCGACGTCGAGCGCCCGGAGGCGGCGGCCGTAGCGCAACAGCGGCAGCCAGTCGAGCAGCGTGAGGAACAGCGCCACCTGCCGCCGGGTGCGCGCCGGGCGGGCGGCCAGGGCCCGTGCCACGATCGCCTCGAACGCCGCCCATTCGGCCGCGCCGAGCTGCGACGCTTCGGGCACGACGCTGGTGGCGACGGCGCGCCAGATCGGCCGGGAGCGATCCAGCGCGCGTGATGCGGCGACCATGCGCGGAACCTACGGGCCGGTGGTCAAGCGGGCAACAATTCCAGAGTCGCTAGTGCGCGCGCTCTCTCGCAAGCAGAGCCTGCTTGCGCTCGATGCCCCAGCGATAGCCGCCGAGCGCGCCGTCGGCTCGGACGACCCGGTGACAGGGGATCACCAGCGCCGCCGGGTTGGTCGCGCAGGCGCGCGCCACCGCCCGCGTGGCGCGCGGCCGGCCGATCGCCCGGGCGACCTCCGAGTACGAGCGGGTGCGGCCGTAGGGGATCTTGCGGAGCGCTTCCCACACGCGCTGCTGGAACGCGGTCGCGCGGATGTCGAGGGGCAGGTCGAGCTGCTGCGCGCGGCCGTCCAGGTATCGCAGGACCTGCTCGACCCACCCGCCGAGCGCGCTGTCCGCTCCGCCGCGACGCAGCTCGGCGGCAGGAAACTCCGCTCGCAAGCCCGCCTCGAGCGTTGTGACCCCGCTTCCCAGGGCGATGCGGCAGATACCGCGCTCGGTCGCCGCGACGAGCAGCTGACCGAGCGGGCAGGGCACGACCGTATAGACGAGGGGCACGCCGGCTGCGCCGCGCCGGTAGGTCGCGGGCGTCATGCCGAGCCGCAGGTGGGACCGCTCATACACGCGACTGGGCGAACTGTAGCCCGCGTCGTACAACGCTGGACTCACGCGGCGGCCCGCCCGCAGCCCCGCCTTGAAGCGGTCGATGCGGCGGGCGTCGTGATACTGGCGCGGGCTGATGCCCAGCACGCCGCGGAACGCGCGCAGCAGCCGGTGCGGCGTCGTGCGCATGCGGGCCGCGAGCGTCGCGAGACGCGCGGGCTCGTCGGGGTGCGCGTCGATGAGCCGGCAGACCTCGCGCACCAGCGGGACGCGCGGGTCGGGCCTCCCCCCCGGCTCCGCCGAGTGGCAGCGGCGGCACGGCCGGAAGCCCGCGGCCTCCGCCGCCTCCGGCACGGGGAAAAACGCGACCTGATCGCGCCCCGGGCGCCGGCTGGGGCACGAGGGGCGGCAGTAGATCCCGGTCGAGCGCACGGCGTACACGAACGCGCCGTCGTAACGGCGGTCGCGCGCCAGCACGATGCACCAGCGACGCTCGGCGGTGAGGTCGGGAACGACGGCGGCACGGGTCACGCCGAAAACATAGCGTGCCACCGTGCCGCTTTCTATCCGGTTCTGACGACCAAATCCGAGATGGGAGTCGGTCGGAGCCCCGCGAAGCGACTGCGTCGTTTTGTCGCGGAGCGGGGCTCCGGCCGACGACCGATTACATCCAGGGCTCGTCCGCGGAGGGGCCGTAGATCGAGGGCACCTTGGCGTCCGCCATCCGGAGGTAGACGGACATCTGCCCGCGGTGATGGACCTGGTCCATCAACATGAACCACAAGACGTCCAGCTTCCGCACGTCCCCCATCTGCTGCGGCGCGACGAAGAACTTCACCGTCTTGTTGAGCTCGGCCTCGGGCGTCCGCCTGACCCGCTCGATGAAGGCCTTGTGTGCCTGCTCGTACGTCGTGATGACGTCCTGCAGCGTTGCGGGCGGGGCGGGCAGCTTCCCGAAGTCGATCGCGCCGTCGAGTGCCTGCTCGCCCGCCTTCTCCTCGACCACGAACGCCCACGCGAGATCCTTCGCGCTGCGACACTTGGCTTGCGGTTTCATGTCCGCTTTGGCAGGCGGAAACGCCTTGAGCACCTTCATCGTGGTCGGGAATTCCCGCTCCACCGCGCCCAGGAACTGCTCCTTCTCGGTCATGGTCTCCTCCTCTCACCTCGTAATCAACGCACTTGGACGACGCGCGCCAGCTTGTCGAAGCAGGCGGTCCAGCCCGCTTCGTGCTTCCGGCTTGCTTCGTCGTTCGGGAACAATTCGTGTGTGAGCACGAGCTCCGTGCTCGCGCCGCGGTCCAGGAACTCCACGGTCACGAGCGTCTCGCCCGACTCCGGCTCGTCCTCCCAGCGCCACGTGTACACCAGCTTCTTCGGCGGGTCCACCAGGCGGTACACACCGACGAGGCGGTGCGTGACGGCGCCGTCCGGCGCCTGCATGTGGATGCGGTACCGGCCGCCCGGGCGCAGGTCGACCTCGGCGACCGGCGTGGTCATGTCGCCTGGCGCCTTCCACTGCTTCATCTCTTCCGGGACCGTCCACGCCCGGAAGACCCGCTCCCGCGGCGCCGCGAAGGTGCGGCGGAGCCGGAGGGTGACGGGGGTGACGGTGGACGGCCGGTCTCGGGTGGCCATGGCGCTGTCTCCGGGGGTTCGGGTTGGGCGAGGTAGGCGGCGAGCGCGTCGAACTGCGCCTCCCAGTAGCGGCGGTACCGCTCGATCCAGCGGGCCGCCTCTCTCATGGGGCGGGCGACCAGCCGGCAGCGGCGCACCCGGCCATGCTTGGCGTGAGCCACGAGCCCCGCGCGCTCGAGCACGCGCAGGTGCTTGTGAACGCCGGGGAGCGAGATGGCGAAGGGGCGCGCCAGCTCGGAGACCGACGCCTCGCGCCCCGCGAGGCGGGAAAGGATCGCGCGCCGCGTGGGGTCGGCGAGCGCGGCGAAGGTGGCATCGAGCGCGTTCCCTTCATACTTAACCATGTGGTTAAGTGTAGGCCGCCCCACCCGGCGTGTCAAGCAGGTAGTGTTTCTCGCATCCCCCTTGGAGAACGGAGCAGGCATGCCGCGCCAGAACATCTCGAGCGGCGCACCGTGGGAGCCGCTGGTGGGCTACTCCCGCGCGGTGCGCATCGGAACGAGCGTCCATGTCGCCGGCACGACGGCGACGGGGCCCGACGGCACGATCGTGGGCACCGGTGACGCGTACGTCCAGGCGGTCCAGGCGCTGCGCAACATCGAGCGCGCCCTGACGCAGGCGGGCGCTTCGCTCCGGGACGTCGTGCGTACGCGCATGTACGTGACGAACATCGCCGACTGGGAGCGCGTCGGCCGCGCCCACGGCGAGTTCTTCCGCGACATCCGCCCCGTCACGAGTCTCGTGGCCGTGACCGCGCTGGTCGCGCCCGAGATGCTCGTGGAGATCGAAGCGGACGCCGTCATCGCCGATTGACCCTTGACAGGTTGCAGGGCGCGACGTAAATGACCCGGCACCCTTGGAAAGGAGTCGGCGATGACGCATTGCCCGAGTTTGACGGCGCGACTTCCGGCGTCACTCCTGGTCGCGGCGTTGGCGTGCGGCGGGCTGTGGAGCGCCGTGCAGGCGCAGGGCGAGGCCGCCCCGCGCACCCACGTCACGAAGAATGGCGTGGAGGTCGACCTGCGCTCGCTGGGCCGCCAGGTCGCGGATGCCCTGGCCGAGAGCGGGACGTTGGTCGGGTTCGGCGAGGTCAGCCCCGACCCGAGTGAGGCTGTCGTCCCCCAGGTCCAGCTGCGCGGTGTCAACGCCCAGAGCAATGACGGGAGCCTGGACAACCTGCAGGTGTTCCCTGGGTTCCGGTCCTTCCTGGAAGTCACGCAGAGTGAGACCTCCCTCGCCGCCTCCGGCCGCAGGATGGTGATGGGTTACAACAGTTCGGCGAACCAGCCCCTGCAGCAGTTGCCGTCCGGCGGACTCGTTTTCCTGCGGCGCTTCCTCTCGGGGTTCTCGGCGTCGGACGACGGCGGGCTGACGTGGACCAGCGGCTTCGTGCCGCCCGTGCCCGGCAGCATCGCCACGTTCGGCGACCCGGTGGTCGCCGTGGACCGCCACGGCACCTTCTACTACGCGGGCCTCGGCGCGGATGCGAGCGCGCGTACTACCATTCAGGTAAATCGTTCCACCGACGGCGGCCGCACCTGGAGCGACGCCGTGGTCGTCCAGCAGGACAACGGCGGGGACAAGGACTGGATGGCGGTAGGACCCGATCCCGGGAGCAAGAACCGCGACAACGTTTATGTCACCTGGACGAGCTTCCAGTCGACCGGCCAGCAACTGCGCTTCGGGCGCTCCACCGATGGCGGCGCGACCTGGGTGACGAAGACCATCTTCGCCCCGTCAGCGGATCCGAATCCGGCGCATGCGCAGAACTCGCTCCAGTTCACCAACCCGGTGGTGGATCCCATTACTGGCCGGCTGTACATCCCGTTCGCGCACTTCAGCAATTCGGACCAGGACTTCCTCCAGGTGCTCGCGTCCGACGATGCCGGCGAGACGTTCCACTTCCTGACCTTCAACGACCCGAGCGCGCCCGATCCGACGCTGCTCACGGTCACCCAGCCGGGCGAGCTCGTTGATTGCCGCAGTGGGGGAGTGCGCCTGGCGATCCACGCGGGGCCCTCCACCCCTGGGCGGTTCGGCCTGCGGAGCTTCGTCCAGGCCACCCGTCTGACCATCCAGCCCGCCTTCGCGGCGCGCAACGGCGTGCTCTACCTCGCTTGGTCCAACTCGACGAGCCTCGTGTTTGGGGATCCAAACTCGGGCTCCGACATCCGTTTCGTGCGGTCCGAGGATGGCGGGAACAGCTGGACCGCTGCAGTGCAGGTGAACCCCACAGTAGCCGGGGATGTCCACCACGTGCTGCCGTCGCTGGCGATCGACGTGGACCCGAACGACGTGCACGTCACCTATTACACGCAGCATGCGGACGGGACGGTGGACCTCGACATGGCCAACTCGCACGACCGGGGCGCGACGTTCCCGGGCGGGCGGACCGTCCGGGTCACGGGCACCGCCAGCCCGCTCCCGCCGACCAACAACCGCCTGACGGTCACGGCCACGACCAACTACGATCGCACGATCGTGGCCTGCTATGCTCTGGGAGAGTATCAAAGTGTCACCACCGCCAACGGCTCGGTGTACGCCGCGTGGGGCGACACCCGCAACGTGGTGACGCACCCCATCAACGTGTTCGATCCGCTGTCGGGGGTCACCCACGCTCAGACGGACGTCTTCTTCCAGAAGGTGAAAGCGCAGTAGGGCGTGTCGCGTGTCGCGCTAGGAACAGGGAACGAGCTGAGGCGCCGTCCCCAGGCTCAACACGAACGGTCCCTGTGAGGCGCCCGTGGCGGTGAGCGTCATGGTCAGCGTGAGCTGCTTGCCACTCACCACGCCGCCGTAGCGCGCCGCCTCTCCCGAATCGCCGGGTGCCACCGGCCCGGCGGGCTGCGCGACATACACGCCGGCCAGGTCGAAGCGTCCTTGGGCGTCGAGTTGCACCGGCACGGTGATGCTGCCGCGGCCGCAGTCAAATTGGAGCGTCGCCCCGTCAGCGGCGGCGCTGAGCGCGGCGTTGGGGCCGCCCCAGTCGCCCGACAGCAGGGCGCCGGGCGATCCGGCCGGCACGCCCGGCTGGGCGGCGGCGCCGAGATGGTCGGCGCGGCACGAGATCACGGCGACAGGAAGCGTCGCGAGTACGAGCAGGCGAGCTGTGTTCATCGGTTGTCCCTCCCTCAAGGGACCTGGCGTACGCAGCATAACGGGAGGCGCCGGTCCGGCGCCACCGGGAGAAACCCGGAGCGACGCCATGTGACCAGCGGGAGTGTGACCTGTGACATGGATCACACACACGCCCCTCAGTATCCTCGCCACTGGTGTATCAGCCAACAGCAATCGGCACAAGGAGGTATTGATGGCAACGGGCTGCAGATCCATCGCACTCGGCCTCGCCTCGATGCTCGCCGTCTCCTGCCAGACCACCCGCGATCTGACAACCCCCGGCTCCGGCATGACGGCTCGCGTCGTGGCGTCCGACGCGAGCCGGCCTGTGGGGCCGGACGGCAGGCCGGTCAGCGTCACCGGAACGGCTACCTTCACTGGCCTGACCGTGGAGCTGTGGGACGGGCAGCAGTGGCTCACGGTCGCGAACGGCTCCGGCAACGCCACACTCGCCCTCGGCGACGGGGCGTTGCAGGCGACGCTGGTCCCGGCGACCGAGATCCCCGCCGGCAGCTACAGCGAGATGCGGTTCACCGCCGCGAGCGCGACGCTCGACGTCGCGGTGGCCGGGATCAACTTCTCGGCGCGCACCCAGGCCACCGAAGAATCGCTCACGCTCGATAAGACCGTCGCCGTGACCGTCAATCCGGACGGCTCCCGCACCTTCAGCGTCGAGTTGCAGCTGATCCGCACGGTGTCGCTGAGCGTCGATCCGGTGACCGGCGCCCCGATCGTGACTCTGAACGGCGATTTCGGTCCGGTGACGATGCCGGCTGCCTCGATGCGGACGAGCGTGATCGGATCAGACCGGAGTCAACCGGTGACCTCCCCCGCCGGCATGTCCGTGAGCGGGTCGGCGACGTTCACGGGGTTGAGCGTGGACCTGTGGGACGGACAGCAGTGGTGGGCGGTGGCGAACGGCTCCGGGACGGCCACGTTCGCGCTCGAGGACGGCACGGCCGCAGCGACGCTCGTGCCCGCGAGCGAGCTGCCGGCGGGTGACTACACGCAGATCCGCCTGACGGCCACCAACGCGGTCGTCGATCTCACGCTGGACGACGGCAGCCGGCAGTTCTCGGCCGGGCTGCAATCGAACGGACCCGTCGTCATCACGAAGAGCGTGACCGTCACGGTGAACCCGGACGGCTCGCGGACGTTGGCAGTTCAGTTCGAAATGGTGCGCTCGGTCGCCCTTGACGTTGATCCGACGAGCGGGGCCGCCAGCGTCAGTGTGACCGGCGATTTCGGAGCGGCGACGGCCGCAGCCAGCGCGCGCTGATCGCGCGCGGGGCGCGAGTCACTGGCCTACGCCAGACGGGCCGGCCGGGGATCGAGACCCCGGCCGGCCCGTCACTTTCCTAGGGCCCCAGGGCGCTCTTGCGGGTCTCCAGGTTCGGTGATATGTGTCAAAATGCAATGGGGCCACTCACTCGTGAGGGCGCCGCGTGGACCGCAGCTGTGGGCTACGGTGGCGCTGAGGGGTCCCACCCGCCGGATAGCTGCAATCGTCGCTTCCCGCCCGTATACCGAGCGTCAGACAACTGCAAGCCGTTGGAGGGTCGACCGATGAGAAAACTTGTCGTCTCCGTGGTGGCCGTGATGGCGGTTGCGGGATGTCAAGATGGACGTACTCCGGCGGGCCCAGATCGAGAGGCACGTGTGCAGGCCGATGCAGGGCCCGCATCCACGGCCGAGGTCATCCCTGGGCAGTACATCGTGGTGCTGAAGCCGACCGCCCAGGACGTGAGCGCGATTGCGCGGGACCTGGTAGCGGCGCACGGTGGGACGCTGCGCTTCACGTACACCCACGCGCTGCAGGGCTTCTCGGCGCAGCTCTCGGACGCGGCTGCCGCTGTGCTGGCGCAGCACCCGCTGGTTGCCTATGTGGAGCCCAACCAGATGATGCACGCCATCACCGACCAGTTGAATCCGCCGAGCTGGGGCCTCGATCGGGTCGACGAGCATGACCTCCCGCTGGACAACGTCTACACCTACAACGCCACCGGGGCGGGGGTGAAGGTGTACATCATCGACACCGGCATTCGGAAGACGCACGTCGACTTCGGCGGGCGCGCGATCACGGGAGTGGATGAGATCACTCCCGGCGGCACGGCGGACGACTGCAACGGGCACGGCACGCACGTGTCAGGGACCGTCGGCGGCGCGACGTACGGTATCGCCAAAGAGGTCACGTTGGTGGCCGTGCGGGTGCTCGATTGCTCGGGAAGCGGCACGACCGACCAGGTAATCGCGGGCGTCGACTGGGTCACCGGAGACCACCTGGCCGGCCAGCCCGCGTCGGCCAACATGAGCCTGGGTGGCGGCTTCGACCAGGCCCTCAACAACGCGGTCGAGAACTCCATCGCGGACGGGGTGACTTATGCGATCGCCGCGGGCAACAGCAGCTTTGATGCCTGCTTCTTCTCGCCGTCAAGCGCTCCCGACGCGCTGACGGTCGCGGCGAGTGCGAGCAACGATGCGAGAGCCTCGTTCTCGAATTACGGCTCGTGCGTCGACCTCTATGGACCCGGCGTGAGCATCACGTCCGACTGGAACAGCTCGGACGACGCGACCAACACGATCAGCGGTACGTCGATGGCTGCGCCACACGTCGCCGGAGCCGCGGCACTGTATCTGCAGGGCCACCTGAGCGCCCTGCCGGCCGAGGTGGGACAGGCGATCAAGAGCGCGGCGACGCCGAACAAGATCACGGGCAATCCGTCCGGAACGCCGAACCTGCTACTCTACACGAAGGACTTCAGCGCCGGACCTCCACCGTCGCCCCCGGCGGCGCCTAGCAACCTCAATGCTCAAGCGGTCTCGTCGAACGAGATCGACCTCACATGGGTGGACAACGCCAGTAATGAAGACGGGTTCAAGATCGAGCGGTGCCAGGGCAGCGGCTGTACGAATTTCACGGAAATCACGACAGTCGGGGCCAATGTCACGAGCTACGCCAACAGCGGACTGAGCCCGAGCACCACGTACCGCTACCGGGTGCGGGCGTTCAACGCGGGCGGGAACTCCGGCTACTCGAACGAAGCGGAAGCGACGACCCTCCCGCCGCCGCAGCCTCCGGCTGCGCCGAGCAACCTCACCGCTTCCGCGGTGTCGTCCAGCCAGGTCGACCTCGCCTGGACCGACAACTCGAACAACGAGGTCGGGTTCAGGATCTTGCGCTGCCAGGGCGCCGGGTGCTTCGACTTCGGAGCGGTCGCCTCGGTGGGGCCCAACACGACTCAGTACTCGGATGTCGGGCGCACGGAGAACACGCTCTACCGCTACCAGATCGAGGCGTTTAACGCGGGCGGCAGTTCTTACTCGAACGTGGCCGAGGCCACGACGCCGCTCAGTAACCCGCCGGTGGCGAAGTACACGTGGAGTTGCGGCCAGCCCGGCGGCAAGGGGTGCACCTTCACCAGCACCTCGACGGACGACATCGGGATCACGTCGACCACGTGGACCTTCGGCGACGGGACGACCGGCACGGGCACACCGGCGAAACATGTGTACAAGACGCCCACCAGCTACACCGTGCTATTGACGGTCCAGGACGCCGGCAACCAGACGCGCAGCCGGTCCTGCCAGGTCCAGACGGGGACGTCCGGAACTTGCCAATGACACACGGCTAGCGTGGCGGTTGCAGGTCCGTAGAATACCCGACACGGGCCGGCGCGTCCTGCCGGCCCGTGTTGGCGTCGCGCTCTCAGGGGGAGTAGGGTATGCGGAGCGGGTTCACGCTCATCGAGCTGCTGGTGGTGCTCGTGCTGATGGGCCTCGCCGCCGCGCTCGTCGCGCCGGCGCTGTTCCCGCCCCGGCACGACGCGTCGGCGCTCAGGGCGCTCCTCGGGAGCGCGCGGGACGCCGCCGCGCGGCGCGGGGAGGTCGTCTACCTGCGGATCGACGTCGGGGGCCGGTGGCGCATGGAGGGCGGCGCCTCCGTGCTCGAGGGGACGCTCGCCGCCGGCCGGATGGAGCCGGTCTTCGCAACCCCCGTCACGCTCGTCGTGTCGCCGCTCGGCAGCTGCGCCTTCGACGTCCAGAGCAGCGCGGCGGCGGCGGTCGTCGCGCTCGAACCTCTCACCTGCAACCTCCGCGCGCCGTGAGACGGAGCGGGCTGACGCTGCTCGAGACCATGGTGGCCCTGGTTATCCTGGGGCTCGTCGTCGTCGGCTTTCTCGCGGTGTTCCAGGGCTCGACGCGGCTCGCCCGGGACTCGGAGCGCTGGGCCGAGGCCGTGGCCTACGCCGAAGACGCGATGGAAGCGGTGAAGCTCGACCCCGCGGAGCTCCTGGCCCCGGCTCCGGTCGAGCTGCGGGGAGGGTTCGAGCGGAGCGTCGAGACACGCGCCTGGGGCGGAGACGACAGCGTCCGGGTCGTGACGGTGGTCGTCACGCTGCCGGATGGTGGGGGTCACATGACGCTCACTCGGTTGGTGGCGACGCGGTGAGCGCCCTGCGGGGGGGGGGCGGGTTCACGCTGCTCGAGCTGGTGGTCGCCCTCGTGCTCGCCGGCGTCGTCGCCCTGCTGGTGTATGGCGCCGCGGCGGCCGGCGCCGACACCCAGGCGCGCCTGCGGGAACGGGGGTTGGCCCAGCAGGAAGCACGAGCGTTCCGTGCGACGCTCGAGGACGCTCTCCGCAACGCCCGACCGGCGCGGATCCGGGGCGACACGGCGTTCAACCTGGACGTGCATCGCGACGCAGGCGGTCGCCCGCGCGACCGCATCGCGTTCGTCACCGCGGGCGCCTTTCCGCCGCTCACCGCCGACGCCGACTGGGCCGTGACCGTCGAGCCGTCGCCTCGGGGCCTGCTGCTCGAGGCGGTGCCGCTCGGCGTCGCGGCGCCGGTGCCCGTCGTGCTGCGTCTGCCGGGAGTCACTGGGCTCGATGTCCGGGTGCTCGCGATATCGCGGCTGCGCGAGTGGACGAAGCGGTGGGTGTTTCCCTCGCTTGTGCCGCCCGGGGTGGAGTTCACCTTCTGGACCGACTCGGGACCAGGTGGAGGCCGACCGCTGCGCCTCATGCTGCCGCTGGGAGGCGTGCAGTGAGTCCGCTGCGGGAGCGGCGCGGCGTCGCGCTGATGCTCGTGCTCTGGCTCATCGTCGTGTTGGGTGCGATCGCCGTGGGTGTCGGCGCGCTGGCGCGGGAGGAGTCCAACGTGGTGGGGAACGTGCGGACGCGGGCGGCGGCGCGCTACGCGGCCGAGAGCGGGGTCCTGGCGACGCGAGTGCGGCTGCAGCGCGCGCTGCGCGCGGCGCAGACCCCACAGGGCTCGGTCCTCGTCCTCCGCCGGTTCGCCGAGCCGCCGGCGTCCGGTCGCGAGGAAGTGCTGGGCGCGACGCGGTTCCAGGCTGTGGTGGTCAACCTGAACGCCCGGCTCGACCTGAATGGCGCCGACGGGCCGATGCTCGTCGCGTTCTTCGGGCAGTTCGTGGGGCCGCGGAAGGCCGGCGCGCTGGCCGACGCGCTCCAGGACTGGAGGGACGAGGACGACTTGGTGCGCCCCAACGGGGCCGAGGCTGCGGAGTACGCGCGCATCGGCTCGCCGTTCCGGCCGAGCAATCGGCCGCTCGCGGGTCTGAACGAGCTGACGCGCATCATCGGCTTTTCCGACTCCCTCGCCACGCGGCTGGCTCCGTACGTCACGGTCCAGAGCGACGGCCGGGTGGACGTGAACGCGGCGCCGGAGTCCGTGCTGGCCGCGGTGGCGGGCGTCGGGCCGGCGGGCGCCCGGTTGCTCGTGTCGGAGCGCGCCCAAGGAGCGATCTTCGACTCACCCGTCATGGTGTGGAGCGTGCTGCGGCACGTCGGGAACGCGTGGGGAGCCGCCGACATCGCGCATCTGACCACTCTGCCGCGCCGCATCCTGGTCGTCAGCCGTGGCTGGGAGACGGGGCACCCGCTGACGCACGAGATCCAGGCGGTCTTCGACGTCGACGGGCCGGTGCTCACGCTGCGCTTCTGGACCGAACGCGATCTCTGAGGATTCGCTCCGATGCCATTCGCCAAGTCGATCAAGATCACGCTCCTCGCCGTGGCCGGGTTCGTTGCCGTGGCCGCCCTCACGTTGCTGCTGCGCCAGCGCCGATCGGTCGGCGGCGGCATGTCGCACGCCACCGCCTATGATTTCGGCGAGGTGGTGCAGGGGCAGCCGGTGGAGCACGAATTCGCGTGGCGGAACACCGAGCGCACGGCGCTGGCCGTCGATACGGTGATCACGGCGTACGCGAGCACGCTGCTGGCGGCGGATTCACTCGTGCCGGCGGGGGGGGAGGGGAAGCTCCGGCTCCGGCTCGACACGCGGCGGCTGCTCGGGTCCGTGAACGAGCTCGTGAAGGTGCGGTACAAGGATCCCGGGCGGCGACCCGCGTGGTTCCTGATCCGCGGGCGTGTGGTGGCGCCGATCGAGCTCGCGCCTCAGGACCGCGTCTACTTCTTCACGTTCCGGGGGGAGGGGCCCGAGCGCGAGCTGCTGGTCATCAATCATCAAGACCGGCCCCTGCGGCTCAACGCGGTGCGATCCGACAATCCGCGGTTTCGCGCTCGCAGCGACACCGTCATCGCGGGCAGCCGCTACAGGCTCACGATCTCGCTCGATCCCGCGACGCCGGTGGGGCGAGACTCCGCGCGAATCGAGCTTCGCACCGACAGCCCCCAGTATCCGTCGCTCACGATCCCGGCACGGGCGTTCGTGGACGACGTGGTGAGCGCGTTTCCGCGTGCCGTCGACTTCGGGCAGATCGCCTTCAACAGCATCGACGAGCAGGTGATCGGAAAGAAGGTGATTCTGGTGCAGAAGCACCAGGGGAGCGGCTTCAAGGTGTTGGGCGCGACGCTCGACGTGCCCTACATGGACGTCGCCGTCGTAGCGCAGCCGGTCGGCCAGAGCTTCCTCGTCAACGTCACGATCGTGAAACGACGGGCGCAGCCCGGCGACATTCACGGCACCTTGCGCATCACGACGAACGACCCGGCCCACCCGGAGTTCGTGCTGCCCGTGTCGGGCAAGATGCTGTGAAGCCGGCGGGCGGCTCGATCCCGGCGCGCGAGCAGCTGGCGCTCGCGCTCCTCTCCGGGATCCTGCTCGCGGCGCCGTTCCTGCGCCCGGCGCTCTCCTGGCTGCACTTCGTCGCCCTCGTCCCGTGGGCGTTGCTGCTGGCCCGACCCGCGGTGCGCCACGCTTGGCTCTACTTCCTGCCCGGTGCCTACGCCTTCTGGATCATGGTGTGGGGACCGTTCTCGCTGTTCAGCAAGGCGCTGCCGTTCGCCCTCGCGCTGTTGTTCGTGCCGTTCTCGCTCGTCTTCGCCGTGATGCTGCGGGCGATCTACCAGCGCTTCCGCTGGCCGCTCGCGTTGCTGTTGCCCGTGACCTGGGTCGCCGCCGAGTGGCTGCGCATCCGGCTTTCGATCGGGGCGATCGGGGCATACCCGCTCGGCTCGGGTCAGTTCGCGCAGACCGCACTCATCCAGATCGCCGACATGAGCGGTGTGGCGGGCGTCTCGTTCGTGGTGGCGGCGGTGAACGGCGCGATCGCGGACCTCATCGTGCAGCGCGGGCGGTGGAGCTGGCGAACGCTGGGCGGGGCCGCCGTCGTGCCGGTGCTGCTGCTCGCGGTGCTCGCGTACGGACTGTTCCGCGAGGCCCATCCCGTCCCCGTGATCGCGGGCCCGCGCGTGGCCGTGGTGCAGCCCAACGCCATCCACTACAAGGACCCGTCGCGCGCCAAGGCGACCTTCGAGGAGCAGCTGCAATTCACCCGCACCGAGGTGGCCCCGGGCAGCGCCGACCTCATCGCCTGGCCTGAGAATGCGATCTCGGACGTGCTGACGGACGACCCGGCCTATCTCGCCGAGCTGGCCGGTCTCGTGCGGGAGAAGCGCGCCCGGATGATCGTCGGCGCCCACAGCTGGGCATCACGGCTGCCGCCGCGGCAACACACCTCTGCGTTCTACCTCGCCGCCGACGGGACACTCCTCGGGCGGTACGACAAGCTGTATCTGATTCCCTGGTCCGAGTATGTCCCGTTCGAGCGCTGGCTGCCGCGCCTCAGCGCCGCCCTGGCGCAGGCGCTGCTCGGCTATGTGGGCCGGGGCCTTCCCGGGGACGACCTCGCGCTGTTCTCGATCGAGGACGGCGGTCCCGCCTCCCCGCGCACGGTTCGCTTCGCGGTCCCGATCTGCTTCGAGGCGTCGAGCGCGGACTTCGCCCGAAGGGCCGCGGGGCACGGCGCCGATTTCCTGCTCAACATCACGAGCGAAGGGGTGTTCGGCGCGCCGGTGTACACCCACATGTGGGCACTCGCGACGCTGCGCGCGGTCGAGAACCGCGTAGCGATCGTGCGGGTGGGGAACAACGGGATCTCGGGGTTCATCGAGCCGAGCGGCCGGACGCAGAGCGTACTGCGCGGCAAACGCACGGGGCGGCCGTTCCTGGAAGAGGGAACGCTCGTCGATCGCGTCCCGGTGGCGGAGAGGGGCGGCGGGACGTTCTACACCCGCCACGGCGACTGGCTCGCCTACCTGTGCGTGGCGGGCTCGCTCGTGCTGTCGGGCGCGTCCTTCTGGGCCAGGAAACGCCCGAGCGAATCGAGCGCGGCGGGCAGGTCGAGCGCGCCGTAGCCGAACGCATTGTCCGGCCCCGGGGGCCCCAAGTCGCGGGCGCCCGCCCGCAGCGCGTGCTCGAGATCGCCGACCGTCGCGTCGGGATGCCGCTCCAGCAGGATCGCCGCCGCCCCGGCGACCAAGCCGGCCGCGATCGACGTGCCCCGGCTGCGGATGTACGCTGACGGCGTGAGCGGGAAGGCGGCCGGGACGTCCTCGCCCGGTGCGACGAGCGTCGGATAGATCGAGCCGTCGCAGCGATTCGGCCCCCGGCCCGAGCCGGGAACGAGGGTGTCGGCCTGCGTCACTCCTCCCACCGAGAGCGCGTAGTTGGCCGGTGACGCGTCCGACGGAGCGTCAGGGCCGTTGTTGCCGGCCGCGAACACGGGGAGAATCTGCGCCGCGCGCCACGCGTCCACGATCCGCGCGAGCGAGCGGTCGCACCCGGGTGCGGGCAGCAGCCACGGGTTGATCAACACATCGGGCTGGGCCGTCGTGAGCATCCAGTCGGCGCATTCCGTGACTGCGACATTGTTGTACCGTCCGTGCGGCAATCCCACGCAGGCCACCCAACGCGCGCCGGGGGCGACGCCGATTCTCTTCCCGGCGACGTTCTGCGCGACCGCGGCGCTCAGCACCGAGGTGCCGTGCCCCTCCGCGCCGTCCACGGGCGCGGCGCTCTGGCCCGTCGGATCGTGCCAGGAATCGTCCCCACCGCGGTAATTCCCCCGCAGCTGTTCGTGCGCCGCCGACGCGCCGGCATCGATGATGCCGACGACGACGCCACGGCCGGTGAGTCGGCGTCGCCAGGCGCGGTCGGCGCCCACGGCGCGCACCGCCCACCAGGGCGCGCCCGGCGGGCCGCGCGGATTGGCCGGGCTGGCGGCCAGGACGGTTGCCTGCGGCACCGATTCGATGTCAATCGCCGCCACGTCGGGCCGCCGCGCGAGCGCCTTGATCGCCCGCGCCGTGCCGGTCACCAGCACGCGGTTCACGATCACGAAGCCGTGGTAGGACTCGACGGCGCCGTCCCGTCGCAGCTGCTCGAGCAACGGCCGGAGGGCGGACTGGCTCTCGCGGGCGAGGTCGCTCAACGCCGTGACCACGAGCCAGCGGCCCTGCGCGCGGCCGAGGTGTCGCTGGGCGAGTGAGTCGCTCAACTTTGCGAGGTCGAGCTGCGCCGTCAGGTCGACCAGCACGCGGAGCTTCCGATCGGCGGGCCCGGCGGCCAGCGCCTGCTGCAGCTCGCCGGACAGCTTGTGGCGGTACCCCGGCCGGCAAGCGGTGAGGGTCACGCACAAGGCGACGAGCGTCCGGAGCGGCGGCATAGGTTTGAGTATAAAGAAAGGGGCGAGAGGCCATCCTCTCGCCCCCGAATGCTAACTACCCCCTGCTCAGTGCACCATCTTCGCCAGCACGTCGTGGTTGACGGCTACCGACATGTGCACCGGCATGTTCAGGCTCATGCCGCCCGCGAAGGTCGCGGAGATCGACACGGGCTGACCGGCGGGCGTGTTGAGCAGCGCCCGGAGGACTTCCTGGCCGCCCGGCGTCGTGAAGTCGACCGCCGCCGAGGTGGGACGGACGCCGTTCTGCGTCGCGCTGATGCTGAGCGCGTTGGTCAGCGTGACGGGCGTTCCGTTCAAAGTCAGCTGTGTCACCTGCAGCGTGAAGCTCTGCCCCAGCGCGCCCGACCAGATCTGGGACACCAGGTCGCTCAGACTGGAGAAGCTCTGCTGGAGGTCCTGGTTCGCATCGACTTCCTCTTGCGGGAAGGTGAAGCACAGCCCGATCCCCGGCTGCAGCCCGCTGAAGTTCTGCTTCAGGACGTACGGGTCGAAGAAGCCGTAGAACTGGCAGCCCGTCAGGTTGTCGGCAGCGACCCAGTCGGCCTGGAACTTGCCGGCCATCGTGAACGGGGGAGGTGTCGAGCTCCCTGACTTCCCCTGGATGTTGTCGCCCTCACGGTCGATGATACCGTACCAGGTGAACGCGGAGATGACTGGATTGCGGTACGACGTGATGATCGTCATCGGCTGCGCAGTGCCAGTGCTGAAATCCCCGCACAGCGAGCCCGTCGCCGTGGCACCACGGCAGTTGTACTGCACCGTGTAGTTGTACGTGCCGTCGTACCCGGGAATGCCGGTGATGAAGGCGATGTCGGAACCCCACAGCGCCGACTCGGCTGCCGTCTTGTGATTCGCCCAGCCGGCGTAGTCCGTGATCGCGCAGCCGACGGCGACCGCCGACATCGCGGCGACCGCCATGGTCAGCCAAGCCTTTCTGCTGCTCGTATGCATGGGTTGTCCCCTTGTTTAGCGGTTGAACCGCCTGCACGCTGCTGCTGCTCGCTGCGCTTCTCTTCGCTCGCCTATCTCGTCCGCGTGGTCACCTCCTTCTCGGTTCTCCCGTCGTTCAACCGGACGTGCCGGTCGTGACGGACTTGAGCCGCGTGTTGGTTTGCCCCTCGCCGCCCTGCACTGTCAGCTTCACTTGGTAGGTGCCCCGGCGAGAGTAACTGTGCGTGACCGTCATGCCGGTGCCGGTCGTGCCGTCCCCGAAATCCCACGTGAAGGGGCTGCCAGGGGCGTCCGTGGCGCTGCCGGTGAAGGTGCAGGTACGACCGCCACCCTGCTTCGGGCAGATGTACGTGAAGCTCGCGACCGGCGGCGGCGGGACGGGGCTGCCGGTCATGATGAAGCCGGTGTAGAGCAGCAGGTTCACGGTGCCCGCGGGGATGCCGTTGATCCGGCCCGCCGTGGCGTTCCCGACGAGCGCCGCCGCCACCTGAGCGGGGGTGGCCGACGGGTTCGTTTCGAGGTACAGCGCGGCCGCCCCCGCCACGTGCGGCGTGGCCATCGACGTGCCGCTGATGGTGTTCGTGGACTGGTCTCCGGTGTTCCAGTCCGACGTCGTGTTTACGCCGGGCGCGAAGATATCGACGCACGGCCCGAAGCTCGAAAACGACGCCATGTTGTCGTTGATGTCCGTCGCCCCCACGGTGAGCGCGTCCGGAGCGCTCGCGGGAGAGGTGTTGCAGGCGTCGGGAGCCGCCGAGTTGCCGGCGGCGACCGCGTACACCACGCCCGCCGCGATCGAGTTCTCGACCGCGGTGTTCAGCGGCTGGAAGAATCCGCCACCCAGGCTCATGTTGGCGACCGACGGGACGGTCGGGTTGGCGTTCTTCTGCGCGGTCACGTAGTCGATGCCCGCGATCACCTGCGCGTCGGTCCCCGAGCCGAAGCAGTTCAGCACCCGGACCGCCACGAGCACGACCCCCTTGGCCATGCCGTAGGTGTAGCCGCCGCTTGTGCCCGAGACGTGCGTCCCGTGGCCGAAGCAGTCGTTGGTCCCGAAGCCGTCGCCGATTTCGTCCTGACCCGGGATCGCGCGTCCCCCGAAGTCGACGTGGCTCTGACGGATGCCGGTATCGATGATGTAGACGCGCACGGTGTTGCCCGTCGCGCCGTACTCGTACGTGTTGTTGAGCGGGAGATCGGTCTGGTCCACGCGGTCGAGCCCCCAATCGGGGTTCGACTGCGGGAAGAGCGTGTGCACCTCCTGGTCCTGGTACACGCCGGCCACGAGCGGATGTTGCACCAGCGCGGCCGCCGCTTGATCGGGGAGCTGGGCTGCGAAACCCTTGAGCGCGTACTGGTACGTGAACAGCAGCGTGCCGCCGTGCGCCGCGACCAGCCCGCTCGCGGTCCCCGCGACATCCCGGACGTCGGGCTTCAAGACCACCACGTATTGTCCCGGAACGACCTGCACCGATCCGCCCACCAGATCGGTGCGCGGCCCTCCCGGTGACCCAGGTGTCATGGCGTCGCGGCATGCCGTCACCGCGAGCGCGGCCGCGAGGGTGGCAGGGATCCATCTCGTCATCGAGATCCTCCGGGCGATTGGGGAGGGGGGACGACAGTGCGTTGCGGGGT
>WNET01000051.1_pt1 | contig 38416 bp, 33 predicted proteins | sample 5399911 | NCBI WGS metagenome assembly WNET01 (sample SAMN13153333, study PRJNA577476) | soil metagenome | isolation source: 40 cm grassland meadow soil pre-rain plot 2 | place: USA:California | collected 2015-09-08 | reverse complement strand
CGAAGCCTCCAACCTTTGCGCTTCCAAAGATGCTGCCTCCAGATCCGGGGCTGGCCGTCGCCGGCTGCTTCTCCGGTTGAGCGACGACCAGGCCACCGACCATCTGCCTGCGGACGATCGGCTGCTTGCTCACCGTGCCCGTCTCGATGCCCAGCCGTTTCGCCGCAGTCTCGCTCAGAGTGATGCGCTTGACCGGGCTCCCGGGGATGCTCTCCAGCTTCACCGCATCGCTCTTGGCGCCGGCCGCTGCCGCGGGCGCCGTCGCGGCCGGGACGGACAGGACCGCAATCACTGCCAGGGAAATGAGCCCGCCGATCACGCATTCGGCTTTCATCGAGCGCTCCTCCTCGCTGACCTGCTTGCTTTCTCAGAACCGCGGCACGACGCCATCCTTGCCGACGAAGATGAACACCGCCATATACCGGCCGTCTGGGCCCTCCTGCGCGCCGGCCACCACGTGGGCGCCGGGCTTGAGCAGGCTGAAGTCTCCGCGCGACATCGCGAGCACCGGCACGTCGCGCGGGACTTCGACGTCGGTTTCCTCTTCTTCCGTCGGGCCGTACTTGATCGAGATGACACGGTCCTCCATGTCATCCACCCAGCCGTGCGTCATCACGCTGGTCGGCGTGAGGTCCCACTTTCGATGCCCCACCGCGATGCCACGAAGCTGCTCGTCGATGATCCGCAGCTCGTACCCCCGGTGCAGCCAGCTCAGCGAATCGCGGACGATGGGGCTGTAAATATCGTCGCCGAGCTTCTCGGAAACCGCCCCGACGTACTTCCCGAAGGTCACGTCCGCGAAGCTGGCCTTCGACAGCCCGAAGATGGTGACGGACTCCGAAAGGTGGAGGCGCACGGTCTTGTTGTCGCTGCCGCGCACGACGATGAGCGACTTCTCGACCGAGGCGAGGACACCCCGGATACGCTCGGGCTCCGCGTTTTGCGCCCAGGCCGGCATGCCGGCGAGCGGCGCCACGGTCACGGCAACGATCACCCCGCAACGACCGAGCTGGCGGAGATTCATGGGCGCGTCCCTTCGGGTGCTACCGCGCGAGGGAACGAGTCGTCGATCGTTTGGCGCGATTGGCGTCCGAATCGGAGATACAGGAGCGGCACGACGAAGAGGCTCAGCAGGGTCGACGTGACGATGCCTCCCAGGATGACGACGGCCATCGGATGCTCGATCTCGTTCCCGGGAACGCTGCCGGCCCACACCAGCGGCACCAGCCCCAGACTGGCGCAGAGGCTCGTCATCAGGATCGGCGACAGCCGTTCGTTCGCGCCACGCAAGACGAGACCGATGCCGAACGGCTCACCCTCGACGTGCTCGAGATGCCGGTAGTGCTCGAGGAGCATGATGCTGTTCCGCGCCGCGATGCCCAGGACCGTGATGATCCCGACCAGGGAGCCGAGCGAGACGACACGGTCGCTCATGAAATTCGCGAGCAGGGCGCCGACCAGCGCGGCGGGAAGGGCGAGGAAGATGAGGGCCGCGAGCCGCCAGTTGCGGAAGGTCGTCTGCAGCAGGAGGAAGATCACGATCGCCACGACGCCGCCGGCGATGAGCAGATTCGTCTGCGCCGCCCGGCGCTCCTTGTACTCTCCGAGCAGGTGCGGGTGGTAGCCGATCGGGAACTGGACCTTCGCGAGGCGGGCCTCGACCTCGCTGACCACCGAGCCGAGATCGCGGCCCCGCACGTTCGCGTGCACGTCGAGGCGTCGGGAGCTGTTCTCGCGCCGGATCTTGTTCGGCGTCGGCGCCACGGCCACCTCCGCCACTTCTCCCAGCCGGACCCGGCCGCCGTAGGCCGTGTCGATGGGGAACTCGCGGATGGCGTCCACGCTGCCACGGACCTCTGGCGGCGACCACACGAACACGTCGTAGACCTTCGCGTCCCTGTGGATGTCGGTGACCTCGACGCCCGTCATCAACACGGCCGCCGCCCGGCGCACGTCGCCCGGCTTGAGGCCATGGCGCGCGGCGGTCTCGAGGTTCGTCGTGATCTGTATCTGCGGCACGTTGACCTGCTGCTCGACGTGCAGATCGACGAGACCCGGGATGTCCTTGATCGCCGCCTCCACCTCGCGCGCCTTCGCCCTCATGACCGAGAGCTCGGGTCCGAAGATGCGGATCACGATGGACTCGCCCGCACCCGTCAGGACCTCCTTGATCCGCTCCTGGAGGTAGGTCTGCACGTCGCGGTACAGCCCGGGATAGCTGGCCACGGCCGCCTCGATGGTCGCCCGCGTCTTGTCGTAGTCGACCGCGCGATCGACGCTGATCCAGTTCTCGGTGAAGTTGACGCCGTACGGCTCGTCGCCGGCGACGGCTCGCCCGATGTGGGCGCCGAAGTTGCGCACCCCCGGAATCGCCCGGAACTCGCGGCTGGGCTGCTGGGTGATGCGCACCGTCTCGGGGTGTGAGGTTCCCTCGGGGGGCACCCAGTGCATCAGGAAGTCGCGCTCCTTGAACGTCGGAAGCAGCGTGTGTCCGAGGAAGGGGAAGACGCCGAGGCCGGCGATGACGACGACGAGAGCCCCGGCGTACACCGTGCGCGGCGTCCGGACGGCTCGTGACAGCAGCGCCTGGTACGCCCGCTTGAGCGGCGGCAGCAGCGGGGACTCGCGCTGCTGGATGCTCCGGCGGCCCACCAGCATGAAGCAGAGGGCCGGCGTGACCGTCAACGCCACCACCATCGACGAGAACATCGCGATGAAGTAGGCGAGGGCGAGCGGCGCGAAGAACGAGCCCCCGAGCCCGCCCATGAAGAACACCGGGGTCACCGTCAGCACGATGATCAGCGTCGCGTGCACGATGGCCGTGCGCACCTCGAGGGAGGCGTCGATGATGACGCGAGCGATCGAGCGGCCGTCGCCCGTCAGACGGTGCTCTCGGAGGCGCCGGACGATGTTCTCGACGTCGATGATCGCGTCGTCCACGACGTCGCCGAGCGCGACAATGAACCCGGCCAGGACCATCGTGTTGAGCGTGGCGCCCAGGTGATAGAGGACCAGCGCCGCCGTCGTGAGCGACAGCGGGATCGCGATGGCGCTGATGAGGGCCACGCGCCACTCGTAGAGGAAGGCTCCCAGGACAACGATGACCAGGACGAGGCCGCTGATCAGCGCGAACGTCAGGTTGCCCATCGCCTGCTCGATGAAGGTCGCCGGCCTGAAGATCGTCGAGTCGATCTCGATGCCCGGAAGGCCCGGCTTCAACTCCGCGAGCACCTTCTCGACCCCCCGCGTCACCTCGAGCGTGTTGGCCCACGGCAGCTTCTCGACGATCATCATCAGGCCCACGCCGTCGTTGATGACGGCGTCACCGATGAGCGGCCAGGTGTCCCACTTCACGACGGCGACCTCGTTCAGTCGCGGCGGGCTTTTGCGCCGGTTCTTCGACGCGACGGAGACCTCGGCGAGATGCTCCGGCGAGAAGACCGGTGAGTCGAAGTGGATGACGAGCCGCTGGTTGGGCGTGTCGAGCATGCCGTCGATGCGGGTCTTTGCCCCCTGCGTGTACCTCAGGAGGCCGAAGTCGAGGGCGTCCGAGGTGGTCTCCATGACCTCCTCGAGCGTGACGTCGTGGGCACGCATGCGCCCGGGGTCGACCTGCACCTGCAGCGACTTGATCTTATCGCCCCAGATCGGAATGTTCGCGACACCCGGGACGGACATGAGACGGAACTTGATCGTCCAGTACGCGATCATCGAGAGGTCCATCGGGTCGTGGGTCTTCGACGACAGCCCGATCTTCATGACGCGGCTTGTCGATGACAGCGGCTGCAGGATGATCGGCATGCCGGCGGACTGCGGCAGACTCGAGATCCCCAGCTTCACGCGCTCCTGCACGCGCTGTCGCGCGTCCATGAGATCGGTGCCCATCTTGAACAGGACCGTGACCTGCGAGAGGGCGAGGACCGACGAGGAACGGATCACGTCGACGTTCGGGATGCCCCTCAGCGCCTCCTCCATGGGAATCGTGATCATCTCTTCCACTTCGGCGGCCGTCATTCCGGGTCCCTCGGTCTGGATCTCCACCTTTGGCGGGGCGAACTCGGGGAAGACGTCGACCGGCATCTTGCGAAGTTCCTGGCTTCCGAAGACGAGCAAGGCGGCGGCGAGCGCCAACAGGAGGAACCGAAATCTCAGACTCGAGCCGACGACCCAGCGGAACATAAATCTCCCCCCCGACCCGGGGCGCGCGGGAAGGGATCGAACTAATTACAACAGAGTGGCGCGGAGCGTACGCTCCCCGTTGCCGCTCCGCAAGTTTTTTTTCAACCATGAGAATTGTTTCGCAACCGTGAGAGAGGAGGGGAGTTCGGCCATCGTCGACGCGCCCTGCGCTGACGGCGGAGGTCGAACGCGCATCCCTCGTTCTGAACACGCCCGCTGCGCGCCTGATCGCGAATGGCGGGGAGCGACTCCTCCTGCTCGAGGAGGTCGAAGCGTTGCTGGCGTCGAACGGATTCGTCGTGGACGCGTGCCGTCATGTCGTGCGCCGTGCAAGCACGGTGGTGTCGCTCGCCAAGCGTCCGGTGTTGTGCGCGCTCGCACGCGCGCTGAGCGAAGCGTGGCCGGGAGACGTACCGAGGGACGCGCTCGTGGCGCGGGCCTTCGGAGCGAAGCTCGCCGATGAATCGCATCGCGCGCGGTTGCGCGTCGAAGTCGGGCGCCTTCGCACGGTGCTTCGGACGCTGGCCGACGTGAGCGCGACGCAGCGAGGGTTCGCGCTGGCGCCGCGCACGCGAGGTGGTCGTGCTGGCCCCGCCAGTGCCGGGATTCACGACCACCTTGTTACTCCCCTCGCCTGCGGGAGACCGGCCGAGTGCTCGCCACGATCCCGGCGCCCGGCGGCGGCGGTGACTCGGGGCTGACGTGGGCCGAAGGGACGCTCTGGGTGGGCGATTCTTCGCACGATCGAGTCCAACCGCTTCGTCACCGGGGTCACCTGGACCGACGGAGAGCTGTGGCACGCCACCTGGGAAGGTGACGAGAGCGATTTGCGGCGAGTCGATCCTCGAACGGGCGAGGTTCTGGAGAGGCTCGAGATGCCGCCCGGAGTGGCCGTGTCGGGGCTCGAGTCCGATGGCGGCGATCTGTTCTTCTGCGGAGGAGGAAGGAGCGGCAAGCGGGCGGCACAGTCGCCGCCGCCACGCGCGTTCACATTTTACGGACTTACGGAGCCTCGTCTCTCATACGCTGCTGTTGCTCGAGTCGGCCTGGGCGGGAGTCGTTCAGAGCGCGGTCGCCGTAGTCAGCGCCGTGACGCCGGTCGAGTCGCAGCTCGCGTTGTGCTTCCAAACGCCGATACTCCGAGTATTCTTTCGGTCCACCCACGTATAAGCACTTGCAGTTCGTGGGGTCGGCGTACACGTACTTGACCGCCCCGCTGCTCTCGCGGCTCACCAGCCGGTACGGCGGCGTGGCGTCGAGTTGCTGGGTGTCGGCGGGCTGCGTCCTGAACCCGGCCGCCGCCAGCCATTGCTCGGTTTCGCGCGTCTGCCAGCTTCGCGTCGTCGCGCAGCCCGTGAGCACCACGGTCGCCGCGACGGCGAATAACGTGAGTGTTGTCCACCGTGTTTTCATGCGCTCGTCCTTTCGCGCACGCGTTTGCGTACATCTTCTCATTCCTTGAGACGAGCACCAAGCGACGGACGTTGCGCTTCGCGGTCTTGCTCGGGGTTTAGGCAGACTCCCTTGGCAAACCCTTGAAAAGCAGGCTCTTGCCGCCGCCCGTCCCGTGCCAGATCCCGATCGCGTTCATGCGCCGGGGCTTGACCTCTTGAGTGAACGCCTCGAGGCCGAGCCGCTGCATCCGCTCGACGACGAACCGGGCGAGCTCGCCTTCCGCCGGCGTGCCCGAGTAGCTCTTGAAGCGGATCATGTCAGCGAGGAAGTCGAGCGCGCGCTTCGCGTAGTCCCGGTTCATAGCGTCACATGGCTACCGACGGGAGCTGGGACGATAGAACGGATCGCGCGCCGCCTCGTCCAGCCAGCCGTCGTAGAACAGCTTGACGTGCGGAAACACGTCGCGCGCCAGGCGACGACGGCGCTCTTCCTCGGGCGAGAGCGGCACCTTGAACGAGTCTGACAGCGCCTTCAGGACGTCCGCCTTGTTCACCCGGGTGATCCGGCCGTCGCGTAGCACCGGTTCTCCGGCGACCAGCACGGTGTCGACGGCGAACGACTTCGCACGGTGCACCACCGCGTCGATCACGGAGACGTCATGCTCCAGATACGGATATCCGATGTCCTGCCAGCGCATGAGCACGACGTCCGCCGCCTTTCCCGGTTCGAGAACGCCGATCGAGTCCGCGAATCCGGTCGTCCGGGCGCCGTTCTCGGTCGCCATGCGGAAGACCTGGGCCGAGGTCGGCACCACGTCGTCCATGCCAGGCACGCGATGCAGACGCAGGACGAGACGCATCTCCTGCAGCATGTCGCGATCGTCGTTGATGCCAGCCTCGTCGAGCCCGAGCGCCACGATGACGCCCGCCGCCATCCAGTGATTGAGCGGCGCGACGCCGCTGCGCAGGCGAAGGTTCGAGCTCGCGTTGTGACAGATCATCGTGCCCGTGTCGAGGACGCGCTGGATGTCGTCTTCGTTGAGCCATACGCCGTGGCCGAGCGTCATGTGCGGGCCCAGCATGCCCATGTTCTGTATGTGCCGGACGGCGGTGGTGCCCGAGCGGCGGTCCGCGTACTCCTTCTGGTACGCGGTCTCCAGCAGGTGCATGTGCATGCCGACGCCGTACTTCGCCGCGTGGTCCTGCAGCCCTCTGAGCGCTTCGTCCGAGCACCAGTGGAGGTTCGCCGGCGCGAGCTGGATGCGAACGCGGTCGCGCGTGTTCCAGCGCTGCCACAGGTCGACGAAAAGTCCCAGGTTGTCCGCGATCGGAATCGTCTGGGTCTTGAGCCACTCTCCGAGCTCGGAGGCGAGTGCGGGCGGCAGGCGCTTCAGGAACGCTTCGTCGGGCTCGTAGACGAGCCGGCTCTGGTCCCGGAGCGCATACGAGTACGAGACGCGCATGCCGATGTCCTCGTAGGCCTTGAGGACCTGCTCGGCGACCGCCTGGACGCGCGCGATCGGCGCGATCCGCAAGCCATGCAGATGCTGCACCGTGGTGATGCCGCACTCGAGCATCTCGAACGCGGAGTAGAGCGTGTCGAGGTACGGATCGACGTTCCGTGTCGCCATGCGACTGGCGAACCACAGCTCGAGCGGATAGTCCGGCGAGCCGAGCTGGAACGGCGTCACGCCGACGTGGTGATGGCTGTTCACGAAGCCGGGCATGACGACGTGCCCGGCGGAACCCACGATCGTGTCCGGCGCATATTTCGGCGCGAGATCCTGGTGCCGGCCGATCTCGACGATCGTCCCGTCGCGCTGGAAGACCGCACCGTCCTCGATCACGCTGACGTCGGTGCGACTGGTGGCTCTGGCGATGACGTACTTGCCGCGAATCAGTGACGAGGCCATGACCGCTCTCCCCGGCGCGACGGCGCCGCCTTACTTGATGCGCGTGTCCAGCATCTCGGCGAGCTCCTGCTCCTGGAAGGCTCGAGTCACCTCCGAGCGGAGTCGTTCGACGAACAGCGCGCGATAGCGTTCGAAGTCGGGACTGATGACGTTGCGCGGCCGCGGCATGTCGATGTCGACACTGTCGAGCAGCCGGCCCGGCCGCGCCGTGAAGATGACGACGCGATCCGCCAGGTACGCGGCTTCGTCGATGTGATGGGTCACGAACACGACCGTCTTGCCCGAGCCCAGCCAGATGTCGAGCAGGAAGCTCTGCATGTGGAACCGCGTCTGCACGTCGAGCGCGGCGAACGGTTCGTCCATCAGCAGCACGTCGGCACCGAGGCACAGCGCGCGAGCGATCGCCGCGCGCTGCTGCATGCCGCCGGACAGCTCGTGCGGATGCTTGTTCGCGAACTCCCGCAGGCCGACCTGGCGGAGGAACTTTTCCGCCTGTTGCCGTCGCTCCTTGCGGGGGACGCCGCGGAGCTGGAGCCCGAACGCGACGTTATCGATCGTCGAGCGCCACGGGAACAGCGACGGCTGCTGGAAGATCAGTGACCGATCGGCGTCGGGGCCGGTGATCGGCTCGCCGTTGTAGGTGATCGTCCCGCCCGTCGGCATCTCCAGGCCGGAGAGGAGCATGAGCAGGGTGCTCTTGCCGCAGCCGCTCGGACCGATGACGACAACGAACTCTCCGTGCCGCACGGAGAAGCTTACGTTCTCCAGGGCGGCGACTTCCCGCGTAGTGCCGACGCCCCAGACCTTCGTCACGTTCGTGCAGACGATCTCACCCATCCCGATGTCCTCGACCCATCAGACGCGAGCCGCACTTCTCCACCAGAGCACCCGTTTCTGGAGTACCCCCAGTCCCACGTCGAGAAGGTAGCCGACGAGCCCGATGATCGCCATGCCGAGGAACGTGAGGTTCATGTTCATCATCTGGCGTCCCATCACGACCACGGCACCGAGGCCGGTCCGCACGCCGACCATCTCCGCCGCCAGCACACCCATCCACGCCGCGAAGAAGTTCATCCGGAGCACGACGAAGAGGTTGGGCAGGATCGCCGGGAAGATCACGTGCCACATGATCTGCCGGCGACTCGCGCCGAGGACGCGGGCCGTGTTCACGTACACCTGATCGACATTGTTCATGCTGTTCAGCGTCGCCAGCGTGAGGGTGAAGTAGATCCCGACGAAGACGACGAAGATCGCCGCGCCGTCGCCCATGCCGAAGGCGAGGATCGCCAGCGGGATCCACGCCGCCGGCGCGATCGGCGCGAGCATCGTGATGGTCGGGAACGTCAGGTTCCGGAAAAGCCGGAGATAGAACGCGAGGCTGCCGGTGAGCACGGCGGCGAGCGAGCCGAGCAGCAACCCGATCAGCACGCGGCGGAGACTCGCGCCGATGGCGGTGAACACCGCGAAGTGGAGCGGTATCGCCGTCACCCCGGGCTGCGGCATCAGGAATTGGGACTGATCACGGATCTCCGCCACGAACTTGTGCGGTGGCGGCAGGATGATCGTGTTGATCAGCCCGAGGGCGGCGGTGATCTCCCAGATCCCGATGACGATGCCGACCGAGAGGACCCACCACCCGGCCTCGACGACGAACCACCGGAACCGCAGCGAGCTCGCCCGCGACGGAACGCGCAGCGCGGCCGCCATCCCCGCTCGCACGCTCATACGTGAGCCACGCTCTTCCACCAGAGCACGCGCCGCTGCAGCAGCCCGAGTCCGGCATCGAGCAGATAGCCGACAATTCCGATCATCGCCATCCCGAGGAACGTCAGGTTCATGTTCATCATCTGCCGGCCGACCAGCACGATCGTGCCTAGCCCCGTGTTCACTCCGACCATCTCCGCGGTCAGCACACCCATCCACGCCCCGAACAGGTTCACCCGCATGATGACGAAGAGGTTCGGCAGGATCGCCGGGAAGATGACGTGCCACATCACCTGCCGCCGGCTCGCGCCGAGGACGCGCGCCGTGTCGATGTAGTGCTGATCGACGTTCTTCATGCTGTTGACGGCGGCGAGCTCGAGCACGAAGAAGATGCCGACGAAGACAACGAAAATCGCGGCGCCGTCGCCGATGCCGAACGCGACGAGCGCGAACGGGATCCAGGCCACGGGGGCGATCGGCGCCAGCAGCGTGATCACCGGGTACGTGAGCTTGTGGAACACGCGCAGCGAGAACGCGAGGCTGCCGAGGAGCACGGCGGCGATGAACGCCAGCGCCAGCCCGCTCACGATGCGCAGGAAGCTGGCCCAGATCGCCGTGAGCGCGACGAAGTTCCCGCCGATCCGCTGGACGCCGATCTGCGGCAGGAGGAACTGCGCCTGGTTCTCGATCTCGCGGATGAAGACCCGCGGCGGCGGAAGGATCACGGTGTTGATGAGATCGAGCGCCGCCGCGAGCTCCCAGAGGCCGACCATGGTGCCGACCGACAGCACCCACCATCCGGCGCGGACGGCCAGCGATCGCATCAGACCTACGTCCTCGAGTGGACCCTCACCCGTCTCCAGAGCTCGGGGCTCTCCTTGATGACGGCGTCGAGGTACTTGAAGTTCACGAAGTCCTGGTCGGGATCCTTGCTGATGTAGTTGAGCTCGCGCATGCTCTTCGCGCGGCCGAACATGAACTCCCGCTTGTCGCGGATGTCGACGCCCGGCGGCTGGGCCTTCGCCGCGGACAGCAGGCTCGCCATGTCCGTCTTGTAGTACTTGCCGACCATCAGCTTCGCGGCCTCGTCGATGTTGCTCTCGATCTCGTACTCCGCGTCGAAGAACGCGCGGATCACGTTCTTGACAACCTCGGGCTCCTTGTCGATGACCTTCTTCTGCGCGAGGAGCACGCAGTCCGGATAGCCCTGGCCGTATATGTCGATGCCATCGCCGAGGAAGCTGCCGCCCGTGGCCGTCTTGCACTTGGTCGCGTAGGGCTCGATGATCGCGATCGCGTCGAGCTGCCCGGCGATGAAGGCGTTCGACAGCTCGAACGTGTCCGCGATGTACTGCATCTGGAGGTCCTTGTACGTCATGCCGTGCTTCTTCATGTAGTCGTACAGCATGATGTCGAGCGTGTCGGCCTGCTGCGCGCCGACTTTCTTGCCCTTGAGATCCGCGAAGCCCTTGATGCCCGGCTTCGCGACGACCTGCAGGCCCTGGATCCCGCTTCCCGAGATCACGGAGAAGCCCGGCGAGCGCGTGTACGCGGCGATCGCGCTGGTGTACGGCAGCACCGCCATCTCGACCTGGTTGCTCGCGAGCTGGATGGTGGCGGTCCCGGGAACGGTGAGCACGACCTCCGCATTCGCGCCGTACTTGGCGAAGAGCTTCTTCTCGCCTGCATAGAACAGAGGCATGTTGCAGAGCCCGGTGCCGTGAGAGAACTTCACGAGCGGCCCGGAGCCTTCTGCGGGCTGCACGCCGGAGAGGCAGGCGGGCGTGATCCCCACCGCGATGGTGAAGCGGACGCTGCGGCCGAGAAACTCACGCCGGGTGGACGCTCTGTCCTGGGAAGACATCGCTGGACCTCCTCGCTGCGTCAGGGCCATGAGACGCGTCGGCCGGGAGCCGCGGAACTCCCTGCGAAGGGACAATCAGGCGCCGGACAGACTAACCTATTGCCACGCACATTGCCACGCGAGGGGTCGAAAGTGAGATTTTGTGGCGTGTTGCCGGCTATCGCGCGCCGACCCGCTCCGTTCGTCCCGCGCCGAAGGCCTCGAGGAACGTCGTCATCACCTCGCAGACGCGCTCCGGCTGCTCGTAGCTGTAGAAGTGGCCGCAGTTCGGCACGATTTTCAGGAACGAGGTCGGGATCGCCTTGTTCAGGTCCTCGGACATCGCGACCGGCGTGCGCGCATCGTGCTCGCCGACGACGATCAGCGTCGGGCACCGGATCTCGCCGAGTCGGTCTCCGATGGCGGGGCGGTGCTCGTTGGCTTCCAGCATCTCGAGGTAGTTGCGCGGGTTGTTGCGCAGGTGTTCCTGGCGGAGCGCTTCGATCGCCGCGGGATTGTGCTCGAGGCTGAACGGGCTGAAGGCCCGCTTCGTGAACTCGAACGTCTCGGCGACGATCTGCTCGGGCGTCGCGCCTGAAGAATTCGGCGATGTCCGCGACGAACGTCGTCGTCGTCACCAGGTCGGCCAGGGTCACGCCCGCGGCTCGAGCGCAGCCTTAACGTTCTCGCCGACCTGGCGACCGAGACGACGTGGGAGTCGAAGGAGGTAACCATGCCTAGGACGGACATCGTTCCGAAACGTTCCCGGTCTGAGCGGCTCGAGGCGCGGGTCAGCAGAGCACAGAAGGAGCTCTATCTGACGTTCAGTCCCGTCGGCGCCGCCGGAGGAGTGGAATCTGATGTAAGACACCCAATGTAACTCTTCGCCACCACCACATGATCGAAGTGCATGTCCTGCGCGAATCCCGCGGGATCGTCCGGCGAGTAGTTCTGAAGCCAGATCCAGTTGAGCTGGAGATTCGAATCGCTCCGCCATCGGAATCCTTCGAATGGGCTGCCACGCGGATCCTGGGTGAAAATTCCGCCCGACCAGTAACCATTGGGGAACCCTTGGCCCACGTGGCTTACCTTGACTCCGTCGAGCCAGATCGCATGCTCGCCGTTCGAAGAGGTCACGGGATTGTTGAGCTTGACCATATGCTCCACGCACGTCCACCGACCGCCCGTGGCCTGTACCGTGGGGTCATTGAGGAGGAAATTCCCCCAAAACCTGCCGTCTCCAGAAATATGCATGCTCATCCAGTAGTTGTAGTGATCAAAACGGTACGTGACGTTGTTTTGCTCCGCTGCCGCGATGAACCGGTCATCACCAACGGGCTTGAAGCCCGCCTGCGGGTTCGGCCAGCGAAGCGGGGGGTTGTGACCTCCGACCCAGATTCCGGTGTGGTGATACTTGCCGCTCGCCGGATACTTGATGTAGTAGCGGACATAGAGCGTACCATCGACGCCCGGGCTCAACTGTTTGTAGAGATGGCCGCCGTTATTGACCCCGCCACCGACCCACGGGATGTTGAGCGAGCGCGATCCGGGGCTACCGACGGGAACATCGGAGCTGAACGACATCGCTGACCCGTTGAGTATGTCCGTCCATCGGTTGAAGAGATCGGTGAGCGTCGCTTCCTCGAACTTTTCGACAAGGATCACATCCGGGTGGTTCTCAATGCCCACGTCTCCTGGGTAGAGCGCTGCGATTCCGTCCGCGTCGGCAGCGAGCACGACGAGAAGAGGAGCGACGGTGAGGATCAGCCCGAGCGTCAGAGAGAGGACGAACATCGAGGTTCCCTTTTTCCCACTTCAAATGAGAGTGCAGGCGATATGCCAATGAGGGCTCGCGGTAGACCTATCGGGGGGTGCTGGGATATCAAACGGTTGCAGTGGGAATGGATTTCCAGCGCCCGACGAAGTCTCGAGGATACAGGGATGCGGGCGCGCTGCCTCGGACAGCATGACACGGTGAGCGCGGCAAGACCCGCGATGCAGTGTCTCGACCGCTACCTTTCGCAGTACCTGCCGACCGAGGTTGAAGACATCAAGCCCGACACACCGGTGTTCTGGTCCACCTTCGGGCAGCGGCGCCAAGGCACGGTCCGGCGGCCGATGGAAGGCAAGAACATCTGGCGGCTCTGCAAGACGTACGGTCGCCTGATCGGCTACCCGATGCTGAAGCCGCACGACCTTCGCCACGGAGTGGCGATGGAGGTCTACGAGCAGCACCGCGATCTCGAGCAGGTCCGCGGCCCGCTCGGCCATACACGCATCGAGACGACCCAGCTCTGCGCGGCAGATTCGGCCGGCCACGACTTATTGGGTCGAGTTGGCCCGCGACCACACTAGCGGCAGACAGTCGCGCCGGATCCGGAACGTCACGGAGTGATGGCCGTACCAAGAGAGCGCACGTCCCGCCGACGATGTATCGACTCGTGTTGGCCGTGGGACAGCTCAAACGGCGACATGATCGGGAAGTTTCGCCACGGGGACGTACGTACACTCGGGACAACGCTCGCTCGATCAGGCTCGCGACCTTTTCCGCACTCGACGATTGACGAGATCCTGCACCGGCCGACCAAGTTCGCGGACGTCTCACGAGCCAGATTGGCGGGTCGGTAGGCGGCTTCAACGGCGCTCGCCACACCAAAGGTTCCAGACCACGTAGCGCTCGTCGTTGCGCGGCCCCGCGCTGGCCGCCGGGCGAATAAGTTCGCGAAAAGTACACTCATGGTGCGGGAGCCCGTTTTCCACAGTGCCACACGGTGCGGAGTGAGGGCCGTGACGAAAGCGCGTTCGGCGCGATCCGGGCACAGGTGCCCAAGCCACGAGGTACGCGGAACTACAGGGGTGGATCGCGGATTCGGCGGTGATCGGACTTTGGTCCTACAGACCGCTTGGACGATTGAAGTTCGTTGGTAAGTCATGTTACATGGCGGCCCCATGGCCTCTTGCTCCGGCGCATCCGCCGGCCACGCCGCGCGCAGACTTGCCTGCCTGCTTTTGGGGCTGCTGTCCGCTTGGGCGACAAACGCCGTCGCCGAGCAAGCACCGAGGACCGTTCTCCTGCTCTACGGCGAGGCGTTGATGTTACCGGGCAACGGGGCGATCGATGACGAGATCCGGACCGGGCTGTCAATGGCCGTGGGTCCGACTCAATTCTATATCGAGCATCTTGATGAAGCGTGGTTTCCGAGCCCCGGGGTCCAGCGCGCGATCGTGGACGTCCTGCGACGGAAGTACAGCGGGCGGAAGCTCGACCTCGTCATCGTCGTCGCCCCCGGCGCGCTTCAGTTCGCGCTGAGCCATCGGGCGGCACTCTTCGGCGGCGCGCCTGTGGTCTTCGTGAGCCGGCGGGCGGGCGCGACCCCTGCCCTTCCAGCCGACGTCACCGGCACGTGGTTCTCCATCGACTGGCGGGCGAACCTCGACCTCATCCTGAGGCTCCAGCCCGACACCAAACGCGTCGCGGTCGTCTATGGCACGTCGGCCTTCGACCGGAACGAGACCGGGAAGATTCGCGATGCCTTCGCGGCCTACCGCGGCCGACTCGAGCTCATTGAGCTGACCGATTTGCCGTTCGCGGACCTATTGAAGAAGGTCGCGGCCCTTCCCGACCGCACCGTGATCTTGTTCTACGTGCTGCTGCGCGACGGCGCGGGAGCCAACCACGTTCCCACACACGCGCTAGCGGCGATCGCGCGTGCGACGCGGGTCGCCGTCTACGGCGTCAGCGACACGTTCATCGGCCACGGCATCGTCGGCGGCCGCGTGATCAGCTTCCGCGAGCACGGGCGGCAAGCGGCCGCCCTGGCGGCTCGCGCGCTGCGCGGAGAATCGCCGGGCCCGCCCGGCGCTGGCGATCTGGACCTCAACGTGACGACGTTCGACGCGCACGCGCTGAAGCGCTGGGAAATCAGCGAGACTCGCTTGCCGCCGGGCAGCGTCGTCGTGAATGGAAACCCGTCGGTGTGGAAACTGTATCGATGGTACGTCGTCGGAGGACTGGCCGTTGGCGGGGTCGAAGCGCTGCTCATCGCCGGGCTGTTGGTGCAGCGCCGGCGCCACGCTCTGACGCAGCAGGCCCTGGCGCTGAGCCTGCGCTTCGAGCGGCTCGTGGCCGAGACTTCGACCACGTTGGCCGCCACCCCTCTGGATGACGTCGAGGCCGCGGTACAAACGGCTCTCTCTCGGATCGTTGAAGAGCTCCAATGCGACCGGGCAAGCCTGTTCGAGTTCACGGACGATCGACGCCTCGTGCGGGTCGGGCTCTCGATCGCCGCCCCCGGCGTCGTCCCACTTCCGACGACGATGCAGGCCGAGCGGTACCCCTGGACGCTCGGGACGCTGCGCCGGGGCGACGTCGTACGGTTCAGGTCACCCGAGCAACTCCCCGACGACGCGGCGATCGACCGCGCGACCTTTCAGGAACTCGGCACACGCTCGCTGGTGTGCCTTCCGCTGGAAGTCGGGCACGTGATCGTCGGTGGCATCTCGCTCGTGACCGTCCGAGCCGAGCGCGACTGGTCCGATGCGTTGATCCCGCGGCTGCGACTGCTGGGCGACATCTTCGCCAGCTCCCTCGTCCGCCGCCGCGCGAGCAACGCCATTTGGGAGAGCGAGGCGCGATTCAGACTCGCTGCCGATAGCGCGCCGATCATGATGTGGATGGCCAGCCCCGACGGCGGCAGTACGTACGTCAACCGCGGCTGGCTCGATTTCACGGGCCGGAAGATGGAAGAGGAACTGGGCGACGGGTGGACGACGGGCGTGCATCCCGACGACCGCAAGGGTTGCCTCGACCGCTACCGGCGGGCGCTCGATGCGCGCGAATCGTTCACGATTGAGTACCGGCTGCGCCGCCGAGACGGCACGTATCGCTGGGTTTTAGATCATGGCGTGCCGAGGTTCACGCGAGATGGCGCGTTCAGCGGCTACGTCGGCGAGTGCACCGACGTCACGGAGATCAAGGCCGCGCACGCGACGTTGCTCGAAAGCCTCGCGCTTCGCAGCGCCATCTTCAGCTCGTTGTACGGACATGTGGCGGCTCTCGACAAGGACGGCGTCGTCGCCGCCGTCAATGCATCGTGGACCGAGTTTGCGGCCGGCGGCTGGAACACGCCTCGACCCCCGGTCGGCGCGAACTACCTCGAGGCCTGCGAGCGAGCGGGCCACGTCGGCGCAGGCGCGATGGCCAACGCCGTTCGCGCCGTCCTCGACGGCGAGCACCCCCGAGCGACCCTGGAGTATGCCGCCCGCTCGGGTACCGAGGAGCGGTGGTTCGAGATGGCCGTGGAGCCCTTCCAGCGTCCCGAGGGTGGCGCCATCGTCTCGCACGTGGACATCACGCGGCGGCGGAGGGCGGAGGCCGAGGCACGACGCCAGCGCGACGAGCTCGCCCACGCCCTGCGCGCCTCGACGCTGGGTGCGCTGGCAGGCTCGCTGGCCCACGAGATCAACCAGCCATTGGCCGCGATCGCCGCCAATGCCCAGGCGGCTCGCTTGCTGCTCAGCGCCGGGGGCCGCGAACAGCACGAGCTCCGCGAGGCGCTGATGGACATCGCGGATGACGCCAAGCGGGCAGCCCAGGTCATTCGACGACTGCGAGCGCTCTTCCGGAAGGAGCGGGAGGAATACAAGCCCGCGGATATCAACGCGCTCATTGTGGACGTGATGATGCTTCTGCGCAGCGAGCTGGAGTCGAAGGGGATCGGCGTGCAGCTCTCCCTGGCGAAGGATTTGCCTCCTGTGCTGGGCGACGCCATCCAGCTCCAGCAGGTGCTCCTCAATGTCCTGCTCAATGCCGTGGAAGCCGCGGCCGATCGCTCGACCGGGAGGGCCCTCGTCACCATCGAGACCGTCGAGCGTCATCCGGGCACCATCGAGATTGCGGTGCGCGACGACGGTCCGGGTGTGAAGGAAGCCGACCTCGAGCGGATCTTCGAGCCCTTCGTCACGACCAAGAGCACAGGGCTGGGCATGGGGCTGTCGATCAGTCGATCCATCGTCCAGGCCCACGGAGGACGCATGTGGGCGACGCGCACCGACCCGCAGGGCCTGACGGTGCACGTCGAGCTATCGCACTAAGAGAACGAGGCAGGCCGACGATGAGTGATGCCATCGTCTACATCGTGGACGACAACGCCTCGGCCTGCCGCGCCGTGTACCGGCGGATGCACGCAGCGGGCCTGGATGCCATGCCCTTCACCTCGGCGCAGGCGTTCCTGGATCATCACAGGGCCGACAGGCCGGGATGTCTGATCCTCGATCTGCGCATGCCGGGGCTCAGCGGCCTGGATGTTCAGACCCGGCTCGGGGAAGTCCAGGAGACCCTGCCGATCGTGTTCGTCACGGGCCACGGCAACGTGCCCACAAGCGTCCGCGCAATGAAGGGCGGCGCGGTGGACTTCCTCCAGAAGCCCTTCGATGATGACGAGCTGCTCGCCGCGGTTCAGCGCGCGCTCGCAGTCAGCCGACAGCGACGTGCCGATCGGGCGGCCCGCGCCGAAATCGCGCGCCGTATTCGAACGCTGACGCCCCGCGAGCGCCAGGTCCTCGAGCTCGTCGTCAAGGGGCTCCTGAACAAGCAGATCGCCGGCGACCTGGGCGCGGCCGAGAAGACGATCAAGATCCACCGCGGCCGCGTCATGCAGAAGATGCAGGCGAATTCCGTGGCCGATCTCGTTCACATGGCCGAGCAAGTCAACATGGCGACTGGCTCCGACCCGCAGCGATAGCCCGATCCTACGACCAAGGCCTGATCGCCACGACTGCCCGCCGGCTTAGCATGGGCTCGCGATGTTGCTCGCGATGTTGGGGGAAACGAGTCCCATGGCCAGCTCGCTGCTTCGCGCGTTGGGAAGGCTCGTGCGGGCGGCCGGCTTCGCCGTGAAGACCTTCGCCTCGGCGGAGGAGTTCCTGGTATCCGATCGGAGCGTGCCGCCCCGCTGCCTGGTGCTCGACGTGCGCCTCGGCGGAATCGACGGATTCGAGCTGCACGACCGACTCCTCGCATCGGGCACGGCGCCACCGGTCCCCCGCGCGCGCCCGGCCTGACTGGGGTCCTGCCGAAAAAACATCGGCGAGCGAGAAGGGGGCACCCGCTTCCGCTCGCCGACTTCGAGCCTCTTATCTCGCGGCGCTCAGTGACTCTCGACGACCAACCGACCTGACGCTCCTTCCGGTCCACGAGCGCCCGCAATTCCTGACGGCCCGAGCGGACCGGCCGCCCCTGCGAGCCCCCGTGGTCCCTGCGGCCCGGCAGGCCCGGCACGCCCGGCGGGACCTTGCGGACCGGTGAATGTGTACCACTCCGGCGATCCGGGTATCCAGTAATACCGCTTCGAGCCCACGATGGCCGGCTCGTAGGCCCAGGCCGGCAACGGCCCATGCGGCGAGCGATCCTCGACGTAGCCGTCCTGGTATTCGAACAGCGGCGGCGGCCCACCGTATCCCACCCGCGGGGTCGCCGTCGATGCGCACCCGGCGGCGGCGAGCGCCACGAGCGCGGCCGCGGTCGTCTTCACGCGATGTCCTCTCATGTAAATCACCCCCCAAAGTCACTACTTGCCGTTGCCGAGCCGCGGCGACGCGCTAGCGGCGGCGCTCGGGACGGGAACGATCATCACTTCGACGCGCCGGTTGTTCTGCCAGCACTCCTGGGTGGCCTGCGTGCACCTCAGGGTCATCTCGCCGTAGGCGCCCGTGCGGATCGCCTCCGGCGAGACGCCCGCCGCGATCAGCGCGCTGCGGACGGCCTCCACGCGACGCCGGCTCAGCGCCAGGTTGTACTTGTCCGGGCCGCGCGGATCCGTGAACGCTTCCAATTCGACCTTGTAGCCCGGGTTGCTCTTCAGCACGGAGGCGAGCTCGGCGACCTTGCGCGCCTCGTCCGCGCGAATGTCGGCGCGGTCGAAGTCGAACAGGACGTCGGAGAAGGCCGTCCACACGAAGTCGGCGCCCTTGGCCCCCATCGGTCCTGCGGGCCCCGCCGGCCCCTGAGCACCCACGACTCCGGGCGGTCCCTGGATCCCGTCCGGCCCGGCAGACCCGGACGGCCCGGCAACACCCTGCGGTCCGGCCGGTCCGAAGACTTTCCAGCCGTCCGGTCCGCCCACCGGGCGGACGGCACAGCCCCCGACGACAAGCGCCGCGGCGAAGAACAACGTCATCCGTCTCATGGCTGCATCCTCCTTGTGAGTGGGGGGACTTCACTGTCCTTCGTGTACCGCGACCGCGCCGGGCGTGAAATACGATGTAGGGCGTAGGACCTCGGTGAGCGAATGGCGGCGCGCGCCTACCCGCGGCCGCGGGTCGCCGAGGCGACCGAGCCTCCGAGTCCCTGGCGGTCGGGGTGCCGCGCGCGCCGGCGATCCTCGTCATCGACGTACTGCCGGTCTACCGCGCGCTCGAGGAGTGTCAGCTCTCGGCGCACGGCCGCCGTACGGCTCGCGGGCAGCACGGCGGCGAGATGCTCGAGCATCGCGCGGAGGCGGCGCGGGACCTGGATGCTGCCGGCGCCGAAGGCCCGGATCTCGCTGACAGCGAGCGCGACGAAATCTTCCCAGTCCGGTGTCGCGTAGACGAGGCGGACGTGTCCCGCATCGTCGCGCACCGGTCCCGTATCCAGGTTCCTCTGGCCGACGTAGGCCAACAGGCGGTGGATCTGATCGATGGCGACCACGGCGGTGGTCGGATCGTTGACCGCGGGTGAAAGTGCGCGCGAGGCGATGTCCACCATGATCCGGAACGCGAACGCTGGATCCTGTTCCAGCGTCCGCTCGGGGCCGAAGGCGACGCAGTCGTAGAGGGCGTCCTCGTCCACGCGGGCGGAGCCGGGATGGATCCTGAACAGCGGGTCGCCGTGCGCCACGAAGTCGCCGACCTGGGGAATCAGCTCGATGACGCAGCCGCCGCTACGCGCCAGCGCCACCAGCTCGCGCGTGCCGAAGGCGAGGAACGTCCCCGAGGCGCCCGTGTGGGCGACCGTCCGGGGGGTGCCGTCGACGACGGCGACCGCCGCGGCGGGCCCCGTGTCGCCGCCGGCATCCAGCAGGTGCGGATACACGCGTTCGACGACCGCGCGCGCCGTCTCCCAGAGCGACTGGAGGATGAAAACCGGCCGGAGGCCGGTGCCGAGCTGCTGCACGAACCAGAAAAAGACCGCGATGCTCACGAGCGTGAGGAGCACGGCGACCATCACGAGCAGCTCGGGGACGCGCACCGTCTCGATCCGCCCAAGCGCGCTCAGCGTGAACGTATACGCAAACACGAAGATGCCCACGGACACCCTGAGCACCGGGCGCGCGAAGACGAGGCTGATGATGCGCGGCGTGAGCTGGCCGCTCGCGATCTGGACGGCGAGCAGGAGGCCGGACACCGCGAACACGATGAAGGTCAGCATCGACGAGGACAGTCCGCCGAGGATGGCCTGCGCGCCCTCGACGCTGAACCCGAACCAGCGCCACTGCGTGCGCATGTCGAGCCAGAGCACGAGCCGCATGACGGGCACGGCCGCGACCATTGCCAGCGCCGGCACGATCCAGAAGCTGTGCGCGGCGAAGTGCCGCAGATGGTAGCGGCGGAGCCAGGTCACGAGGGGCGTCAGCGGGCGGGCGCCTGACTCGACTGGCGCTGCTCCCTGAGACACTGCTGGTAACGGTCCTGGTCGATCGTCATCTGCGGCCGGCCGTCATACGTCTGTCTCACCCGCCGCGCGAGGTTGAGGCAGTCCAGCGTCGTGCGTTGCGACGAATCGACGGCCACCGGCTGCGCAGACGGCGAGTCCGTCGTCGCGCAGCCCGCGCCGGCGAGCGTCAGGATCGCGATGCCGAAGAACCACGGTGTGAATGGCATAGCGTCACCGCCTTTCGGGCTCGGCGGCCGTGCAGGCGCCGAAGACCACGAACGCCGTCTGGTCTTCCACGACCGCGACCGACATCTGCACTGTCTTGTCGGCGACCGTTGCGCTCCAGGCCCGCCCCTGCTGGCCGCCCTGCAGGATGAGGCGATCGTTCACGCGCTCGACGCTCTGGATGGGCGCGGTGCGAGCGTCGTCGCCGGTGGAGGCCAGCGACCTGGCCGCCGGATTCACCCGGATGAAGCGCGGCAGGTTCGCGCTCTCGATCGTCGAGCGTTGGCACTCTCCCTGAGCACTGCACTCCACGACGTTGATCACGGCGCACAGCAAGGACGACGCCTGCTGGGCCAGCGCGGAGACGCCGGCGGCGAGGGTGAGAGCCAGGGCAACGGCGAACGGAATGAGCACGCGCATGAGATGTCCTCCTAACGGACCGTGTAGCCACGCCCGGCCAGGCAGGCGTTGAGGGCACGGTTGTACGCATCCAGACGCGACGCGCTCGCCTGATGCGCCTGGCCCTGCTGCTGCTGATACGCCTCCTGCTGCGCCGCATACTGGTCCCGCGTCCGCATGCCGCCGATGAGACCCCCCATCGCCGCGCCGGCGGCCGCGCCTTTTCCCGCATCTCCCGCGATGGCCCCGCCGACCGAGCCGACCGCCGCGCCGCGCAGGGCGCCGCGGGCCACCCCACGTCCCGGTGGCGGCGCCGACGGCGGCGGCGCAGCGGGCATCGCGGCCGCGGAGGCCGGATCGACGCCCGTCTGCTGCACGGCCCACTGATGGCATTCGCCGCGGTCGCGCGACTCCTGCTGCGCGTTCTGCCCCTTGCTCGGATACGTGAACGTCTGTCCCGCGGCCGGGACGAAGCTTCCGATCAGGAGCGTGAGCGCGACGCCGATCGCTCCGGCATTTCCGCGTGCGAGCCGCATGGTTCCTCCCCCATTCGACGACGTGCACCGCCGACGACGCTGCACGATCGCACGCAGACGCGTGAGCGGACCATGGGACCTTCGTCCCTCACCCCAAGGTCCGATCGTCGCGTCATCGAGCGAGAGTTACCGTCGCGATGCAGTCGTCGCTCGCTGGGAGGGCCCAATGATGATCCGAGTCGTGCCGATGGTCGCTGTCGCCGCGTCTTTGTTGTTCACGCTCCCATCGGCCGCCGCGGAGCACACGCGTGCGACCGGCGCAGTGGATGCGGTGACGGTGCGGGGCACCGTGGAGGAGATCGACCGGACTCGCGGTACGGTCGCGCTCGTGGGCCGCGACCGCGGCGTGCTGGTTCTCGAGGTGGCCATCCCGCAGAGTCTCGAGGCCGTCAGCGTCGGCGACCCGGTGATCGCGCAGTACTACGATGCGGTCGCGATCGAGGTCCCGGGCTCGGGCCGCCCGGCGCCGGACAACCTGGTGCGCATCATCTACGCTCGCGCGCTCGCGGTCACCCTGGACAAGCAGTGATGAGCGACCCGCTGACGCCTTGGTCCCCACGGGAGAGTCGATCATGACTATCGGTCGAAGGATCGTCACGTGGCTCATGCTGTGTCTGATGGTGGTGCTGGTGCTGCCGCCCCCCGCGACGGCGCAGGACACGCCGAAAGGGTTCAAGCCGGAAGAGCTGGACCAGCTGGTGGCGCCCATCGCGCTGCATCCCGACGCGCTGCTGGCCCAGGTGCTGATGGCGTCGACGTATCCATTGGAGGTCGTCCAAGCCGCGCGCTTCGTCACGGAGAAGGCTACCCTCAAGGGTGATCAGCTCAACGAGGCCCTCAAGCAGCAGCCATGGGACGACAGCGTGAAGTCCCTGACGACGTTTCCGACGGTGCTCGCGATGATGAGCGAGAAGCTGGACTGGCTGCAGAAGCTCGGTGACGCCTTCCTCGCGCAGCAACAGGACCTCATGGCGGCCGTTCAGCGCTTGCGCGCCCGCGCGCAGGCGCAGGGGCAGCTCAAGAGCACGCCGCAGCAGAACGTCGTCGTCGAGGCCGCCGCGTCCGCTGGGGCGCCGCCCCCGACCGTGCAGGTCCAGGCTGCGCCCACGACGGTGCAGGTCGTTCAGGCGCCTCCGACCATCATCAAGATCGAGCCGGCGAATCCGCAGGTGGTCCAGGTGCCGAGCTACGACCCCACGGTGGTCTACGGCGCGTGGCCGCCGGCGTCCCCACCGTATTCACCCTATCCGCTCGGCTACTTCGCCGCCGGCGCACTCACCTTCGGCGCCGGCATCGCCGTCGGTGCGGCGCTGTGGGGCGAGGCCGACTGGCATCACGGGGACGTCAACTACAACGTCAGCCAGGTCAATGACTACTCGAACCGCGTGAACAACGCCGACACCGCCCGCAACCGCGTCGAGCACTACTCGAGCGGCGCAGGGACCGGACAGGGCGGGCGCGGACAGGGCGGAGGCGGCAGCTGGCAGCACAATCCCGAGCACCGGAAAGGCGTGCAGTATCGCGACACGGCCACGCAGCAGCGCTTCAACAAGACCGGACCCGCGAACGCCCAGGGGCGTGAGGCATTCCGCGGCCGGACGGCGGCGCAGCAACCGGCGCTGCGGCAGCAGGGCCCGCGCGCGGCACAGCAGCCGGCCCTCGGCCAGCAGGGCGAGCGCGGCGGCTTGGGCGATCGTGGCGCCGGCGGCCAGGGCGCATTTCAGGGCGGACGCCAGGCTGGCGCCTTCGAAGGCCTCGGTGGCGGCCGCGACGCCCAGAGCTTCAGCGATCGCGGCCGAGCCAGCCGCGACAGTTTCAGCCGCTCGAGTGCTGGCGGCGGCGGCGGCGGGCGCGGTGGTGGCGGCGGTGGTCGAAGCGGCGGCGGCGGACGATCAGGGGGGCGGCGATGAGGGCTCGAATAGATTCCACGATCCTGATAGCGGTCGTCACACTGAGCCTCGGGATAGTCCCACGCGTGGCCGCCCAGGCGCCGGCGCCGCCGAAAGCGGACGCGCCGGCGCAGTCCCCGGCGTCGCAGGCCTCGTCGGTGCAGGCCAAGCGTTTCACGTCGCCCGAGGAGGCCGTGCGCTCACTCGTGGCCGCGTTGCGTGCCGGGGACAAGAACGCGCTCATCGGTGTCCTCGGCAGCGAGGGCCGCACGCTCGTGTCCTCGGGTGACGATGTCTCCGATCGACACACACGGACCCGATTCCTCGAGGCGTACGACGCTGCAAACCAGCTTGTCAAGACGGACACCGAGGCGACGCTTCGCGTCGGGCCAGACGATTGGCCGTTTCCCATCCCGGTGGTGAAGACCGCCGACCGGTGGCGGTTCGACACGCGGCGAGGCAAAGAAGAGATCGTCGCGCGGCGGATCGGCCGAAACGAGCTGAACACGATGCAGGTCTGCCTCGCCTACGTCGACGCGCAGCGGGAGTATTACGCGGAGGACCGAAACGGCGAGGGCATCCTCGAGTATGCGCGAAACTTTGCCAGCGCGCCGGGCAAGCATGACGGCCTCTACTGGAGCACCAAGGCCGACGAGCCGCCGAGCCCGCTGGGCGACTTCGTGGTCCGCGCCCACGCCGAAGGTTACCGACGTAGCGCCGGCGGCGGGCCGACGCCCTACCACGGCTATCTCTATCGCATTCTCACGGCCCAGGGGCCGGCCGCGCCCGGCGGCGCGTACGACTACGTCGTGCGCGGCCACATGATCGCGGGCTTCGGCCTCGTCGCGTTTCCCGCCCAGTACGGCGTCTCGGGCGTGATGACCTTCATCGTCAACCACGACGGCGTCGTGTACCAGAAGGATCTCGGGCCGACGACGGGCGCCATCGCCACTGCCCTGCGGCAGTTCAACCCCGACAAGGCGTGGACGAAGGTGGAGATTCCCGAATAAGGAGAACCTCATGAACGGATTCAGAATGGGAAGAACCGTTGGCGTGATGGCGGTCGCATTCGGACTGGCGGCGGGGCCCGTGGACACGTGGGCGCAGAGCTGCCCGCCGGAACTGGCCGAGGCGAAGAAGGCGCTGGAGCGCGCGACGGCGACCGCGCAGTCTGCCAGCGAGCTGCCGCGGACTCTCGCGGGCGCGCGCGATGAGATTCAAGCGCCGCGCGGTCAGGAGATCCAGAGCCCGCGTGGCCAGGACATCCAGTCGCCGCGTGGTCAGGAGATCCAGAGCCCGCGCGGCCAGGACATCCAGTCGCCGCGCGGCCAGGAGATCCAGAGCCCGCGTGGCCAGGACATCCAGTCGCCGCGCGGCCAGGAGATCCAGAGCCCGCGTGGCCAGGAGATCCAGAGCCCGCGTGGCCAGGAGATCCAGTCGCCGCGAACGACGGTCGGGGCACGGACGAGCGGGGCGGCGACGGCAGCGGCACTCGTCACCGAAGCCGAGGCGGCGTGCATGGCCGGCAACATGGCGCTCTCCGCGCAGCGGGCGAAGGCGGCATTGGAGGTGCTGCGATGAAAGCTCTATTCGGTACGCTGCTCGCAGTCGCGATGATGATGGCCGGGTGCTCCAGCGCGCCGCTGGCCCCGCCCACCACGAACGTCACCGGCAACTGGGTGGGGTCGTGGCAGTACGAGAATCTTCAGATGGGCTCGGGTGACATGCGAGGGACCTTCGAGCAGGACGGAAGCAAGGTCAGCGGCAACTTCCAGGTCACCGGTCCCGTCCTCAATAGGGTGGCGATCATCACGGGGACCGTGTCCGGCAACGAGATCCTGTTGAGCGAGCCCGCGTCGGGCCGACTCACCGTCAGCGGCAGCGAGATCACCGGGGTGATCAACGGGCTCAACGTCGCGAAGGTCACGCTTCGCCGGATGTAGGTCGATCGCTCCGCGGCCCCGTGCGACCTCGAAACCAGGGAGTGCACGCCGCATGAAGCGCTTCGTCGTCGATCGACACGGCCGCATCGTATTTCCCTTCAACTTCTTCCCTGCGCTCGACGTCTCTGTCTTCGAGAGGCTCGATCAGTTCGAGGCGGTGATCAGACGCGATTTCGCGGACAAGGCGCGGACGCAGGCCGAGATCGTGGCGCGCGTGGACACCGGCGGCTATATCGGACGTTACGAGCTTCTGAGAGACCTCGCGACGAATCTGTTCTGGGCGAACCGCTACGTGATGACGATGTACGACAAGCGACCGACACGCTGGCGTGATGTTCCGCGCCGTCGCGGCGACGTGTTCCTGCCCGTCGTCACCCCGATCGACCCCGGCCCGGTGAGCGCCGTCATCGAGACCGGTTACCGCGCTCTCTCCCCGACCTGGGACGCGGCCACCGAGCGGACGATCTTCGGCCTGCTGATCGAGATCCTCAGAAACCGCGGAGGCGTCGAGCTCGATGCCCATGCGATCGTGCCGACCGTAGCGGAAGCACGCGCCGATTCGCGCGCGCGCATCTACGAGATTTCGACCTACGATCCGGACTATCCCGTGTACCGCTACAACGACGTGGTGGGGTACCGCCACCGCGTGCCGGAGCTCGAGGCGCTGATGCGACACGCCATGGTCTTGCGCAGCGAGTTCCCGTGGAATCTCGAGGACACGCGCTGCACCGCCATCGGGGACCTCCGCGGCGACGAGGTCGTGCTGGTGCTCCACCCTCGAACGGACGAGGTACGCCGCTTTCTCGACAGGATGAAGGCGCCGCCGGCGCGCGTTCGATCGGGTCCGGTTCCGGCGGGCGCTCACCGGCCCCCGCCACCGCCGGTGCCACCGGTCGACGTTCGCCGGCGTTTCGCCGTCATGCCGCGTGTGGAGTCGCTCGCCGCCTGCCGGGGAGAACGCATCTGCACGAACGAGGACCTCGTTCGCAACGCGGCCTACTGCTGGTCGCCGATGACCGCCCGCGACATCACCGTGAAGACCGGCATCGAGCAGCGAACCTACACCGACATGGAGCTGGAGGAGCTGTCTCTGCAGGCGGCTCTGCAGGCCCTCGCGAAGTGCGGCCGCCAGCCGGAAGAGTTCGGCGCGGTGCTCTTCTGCTCGTGTACGAGCACGAAGGCGATGCCGTCAGTCGCGGCCTGGCTCTCCGGGCGACTCGGCATGCTCCAGACCCATGCGTCGTTCGACCTCATCGCGGCCTGTGCGGGTCTGCCCTATGCCGTCGCCGAGGCCATTCGCCTGCTCGAGGAAACCGGGCGGCCGGTGCTCGTGGTCGCCGGCGAGAAGTTCTCGGACAAGATCGGGACCGTCCGAGCCTCCCGCATGCTCTTCGGCGACGCCGCCGCGGCCCTCGTGATCGGCCCGGCGCCGGCGGGGGCGCGGCCGGACGTCGAGATCTTCCAGACCTATGCGAGCGGCCCGATGAGCGAGGTCGAGTCGATCATCTGGCCGAACCCCGAGTTCGACAACAACGTGACGGTCTACGGCCCGGATGTTCGGGCCCTGGTCAAACGCTACATGGAGCAGATGATCGCAGAGCTGATGGCCCTTCCACATCCCGATGGCGAGAGTGGCTCGCTGCTCGATGCCATCGAGCTGGTCGTTCCCCATCAGGCCAACAAGACGATGGTCACGGCCATCGCCGAGGCCGCCGGCCTCCCTCCCGAGCGCCTCTACTTCAACATCGATCGGGTGGGAAACACCTCGTCCGCGAGCATCCCGCTCGCGCTGCAGGACGCCGTCCGCGACGGCGTCCTCACTCGTCCGATGCGGATCTTCGCCCCTGGCTTCGGCGCGGGGGCGGTCGGTGGCTACATCGTCGCGCGCATCGCTCCGGGCGTCGTCGCCGCCTAGGCGCTGCGGCTCGCCGGCGACTCAGGGCGCCGAGCAGGCGCCGAACATCAGAAATCCACCGACCGGCGAGAGCACCGCGCCCGACATGGCGCCCGTGTTCTCAGTCACCGCGACGCCCCACGCTTTGCCGAGGGTCTCGGCTTCCTCGCCGTGAATCATGAGCTGCCCGGCGCCGCGACCGAACGAGGTGATCCGGGCGGTCCGGCCCGAAGCCGAGCCGCTGATGAGACGGTTGCCGACGTCGACCGTGACGACCGAGGGAAGGCTGACGGTCTGCGCAGTCCCACGTGTGCACATCGCCGCCTCGTGGCACACGAACACCGTCTCGATCGTGCACTTCATGGGCGCCGAGCCATCGTAGAGGGCCGCGGCGTCGGCCACCGACGCGCCAACGAGAAGAATGCCAACGAGCATCAGGGCTCTCACGCTGAGTCCTCCCGCGCTGAATGCGTTGTCCACGATCATTCGACCACTGGCCGATCTGGACCACCATCGGACCTTGGCCTTAGGGCCGGCAATGTCTCGGACCGGCAAGAAATGGGGCCAACGTCCTATAGCCGGTGCCGCCGGCGCGTCGCTACCGTGCCGACATGGGTTGTCGAAGATCCGCCGCCGGGGTGCTCGTCTTCGTGGTCCTGCTGACGCTCGCCGTGACCGCTCCCGACGCACAGGAGCGCGTCAGGATCGACGGCCAGGTGCAGTGGGTGGCGGCCACCAGGATGCAGGTCATGACGGGCGGCGGCAGCGTCGCGGTCGATCTGCGGCAGGCGGACCAGGCCGCGCACCGAGGGCTGCGCGCCGGCGAGCGCGTGACCGTCGAGGGGGTCATCGCCGACGACCGCCGCAGCATCGTCGCGCGTGAGATCTGGCGCGTCACGGACCAGCTTGGGGGCCAAGCCCCCTGACGGGGCGTGCGCGCTTCGTCCCAGCTCTGGTCGCATCGGCCCAAGGTCCGATTGGCGCGCGCACGACGCATCACTAGCATGCCGAGGACACAAGGAGGATGGCGTTGAAATACGCATCCAGTGTCGTCGCCGTCGTGATCACCGCCGCGCTCGGATGGGCGTGCCCGGCCCGGGCCGACGACGCCCCGCCGCCGCCCCTGGCACCGGTCGTCGATCGACTCTTCCCGGAGTTCAAGAAGAAAGCCGAGGATCTGCCGCCGTTCCTGCGCGACGCGGACGTGATCCTTCATCTGCGCACCTTTTACTTCAACCGCCACAAGCCCGACGACACCGACAACGAGGCGCTGGCTACCGGCGGCTGGCTCAGCTACCGCTCGGGCTGGTTGTTCGACACGTTCTCGATGGGAGTGACGTTCTACGGCTCGGCGCCGCTGTACGCGCCGGACGACCGGGACGGCACGCTGCTCCTGCAGCCGGACCAGAAGGGATACTACGTTCCCGGCGAAGCATGGGGCGCGCTGCGCTACAAGGACTACGCGCGGTTCACCGGCTATCGCCAGAAGATCGACGTGGGTTACGTCAACTCCCACGACAACCGGATGACCCCGAACACGTTCGAGGCCGTCACGCTCGGCGGCAAGGTGGGCATCCTCGAGTATTTCACCGGCTATCTCTGGAACATGAAGACGCGCAACTCCGACGACTTCGTGAGCATGTCCGTGCCGGCGGGCGTCAAGAAGCACCATGACGTCGGGGGTCTGGCCGGCATCCGGCTCACGCCCATGAAGGATCTTCGAATCGACCTCAACAACGTGTACGGCGAGAACACGTTCAACATCGCCTACGGGGAGATCGACTACCTGTATCCGCTCACCGCGGACTGGAAGCTGCGGGCGAGCGCGCAGTTCACCGACGAGCGCGCCGTCGGCGAGGCGCGCGCGGCCAGGACGGAAGAGAAGTACTGGTCCACCCAGGTCGGCGGGGCGCGCGTGCAGATGATCTATGGGGATCTCACGCTCGGCGCGGCCTTCTCGATCACGAGCTCGGACAACAACATCCAGAGCCCGTGGGGCGGCTATCCTGGCTACCTCTCGCTGATGGACCAGGACTTCGATCGCGCCGGCGAGAAGGCCGTGGGCGTCGGCGCCACCTTCGATTTCTCACGCATCCTCACACAGGGCCTCACCGCCTTCACCAACCTCGCGTGGGGCTGGGACGCGATCAACCCGACCACGCGGGTCGAGCAGCCGCGGCAGGCCGAATACGACCTCACGGTCGACTATCGCCCGCCGTGGCTCAAGCCGACGTTCCTTCGTGGCCTCTGGTTCCGGGCGCGGGGCGCCGTTCTCGATCAGGAGCACGCCAAGCAGCTCGGCTACCAGTTCCGCCTGACCATCAACTGGGAGCGCGACATCTTTTGACGGCTCCCTTTCACCCGGAGAACGAGCGATGGCAACGACCCTCGCGCCCAGCACGATGGACCTGAAGGATTTCTTCTCCGCCGCGGAGGGCCGGATCGAGCAGTGGCGCCAGCTGCATGTCACCGCTCGCGGCTGGGAGGCGGACGTGGCCCATGGTCGCGGGGCGGAGCGGGGGCACGCGGACGCGGCGCGCCTGCTCGACGACATCGGTCCACTCGAGGAGTACTGGGCATACCCGGGGCCGCATCTGATGGCAACCCTCGACGAGGCGCTCCGAGAGCGCAACGCCGCGGTCTTCGCCCGCCTCGTGCAGAAGATCTCCATGGCGCTGATCACCGGCGCCTACCGGCACGACGCCGCGGCATGGGATCCGCTGGAGGAAGGCGAGGCGCGTCTGGCCGACGTGCTGCCGCCGGACGGTCAATCCGGCGAGGGTCACCGGCCGTATTTCGAAGTCCTCGTGGTCACCCCGAACGATCCGGGCACGTGGGAGCGAGGCCGCAGCGCGATGCGCCGCCTGCGTCGCCCGGAGGACGCGTTCACGTACGAAGCCGTGCAGGTCGGCAGCTTCGAGGACGGCGTCATCGGGACGATCGTCAACACGAACGTGCAGGCCGTGGTGATCTATGACGGCTTCCCGTTCCGCTCGCGCCACGACCTGCCCGTGCTGCACGAGTTCCTGCTGCGCCACCTCCGGGTGGATCCGGGCGACGTCGCGCCCGGAGCGCTCGCCACCACGCTGGCGCGGGGGATCAAGAGCTACCGGCCCGAGCTCGACCTCTATCTCTTGACCGATCGGGCCGTCGAGCAGCTCGCCAGCACCGCGGACGCCGCGCCCTTCCGGCGCATCTTCCACCACGTCGAGGAAGTGATGGAGGTCCACCTCAGCATCCTCGACGGTGTCGGTGACCGCTACGACACGCCGTATTTCGGCAACCTCAAGCGCTACGCGCAACGTCCCATGGGTACGTTCCACGCGCTGCCGGTGGCGCGCGGCAAGTCCGTCTTCCGCTCCAACTGGATCCGCGACATGGCACAGTTCTACGGGGTCAACCTCTTCCTCGCGGAGTCGTCGGCGACCACGGGCGGCCTGGACAGCCTGCTGGAGCCCACCGGCAACATCAAGAAGGCCCAGGACCTCGCCGCGCGCGCGTTCGGCGCCCAGCGCGCCTATTTCGGGACCAACGGCACATCCACGTCGAACAAGATCGTCGTGCAGGCGGTCTGCAGGCCCGGCGACATCGTCATCGTGGACCGCAACTGCCACAAGTCCCACCACTACGGATTCGTGCTCGCGGGCGCGCAGCCGTACTACGTCGAGGCCTTCCCGCTCACGCAGTACTCGATGTACGGGGCGGTGCCGCTGCGGACGATCAAGAAGGCGCTGCTCGACTGCAAAACCGAGGGGAATCTCGACCGGGTCAGGGCCGTCGACCTGACCAACTGCACCTTCGACGGCCACATGTACCATCCCGCGCGCGTGATGGAGGAATGTCTCGCCATCAAGCCCGACCTCGTCTTCCTGTGGGACGAGGCGTGGTTCGGCTTCGCGCGGTTCAACGCGTTTCACCGCCGGCGCACGGCCATGGGGGCGGCGGCCACGCTGACCGCGCGCTATCGCGATCCCGCGTACCGCGAGGCGTTCAAGGCGTTCGCCGCCAGGGCGAAGACGCTCGACGCCGCCGCCCAGCTCGACGCGCACCTGCTGCCGGACCCGGACAAGGTTCGCATCCGCGTCTACCAGACGAACTCGGTCCACAAGTCCATGTCCGCGCTCCGCCAGGGCTCGCTCATCCTGGTCTGGGACGAGGACTTCCATCTGGTCGAGGGTCCGTTTCAGGAAGCCTACCTGACCCACACGTCGACCTCGCCGAACCTCCAGATCCTCGCCTCGCTCGACGTGGCGCGCCGGCAAATGGAGCTGGAAGGCTACGAGCTCACGATGAAGGCCGTCGAGCTGGCGCTGCGGATCCGCCGCGAGGTCAACACGCACCCGCTGATCTCGAAATACTTTCGCGTCGCGACGCCAGAGGACATGATCCCGGCCGAGTTCCGCGCCTCGGGGATCACGGACTACGGCCGGCCGCATTCCACGTGGAAAGGCGCGCTCGAGGCGTGGAACACCGACGAGTTCGCCCTCGATCCGACGCGGCTGACCGTGATCTGCGGCGCGGCGGGCTTCGACGGCACGCAGTTCAAGAACCTCCTGGCCAACCGCTTCGACATCCAGCTCAACAAGACGTCGCGCAACAGCGTGCTCGTCCAGACCAACATCAACAACACCCGGAGCGACGCCGCCCTGTTGCTCAAGGTCCTCGCCGACCTCTCACGCGAGATCGAGCACCGTCTCGAGCAGGCGAGCACGCGCGAGCTGACCGCCTTCGCGGCGCGCGTGACGTCGCTCATGACCGACGTCCCCGAGCTGCCCAACTTCAGCCGCTTCCACGACGTCTTCCGCGACAATCCGCGCGGCGCCAGCAACGAGGGCCACGTGCGGCCGGCGTTCTTCATGGCGTACGACGAGGCACACTGCGAGTTCGTGAGGCTCGGGAGCAAGGAGATCGACGAGCGACTGAAGCACGGCCCCGAGCTGGTGTCCGCGAACTTCGTGATCCCCTACCCGCCCGGGTTCCCGATCATGGTGCCCGGGCAGGTCATCACCGAGGCGACGATCGCCTTCATGCGCAAGCTCGACGTGAAAGAGATCCACGGCTACCACGCCGCGCAGGGTCTGAAGCTCCTGAGGCCGGATGCGCTGGCCGCGCGGAAAGGCAACGGCGGCCTGTGAACGGGCATCGGCTCGGCCGGAGGGCAACATGATCGACTGGTTCGCCGCGACGCTGCGCAGTTACCCCGAGATCGCCATCTTCCTCGCGCTGGGCATCGGCTACTACGCGGGCAGGTTCACCTTCCGCGGCATCGGCCTGGGGGCGGTGACCTCCACGTTGCTGGCGGCCGTGCTGATCGGCCAGCTGGGCATCACGATCTCGCCGAACGTCAAGTCGGTCTTCTTCCTCATGTTCCTGTTCGCCGTGGGCTACGGCGTCGGGCCGCAATTCGTCCGCGGCATCGCCAAGGACGGGCTGCCGCAGGCGCTCTTCGCGGCGGTGGTCTGCGTGTTTTGCCTGGGCGCCTGCCTCCTCGCCACAAAGCTCGTCGGCTACGACCTCGGCTACGCGGCGGGGCTGTACGCGGGGTCGCAGACGATCTCGGCCTCGATGGGCCTCGCAACCGACGCCATCAATCGATTGGGGCTCGCCGCCGACCAGGCCAAGGGTCTGCTCGATGCGATGCCAGTCGCCTACGCCGTGACGTATATCTTCGGCACCGTCGGCTCGGCGATCCTGCTCGCCCTGCTCGGGCCGAGGCTGCTCGGCATCGATCTCGTCGCCGCCTGCAAGGCGTACGAGGAGCGGCAGGGCGGCGGCCAGGCCCAGGGAGGCGCGGGCTCAGCCTGGCACCGCTGGGAGCTGCGCGCCTTCCGCGTCCAGCCGAGCGGCAAGGTCGTGGGGCTTCGGGCCGTGGAGGCCGAGGCGCTGCTGCCGGATGCGCGCGTCTTCGTCCTGCGCCTCCGCCGCAACGGGAGGATCGAGGACGCCACCGCGGACACGGTGCTGCGCGTGGACGACGTGATCGCGGTCGCCGGCGCGCGCGAGGTGCTCGTGCGAGTGATCGGGGACGGCGCGAAGGAGGTCGAGGACCCCGAGCTGCTGAGCGTGCCGGTGGAAGGCGTCGACGTCTACGTGACGAGCAAGGCGGTCGACGGCAAGACGCTCGCGGAGCTGGCCCAGCGGCCCACGGCCCGCGGCGTCTTCCTGCGCAAGATCACGCGTGGGGCGACGGCCACGACGATTCCCGTGCTGCCCAACACGACGATTCATCGCGGCGACATCCTCACGCTCGTCGGCCGCACGCAGGACACCTCGGCCGCCGCCAAGGACCTGGGCGTGGCCGATCGGCCGACGGACGTCGCCGACGTCGCCTTCATGGGCGGCGCGATCACGCTCGGCGCCCTGATCGGCGCTCTCGTGACCAAGGTCGGCGGCGTGCCGTTGACGCTGTCCACCGCCGGTGGTGCCCTCATGGCGGGCCTGGTGTTCGGCTGGCTGCGCTCGGTGCGCCCGTTCTTCGGGCGCATTCCCTCGTCCACGGTGTGGTTCATGAACTCGGTCGGCCTCAACGTCTTCATCGCCGTGGTCGGCATCTCGGCGGGTCCGGGCTTCGTCAAGGGCCTGCAGACGCAGGGCGTCAGCCTGTTCCTGTGGGGCATAGTCGCCACCTCGTTTCCGCTGGTCCTCGCGATGTTCACCGGCAAGTACGTCTTCCGCTTCGACCCCGCGATCGTCCTCGGTGCCTGCGCCGGAGCGCGCACGACGACGGCGGCGCTCGGCATGGTCTGCGAGCAGGCCCGAAGTCAGGTGCCCGCGCTCGGCTATACGGTCACCTACGCCGTCGGCAACACGCTGCTCACCATCTGGGGCATGGTCATCATCATCCTGTTGTCGTGACGGCCCCCGAAAGGATCAGGACAACCATGGACCCCATGAGTCTCCGCCGCTTCGAGACCCTCAGTCCCTTCGAGATCAAGGACGAGCTGATCAAGCTGGCCAGGAAGACGTCGAAGACCACGCAATCGGCGTTCCTCAACGCCGGGCGCGGCAACCCCAACTGGATCGCGACCACGCCGCGCGAGGGCTTCTTCCTACTCGGCCAGTTCGCCGTCACCGAGAGCCGGCGTGTGATGGAGCATCCCGCCGGCCTCGCCGGGATGCCACAGCCCCGGGGGATCGCGGGCCGTCTGGAAGCGTGGCTGGTCAAGCACGCCGACATGCCGGGCGTGGCCTTCCTGGCGTCGATGGTGGACTTCGCCGTGAAGACGTTCGACTTCGAGCCGGATGCGTTCGTCCACGAGCTCGTCGACTCGATCATCGGCGACAACTATCCGGTCCCCGATCGCATGCTGGTCCACAACGAGCGCATCGTGCAGGAGTACCTGATGTGGGCGATGTGCGGCAATCCGCGCCCGTCCGGCACCTTCGATCTCTACGCGGTCGAGGGCGGCACGGCCGCGATGTGCTACATCTTCAAGTCGCTGAAGGCCAACCGCTTGCTCCATCCCGGCGACACCATCGCGCTCGGCACGCCGATCTTCACGCCCTACATCGAGATGACCCATCTGGAGGACTACGCCCTGAACGTGGTCACCATCCGCGCGCCGCAGGAGAACCGCTTCCAGTTCACGGACATCGAGCTCAAGAAGCTGGAGGACCCCCGGATCAAAGCCTTCTTCATCGTCAATCCGGGCAATCCCACCGGCGTGGCGCTCAGCAACGAGACGATCGGCAAGATCGCCGGCGTGGTGAAGACGAGCCGGCGCGACCTGATGCTGCTCACCGACGACGTGTACGGAACGTTCGTCCCGGGTTTCCGCTCGCTGATGGGCGAGCTGCCGCACAACACGATCGGCGTCTACTCCTACTCGAAATACTTCGGGTGCACGGGCTGGCGACTCGGCGTGATCGCCATCCACCAGGACAACATCTTCGACAGGATGATCGCGAAGCTCCCGGAGGCAGACCTGAAGGCGCTCGACAAGCGCTATGGCGCGCTGACCCTGGAGCCTCGCCGGGTCAAGTTCATCGACCGGATCGTCGCCGACAGCCGCGATGTGGCGCTCAACCACACCGCCGGGCTCTCGCTGCCCCAGCAGGTCATGATGAGCCTGTTTTCGCTCGCCGAGCTGATGGACGCCGACAAGCGGTACCAGAAGGCGTGCATGGAGATCGTCCACCGGCGCGCGCGCGCCATGATCGACGGGCTGGGGCTGGCGGTCACGCCGAACCCGCTGTACGACGCCTACTACGGCCTGATCGACTTCGAGTTCTGGGCCCGCAAGAACATCGGTGAGGACGCCGTCGAGTATCTCAAGAAGAACGTCCATCCCCTCGACCTCGCCTTCTGCCTGGCCGAGAACCACGGCATCGTGCTCCTGAACGGCGGCGGCTTCGAGGCGCCCGATTGGTCGCTCCGCGTGTCGCTCGCCAATCTGGACGACGATGTCTACGACGACATCGGGCGCGGCGTCCGTTCCATCGCCCGCGGCTACCGGGACGCCTTCGAGGCCAGCAAGCGCGCCGCGAAGACATAGGAGACCGGCCATGGACTCCTTCGTCGGGGCCCTCCGAGACCACCAGGTGGGGTTCTTCATCGGCCGGCTTCGGTTCGGCTCGTTCAGTCTCGGGACCGTCGTGGGCACGCTGCTGGCGGGCGTGCTCGTCGGACAGCTCGACATCGAGGTGCCCGCCGTCGTGAAGAACGTGTTCTTCGACCTGTTCCTCTTCACCACCGGCTACAAGGTCGGCCCCCAGTTCTTCCGGGGGTTGAGGAAGGACGCGCTGCCTCAGCTGGCCGTCACGGTCGTCCTGTGCGTCAGTTGCCTGTTGAGCGCCTTCGCGGCCGCCAGGCTCCTCGTCTACGACATGGGCACGGCGGCCGGGCTGCTGGCGGGAGCCTTCACCGAATCCACCGTCATCGGCACCGCCGCCGATGCCATCAATCGCCTCGACCTGCCCGCCGCCGAGAAGGCCGCGCTGGTGAACAACATCCCCGTCGCGTACGCGGTGACGTACCTGATCGGCACCGCGTTCATCGTGTGGTTCCTGCCGAACGTCGGGCCGAGGCTGATGAGGGTGAATCTCAAAGAGGAGGCGCGGAAGCTGCAGGCGCAGATCGCGGGCGGCGAGGAGCACGAGCCGGGCGTGCAGTCGGCCTTTCAGCATTTCGCCGTGCGCGCCTACCGGGTGACCAACGAACGGCTCGTCAACCGGACCGTTGCAGAGATCGAGGCCCTGCCCACCGATGTGCGCGTGTTTATTTCGCGCATCCGGCGCGCGGGAGAGATCATCGAGACCACCCCCGACACGATCATCCAGAAGGAGGACGTGATCGCGGTGATGACGCACGCCGAGGCGTTGGCGCGCGGCACCACGATCGGGCCCGAGGTGAACGACAAGGCCCTCCTCGACTTTCCCGCGGAGGTCCTGGACGTCGTGATCACGAACAAGGCGCTGGTCGGCACGAGCCTCGCGGAGCTGGCGCAGATCGAGGCGGCGCACGGAGTGTTTCTCCGGAAGATCGTGCGGCTCGGCGAGCCGATGCCGTACACCCGGCAGACGCGCGTCGACCGTGGCGACGTGTTGAACCTCATCGGTGCCAAGCCCGACGTCGAGCGGGCCGCGAAGGCTCTCGGCTACGCCGACCGGCCGACGGTCACCACCGACATGATTTTCGTCGGCCTCGGCATCTTTCTCGGTGGGCTGGTCGGCCTGCTCTCGGTGACGATCGGCGGGTTGCCGATCACGCTCACCGCCAGCGGCGGCGCACTGATCATGGGTCTGGTGTTCGGCTGGCTGCGCGCCCTGCGCCCGACGTTCGGCCGGATTCCGGAGCCCGCCATGTGGGTGTTCGATACGGTCGGCCTGACCGTCTTCATCGGCGTGGTGGGTCTCGGCGCGGGACCGAGCTTCGTGTCCGGGCTTCAGAAATCCGGGCCGAGCTTGATCTTCGTCGGGCTCCTCGTCGCCACCCTCCCCCACGTGCTGGCGATCGTCTTCGGCCGGTACGTGCTGAAGATGAATCCGCTCATCCTTCTGGGGGCCTGCTCCGGAGCGGGCACCGTCACGGCTGCCCTTCGCGCGCTGCAGGAGGAGTCGCAGAGCAAGCTGCCGGCGCTCGGCTACACCGTTCCCTACGCGCTCGGCAATATCTTGTTGACGGCCTGGGGCCCGGTGATCGTCGCCCTGATGCATTGATCGCCGTGGACGGCGCCGTGCCAAGACGTCCGCCGTGCACCGTCGATGGACGACGCTCGCGCTCGCCGGGCTGACGCTCGTCGTCCTCGCGATCTCGGCACCGGGCGCGCTGCGTGACGCGTACGATCGGGGCGGGATCTATCTGTTCTCGCGCGCCTTCTTCCAGAACATCCCCGCGCGGCTCACGGGCCCCGGGCGACTGCGCTTCGTCTTCCAGCCCCTGTTCGCCATCATCCTCGGCATCCGGAGCGGTCTCGGCGACGCGCGCGCCGGTCGGCCGCCGTATCTCGAGGGCCTCGCGTTGCACCGCGGCGCCCGGCGCGAGCTCGCGACGTCGGGCGTGGCGAGCGTGACGAACCTCGTGCTCATGGGCATCCTCTTCGACGCGGTCTCCCAGTGGCTGATCCTCGGCGTCGCGCACTTCGGTGCCGCGATCGTCGTGGGGCCTGTCCTGATCGTCACGCCGTACACCATCGCCCGGGGCCTCACGAAAGTCTGGCGCGGCGCAGGTCACGATAAAACGCCCTGGCCATACGACGAACGTCCGATGGCCAGCATGCCCCCGGGGGCGTATGAAGAGCGCGGGGCGTGTCAAGACAGGAGGAACGCGCGATGGATGCCGAACGGGCTCGTCTCACGGAGGCGCGCGTCAGCAAGAGCGCCGCGTGGCGGAAGTGGGGACCGTACCTCTCGGAGCGCCAGTGG
>WNET01000044.1_pt1 | contig 43323 bp, 41 predicted proteins | sample 5399911 | NCBI WGS metagenome assembly WNET01 (sample SAMN13153333, study PRJNA577476) | soil metagenome | isolation source: 40 cm grassland meadow soil pre-rain plot 2 | place: USA:California | collected 2015-09-08 | reverse complement strand
TCGTACGAGTGGGGGGCCACGAGGCTCACGAGACACTCGTCGAGGGTCGCCACGCGGTGTCGGCTCATTGGTGCTCTCAGGAGCCCCCCGGTGAGAGCAGCGCCACCAGCGTCGCGTTCCCTCGTCCGGCCAGATGCGATCCTCCGGCGAGGAGGAGCACGACCAGGATGGCGAGGGCCGTGGCCAGCCGGAACCGCCGCCGCCGGAACACGGTATCCCGGCGGGTGGCGATGCCGGCGATGCCCACGAGCACCGGGATCTTCGTGAAGGCTCGGAGCTCCTCGATCGCATGGAACGACGTGTCCAGCTGCTCGGCCAGCACCACCGCGGCGGCGGCGAGACCCAGCGAGAGGATCAGTCCAGTGAGCAGGAATCGGGACCGGTTGGGGGCGGCCGGCCGGTCGGAGACGACGGCGGGGTCCACGATCTTGAACTGCTCGCCCTTCTGACGCTGCTCCATGTCTTCGGCCAGCTGCGCTTCCTGGTAGCGCTTGAGGAGCGACTGATAGTGATCCTTGGTGGTCTGGTAGTTCCGTGACAGCTCCTGGAACTCCTGCTCGCGCAGCGGCGTGTTGTCCGCGCGCGCCTGGTACCGCGCGGTCGCGGCCTGCAAGCGGGACTCGTCCTTCCGGAGCGCCTTGACCTCGGCGTCGACCTCGGTCAGCGCCGCCTTGAGGCGACGGATCGACGGGTCCTGAGGCGTCGGGGCGGCCGCCTCGCTGGGAGCGTCTGACTTCTTCTCGCTCTGCTCGCGCTCGAGGGCGGCGATCTCGGCCTTGACCCGCGCGACCTCCGGGTACTTCTCCGTGTACTGGGTGCGCAGCTCCCGCAGCTCGTTGCGGAGGCGGGCCAGGCGGGTCGCCGCCGTATCCGGCGCGCCCGAGGTGGTGGCCATCGCCGGCGCCGTCTCCACGTCGGCGAGCTGACGCTCGAGAGCCTCGCGCCGGGCCAGGGCCAGCGTCTGGCGGTCGTTGTTGAGACGAAGCTGGGTGCTGAGCTGCTCGATGGCCGCGAGGTTCGCGTTCATCTGTTGCGGCAGCTCGCCCATATGCTTGCGGTTGAAGTCGCTCACCTGCCGCTCCTGGACGTCGAGCTGCCCCGTGGTCTCCTCGAGCTGGGCCCGCAGGAAATTCGCGGTCCCGGTGGCCTGGCGTGAGCGGACCCTGAGGTTCTCGTCGATGAACAGGGCGGCGAGGGTGTTCGTGACCTCGGCGACGACCGCCGGGTCGCTCCCGCGATAGCTGATGGTGAACGCGACCATCTTGGCGCCGCCCGGGTTCGTGGCGTCGGACTTCATCACGAGAATGATGTCGTTGCGCATCCGTGCGACCAGATTCTGCGTCGAGAGCCGCGCCCGCAGTCGAGGGTAGAGGTTGAAGCGGGTGATGAGGCCCTCGAGGCTGCTCCGGCTGAAGATCTCCTGCGTGATGGTCTGCAGCCGCGTCTCCACCTCGCCGGTGACGGTCGGCCGCACGAAGGCCTCGGGCACCTGCTGGCGCTCCACGAGGATCGACGCGGTCGAGCGGTAGATGTTCGGCAGCGACGTGACGAGGCCGAGGACCATCGACGCCGGAGCGGCGAAGGCGAGCAGGGCGATCCACTTGCGCCGCCTCCAGAGACCGACGATGCGGTCAAGCATCGACACGTCTCACTGCGGCTCGAGCCGCCGCGGCGCTCATGGCACCACGATGACATCGCCGGGTTGGAGGGAGAGATTGTCGCGCTCCCCACCCGCCGCGATGACCTTGTTGTAGTTGAAAGGGATCCGCCTCATCACCTTGCCGTCCGTCCTCAAGATGACGATGCGGGTGCGGGCCGCGAACTCGTTGAGCCCGCCGGCCAGGGCGAGAACGTCGAGCACCGTCGTCCGGCTCTTGAGCTCGTACCGGGCCGGCTTGACGACCTCGCCGATGACCGAAACCTTGAAGCTGCGGACCTCGGTGACGATCACGGACACCTCCGGGTTCGGGATGTACTCCGCCAGCTTCTTGGCGAGCACCTCGCGAAGCTCCAGGGGCGTCAGTCCGGCCGCCCTCACGTCCTGCACGAGGGGCAGCGAGACCATGCCGTCCGGCCGCACGGGCACCGTCTTGCTGATCGCGTCGTTCTTCCACACCGAGACGAGGAGCGTGTCTTCCGGCCCGATCCGGTACTCCTCGACGGGGTCGGCGTTGGCGGCGTTCGGCGCCTGGGCGCACAGGTCCGAAGCTCCCACGGTCAAGAGTGCTGTGAGCGCCACACCGAGGGCCCTGCCGATCACGCGGGGAATCCTCCCCCCCATTCCGCCTGACGCCGGGGCAGCGCCTCTTCCCGCAGCCCAACGCGCTTCATCTTGTAGAGCAGACCCCGGTAGCTGATCTTCAGGGCCTTGGCGGCGCGGACCCGATTCCAGCCGGTCTGTTCCAGTACCTTGCGGATCGCGTCGCGCTCGGCGGCCATCGACGCGCCGCGGACGATATCCTTCAGCGACACCTCGAACACCACGGCCGTCGGGTCCGTTCGGGTGGCGCGGGCGGAGGTGACCGGGGGGAGGTACGTCCGGGTCAGATGCGGATCGCCCAGGACGATCATCCGCTTGATCAGGTTCTCGAGCTCGCGAACGTTGCCACGGTAGCGATGCTGAAGGAGACGGTCCATGACCGGTGTGGGGATCGAGAACCCCTCCCGGCGGTAGAGCTTGGAGTATTTCTGGACGAAGTACTGGATGAAGCCCGGGATCTCCTCGATCCGCTCGCGCAGCGGCGGCACGTTGACCCGAACAACGTTGAGGCGGTAGTAGAGGTCTTCCCGGAACCGCCCCTCCAGCGCTGCTCGCTCGAGGTCCTGGTTGGTGGCCGCGATGATCCGCACGTCGACGTGCAGCGTGGATTTTCCGCCGACGCGTGAGAACACCCCGTCCTGCAGCACGTGGAGGAGCTTGGCCTGGAGCGTGGGGTGGAGATCGCCGATCTCGTCGAGGAAGATCGTGCCGTTGTGGGCCGCCTCGAATTTCCCGATCTCCTGCTTGTGGGCGCCCGTGAACGCGCCCCGCTCGTGGCCGAACAGCTCGCTCTCGAGCAGCTCTCGCGGGACCGCCGCGCAGTTCACCTTCACGAACGCTCCGGTCCGTCGTGCCGACAACGACTGGATGGCGCGCGCCACCACTTCTTTGCCGGTGCCCGTCTCGCCCGTGATTAGCACGGTGACGTCGACCGCGGCCGCCTCGTTGACGATCTGGCGGACGTCGCGCATCTTGCGGCTCCGCCACAGCTCGATCTCCTGCCAGAGCGTGGACGACGTCGGTTTGACGGCCAACTCCCGCGCGGCCGGCGGCATGACCGGGGCGTCGGCGATGGCCCGGTCGAGATCCGCGTGCGCAATGGGCGCGTGGAGCACGGTCTCGAGCGCGGCCGCGTCGAACTCGCCGGTGTCCTCGGTGCGAGTGGTGATGCCGATGACCGGCCCCGGCTCGCCGCGCTGGGCCTTGAGGCGTCGGATCAGATCGGCGGGATCCGCCGGGTCGAGGTCGAGATCGACGACCGTGAACCGAAAGTTCCGCTGGGCCAGTGAGTCCAGCGCCTCCTCCGGAGAGGAGGCGAGGACGTACGGGTAGCCGCGGCTGAGAAGGAAGGCCTGAAGATAGTCCTGTAGCGCTGGCGCCGCTCCCACCACGAGCACACTCTGGTCGTCCACTCCCGCGCCTCCTTCGGCCGGGTGTTCGCCTCAACGCGTTCTGGTGACGCGGACGGCGCTAGGTTCGCAAGCGCCGTGCCACACGAGGCCGCGCGGGAGAGGACCGTGCACATATAGCTGACCTTTCGCGCAAAGCTCGTGCGGTGGACGACGGAAATCGTGCACCGGTGAGCAGCGGTGCTGCGTAGTCGATGGGTGATTTGGGATCCACTGTGAACGTCCGCTTCCCAGTCGGACGGCGAGGAGGCGACGCCGGCGCTTCGATCAGCGCCGCGGACGAAGGCGGAGCGGGGGGGTGTTAGGGCTGGCGGGGCGGCGGCTTCAGGCCGCACTCGGCGATCTTGTTCAGCAGCGTCTTGTAGCTGACTTTGAGGACGCGCGCAGCCTCGGCCCGGTTCCAGTTGCTCCGCTCCAGGACTTCCGCCAGGGCTTTCCGTTCGGCTTCGCGCGCACCATTACGGGCGACCTCTCTCAGCCCATCCGTGGAGATCGGCGTCCGCGCGGCGGGGGGAGCGTGGTTGGAGCGATCCGCGACGCGAGAGTCGAAGACCTGCTCGGTGCTGAGGACCACCATCCGGCGCATGACGTTTTCGAGCTCCCGGACGTTGCCCGGCCAATGATGCTCGAGCAGCCGCTGGCTCGTTTCCTGGCTCAATTTCCGGTCCCGCCCGTACTGTCGGTTGAACAGCTCCAGGAACCGGGCCGCCAGGAGGGGGATCTCCTCCTTGCGCTGACGGAGGGGCGGGATGAGGATCTCCACGGCATTGAGGCGGTAATAGAGATCCTCGCGGAAATCCCCGCGCGCGAGCGCTGACTCGAGGTCCCGGTTGGTGGCGGCGATCACGCGGGCGTCGACCGAAACCATCGCGTGTCCGCCGACCCGGGCGAACGTGAAATCCTGAAGGACATGCAGGAGCTTGGGTTGCAGCGTCAGCGGGAGCTCGGCGATCTCGTCGAGGTAGATCGTTCCGTTGTTGGCGTACTCGAACTGACCGAATCTACGTCGGTGGGCGCCGGTGAAGGCGCCCTTCTCGTGACCGAACAACTCGGATTCGAGCAGGCCGTGCGGGATCGCGGCGCAGTTGACCTTGATGAACGGCCCCTGATGTCGCTGTGACGCCGCGTGAATCGCCCGGGCGACGAGATCCTTGCCGACCCCGCTCTCGCCCCGGAGCAGAATGGTGGCGTCGGTATCGGCGATGCTTTCGACCGTCCGCTTGATCTCGCGCATCGCCGGACTGCCCTCGAGGCGAGGCGCAAAATCGGTGAGATAGGGCGTCCCGAAGATCTGTTCCGTCACCGTTGCCGACCAACGAGATGCGTGCGCATGTGTGCAAACTTATCCACGGGTATCCACAACGAGACGTCCGACCTTTCCATGTCCCGCCCTCGCCCGTTAACCAACTGAAAAGTCGGGGACGAGGCGCGAGTATGCCCTACGAGCGTCGCCCTGTCACGTTGAAAAATTTGTCAAGGATCTGTCACGATCATGGTATATCGGCTGGCGGCAAGGAGGGCGCCCAATCAAGCTGCTTCTCATCGAGGATGACGTCCTGGTCGCCGAACTGCTTTCGGGCGCATTCGCCGACGAGGGCCACCAGACGACCGTCTCCCATACCGGTGAGGAAGGGCTGCGCCATCTCGAGGGCGACCGGCCGGACGCCGTTCTCCTTGACCTTTGCCTGCCAACGATCAATGGGATCGAGGTGTTGCGGGCGATCCGGCTGACCGATTTCGCGCTGCCGGTCATTCTCATCACCGGGTATGCGAATCCAGGCCAGCTGGCAGAGGCGCGGCAACTCGGTGTGACCGATGTCATTGCGAAATCATACGTATTGACGCGCTTTACCGACGTGTTGGTGCGGATAGCCGGCACGTCCGGCCCTGCCTGATTTCACGGGCCGAGTCAGCTCGGAAGGTGAAGCCGCTGCCCGCCGTTCCGTTTCGCCTCGGCCATCAGCCCGGTCGCCTGGTCCAGGAGTTGATCGGCCGTGGAGGCTGTCTCGGGGTAGGAGGCTCCCCCGGCGAACCACGGCGCCGTTTCGAGGTCGGTCGTCAGACGACCGAGGATTGTCGCAAGGCTGTCCACGGCGGCATCGATGAGGAGCAGCACGACGGAGACCGCATTCCGGGGGGCTACCGCATCGGTGGCGCGAACCCATGGAGCGATGATCCGGACCAGGGAGTCCGAGGACGGTTCGGTAGGCGGGGTCTCCATTTCCATGGCAACCAGGGAAATCGGATAGCGCAGGCGCTGCGCCTTCTGGATCTCCATGTCGACGAGCAGCTTGAAAAACGGGTAGTCGACGACGAATGCGCCGCCGTTGGACAACGGCCCGGAGCCTTCACTCATGCCATACTGTCCGGGAATCGCATATGGGGACATGAAAACGAAGCAGGTTCCGCGCCATGTTCAGGCGAATGGAAAAGTTGCCGCCGATACGACGGTCAGGAGCAGGGTAGGGACTCCATCCGGCACCTAGGCTCTGAAAAACCTTGCCCAGATGGCACATGCGCGTCCCCACGGCATATGGTGGTGGCGGGCCTGTTGGCCCTTTCGCTCACCGCAGTCCCCCTGACCGCGTGGGCCCAAGCCGGGTGGTACTACATCCCTTCCCTGAGTCTCTACGAGGAGTTCGATGACAACATCTTCAGCAGCACGAACCGCACCTCCGACTTCATCACTCGCCTGTCCAACGGCTGGAAAATAGGATATCGGTCCCGGCCCTTCACGCTCCTGTTGACGAGCTCGCTCGACGGCGAGCTGTTCGCCAACCACCACGAGCTCGACGGCCTCAATCGAACCCAGGTCGGGTTGGAGTCCGAGTGGATACCCACCCTGCCCCTGACCCTTCGCCTCAGTGCGCTCTTCACGAAGACCCAGACACCCTCGGAGCTCGCCCCGAATCTCGGGCTCCAGCTCGGGCGTCGAGACAGCACTCAGTTGAGCCTCGCGTCCTCGGCCGTGTATCGCTTCGACCTGCGAACCTCGACCGAGCTCGCGTATTCGTATCTTCAGAGCGAATCCGAAGGTGTGACGAGCACGACCCACGAGCCACGACTGCGGCTCGTCGAGCGGCTATCCCACGTCGACACAGGCACGCTGACCTATGCCCTTCGGCTCACCGAGAGCGAGAGCAACGGCGCGGGGAACAGTAACACTGGCGCCGGGAACAGTAGCACTCTTTCCCACATCGTGACACTCGGGTGGAATCGACGTCTGTCCGCGACCACGTCGGTCACGCTGGAGGCGGGACCGCGGATCACCGGCTCGCAACTCGGCGCCGAGGTCAATGCGGGGGTAAGTCATCGGTTCTTCCGTCTGGTCGACGCATCGCTCGGGTATTCGCGATCATCGTCGCCGATCATCGGCCAGACGGGGACGTCAGACACCCAGGCGCTCTCCGGTCACTTGTCGATGGAGCCACTGCGGTCGTTTCGCGTCGTCTTCGGCGCCATCCTGAGCCAGGTGAGCACGGACCGCTCCGACACGACGACCGAGGGGGCCGAGGTCGCCGCCTCGTACCGGATGACGAAGTGGCTGAGCGCCGTCGCGCGGTACCGCTTCAGCCACTCCGAGACCGATAGCACCGCCATCTTCCATAACATCTTCACGATCGGTCTGGAGGCGTCGTACCCGATCCGCGTCGACTGACGACCCCTCGGCCTTCCGCGATCTCCTCCACCGTCGGATCCCGATCAGTTCCTGACCAGCGGTTGCCATAAGGCGTCGCGTAGCCGTTAAGTTACGACCCGGTCAATCGCGCCTGGGCTAGCACGCTCATGGCCGGAACAGATAATTGAAACACGTAGTTGGCATGGTATGCAGGGGTTTGGCAATGCCCTTGCTGTACAAGGGGTCCGCAGTCAACCCGGAGCCCCCTGGCAGGGGCATGGAGACAGAAATGAACGCGATGGGCGAGGCACTCAACAGAGGCACTAGACGGCGGGCCGCCACGGCGCTGGCGCTCGCGTGCGTGCTGGGCCTCGGGGTCGTTCGCGCGAACGCGGACCCCGAGCGGTCGAAGGCCCTCCCCGACGTCAAGTCGGCGGATGCGGTCCTCTACGAAGTCACCGAGAACATGTACCTGCTCGACGCCGCCGGCAACGTCGTCGGGCCCGAGGGCGCCATCCGGCGCAAGGCGGACGCGTCGCTGTACGGCTGGGCGCGCGTCGGCAACCCGCTCTGCCCCGTCGAGGTGCTCGTCACCAACCCGCGCACCGAGACGTGCAGCGTGTCGGCGGTCGGTATGGACGACATCGCGCTCAACACGTTCAAGGGAACCGTGGACGGCACGTTCGCCGTCGTCCTTCAGGACGACAACAGCACGGACGCACCGGAGTTCGTCGTCATGAACGGCGGGTTCACGGGCGCCATGGACCTCTCGAAGCGCCCGCTCGGCAAGATCAGCGGCACGTTCACGCCTACGGGCGCGAGCGGGCCGACCGCGTTCTGCGGAACCTTCCGGCTGCCGTTCTCGGTCGTGAGGGGCCAGCGCGAACTGCCGTCGCGCAACGTCCAGGCCTACTACCTGACTGACGATTTCAAGACCCTGATCCCGATCCAGAAGTCGGAGCTGTCGCTCGGCATGGCGACCGTGCGGCTCGAGTTGAACTTCCACGGGAACTGCGCCAAGTTCTAGTTTCTCGCCCATCGCGCCACCGGCCCCGGCGGAGCGGCTCGGCTCCACCGGGGCCGGCCTCTTTTCTGCTATAAAAATCGAGTGACCGATCGCACCTGGGTCCTTGCCCCCAACGATCTCGGCCTCTGGGACCAGTGCCGCCGATGTTTCTACCTCGCCGCGGCCGCCGAGTTTCCGCGCCCATCGTCGCCCAACCGGACCGCGGGCCTCATCGGACGCAGGCTCCTGTCCGGCCTGCAGGGCGCTCGGGCGGACAAGATCGCCGACGGCATGCCCTCCGGGCTCGTCGACGTGGGGCGCCACGCGCTGCGCTCGGCACCGCTCACGGTGCAGGTGCCCGATCGCGCGTACCGCTGTGTGATCCGCGGCGACCTCGACGTGGTGCTGCGGCTCGAGGGCGAGGCGTGCGGGCTCGCCGAAGTCGTGGTCGGCGTGCCGGAGCCGGCGGCGCTTCCCGCGCACTCTCGCCGGCTTCACGCGTGGGCGCAAGCCGTCGAGACGCCTGATGCCGGCCCGGGCCGTGCCGTCCACGCCCTCGGCGTCCTCGGCTTCCAGGCGGAGAACGACGGGCCGGCCGGCGTCACGGGCGCGTGGCGCTGGACGCCGATCGCGCGCGACGATGCCGCGTTCTACGGCTTCCTCGCGGAGGCGCTCTCCGTCCTCGCCCGGCCCTCGCCGCCGGGCGGCGCGCCGCTCTGCCCCTGGTGCGTCTATCGGGACGCTAGCCGCCGGACCGGTTACTGACTTAATGGGGGGCCACGAAATGGCCCCCCATACCCCTCGACCACCGGCGAATCAGTAATCTTTGGGGTCGAGGAGGTCGCGCAGGCCGTCGCCCGCGAGGTTGAAGGACAGCGTCAGCGAGAAGATCGCGAGCCCCGGCCACCACGCCATCCACGGCGCCGACTCGAGGAACTGCTGCGCGGCGTTGAGCATGGTGCCCCAGCTCGGCGTGGGGGGCTGCACGCCCAGCCCGAGGAACGAGAGCACCGCCTCCGCGATGATCGCGATCGGAATCGAGACGGTGGCCTGCACGAGCAGCGAGCTGAAGATGTTCGGCAGGATGTGGCGGCCCATGAGGCGCACGTCGCCGGCGCCGAGCGCGCGCGCGCCCTGCACGTAGTCCTCGGCCGCCGTCGAGAGCACGAGGCCGCGCGTGAGGCGGATGTACGTGGGCGTCGCGCCCAGCCCGGTCGCGATGGTGGCGTTGGTGAGCGACGGACCCATGATCGTCACGAGGCCGATGGCCAGGATCAGGAAGGGGAAGGCGAGCCAGGCGTCGGTGAGCCGCATGATCACCTGGTCCAGCGCGCCGCGATAGTAGCCGGCGACGAGGCCGAGGGGCACGCCGACGGTGATGGCGAGCAGGATCGAGAAGACGCCCGCCTGCATCGAGATGCGGCTGCCCCACACCACGCGCGCGAAGTTGTCCCGGCCGAGGTCGTCCGTGCCGAACGGATGCGCCCCGCTCGGCGCCTTGCGGATCTGGCTCCAGTCGGCCTTGACGGGATCGGTGCGCGCGATCCACGGCGCGCCGATCGCGAGCACGACGAATACGAGCACGATCACCCCGCCCACCACCGACGCCGGGCGGCGCAGCACGCGCCGCCAGCCGCGCCGCAGCCGTCCGGCAGGCTCCGCGGCGGCGCGCGCCGGCAGCACTCCGACCGTCGCGTGTGTCCTGCCGAAGGTGGGGCTTGTCCTACCGGAGGTAGGGCTCATGAGCCGCCGCCGAACCGGATGCGGGGATCCAGCAGCGAGTAGGAGACGTCGACGAGCAGGTTGATGAGGACGTAGGAGCTGGCGGTGATGAGCACGACGCCCTGGACCACCGGGTAATCGCGCGTGAACACCGCCTCCACGATCAGGCGCCCGAAGCCGGGGACCACGAAGATCTGCTCGGTCACGACGGCGCCGCTCATCAGGGCGCCGGCCTGCAGGCCCAGGATGGTGACGACGGGGATCAGGCTGTTGCGGATCGCGTGACGGAAGATCACCGCGCGGCCCGCGAGCCCCTTGCTGTACGCGGTGCGGATGTAATCGGCCCCGAGCACGCCGATCATGCTGTTGCGCGTCTGGCGCATCAGCACCGCCGCCAGCGCGGTGCCGAGCACGAACGCCGGCATGATCATGCGCCGCAGATTGCCGGACGGGCTCTCCCAGAACGACACGAAGCCGGAGGCGGGCAGCCAGCCGAGCCGCACCGAGAAGAACAGGATCAGCATGATCCCCAGCCAGAAGTTGGGCACGGAGACGCCGCAGAGCGACGCGCCGCTGGCCAGCAGGTCCCAGGCCGTGTTGCGGCGCACGGCCGCCAGCACGCCCGCGGGGATCGCGAGGGCCAGCGCGATGAGCACGGAGAGGCAGGCCAGCTCGACGGTGATCGGCAGCTTCCTAGCCACGGTCGTCATCACCGGGTCGCGCGTCCGGATCGAGCGGCCGAGGTCGCCCTGGAGCGCGAGCCCCGCCCAGCGCAGGTACTGGACGGGGATCGGATCGTTCAGCCCGTACTTCGCGCGGATCTCCTCGAGCCCGGCGGCGTCCGCATCGGTCCCCGCCATCACGCGCGCGGGATCGCCCGGGATCATCCGCACGCCCGTGAAGACGATGACGCTGATCACGATCAGCGTCACGATCGAGATCGCGGCCCGACGGACCAGGAATTCGAACACGGCCGGAGGCTAGCGGATCAGTTCCAGGACGTCCCCTTGATACGGATGAGGCCATCGGGGACGGCCTTGTAGCCCTTGAAGCTCTTGGGGAACGCCACGATGTAGTTCAGGTGGTAGATGTAGATGATGTTGCGCCGGGCGGTGAACATGTCGATGGCTTCCCGGTAGAGCGCTCGCCGCTGATCGACGTCGCTGATCTCACGCGCCCGGTTCAGCAGCGCGTCGATCTTCTCGTCGCAGGCCAGCGTGGCGTTGAGGCTGCCCTTGCACGTCTGGTTCATGTGGATGTTGCCGTCGGGATCCACGCGACCGCTCCAGCCGATCTGAAACGCCTGGAGCTTGCCGTCGTCGTCGTCCTTGAGTGCGGAGGCGAACTCCTGCGGCCGCAGGGAGATGGTGAAGCCCGCCTCGCGGGCCATCTGCTGGATCACCTCGCCCACGCGGCGCTCGCCCGGGTTGTTGATGACCGCCAGCTCGAAGGCGTAGCCGCCGGCCAGCCCGGCGTCGGCCAGGAGCTTCTTCGCTTTGGCGACGTCGCGCCCCGGGCACTTGCGCGTCTTGTCGGCGAAGACGCTGATGGGCGGGATCGGCGTGCAGCCCGGGGTGTAGAGCCCGTCCCAGACCACCTGGTTGATCGCCTCGCGGTCGATGGAGAGCTCGAAGGCCTCGCGCACGCGCGGGTCGTTCGCGAGCGGCGTGCCGAGGTCGCCCGGCGGGTTCTGCTTGCCCGTCTTGTTGCGCAGGTTGATGTTGATGCCCTGGTAGCCGAGCCCCGTCACGTTCGACAGCTCGAACTTGCCCTCGCGCTTGATGGCGGTGGCATCGCTCGGCCGCACCATGTGCATGAGATCGATGTCGCCCGAGCGCAGGTTGGCGAGGCGGACGTTGTCGTCGGGAATGATGCGGAAGATCACCCGGTCGAACTTCGCCTGCGACGGATCGAAGTAGTGGGGCGATTTCTCGACGACGATGCGGTCCTGCGGCACCCGCTCGGCGAACTGCCACGGGCCCACGCAGACGGGCGCGGTGCCGAAGTTGTCACCGAGCTTCTTCGCCGCCGTCGGCGACAGCGGCATGCCGGAGCGATCGGTGAGCTGGGCGAGCAGCGGCGAGTACGGCGCCTTGAGACGCAGGCGCACGGTCAGGTGATCGACGACCTCGACGGCCTCCACGGGCGCCAGCTCACTGGCGCGGTTCGATCCCTTGAGCGTGCGGTGGCGATCGAGCGAGAACTTGACGGCCTCGGCGTCCATCGGCGTGCCGTCGTTGAACTTCACGCCGGAGCGCAGCTTGATGGTGACCGTCTTGCCGCCGTCGGTGATCGCGGGCAGGGCGGCCGCGAGCTGCGGCGAGATCCTGAGGCCCTCGTCGATCTCGTAGAGCTTCTCGCAGATGTGGGAGAAGACGATGCGCCCGACGTACGTGCGGGCGAGCGTCGGATCGAGGATGTCGGGGTCCTGGTTGAGGGCGACCACGAGCGTCTTCTTCTGCGCCTGCGCCGCCCCCGCGTGCATCGCGAGCAGGGCGAGCGTGGCGATGATGAGCAAGAGCGCCTGTCTCAGTCGACGCATGGGCGACTCCTCCCGGTTTCGAATCGTCGGCCCGCGCATCATAACTCAGGACGTCAGGCGGTGGGCGACGGCGTGGCCCGTGGCCACGGCGCCGAAGGCGACGTCCGCCAGGTGTGATCGGAGCTGCGGACGGAGTCTGCAATGACCTCGACGCAGGTCGAGAAACTCGATGCCGAGCGCGTGCCCCCAGGGATCGCTTGCGATGCGCGGGCGCAGCGCGGACGCGATAATCGGGGTGTCGCTCACGGTCGGCCAGGATAGCAGCCGATGGCAGCCGCGTTGCTACTCGACAACGGCATGGGCAGGGTCGGCGCAGCGACGATGCTGGTGGCGATGCTCACAAGCGGCTGCACAGTCGCGCGAGCGACGCCTCCGACGTCACAGCCCGCCGCCCTGCCCGCCACTGCCATCGCGTCCGACCAGCGCGTGGTGGCCTATCCGCACGGCCGCTGGCTCCTCTACGGCGACGGCAGCGCCGCATTGGCGTACGCCTGGGTCTGGATCCCCACCGGAGCGACCCCGCCGCCTCCCGCGCCGCCCGCCCGCTAGTCGGGCGCGGTGTATACTACGAAGGCTTTTTTGTTGGAGAGGTGGCCGAGTCGGCCGAAGGCAGCCGCCTGCTAAGCGGTTACAGGGCCAAAAGCTCTGTCCAGGGTTCGAATCCCTGCCTCTCCGCCACGCGCCCTTAGCTCAGGTGGACAGAGCATCGGACTACGAATCCGGGGGTCAGAGGTTCGAATCCTCTAGGGCGCACCACTCTCTCGATGAGGCCTTCATGCGGGAGGCGCTCGACGAAGCGCGACGGGGCCTCGCCGACGGCGAGGTGCCCGTCGGCGCCGTCGTCGTCGTCGGGGGAGCGATCGTCGGACGCGCGCACAACCGGCCGGTGGCGCTCGCGGATCCGACGGCGCACGCGGAAGTGCTGGCGTTGCGCGCGGCGGGCGTCGAGACCGGGAACTACCGGTTGGCGGACGCCACGCTCTACGCGACGGTCGAGCCGTGCGCGATGTGCTGCGGCGCCGCGCTGCAGGCGCGGGTGACGCGCGTGGTGTACGGCGCGGCCGATCCGAAAGCGGGTGCGGTCACGTCGTTGTACCGGCTGCTCGACGATTCACGCTTGAATCATCGAGCGACGGCGACGGGCGGCGTGCTCGCCGGCGAGAGCGCGGCGCTGCTGCGACGGTTCTTTGAAACGAGACGGTAGTCCGAGCCTATGATGATCGCGATCATGCGGAGGGGTGGCCGAGCCCGGTTGAAGGCGTCCGACTCGAAATCGGATAGGGGCGTAAGTCCCTCGGGGGTTCAAATCCTCTCCCCTCCGCCAATTGTATTGGCGTCGGAGCGCCTGCGCAGGGCTCCGGCGCTCGACGGTCGGGCGGACAACCCGCGAGGGTGCGCAGGGCTCCGCGGCTCGACGGTCGGGCAGCAACCGCCGTGGCCGGGCTCCGCCGCTCGACGTTCGGGCGGAGAACCCGCGAGGGCTGTTCTGGCGAACACGCGGAGGGGTGACCGAGCGGCCGAAGGTGCGGCACTGGAAATGCCGTGCACGGGTAATCCCTGTGCCGCGGGTTCAAATCCCGCCCCCTCCGCCAACCATATTTCCCGTCGGAGCTCCTGCGCAGGGCTCCGGCGCTCGACGGTCGGGCAGCGACCGCCGTGGTCGCTCCGGCGCTCGACGGTCGGGCAGCGACCGCCGTGGTTGCTCCGGCGCTCGACGGTCGGGCGGCGACCGCCGTGGTTGGCTCTGGCGCCCGACGGTCGGCGAATCGATGCGCTCGATCAATTCTGACGTGGCCGTGCTAGACGGGGAGTTAGCGGTGCCCTGTGACCCGCAATCCGCTTCAGCGGGGTCGAATTCCCATTCCGAGGGCGGTCCGTGTTGAATGAGCCTCAGGGGGCGGCGTTGAAGGTTGGGCCCCACGCAACGAGAATCACCGAACCCCGCCAGACCCGGAAGGGAGCAACGGTAAGGCGACCCTCTCGTGTGCCGTGGGAGTACCTGACTGGAGCAGGCTTCCCGTGGAGTTCGCAGTACGGATCGTTCGAAGGTGGGTGCACGGTCACCTTGATGGCCACGTGAGCTATCAGGTCCTCGCCCGCAAGTGGCGGCCGCAGACGTTCGAAGCGGTCGTCGGACAGGACGCCATCACGCGGACGCTGCGCAACGCGCTGGCGTCCGGGCGCGTGGCGCACGCCTACCTCTTCGCCGGCCCGCGCGGCGTCGGCAAGACCACCACGGCGCGGCTGCTCGCGAAGGCGCTGCTGTGTCCCGAGCGCAAGGGCCCCGAGGCGTGCGGCGCGTGCGCGGTGTGCCGCGACGCCCACGTCTCGGTGGACGTGATCGAGATCGACGGCGCCTCCAACCGCGGCATCGAGGAGATCCGCACCCTCCGGGAGAACGTCAAGTACGCGCCGTCGCGCGGCCGCTACAAGGTCTACATCATCGACGAGGTCCACCAGCTCACCGAGGCGGCGTTCAACGCGCTGCTCAAGACGCTGGAGGAGCCGCCCGCGCACGTGGTCTTCGTGCTGGCCACCACCGATCCGCGCGACATCCCGGCCACGGTGCTCTCGCGCGTGCAGCGCTTCGACTTCCGCCCGATCGCGCCGGACGCGCTCGCGTCCACGCTCGAGCACATCCTCACCGAGGAGAAGATCGCCTTCGAGCCGGCGGCGCTGCCCACAGTCGTGCGCGCGGCGGAGGGCTCGCTGCGCGATGCCCTGTCGCTGCTCGACACCGCCATCGCCTACGGCAACGGCCGCCTCGAGGCGGACACCACCGCGAGCCTGCTCGGCACCACTGCGCCCGCCGAGGTGCGCGCGTTCGCCGCCGCGCTCCTCGCGCACGACACCGCCCCTGCGCTGGAGGCGATCGACCGCGCGGCGCGTGACGGCGAGGACCTCGCGGCCTTCACGCGCGACGTCGTCGAGCTGCTGCGCCGCGCGCTCGTCCTCAAGGCGGCGCCGACGGCGAAGCTGGCCGACGTCACCCACGCCGAGGGCAACGAGCTGCGACGCCTCGGCGAGGCCGCCGCACTCGACGAGATCCTCTACGTGCTCCGCGCGTTCCTCGACGCCGACGAGGCGATGCGCGAGTCGCCGCACCCGCGCGTGGAGCTCGAGATGGCCACGGTGCGCGCCACGCGCCGCCCGGCGCCGCCGGCGCTCGAGGAGGTGCTCAAGCGCGTGGACGAGGCCGCGCAGCGGCTGCGCCAGGGCGGCGGCGCGACGGCGCCGGCTCCCGCGAGCACCCAGGGCAGCCTGCTGGGCGATGATCCGCGGCCGATGGCCACCCGTCCGTTCGAGTCGTCGCGGCCCGGCGGTGGCCGCGCGGAGTCCGCGCCGCCACGCGTGTCGCCCCCGCCCGTCGAGCGCGCGCCCGCCGTGGAGCGCCCCGCGCCGGCCGTCGCCCCCGAGGCGTCGTCCGAGCTCGAGGTCGCGTGGCAGCGCGTGGTGGACGAGGTCAACAAGAAGAAGCCGATGCTGGGCGGTATGCTGGCCCAGGTGGCGCCCCGCGGAGTCACCAACGGCACGCTGACGATCGTGCTGGCCGGCACGAGCTTCCACCGCGACATGCTCGGCGACACGGCGAACAAGGAGCTGCTCACGCAGCTCGTGCGGCGCCACGTCGCCGGCGCCGAGCGCGTCGACATCGCGATGCAGGGCGAGACCGACGCGGGCCCGAGCGGACATCCGGCGGTGAAGGCCGCCAAGGACATCTTCCAGGGCGAGGTGGTCGCGGTCCGGCCGCGCCTGCCGGAAGGAGAAGGCCAGTGAAGGGTTTCGGCAACATGATGAAGGAAGCGCAGAAGCTGCAGGCGCAGATGCTCGCCCTGCAGGAAGAGGTCGGCAAGAAAAAGGTCGAGGCCACGGCCGGCGGCGGCATGGTCACCGTCGAGGCCAACGGCAAGCAGGAGCTGACGTCCATCAAGATCGATCCCGAGGTCATCAACAAGGACGACGCCCAGATGCTGGAGGACCTCGTGCTCGCCGCGTGCAACGAGGCGCTGCGGAAGTCGCGCGACCTCGTCCAGCAGGAAATGGGCAAGCTCACGGCCGGGCTCAAGATCCCCGGCCTGGGCATGTAGTGGCCTTCTACCCCGAGCCCGTCGCGCGGCTCATCGACGCGTTCCAGCGCCTGCCCGGTATCGGGCCCAAGACGGCTCAGCGGCTGACGTTTTTTCTGTTGAAACGCCCCGCGGAGGAAGTGCGCGAGCTGTCGAGCGCGCTCGCCGCCGTCAAGGAGCGCATCATCTACTGCACGATCTGCTTCAACGTCACCGACCAGGACCCGTGCCGCATCTGTGCCGACCCCACGCGCGACGCCGGCGTGCTCTGCGTCGTGGAAGAGCCGAATGATCTGCTCGCCATGGAGCGCACCGGCGAGTTCAAGGGGCGCTACCACGTCCTGCTCGGCGCGCTCTCGCCGCTGGACGGCATCGGGCCGGACGATTTGAAGGTGCGCGAATTGCTGCTGCGCCTGGAGGACGGGCCCGCGCGCGAGGTCATCCTGGCCACCAACCCCAACGTCGAGGGCGAAGCCACCGCGCTCTATCTCGCGAAGCTGCTCCGCCCGCTCGGCGTGCGCGTCACGCGCATCGCGCGCGGCCTGCCCGTCGGCGGCGACCTCGAGTATGCGGACCAGGTCACCCTGACCAAGGCCCTGGAGGGCCGCCGCGAGATCGGCTGACCGTCGCGCTGCCCCCCGGGCCGCCGCGCTCGAGCTATCTCAGCGGCGCCGCCTTGCTGTCCCGCCACAGCCCCCAGGCCCAGCCCTGCAACATCGACACGGCGAGCCATACGAGATCGTCGAGCGAGTAGAGCGAGAAGAAACGGTTCGTGAGCATGCGCAAGCCGAGCACGAGGCCTGCGGCCGCGAGGACGTTCACGACCGCGAAGATCACTCCGGTACCCAGGGACTCGGCCATCCGGCCCAGGGCCCGTCCGAGATCGGACGGCCGCCAACCGAGCCGCTTCACCGCGATGAAATACGCCACGAGCGACGTCAGTGCGACCGCCAGGTAAGGAGTCATTTCTCCTCCGTCAGAGGTAGCCCGCGATGTGGTAGTAGACCAGCGCCACGCCCTCGCGGAGCGCGGCGCGCAGCAGCCGCAGGCGCGGCTCCGGCTGGGTCGGCGCTGCCACCTCGGCCACCGGAGCGGCGACGACGTCGAACCCGGCGTCTCGAACCAGTCCCATCGCGCGGCGCATGTGCGCGCCATCCGTGACGAGGATCAGGCGCCTGACGCCTCGCGCTCGCAGGAGCGGCCGGAGCACGGCGACCTCCTCGTGCGTGGTGTGGCCGGCGGAGCTGGCGAGGATCGCCGTGTCCGGGACTCCGCACTTCCCAGCCAGCACGGCGCGCGCGGCGCCCTCCGATCTCCGCCCCGCCGCGCCGGACAGGACCAGCAAGGGAGCCAGCCCGTCGCGGTAGAGAGTGATACCACGCACGGTGCGTCGCAGCGACGTGTCCGTGAGCTGTCCGCTCGCCAACACCCCGCCTCCGGCCAGCACCACGATCGCGTCGGCGCGTTCGATGTGGACGGGGACCGAGATCATCGCGTAGAGGAAGACCGGCAGCGGCGTGAACGCGCCGAGGAAGAACAGCGCGAGCGTGGCCAGCCCCAGCGCGCGGACAAGCATCGAGGACGGCATGGTCGCCGACCACTGTATCGCAGCGATCGGGGTCAAAGAAGGCGATGTCGGCCCGAATCGGCTATCGAATTTTCTTCGGTGTCCGCCGCCCCCGACCGTACCGTAGGGACGGCATGCGGGCACGTCCGGGGCTCCTTGCGGCTTCCACGGGACTCGGACCACTGTCGCCGATCGTCGCCTACCTCGGACGCGAGCTCTCCCTCTGGCTCTGGCGGCGCGCGCGCGCCCGGCGGGGCACGCCCGTGATGATGGCGCCTCGCCGGGCCTCCGGCCGAGCCTACGCCCTCGAGTCGCGCCGCCCGGACGCCAACCCTTCGTAGCCTCCCCCGCGGCTGGAGGGCCGCCGCGAGATCGGGTACCATGCAATTCCGCTGACGAACGTTCCCCGGTAGCTCAGTCGGTAGAGCACCTGACTGTTAATCAGGGGGTCGCTGGTTCGAGCCCAGCCCGGGGAGCCAACCTCTACAACGAGTTCTGAGGCGCTCCCTCGACCTCGGCAGGCTCTCGCGTCGAGTCTTGCGGTGAAACGATGGCGGGCTGGTCGCGACGTACGGTCGCGCCTGAGCGATCTGGCGGGCGTACCCCGCGGTCGAAGTCTCACAAGTGGTCCCGCGGCGTAGAATGTCTTCCAGCGACTGACGAGCGATGCGCGCAGCCGCGAGGTACGTTTCATCGGCTGAGCACGCACCCAGCATCACAACGGAGGCCCGACCATGGTGCGGATCACTGAGCGCGTGACCTGATGCCGATGCGCATCGCGCCCGGCGAGAAGTTCGCCTGCTTCGCGTTCACCTTCTATGGCGTTGCCGACGACGTGCCCGAAGAACTTCAGGTCGGCCCACGCCTTTGGGCCGTCAGGAAGCTCGAGCTCGAGCTTGATGCGCTGCGCGACGCAAACTTTGCGCTCTACACGACGATGCCGTCGTCGAAGCCGAAGAGCCTCGACGACGAGAACCGGCTCGTCGAGACGCTCAATCACTTCCTCTACGGCATTCTGCTGCAGGGCGTCCCGGCGTACGGGCGCGGCTTCTCCTTGGCGGGCGCGGATGTTGCCGGCGAGATCACCGTCCGCCAATGCTCCGATCTGAAGGATTACCGACCGAGCTTCGGCCTGCCGCCGTTCAGGCTGGGCGTTGATGAGCTGCGGCGCGCCGCGGGGCTCATTGATCGACTGCGCGGCGTCGACACTGGCGGTGCCGACTGGGGGCGGCTGCGGCGTGGCCTCAAGGTGCTGTTCGACGGGACGCTGATGCCCAACAAAGACGGCGACCGACTCCACCAGTTCGTGCGGGCCGTCGAGGCACTCGTGAAGCCGGAGCCCGAGAAGACGAGGAACCAGTTCGCGCACCGCATCTCGCAGACGTTCACGCTCGCGAACGACGAGACGCGCGCGATCCTGTTGCAGCTCTTCGACTTGCGGAGCTACGTCGAGCACATGCACTGGGTGATTGATGCTCTGGAGGGCGAGGAGGCGGGTCGAATCGCGACGGTGAACCGTGGCACGCGCCAGATCGACGTTCTCGCTCGCGCCGCTCTGCTGCGGGTCATGCAGTCCGATGCACTCATGGACGCCTTCCGCTCCGATGCAACGATCGACGCGTTCTGGCGGATGGGCGACGATGAACGAGTCGGCTTGTGGGGGCAGCGGCTCGACATCCGTACCGTTGGATGAACGCGGGCGGATCTGGTGATTGAATGACCGAGGAGCACGGGGCGGCCGCGAGATGAGGGGATGGCTCATCCTCCTCGGCACGTTCGTCGTCGGTATGGTCGTCGGCTTCGGCGCGGCGAACCGGGGACCCGCGTTGATCGCGCCGTACTTGCCGAAGGCCGCCAGCGGGTCGGGTGAACGTATCGAAGGTCAGGTGGTACGCAAGCAGCGAGAAGGAAATCGGCTCCTGGTGAAGGTCACCACCGCTCAAGGACCGATGCTCGTGACGTTCACCCAGAAGGTCGCCGACCTCGACGTGCTGCTGGACCCGGGCGATAAGGTGACTCTCGTCATTCCGGGCTACGCGACCTTCGTCCAGGATCCGGTCCTCGAGCGGGTCAAGGAGCCGGGTCGAGCGGCCTCTCCCGCGTGACTGCGCTCTACGCCCGAACGTTCCCACGAGAGGGGATGGTGTGAGTCATGCCACAGCCGCAGCTCGTCCAGGTAGCGCTCGACGCCCAGGGTCACGCCATCGCCGTCGACCGCGACGGTGGAGTCTGGCGCGGACGGATCCAGAGAGACCGGAGCGGCGAGGAGTTGATCGTCTGGAAGCGCATGCGCTCTGAGTTTCCTGCGGACACCCCCGCCGAAGGTGAACCGCGATGAGAGGCCGCACACCGTCGGACGGTACGAGGGCAGCTGGAGCATAGTCCTCGACCTCGATCGCACGGTCGCGCTCCTTGCACTGCTGACGTCGTGCGCGACACACTCGATCTTGCAGTTACACGGAAGTGTGCGAGAAGACGCGAGGGCCGGGTCAGCACCGGCCCTCTTCTGTTCGAGCGCCACCCTCAACGCTTGTCGCCGGTGAGAAAAAATTTCCCCGACAAGAGCAACAAAATCGCATTCGGCCGTTCGTCTCAACGGGCATGCTGTATGACCGACCTTGTTTATCCGCCAGGGCCTTTTCTTCTCCTGGACATTTGGCGGCCGGCTGGCACCTGTCTTGCCAGCGCCACATCCTCGCCGCGAGGCAACGAGTTCGCAGGAGGATGCGATGACCACGAGATCGCGCTTCGTGATTTTTGCCGTGGCGGTGGCGGGCATTGCCTTGGGCGCGGGCCGAGCGTCGGCTGGTTCAGTCCCGTTCGACGCGACCGGATCGGGCGTCGGCGCGCTCGCGGCGCCGAACGTCCTGGCCGCAGCCCCGTTCCTGCTCGGGGAGGTCGACCTGAGCATTCTCGGCGTTCCGGAAACCGAGCTGGCCTCGGTCGGTCTGGTCGGCGCGGCCGCAGATTCCCCCGGCGACGGGCCGAACATGCTGATCGTGGATGACGACGCGGCCGACTGCCCGGATGCGGCATTTACGTCTATCCAGGCCGCCGTCGATGCGGCGGGCCCGGGCGACCAGATCAAAGTTTGCCCGGGGACGTATCAAGAGCAGGTGCGGATCGGCCCGGGTAAGGACGGTCTGTTGCTCTTCTCGCAGGTCCCGCTCCAGGCGATCATCAAGGCGCCCCTGCTGATGACGCGGCCGAACTCGATCGTCCTGGTGGACGGCGCAGCCGACGTGACGATCCGGCAATTCACGATCAGCGGGCCGTACACCTTTGGCACCCCTGGGGCGTGCGCTGGGGCGGTCGACCGCCACACGGGCGTGCGGATCTTCTACGGGTCGGCGATGCTTTACGGCAACCACATCACCCAGATCCGCGACGTGAATCCGGCGTTGTTCGGCTGCCAGGACGGTATCGGCGTCCTCGTCGGTCGCCAGTTCGAGGCCCAGGTCGGAACGGCCACCATCCGCAATAACTTGATCGACCTCTACCAGAAGGGCGGCGTCGTGGTCGACAACGCCGACTCCTACGCGCTGGTCACGCAGAACGACATCAGCGGCGAAGGTCTGAGCAATATCATCGCCCAGAATGGCGTCCAGATCGGCCGCGGCGCGAGCGCGGACGTCCAGTACAACCGCATCTCCAAGAACCTGTTCAAGCGTTCTGACTCGACGGACACCGCCTCGGGCGTCCTGTTGTTCGAGACGTCGGCGCACGTCAGTGCCGACCACAATGACGTCTTCCAGAACGGAGTAGGAATCGACATCGACGAGAGCGCGGTGGCGCTCGTCATCGCGCACAACAGCGTTCACGAAAACTTCGACAACGGCGTCGCGGCCTTCGAAGGGTCGCAGCAGAATCAGATCGCCTACAACAAGGCGTTCAACAATATGCCCGTCGACTGCTACGACGAGACCGCCGGCGGCGGGACGGCAGGAACCGCCAACTTCTGGGTCCACGACATGGGCGGGACCGAAAACCGGCCGGGCCTGTGCAAGAGCCAGCCATAATGCCGAAGCTCGATCGTGCCGTGGGGCGGGTCGTCAGCCTCGCTTGAGCGCGCGCAGCGCGCGCCACACGCGCTCGGGTGTGAGCGGCAATTCGCGGAGTCTCAGCCCCGTGAGCCGCGCGAGGGCGTTGGCGACGGCGGGACTGACGGGGATCAGGCTGCCTTCCCCCGCACCCTTGGCGCCGAAGGGGCCGCTGCCGTCGGCGTTCTCCACGAAGCGGCACTCGAGCGCGGGCGGCACGTCCTCGGCGCGCGGCACGCGGTAGATGAGCAGCGTGCCGTTCAGCAGGTGCCCCTCATCGTAGACCATCTCTTCGAGCAGCGTGTGGCCGAGACCCTGGACGACCGCTCCCTCGTCCTGCCCCTCGAGGACGAGGGGATTGATCGCGCGGCCGACGTCGGCGACCGAGACGTAACGCTCGACGCGGACGGCGCCCGTCTCCTCGTCCAGGCTGACCTCGGCGGCGCCGACCGCCATCTCCCAGAAGGGCGTGCTGCCGCCGAGCGGCGCGGCGGTGCGCCCGGGCGCCACGACGCCACGGCCGATCAGCTCGCCGCCGCTCATCCCGAAGCGGAGCGCGAGCACCTCCGGATACGGGAGGCGCTGGTCGCCGGCCACCACAGCGCCGTCCTCTAGAACGAGATCGCGCGCGGCGGCGCCGAAGAGCCCGGCGGCGACGCGGAAGAGCTGCTCGCGCACGTCCTCGGCCGCCTCCATGACCGCGCGGCCGGTCATGACCGTCGAGCGGCTCGAGCTCGTCGTCTGATCGTAAGGCGTGATGGCGGTGTCCGGCGTGGCCACCGTGACGCGCGCGACGGGTACGGCCAGGACCTCGGCGGCGACCTGCGCCAGCATCGTGCGCGCGCCCTGTCCCATCTCGACCGTGCTCGCGAGCACGGTGACGCTGCCGTCGGCGTGCAGGCGGACGATCGCCTCCGAGACGCTGGGCGCGACCGAGGCCTTGAGCATCGCGGCGACGCCGCGGGCGCTGCCGGCGTCGCGCTGCGTCGTCCACCGGATCGCCGTGGCGGCGCGGCCGAGGCTCTCCTCGAGCTTGCCGTCGATGGGCGTGTCGCCCGGCGCGAACTCCTCGCCGTGGGCGAGGAGGTTCTGCCGGCGCAGATCGACGGGATCGCGTCCCAGTCGGTCGGCGGCGACGTCCATCAACGACTCGAGCGCCCACGCGAGCTGCGGCACGCCGAAGCCGCGGAAGGCGCCGCCGGGCGTGGTGTTCGTGTAGACGGCGCGGGCGTCGAGGGCCACGTGCGCAACACGGTAGGGACCGGTGGCCGTGTAGGTGGCCTTCTGGACCACCCGCGGTCCGATGTCGGCGTACGCGCCGACGTCGAAGTCGGCGCGACAGTCCACCGCCACGAGCGTGCCGTCCTGCGCGAAGCCCGCGCGGACGGTGACCCGCGAGCTGCAGCGTCGCACCGTCTGGAAGGCCTCGGCGGCGGACGCCGCGAGGCGGACGGGGCGCCCCGCCGCGCGCGCGAGCGCGGCGGCCAGGGGCTCCAGCTTCGCGTAGGTCTTGCTGCCGAAGCCGCCGCCGAGATGCGGGACGACGATCCGGATCCGCGCGAGCGGCACCGCGAACATCTTGGCCAGCTCGACGCGCACCGAGTACGGGTTCTGCGTCGACGCCCACACCGTCAGCGCGCCCGTCTCGTCCCAGGCGGCGAGCGCGGCGTTCGGCTCCATCGCGTAGTGCTGCACGCGCGGGAAGCGGAACGTGTCCTCGAGGACGAGGTGCGCCTCGGCGAGCGCGGTCTCCGCGTGGCCGCGCGCGTAGCCGAAGCGGTGGCAGACGTTGGTACCGGGCTCGGGGCGCAGCGTCGCCAGGTCGGCGAAGTGGCCGGCCAGCGGCTGGCCCGTGTGCACGAGGGCCGCGCCGGGCGCCAGCGCCTCCTCGAGCGTGATCACAGCCGGCAGCGGCGTGTAGTCGACGTCGATCAGCTCCAGCGCCTCGGCCGCCGTCGTTTCGTCGACGGCGACGGCCGCCGCGACCGGGTCGCCCTCGTAGCGCGCGACGTCGATCGCCAGCAGCGGCCGGTCGCGGAACGCGGGCCCGTAGTACGGTTCGCACTGCCCCGCGAGATCCCCGCCGGTGAGCACCGCGAGGACGCCGGGATGCGCGCGGGCGCGGGAGGCGTCCACCCGCCCGAGTCGCGCGTGCGCGTAGGGTGAGCGCAACACCTTCGCGTGGGCCATGCCGGGCATGGCGAGATCGGTGACGTAGCGCGCGCGGCCGGTGACCTTCTCGCCGCCGTCGATGCGCGGCACCGAATGGCCGACGACGCGGAGCGGCGGTGCGCCGACCGGCTCGGCGTCGCGCCTCGTCTCGGGCGCCCGCGCGCCCGCCGGCGCGCGCGCGGCGGCGCCGATCGCCTCGACGATCTTGCGGTAGCCCGTGCAGCGGCAGAGGCTGCCGCGGAGGTCGTGCAGGATGTCGTCACGCGTCGGCGCCGGGTGCTCCTCGAGCAGCGCCCTGGTCGTGAGCAGCATCCCGGACGTGCAGAAGCCGCACTGCACGGCGCCGCAGTCGAGGAACGCCTGCTGGATCGGGTGGAGCCGTCCGTCCTCGGCCAGGCCCTCGACCGTCGTCACGGCGCGACCATCGGCCTCGACGGCGAGGTAGGTGCAGGCGCTCACCGCCAGCCCGTCCACGAGCACGGTGCACGCGCCGCACACCTGGGCGTCGCACGAGCGCTTGGCGCCCTTGAGGTCGAGCCCGTCACGGAGCACGTCGAGCAGCAGCGCGTGCACGGGAACGTCGACCTCGTGAGCGCGGCCGTTGACGACGAGCCGGACGTTCATGCGACGACCGCGTACTGGTAGCGGGCCACCGGCTCCACGCCGCGCGCCCGCGCGGCGGCCGCGCGCAGCGCCCGCCGCGTGAAGACGGCGACCATCTCGCGCTTGTAGTCGGCGGACCCGTAGAGATCGTCCGCGGGATCGACGCTGGCCGCGGCCCGCGCGCCCACCTCGGCGACGCTGTCCTCGAGCTCGGCGACCGGGCAGCCGCGCAGCCTCGCCTCGGCTGCCGGCACGCGCGCAGGCCGCGGGTCGACGCAGCCGATGGCGAGCCGCGCCTCCGCGACGCTCGCGGCGCCGTTGGCGGCGGCCTCGAGCCGCAGCGCGACCGCGACGCCGAGGGTCGGGCGCTCGTGGACGCCGAACTTCACGTAGGCGGCCGCCGTCCGCTCCGGCCACGGCGTGAGCGTGACCGAGGTCAGCAGCTCGTCGGCGGCGCGCGCCGTCTCCCACGGCCCGCGCACGAAGTCGTCGAGCGACAGCTCGCGCCGCCCGCGTGGCGAGGCGAGCTGCACGCGCGCGTCGAGTGCGAGGAACAGCGTGGCGAGGTCGCTGTGCGGATCGGCGAAGGCGAGGTTGCCGCCGACGGTGCCGACGTTGCGCACGCGGATGTTGGCCACGTGGCGCGCGACCGCGGCCAGCACCGGGCAGCGCGCGCGCACGGCGGCCGAGCGCTCCACGGCCCGATGGGTGACGACGGCGCCGATCGTCACGTCCGCGCCGCCGTCCACGATGGCGTCGAGCCCCGGAATCCGCTTGACGTCGACCAGGTGGCGAGGCCGCAGCAGGCCTTCCTTCATCAGGAGGAGCAGCTCGGTGCCGCCGGCGTACGGGACCGCGTCCTCGCCGAGGCGGCTCAGCAGGCCGCAAGCCTCCTCCACGCTCGCCGGCCGATGGAGCGCGAACGGACGCAGCATGCTCAGGCGCCGAGCGCCGCCGCCGGGCGCACGATCTCTTCGGCGATCATCTGGAGGCACTCGACGCGGGCGGCCACGCCGCGCGGCAGGCTGTAGATGGTGAGGCCGATGCCGTCCAGACCCAGCGTGTGCGCGCGGGCGATCGCTTCGACGCACTGGGCGGGCGTGCCGTTGATCGTCCAGTCGTCGAGGTTGGCCTCGAAGCCGAGCTGCAGCGGCACCATCGTCGGCTCCTGCATCTCCCAGCCGCGGTACATCGCGAACGTGCGCTCGAGATAGGCCTGCGCCGCCGCCCGCGCGGCCTCCTTGCTGGCGCCGACGATCAGGCTGCGTGAGGCGAGCGCGCGCCCCGGCGTGCCCGGTCCCTGCGTCGCGCGCGCCTCGCGATAGACGCCGGCGAGGCGCCCGACGTCGGCCCACGAGACCTGCGGCCCGAAGAACACCGCGTCGACGAGCCGCGCCGCCCGCCGCGTCGCCCCCGTGCTCTGGGCGCCCATCTCGAGCGGCGGATGCGGCCGCTGGCACGGTGTGAAGCCCATCCGCGCCCCCGTCAGCTTGCTGTACGTCCCTTCGAACGTGACGTCCTCGCCGCGCCAGAGCCGCTTCATCACGTCCAGCGACTCCTCGAGCCTGGGCACGCGGTCTTTCCGCGTGAGCCCGGCCGCCTCCAGCTCCTTTTCGCGGTAGCCGATGGCGACGCCGACGTCCAGGCGCCCGTGCGTGATGTGATCGAGCGTGGCCACGTTCTCCGCCGCGTCGACGGGATTCAGCAGCGGCAGCAGGAGCATCGACGTCTTCAGCCGCAGGCGGCCCGTCTCCGGCGCGAGCCGTGCCAGCAGGGGGATCGGCTGGGGCCACACGGTCGGATGCGAGACCCAGTGGTGCCCGATCGAGACCCACTCGAAGCCCATGCCGGCCGCCGCGTGGACGACCTCGATGGCCTCGTCGATGATGCTCGTCGGCGGGCGATCGGTCGGGCTCCAGAACGGGGTGAGGTGAAAGCCGATCTTCACTTGAGGCGGTAGGCTACTCCAGCGCGTCGAGCCAGTTCAAGGCGACGTCCCCCCATTCAGGGGTCTCAAATTCGCCGGGCCGGGGGTAGGCGGCCGCTCGGCCCCGTGCTGTTGTAGAGGGACATGATCAAGCACCCGGGAAAGACCGACGTCGTCGAGATCCGCGATCGCATCCTCGACAAGGGCGTCACGGTCCGCAGGGTCAGAGACCCGAACGACTCCGGCGCGCCCGCGGCGTCGGCGGTCGGCGCCGGGGAGCTCAGCAGCCCCAGCGAGCGCGCGGCGTTCCGAATCGTGCAGAAAGCCTTCGACGCGTGGAACGATCACGACGTCGAGGGCTGCACCGCCCTGCTGGACCAGGGCTACGTCGGCGAGATGCACCAGACGGCGTCGGCGCTCCGGGGCCCCGAGGATGCCCGTCTCGCCATGCAGAGCATTCGAGAGTCCCTCCCCGACCTTCGGTTGACGATCGAGAGCGCGCTGACCGTCGGCGATGACGTCCTCGTCAGCTGGCGAGCCATGCCGTCGGAGGTTGTCGGCTGCACGGTCACTCGGCTCCAGGGCCGGAAGATCGCCCATACCTGGACGTACGCGCCGAACAGGTTGCGGTCAAAGGCAACCGAACTGCGATGACGCATGGCCCGTCAGTTGGTCATCGTCGCGCGCGAGCATCCGGACCTCTACTCCTATCTGCGTGAGCGGTTCGCGGGCCGGGCGCAGGCCGAGGTGCTCCTCGACCGTCGGGTCGGACAACGGCGCGGCGAGCACGTCCCGGTGCCGTCGGACCGGCGGCAGCAGGACCGTCGAGCGCGGCCGGGCGTCGACACCATGCTCCGCTCGCGCTCGCACGTGATCGTCACGCTCCCCTAGCGCCTCAGCGCAGCGCCTCTTTCGCCCTCATGCACAGGTCGAAGAGCGTGTGGAGCGACTCCGCGTCCTGGGACAGATAGACGGTCGAGCGTCCGCCGCTGCCGTTGCCGCGCACGGGCTCGCGCGGCACGGTCTTCTCGGCGAACTCTCGACATTCCTCGACGGCGGCCGTGTCGACGCCGGGGCTCGGCGAGCGCGCCGATGTCGCGCACGCCGCCAGCGCCAGCGCGATCACCGGCACGGCGAGACGTCGCATCACTCCCCCCGCGGCGCCGGCGCGTTCTTGAACGGGTTGCGGTCGGGTGCCTCGCCGTGGGGCACCGCGGCCATGAGGTTGCGGATCAACACGTTGAGGGCGGGGTTGCGGTGGCGCGCCCACAGCCAGAGGCGCTCGGGCCGCGCGCCGAGGCCGGCCTTCGGCTCGAGCGCGGTGCGGCCGAACGACACGCGGCGGCAGCGCATCTCGATCGCGTCGCCGATCACCGAGTGCAGCAGCGCGAGGTAGACCGTGTTGCCGACGCCCGGCGTGCGCTCGAAGCCGATGTAGTAGGCGACCGCGGTGTCGCCGTCGCGCAGCACGCTGATGAAGCCCACGGGCTGGCTCTCGCGGCGCACGAGCGTCGCGCGGAAGTCGTCGCCGAGCGACTCGGCGAGCGTCGGAAAGAACGCCACGGGCAGGGTGACGGGCCGGACCGGCGCGTTCTCGACGACGTTGAGGTAGAGGGCGTGCGCGCGCTTGGCCTCCAGCCCGACGTCGGCGAGGCGGCCCAGCACGCAGCCGGCCGCGGCGAGATCCTTGCCGATCTTGCGCGCGGCGTTCCTGTACTTGCCGTTGAGGCTGCCGAGGTAGTCGTCGTACGACCGCCACTCCGGCTGGATCTCGAGCACCATGTTGGGATCCGACTCGACGGGTCGATAGCCGAAGCGCCGCAGCGCCTCGGCGCCGTCGCGCTCCGCGACGGACAGATCCTTCACGAGGGCGAAGTCGCTCTGGCCGGAGAGCCGCTCGGCGCGCCGCACGCGGTACATGGCCTCGGCGACGGCGGGCCAGATCGCGGCGGGATCCTCGTCGCGCGCAAAGGCCACGGCGTGAAATCCCCACGACAGGAGATTGCCGCAGACCAGCACGCGCTCGCGCACCGCCTCACCCGCGCGGCGCACGACCGGACTCAGCGTGCGGCTCAGCAGGGCGCGCGCCGAGCGGAGCCCGCCCCGGCCCGGGGCCGCCGCGAGCGGCTTCATCAGGCGCGTGCCGGCGACGGTCACGATCTGCATGACCACGCCGGCGACCGGCTGGCGCCCGCGAAAGATCAGCGCGTAGCGCGGCGCCAGGTTGTCGGGACACGCCCGCTCGAGCGCGCCGAGATAGCGACGCTGGAGGAACAGGCTCTGGCCGGCGCTGACGGCGTCCCAGGTGGCGGCGTCGAGGTAGTCGATCGAGTCGGCGAGGGCGAAGCCAAAGCCCGAGGGCCGGTGGCGCTCGCGATGGCGCGCGCGGGCGGCGGCCAGACGCGCGCGAAGGCTGCCCGGCGGGCGCGGCATGGCCCAATGGTATCCTGACCGGGCATGAGCCGCCGCATCCTCTACGAAGCGCCGCGCGTCGCCGCGGCGCCGGGCGAACGCGTGGTGACCAGCACCTGCGGCCACAACTGCGGTGGTCGCTGCGTGGTCAACGCCCACGTGCGCGACGAGCGCATCGTGAAGATCAGCACCGATCCGCGCAAGTGGACGCCCGAGATGCCGCCGCTGCACGCGTGCGTGCGCGGCTTCGGCCAGATGGAGCGCGTCAACCATCCCGACCGCCTGCGCCACCCGCTGCGCCGGAAGGGCCCGCGCGGCGCTGGCGAGTTCGAGCGCATCGCGTGGGACGAGGCGCTCGACGAGGTCGCGCGCCAGATGCGGCGCGTGCGCGACACGTACGGCCCGGCCGCGATCCTCGACTGCTCGCGCACGGGCAGCCTCTCGATGCTGCACAACGCGCGCGTCACCGCGCAGCGGCTGCTGCACCGCTTTGGCGGCTGCACGGAACTGTGGTCGAACATCTCCGCCGAGGCCGAGGTCTTCGCGGTGCACATGACCTACGGCGCCAAGGCGGACTACAAGAGTGGCGGCCGGGAGCCGACCGACTACGTGAACTCGCGGCTCATCGTGATGTGGGGTTGGAGCCCGGGCGACGGCACCTTCGGCACCGGCACCCTGCAGTATCTGAGGCTCGCGAAGCGGCACGGCGCGCGCATCGTGTGCGTCGATCCGAGACTGACGCGCACCAGCCGCGAGCTGGCCGACGAGCACGTCTTCATCCGCCCCTCGACCGACGCCGCCGCCCTCATCGCGATGGCGTACGTGATCGTCACCGAGGGGCGGCACGACCAGGCGTTCCTCGACCGCCACGTGCTCGGCTTCGACGAGGCGCACTTGCCGCCCGGGGCGCCGGAAGGGGCGTCGTATCGCTCGTACCTGCTCGGGCTCGCCGACGGCGTGCGCAAGACGCCGGAGTGGGCGGCGGCGATCACGGGCATGCCCGCGGAGACGATCCGCCGCCTGGCCATCGAGTACGCGACGACGAAGCCGGCGGCGCTGCAGTGCGGCTACGCGCCCGGACGTACGATCAACGGCGAGCAGTTCCACCGCGCCGCCTACGCGCTGGCCGCCATCACCGGCAGCGTCGGCACACCCGGCGGCAACTCCGGCGTCAGCAACGGCGCCACCGGGCGCGGCGGCATCAAGAGCCTGCCGCCCGGCCCCAATCCGGCAGGCGCGCGCGTGGCGACGCCGCTGCTGGCCGACGTGCTCGAGCGCGGGCGCGCCGGTGGCTATCCCGCCGACATCAAGATGGTCTACTCGGTGGGCGGCGACCTGTTCAACCAGGCGCCCAACGTGCACAAGACGGCGGCCGCGGCCCAGCGCCTCGAGTTCATGGTGGTGCACGACCACTTCATGACGCCGACCGCGCGCTACGCCGACATCGTGCTGCCGGCCACGACCTTCTGGGAGCGCAACGACGTCCACACGCCGTGGGCGGGGGCGGGCCACTACGTGATCTTCATGAAGCAGGCCATCGCGCCCGTGGACGAGTGCCGGAACGACTTCGACATCTGCGCCGACATCGCGCGCCGCCTCGGGATCGAGGACTACAGCGACAAGAACGAAGAGGGCTGGCTGCGCGAGCTGACGCGCGACACCATCGACGACTTCGACACGTTCCGCGCGCAGGGGCTCGCGCGCCTGCCCGCGCCCGACGACGCCGTGGCCTTCGCCAGGGAGATCCGCGACCCCGAGCGCTACCCGTTCTCGACGCCGTCGGGGAAGATCGAGATCTACTCGATGGCCATCGCGGCGAACCCGGATCCCTACGGCCTGGGGCCGATCTCGCCGATCCCGACCTGGATCCCCGACGCGCACGACGCGCGGTACCCGCTGCGGCTCGTCACGCCGAAGTCGCGAGCGCGCACGCACTCGATCCACGACAACCAGCCGATCCTCATGCGGGCCGATCGCGACGACGTCTGGATCAATCCCGCCGACGCCGCCGCGCGCGGCCTCGTGGACGGCGAGGCGGTGCGCGTGTTCAACCAGCGCGGCGCCACCATGCTCCCCGCGTGCGTGACCGACCGCGTCGCTCCCGGCGTCGTCTCCATCAAGGAGGGCGCCTGGTTCACCCCCGATGCGCGCGGCGGGGACACGCACGGCTGCGCCAACGTGCTGACCGACGACCGCGCCTCGCCCGCCGCCGCCGCCACTTTCAACACCTGCTACGTCGAGATCGCGCGGGGCGGCTGAGGCTTAAAGACTCTCCCTGGGTTCCCGGAACTCCACGGACGTCACCGGGCTGCTCTCGCGCGCCTCGTACACGATGACGTCGGAACTGGACTATGCGCGCAAGCCGCTGGGGATCTACGTCGCGATGGTCGGCGCGCTGCTGCTCTACACGATCGTCGACCCCCTGCGCTATCGCGCCGTCGTCACCTGGGGCGCGTTGCTGCTGATCGGGCGCGGGGTGCAGCGGCTGCTCATCGCCGGCGAGCTCCACGACCTGTTCGCGATCCCGTTCGAGCGCAACCTCGTCCACGTCGTCTACCTGTGCGCGCTGGGGACCACGTTGCTCGTCCTGCGGCCGCCCCCTACGTCTCGTACTTGAAGGAGACGTTGACGCGCGCGCGGAAGGCCGTCACCTTGCCCTTGTCGATGGTGACGTCGAAGCGCGTGACCTCCGCGACGCGCAGGTCGCGGAGGCTCTTGGCGGCGGTGCTCACCGCGTTCTTGACGGCGTCCTCCCAGGACACCTTGCTCGTTCCGACCAGGTCGGTCACGCGATAGATGCTGTCGCCGGCCATGGGTGGCCTCCTCGTGGATGAGAGAAGCTGCGATCACATCACGGGATCGATCGGCGTGGGCAGCGGGCGCTGCGCCTCGATCACCTCGGCGGCGTCCAGGCACAGGTCCTCGCGGTAGCGCGCGCCGATGACCTGCACGCCGAGCGGCAGCCCGCCGGCGAGTCCGGTCGGCACCGACACCGCGGGGAAGCCGAGCAGGTTGACGGCGACGAGCAGCCGCTGGGCGCGCGAGACCTCGGCGTGGCGCTCGGCGCTGGTGGTGTCGAAGCCGACCTCGAACGGCGGCTCGGTGGACACGGGCCCCACGACGAGCGGATAACGCTCCATGAAGAGCGTCCAGTCGCGCACGTGCCTGGCGCGGAGCGCGAGCGCCCTGAGGTAGCCGTCGAGGTCGACGTCGGGCACGGCGGCCAGCGTGAAGTCGAGCGAGCGGTTGATGTCGGCGCCGCCGTACTGGCGGATGTAGGGCTGGGTGACGTGGCGCATCTCGTTGATGCAGAGCGTGGTCCACGTCGTGGCCACCGCCTCGACGTCGGGCGGCTCGACCTCCTCCACCGCGTACCCGGCGTTGGCGAGCGCGTTGCCCGCCGCGCGCACGGCGGCCGCGACGTCGGCGTGCACGCCCTGCTTGGCGGGATCGACCGTGAGGGCCACCCGGATGGGCCGCGCGACGGGCTCGCCGACGAGCGGTGCCGGCGCCCACCACGGGTCGCGCGGATCGCGCGCGCTCATGGCCACGAGCCCCAGCCGCACGTCCCGCACGCGGCGCGCGAGCGGCCCCTGCACGGACATCAGCTGCGTGCCGGGCGGACGCTCCTCGGCCGCGGTCTGGTTGTAGGCCGGCACGCGGCCGAGCGTCGGCCGGATGCCCGCGACGCCGCAGCAATAGGCGGGATAGCGGATCGAGCCGCCGAGGTCGTTGCCGTGGGCGAGCGGCGCGATGCCGACGGCGAGCGCGGCGGCGGCGCCGCCGCTGCTGCCGCCGGGGGTGCGCGCGCGATTCCACGGGTTGTAGGTGCGGCCGCGCAGCTCGTTGTCGGTGTGCCAGCGCAGACTGAACGCGGGCGTGTTGGTGCGGCCGACGATGACGGCGCCCGCGCGCCTCCAGTTCGCCACCGGCGGGCTGTCGCTCTTCGCGACGAGATCCTTGAAGGCAGGCACGCCGTTGGGCGTGGCCACGCCTTCCTGGTCGATGTTCTCCTTGATCGTCACCGGCACGCCGTGCAGGGGGCCGAGGGCGTCGCCGCGGCGCACGGCGGCGTCGGCGCGGTCGGCGGCGGCCAGGGCCTGGTCGGCGAGCAGCACGGTGACGGCGTTCAGGACGGGATTGACGGCGGCCAACCGCTCGAGCACCGCGCGCGTGGCCTCGTGGCTCGAGATGCGGCGCGTGCGGATGGCGGCGGCGAGGTCGACGGCGTCCCAGCGCCACAGGTCGCGTTCCATGAAACCTCCTCGCGGTGCCCCGCGATCTTACACCCTCGGTGTGGTATGTTCCTCGGCACCCCGGGGAGGAGCCTATGAACCTTCGACGACTCGTCGCCGTCATCGCCGCAGTCGGCGCGCTGGCCCTCGTCGGCCCCGCGCAGGCCGAGACGACGCTGCGCGTGGTCATGCACTCGGACCTCAAGATCGTCGACCCCATCTGGACCACCGCCTACATCGTCCGCAGTCACGGCTACCTGAACTACGACACGCTGTTCTCGATGGACGCCAAGGGTGACATCAAGCCGCAGATGGTCGACAGGTACGAGGTCAGCAAGGATCAGCTGACGTACACGATGACGCTGCGCGACGGCCTGGCCTGGCATGACGGCAGGCCGGTCACCGCCGAGGACTGCGTGGCCTCCATCAAGCGGTGGGCGGCCAAGGACTCGATGGGCCAGAAGATGATGGGCTTCGTGAAGGAGCTGTCCGTCGTCAACGCGAAGACCTTCAAGATCGTGCTCAACGAGCCGACCGGTCTCGTGCTCGGCGCCCTCGGCAAGCCGTCCTCCAACGTGCCGTTCATGATGCCCAGGCGCGTGGCCGAGACCGATCCCAACACGCAGATCTCCGACACCACCGGCTCCGGCCCCTTCATCTTCAGGAAGGACGAGTGGAAGCCGGGCGACAAGGCCGTCTACGTGAAGAACCCCAACTACAAGCCGCGCGCGGAGGCGCCGTCGGGGCTGGCCGGCGGCAAGGTCGCCAAGGTCGATCGCGTGGAGTGGAAGCACATCCCCGACCACCAGACCGCGATCAATGCGCTGCTGGCCGGCGAGGTCGACATGCTGGAGTCACCGCCGCACGACCTCTACCCCGTGCTCAAGGCCGACGCCAACGTGTGGCTGTTCAGCCCCAACCCGCTCGGCAACCAGTACACGTTCCGGTTCAACGTGCTGCACAAGCCCTTCGACAATCCCAAGATCCGCCAGGCCGTCTTCCACGCCTTCAACCAGGAGGACTTCCTCAAGGGCGTGATCGGCGACCCCGCCTACTACAAGACCTGCAAGTCGTTCTTCCCGTGCGGCTCGCCGATGGCGTCGACGAAGGCGCTGGAGGGCCTGCTCGACTCGAACTTCGAGAAGTCCAAGGCGCTGCTGAAGGAGGCCGGCTACGACGGCACCCCGGTGCTCCTGATGCACTCGACCGACCTGGCCGTGCTGAACAACCTGGCCCCGGTCGCCAAGTCGCTGCTCGAGAAGGGCGGTTTCAAGGTCGACATGCACTCGATGGACTGGCAGACGCTGGTTGCCCGGCGCGCCAAGAAGGATCCGCCGACGGCCGGCGGCTGGAACGCGTTCCTCACCTCGTGGGTGGCCGCCGACATCCTGAACCCGGTGATGATGGGCTTCCTCAACGCCTCGTGCGACAAGGCCATGTTCGGCTGGCCGTGCGACAGGGACATCGAGGGGCTGCGCGACGCCTTCGCGCGTGAGACCAACCCCGCCAAGCAGAAGCATATCGCCGAGCAGGTCCAGGTGCGGGCGACCCAGTACCCGACCCACATCCCGCTCGGCCAGTGGTACGGGGCCTTCGCACTGCGCAAGAACGTGGAGGGCGTGCTGGAGGCGCCGGTCACCCTGTTCTGGAACATCAGCAAGAAGTAGGAGCGGTCTGAGCGGCGGCGCGCGGGCGCCACCCCGCGCGCCGGCGGGCGCTCCATCCGGCATGCTGCCCTACATCGGCCGCCGCCTCCTCGCCACGCTTCCCGTCATGACCGTGGTGGCGGTCGTCGTCTTCATGCTGCTGCGGCTCACCACCGGCGATCCGGCCGCCATCATCGCGGGCGACAACGCCACCTCGCAGGACGTGGCCGCCATCCGGTCGAAGCTCGGGCTGGACCGTCCGATCGTGCAGCAGTTCGTGATCTGGGTCGGCAGCGTGCTCCGTGGCGATCTCGGCGAGTCGTTCTTCTTCAAGAAGCAGGTGAGCGAGCTGATCGCCGAGCGTGTGGAGCCGACGCTGGCGCTGGCGACGTGCACGCTCCTGCTGGCCGTCACGCTGGCGGTGCCCCTCGGCGTGCTCGCGGCCTGGCGGCGCGGCACCTGGATCGACCGCGGGGTCATGGGCCTGTCGGTGCTCGGCTTCTCCGTCCCGGTGTTCGTGATCGGTTACGTGCTCATCTACCTGGTGGCGATCCAGCTCGGCTGGCTGCCGGTGCAGGGCTACCAGCGGCTGGCCGACGGATTTGCCGGCTTCATCCAGCGGCTGATCCTGCCGAGCATCGCGCTGGCCATCATCTACGTGGCGCTCATCGCCCGGATCACACGGACCAGCGTCCTGGAAGTGCTCAACGCCGACCATGTGCGCACGGCCCGCGCCAAAGGGCTCGGCGACCTCACCGTGCTCTTCCGCCACGTCCTGCGCAACGCGGCCGTGCCGATCGTGACCGTGATCGGGCTGGGCGTGGCGCTGCTGATCGGCGGCGTCGTGGTGACGGAGTCCGTCTTCTCGATCCCCGGGCTCGGCCGGCTCACCGTGGACGCGGTCCTGGCGCGCGACTATCCGACGGTCCAGGCGGTGATCCTGCTCTTCTCGGTCGTCTACGTGCTGATCAACCTCGTCGTCGACCTCTCCTACACCTTCCTCGACCCGCGGATCCGGTATTGAAGGCGGTCACGGCCGAGCCCATTGCCTCGCTCGTGCTGGAGCCGGTGGCCGAGCGTCCCGGCGCCGTTCGTCGGATGGCGCGCAACCGCAGCGTCGTCTTCGGCGGCGTCATCCTGGCCCTCGTGGTGCTGATGGCCGTGCTGGCGCCGGTGCTGGGCACGACGGATCCGGCCCGCGTGGAGCCGGTGCTCCGCAACCGGCGTCCGGGTGTGGTGACCAGCGTGCGGAACGCGGACGGCAGCCAGAGGGCCCGCACGCACTGGATGGGGACGGACAGCCTCGGCCGTGACGTCTACAGCCGCGTAATCTACGGGGCGCGCGTGTCGCTGCTGGTCGGCGTGTCGGTCGCGCTGATCAGCACCGCGATCGGCCTCGTCATCGGCATGTTTGCCGGCTACGTGCGCTGGCTGGACGAGATCGTGATGCGCGTGATGGACGGGCTCATGTCCATCCCGGCCATCCTGTTGGCCATCGGGCTGGTCTCGCTGTCGCGGGCCGGACTGCGCACCGTGATCGTGGCCATCGTCATCCCGGAAGTCCCGCGCGTGGTCCGTCTCGTGCGCTCGGTGGTCCTCAGCATTCGCGAGGAGCCGTACGTCGAGGCCGCGGTGGCGCTCGGCGCGCGGACGCCGGCGCTGCTGGCCCGGCACGTGCTGCCCAACACGCTGGCGCCGCTCACCGTGCAGGCGACCTTCATCTGTGCCTCGGCCATCCTCGTCGAGGCGATCCTCTCGTTCCTCGGCGTCGGCATCCCGCCCGAGACGCCGACGTGGGGCAACATCATGGCCGAGGGCCGCGCGCTGTTCCGCGTCTTCCCGCACAACATCCTCTTCCCCGGCCTCTTCCTGGCGGCCACCGTGCTCGCCGTCAACATGCTCGGCGACGGGCTGCGCGACCAGCTCGACCCGCGCGTGAGCAGACGCCTGTGAGCGCGCACGCGGCGGTGAGCCCCGCGCCCTCGCTCGCGGAGCGGTTCGCGTTCTGGTGGCTGCTGCTCGTCGTCGTGCAGCAGGCCCAGCGGGTCTTCCTGATCGGCGCCGCCGCGCTGCGCGACGTGCCGTCGCCCGCCGTGCTCGGGCTCACGCTCGTGACCGGGCTCGTCGTCGCCGCGCCGGTCACGCTGCGCGGGCGGTCGCGCGCGCGGGCCGCGCTCGTCCGGACGCTCGGCGTGGCGGCGGCGGTCCTCACCGTCGCCTACGTCGCCGTCCTCACCATCGACATGGGCTACTACCTCTACAGCGGCCAGCGCCTGGACGCTGTCTTCATGGAGTACGTCACCGACCTGCTCGGCCAGGGCCGCCACGGCGAGGTCGCCGGCAGCCAGGTCGGCGCGCAGACGGCCGCCGAGCTGAGCGAGGTCGGCACGTGGGCGGTGCGCGTGCTGAGCTACGCGGCGCTGATGACGGCGGCCATCGTCGGCTGGCGCCTCGTGTTCCGGCGCGGCCTCGCCGGAGCCCTCGCCGCGCGGCCGCGGGCGACCGCGCTCGCCCTGCCGCTTGCCGTCGCCGTCGGCGCGTGGGGGGTGCATCCCGGCGGGCCGGACTCGGTGCAGTCGGCGCCCATCGCCAGCTCGACGTACTACGCGCTGGCGCAGAGCCCCATCTGGATCGTCAAGATGGCGGTGGAGACCTCGGGCAAGCGCGCGGTCATCCCGCCCGCGGTCCAGGCCGCGATGCCGGAGGCGCGCGCGATCCCCCTCGCGCGCGAGATCCTGGCGCCGGGGGCGCGGTTCGTCTCGCCGCGCTATCCGCTCGTCCACGTCGAGGAGCCGCGGCTCTCGCCGCTCGCGCGGCGTCCCAACGTGCTCGTGCTGTTCCTCGAGGCGCTCGACCGGCGCTTCGTGGGCCGCACCATCGCGGGCCGGCGCGTCACGCCCTTCCTGGACGCCATCGTCGCCGACAGCGTCTCCTTCGAGCACTTCCACGCGAACGGCGCGCAGACGTTCCACGGGCTGTTCGCCTCGCTCTGCTCGTCGCTGCCGCGCCAGGGCACGGCCGCCACCAAGGCGCGCTACGCCAACGACTATCTCTGCCTGCCCACGCTGCTCACGCGCGGGGGCTACCGGACGCGGATGGTGATCGGGCAGAATCGCGACCGCAGCCACTCGCGGCTCGGCCTCTTCATGGCGCGCAACGGCCTCGAAGAGCTGATCGACGAGGCCGCGTTTCCGCGCAGCGCGCCGCGCATGGGGCTCGGCGTGGCCGACGGCGCCCTGCTCGACCGCGTCCGCACCGAGATCGACGCGCTGCGGGGCGGGGGGCGTCCGTATTTCCTGGCGGCGCTCACCACCGGCACGCACCACCCGTTCGCGGTGCCGACGACGCACCCCGACGTGGCCGCGCTGCGCGCGGAGCCCGATCGCTACGTGGCGGCGCTGCGCTACCTCGACCTCGAGCTGGAGCGGTTCTTCACGGGGTTGCGGCGCGACGGCGCGCTGCGCGACACCGTCGTGCTGCTGCTGGGCGATCACGGCCGGCACGAGCGCGTCGGCCGCACGGACCTCGAGAACGAGGCCGGCCACTTCACGGTGCCGCTCGCCGTGTGGCTGGACCCCTCGCTGCGCGCGCCCTCGATCTATCGCCCGCGCGTGGTGTCGGGCGTGGCGAGCCAGCTCGACCTCACGCCGACGATCCTCGGCCTCGCCGGGCTCACGCCGCGGCTCTCGTCCTTCGCGGGCCGCGACGTGAGCTGCGCGCTCGCCGCCGACTGCCTGCCCGAGCGCGCCGTGTACCTGAGCGAGGTCTACGACAACGGCGCGGGCATCGCGGACGGCGAGGGGTTCTGGTTCTACGGCTTCGCCTCGCGCTCGCTCGAGCACGCGGATCTCGCGCTGCGAACGCCGCCGCGGCGCTGGCCGGCCGGCGATCCCGCCGCCGCCGCGCGCGTCGAGCGCATCCTGGCCCTCTACGTGACCGCGAACGCGCTCATCGAGCAGAACACACTCTGGTCCTGGCGGGAATTCGGCGAGCGGCTGTAGGTCGTCCGGTTATCGAGGGGCGGCACGGCTCCGCCGGGCCGCCTCCGAGCGTAATGGGGGTTAAGGGGGCCCTTCGAGGCCCCCTTACTTCCTCAGTTCGGCATTATCGCGGCGCGGGTCACGTGCCCCTTGTCCTGCTCGGCGAACGCGCGGTTGATCTCCTCCAGCGGGTACTTGTGCGAGACGACCTTGTGCCAGGGATATTTCGTCAGCGTTCTCAGCATGAGGTCGAGCGCGCCGCGCAGGTGCTCGGCCTCGTAGTGGGCGAGGCCGATGATGCGGCGGTTGCCGAAGATGATCCACGACGGATCGAACTCGGCCTTCCAGCCGACGTTGATGTTGCCGATCTCGAGATAGGTCCCTTCGGGCGCCGTCATGCGCAAGCCCTCGTCCACCACGCCGGGATGGCCGACCAGCTCGAGCACGACGTCGCCGCCCCAGTTGTCAGTCAGCTCCTTCACGCGCTTCACGCGCGCCTCGGGCGTCGTGAACTCGCGCAGGTCGACGAACGTGTCGGCGCCGAACTGCCGGGCCAGCTCCAGCCGCTCGTCGATGCCGTCGATCACGATCACGCGGCCTGCGCCCATATCGCGTGCGACGGCACACGCGTACACGCCGAGCCCGCCCGCGCCCTGGACCACCACCGTCTGGCCCGCTTTCAGGCCGGCGATGTCGAGTCCGGCGTAGACCTGTGTGTAGGCGCAGTTCGCGCCGGCCGCCATCTCGTCCGTGATCTCGGGCGGCAGGAGGAACATCGCGTGATTCGGGCGGAGGTAGAAGTACTGGCCGAAGCCGCCCTGGAAGTGCGGCCACTGCTCGCACGACACGAGCCAGTTCGCCTGCCGCACGGGGCACGACTTGAAGTGGCGCGCCAGGCACGCCTTGCAGCGCCCGCACGGGAAGAAGTAGCGGTAGGCCACGCGATCGCCGACCTGGAGGCGGCGCCCGGCGGCGTCGGTGGTCACGCCCTCGCCGAGCTTGGCGATGGTGCCGACGTGCTCGTGGCCCGTGTTGAGCGGCAACGGGCGGCCCATCCGCGCGTAGTCCTGCTCGCCGCGCCAGTAGTGCAGATCGGAGCCGCACACGTTCGCCAGCGCGATCTTGATGAGCGCGGCGCCGGGCTCCGGCTCCGGCACCGGGTACTCGCGAATCTCGAAGGGCTTGCCCGTCCCGTGGAACACGGCCATCCGTCCCGTCTCGGCCATTCGTAGGACCTCCTCTGCTGGCCGGTATCCTATCGCAACCGACGGGCGCGTCTAGCCGGCGTCGAGGTCGTCGATGTTCTTGATGAGCTCGCGGACCTGCAGCGCTTGCGTGATGTCGTAGGCGAGATCGAGGTGCTTGCGCGCGGCGTCGAGGCGCTCGAGGGTGATGAGACGCTTTTCGACCAGCACCAGGGTGAGCGCGTGCACCAGGGTGGCGAGTTTCTCGATCACGTCGGCATGCCGGCGACAGATGCGCGAGACGACCTCGGTGATGAACTGTTCTTGCTCGGGCGTGAGCTCGTTCATGGGTGCCGGATGTGCGAACCACGTGCCACCGAGTTCAGGATCCCTGAGGCGGGCTCCCCGGAAGCCGGTATGCTTGTCCGATGGCCATGCTGTTCCCCGATGCGCCGGCCGACGTTCCGGAGGGTTTCGCCTATCACGCGGACGTCATGACGGAGGTGGAGGAACGCGCGCTGCTGGACGGCCTGAAGGCGCTCGCCTTCGGCGAGGTGCGCATGCGTGGCCAGGTGGCGCGTCGGCGGACGATCCACTTCGGCTGGACATACGGCTACGAGACCTGGCGCGTCGAGCCCGGGCCGCCGATCCCGGCGTTCCTGCTCGGCGCGCGGTCACGGGCAGCCCGGCTCGCCGGCGTCGATGCCGACACGATGGCGGAAGTGCTCGTCACGCACTACCCGCCCGGCGCCGGCATCGGCTGGCATCGCGACGCGCCGGCCTTCGGCGTCGTCGTCGGCGTCTCGCTGCTCGGCGCGTGCCGGTTTCGCTTCCAGCAGGGCCGCGGCGTGGCCCGACGGACGCGCGCGGTGACGCTGGCGCCGCGCTCGGCCTACGTGCTCGACGGCGCCGCGCGCTGGCAGTGGCAGCACGCGATCCCTCCGGGACGCGAGGAGCGCTACTCGATCACCTTCAGGACGCTCCGGGATGGCGGCGGCCCGGCGTGATTTAGGCACGCGCACGCGCCGCGAGGTTCGTACACTGACGTGCGAGGGTCCGTCGAGGGCCCGGGGAGGGATCGTGGCGACAGGTCGAAAACCCAGACGTTCGGGAAGGGGCCGTGGGCGCGCGCGCCCGCAGGCCGAGCCGGAGGCGCCGCCGCCGGTCATCGAAGCGTCGTCGGTCTCGCAGGTCGAGGACGGCATCGAGCAGCCGCTCGAGGGACTGCCCCTGAGCATTCCGGAGCCCGCGCTGGCCGCGCGCGTGCCGGCGCCGGAGCCGGCGCGGCCGCTGCCGTCGGGCCGGCGGGCCATCTTCTTCGACGTGGAGAACACGAGCCGCGCCGAGCACATCTCGCGCGTCATCGCGCACCTCGCGCTGGACCGCGTCGGCCGGCGCACGGAGTTCTTCGCCGTCGGCAACTGGCGCGTGATCGGTCACGACACGGCGCGGCTGCTCGCGCGCCAGGGCGCGGCGCTGGTGCACAGCGCGCCGTCCGTCGGCGTGCGCGACTGGAGCGACCTCCGGATCGCGGTGGCCTCGGGCGTGTGGCTGGCAGGCGCGCGGCCGGGCGACGTGATCGAGATCGTCTCCGACGACCGCGCGTTCGACGCGGTCGGCGACGTGGCGGCGAGCCTCGGCGTGACGTTCCGCCGGCTGTCCTACCGCGGCCTGCTCGGCGTGCCCACACCGGAGCCGATCGAGGTCGAGCGCGTCGAGCGCGACTACGCTCACGCCGATCGCGGTGGGCGGCGCCGTCGGCATCGCGGCGGCCGCGGCCGCCGCGAGCACGGCGCCCCGCGTCCCGTGCACCACGCGCCGGCGCCGCACGCGGCGCGTTCGGAGCCGGCCGCCGGGGCCGAGCCGCACACCGCCCCGCACGACGAGATCGTCGCCGTGGTGCGCGACCTCGCCCGCGCGCGCGGCACGGTGACGCTCGACTCGCTGGCAAACGCGCTCAAGTCGCGCGGCTTCAGCCGGCCGCCCGGCTCGCCCCGACTGATCACGCGGCTGCGCCGTATCAAGGAGCTCGACGTGAACCGCGCGGGCGTGATCACGCTCGTGGACGATGCCGCCGCGCCGGCGGCGTCGAGCGATCGCGAGGAGCCGGTCGAGCGCGCGACGGAGCCGGACGCGCGCGACGCCGAGGCGATCGAGTCCGTGGTGCCGGTGGCGCCGGCAGCCGAGTCGCCGGAGGAGTTGGTGGACGAGCCGGGCGCGGCGGAGGGCGAGACCGAGCCGCCGGACCCGGGCAATCGGGAGGGCGCGAATCTGCAGACGGCCGGCGGCGGCGATGGCGGCCGTCGTCGGCGGCGCTCACGGCGAGGCGGCCGGCGTCGGCGTGGTCGGGGCGGCGACGGCCGTGATGGCGGCGGCGGTCGCGAGGGCGGCGGTGGCCGGGAGGGTGGCGGCGGAGGCGGTGGTCTACCGCCGCGCGGCGGCGACACCAGCCCGCGCGGCACCGAGGCGGATCGCGCGCGCGACGTGGCGTCGCGCTACGCGCCGCGCGACGTCGCGCCGTCCTGGATCAGCGGCCAGCCGCTGGCGTAGCAGGATCGAGGGGTGCCCCGGCTTCGCCGGGGCTCCCCGCGGCACGGAGCAGAACGGCTGCCCTCACGTCCCCGTCGGGCACTTCTTATGCTGCCAGGCCTGCACCATGCCGCCGCCTGGTCGACCCTCGGCGCGGGCAAGAGCCAGTTCCGCATTCTCCGCATGGTGGTCTTGATCTGTGACGTCGCGCCCGCACTTCGGACAGGTGCGTTCCAATGGCAGCGGCGTGTCCCTCATCAGTTCCACCGGCCGTTGCGCGCCAGGCGCACGCGGATCCCCGCGACGACCACGCGGGAGGCGCCCGATTCGACGCGGCCGACGTAGACGAGCCGGCGCTCCGTGGATCCTGAGGCGGGGTTCAGCGGTCCTTGAACCGTCGAGC
>WNET01000032.1_pt1 | contig 43463 bp, 40 predicted proteins | sample 5399911 | NCBI WGS metagenome assembly WNET01 (sample SAMN13153333, study PRJNA577476) | soil metagenome | isolation source: 40 cm grassland meadow soil pre-rain plot 2 | place: USA:California | collected 2015-09-08 | reverse complement strand
AAACTGCTCCATCTAAGGCAGCTACTCTACTAATGTCTCGGATTTGAGGAAAATGTGAGCTCCCCTAAGGTCACTATGAAAAGACCGCAGAAAGGGTTTTCCCTCATCGAGCTTCTGATCGTCGTGACCGTCATTCTGATCATCGCGGCCATCGCCATTCCGAGCCTCCTGCGTTCGAAGATCGCTGCCGACGAGTCCTCCGCTGTGTCTTCCCTTCGCACCATCACTACGGCGGAAACCACCTACGCTTCGAGCTGGGGCAGCGGGTACGCGGCGACTCTGGACAATCTCGGCGGACCTGTCCCCTGCATCAATGCGGTTGCGGCCGCGGCTTGCATTATCGATTCATCTCTGAGTGTGGCTCCTTACACAAAGAGCGGCTATGCGTTTGCGGCTCTCGGGAATACCCCGGTAGGAGGCATCAACAACGGATTTGAAGCCAATGCCACGCCGACCATCGTGGACGTGACTGGCAAACGCGCCTTTTGCGCCGATCAGACCGGTGTTCTTCGAGCGAACACCACCGGTGTGGCGATTGGCACGGGCACCGGGGCCTGCGCTACAACCGGAATCCTTATCATCGGAAACTAGCTCCCAAACGCAGCTTTGGATCTCGCTCTGCACTAACTTTCCATTTGCTTTCCAACCGGGAGGGAGCTTCGCACTCTCCTCATTTCCTGGGGGCACGATGCTTCCCGCAAAATCGGCTTTGCCCATACCAACGAATCGGCGGCAGGACTTGCCGATCGTCCGTCGTACTGGGTGGAGGCGCAAAGGAGTGCTAGACTTGGGCGATGAGCAGAGTTTTTCGGTTCTCTGCATTCTTGGCAGTCCTTGTTGTGCCTCTGAGCGCGGAAGACCCTTCTCGATACATCAAGCTGTTTGAGGATACGTACCGGAGAGCCGGTACGTTGCAGGCGACTTTTCTCGAGCAATATAGCGAGGCGGGCCGCGTCGAGCGCGTCGAATCCGGCGTTGCCTATTTTCGCCGTCCCGGCAAAATGCGCTGGGAGTACGAATCCCCTGAAAAAAACTTGTTCCTGGTCGACGGCAAGAACGCCTGGTTTTACGTTCCGTCCGATCACACGGTAACGCGCGTTGCTGCCAGGAAGAGTGCCGATTGGCGAACGCCGCTGGCTCTGCTCGCTGGCGAAATGAAACTGTCGCGCATTTGCGCGAGCGTCCGTCCTACTGTCAACCTGAAGCCGGAAAGCCTTGAAAATATCGTCCTTTACTGCGAATTGCGTGGTCAGGATGCAGAACTCCGGAAGGCCGTATCTCAAGAGGGCGCGGCAGACTCAGACGGTTCCGAGAAAGCCGTCTTTTTCGAAATCGTTCGGAAGACCGGCAATCTTGTGCGCGTCATGGTGCAAGAATCCGGAGGCATCGCCATAGAGTTTCATTTCACAAACTGGCTTGACGACCCCCCGGTCAAAGAGGCACTCTTCCACTTTAGCGTTCCCCCCGGTGTTGCTATAGTAAACGGCGGGACACCGGACAAGAAAACGCCGTAAGATCTGCCATTGGGGTGATTCCAGCCCCGTTTCCTGCGCGGAACAGCCAACCTCCAGGGACCTACCCCGCATATCAAGTAGATGAGGTAAACTGAGGGAGTTATGGGCCAATTCCTTTGCCGAGTGGCGGACGCCGAAGGCCGCGTCTTTTCGCACGTGGAGCCCGCGGGTTCCCTGGAAGAAGCGCGCCAGAAGCTCGTCGAGCGGGGACTGTACGTCTATTCCGTGCAATCCCGGGGCGGCCGGCTGGCCAGTCTGCTTCGCCAAAGGGGGGGGCGCCAGATTGGGGGTTCAGAATTCCTCATTCTTAACCAGCAATTCAACACCCTCATCAAGGCGGGCTTGCCCATCTTGAAATCCTTGGATCTTCTCGCCACCCGCGCTACTGCGCCCAGGCTCCGCCCGGTTATCACACAGATTCGGGACCGCGTCCGCGAAGGAAAATCGCTTTCCGAAGCCGTTGCGGAAGCTGGTGTGTTTTCCAAAGTCTATTCGACGGCCATCCTTGCGGGCGAGAAAAGCGGCAATTTGCCCGGCGTCCTGGACTACTACATCGCCTATCAGCGTGTCAGCACGGGTGTACAGAAAAAGATCCTCGCTTCGCTGGTCTACCCCGCCTTGTTGATCAGCGTGGCGGTCATTATCGTGACCTATCTGGTTACGGGAGTAATTCCAAAGTTCGCTCTCCTTTATCGGGACATGAATGTGGAACTCCCCGCACCCACGCGTTTGTTGATCGCCTTGACCGTGGACTATCGTCTTGTTTTCTTAGGGGTCGTAGCGTCTTTGGCTGTAGCTGCCGCCGGCATTTTTCTTTGGTCCCGCACGGAAGAAGGCGGAACCGTTTTTGACCGCTTCAAGTTCCGCCTCCCGGTCATTGGCGACACCCTCCTCAAATTTCAGGTCGCCCAGTTCTCACGAACTCTGGCAACGCTGTTGACCGGCGGCACGCCTCTTGTGGCCGGGCTCCAGACGTCGTGCGATGCCATCACCAGCAAATTGCTGCGCTCCACTGTCAGCCACGCAACGCAGATGGTCCGGGAAGGAGAATCCTTGCACGGCGCCCTGGGTGCCAGTGGCCACGTGCCGGAATTGGCCCTGGATATGATTGAGGTCGGCGAATCCAGCGGCGCGCTTTCCCCGATGCTCAACAGCGTTGCCGAGTTTTACGAAGAAGAGGTCAGCTTGCGTTTGTCCACGCTGGTTTCCCTCATTGAGCCGATTTTATTGATCTTTATGGGACTGATTGTCGCTTTTATTTTGATTTCACTGTATTTGCCGATTTTTTCTTTTTCCATGACCGGGACGGCAAAGTAAGGAATCATGGCCACCACCGAACAACTACCTCCTCCGCCCGGGCTTCCCGGCAGCGGTGACGAAAACCAAGAACGCGAGTTCGCTCGTAAACTCGCGGAAAGGTATCGCTTCGCTTTCATTGATCTTCGCGAGCAGCGCATCGATGCGGAACTGTTTCGAACCATTCCCGCTGACCTGATGTTCCGGTACAACTTCGTGCCGCTTGAACTGCAGAACAATGTCCTGGCCATCGCCGCCGCTGACCCCGGCCAGGTGCAGATGAGCGACGAGCTACCTCTCCTGCTGGGCAAGAAACTCCTGATTCGCGTCGCCACTGCCCGCCAGATCAGCGACATTCTGAAGCGCACCGAGCAGTCCCAGCGCGTCCTCGAGCAGGCCACCGAAGCTTTCACTCTTCAGACTTCCAAGGAAGAAGAGGAAAGCGAAGAGACGATTTCCGGCGACCGCTTGACTCGCGATAGCACCGCCAGCCCCGTGGTGCGCCTCGTGGAGACCATCATCTTCACCGCACTCGAGCGCCGCGCCAGTGACATCCACATCGAAGCGCGTGACACAGAAGTCGCCGTCAAGTACCGCATCGACGGCGTGCTGCAGCACGCCATGCAGCCCATTGCCAAGGAATGGCATGCCACGGTGCTCTCCCGCATCAAAGTCTTAAGTGATTTGGACATTGCCGAGCGCCGCGTCCCCCAGGACGGCCGTTTCCGCGTGAAATACAAAGGCCGCTACATCGATTTGCGCGTTTCCATTATGCCCGCCAGTCACGGCGAAGACGCCGTTCTCCGCGTCCTCGACAAGGAAACACTTTCGGAAAAATTCTCCAGCCTCACGCTGGACGTGGTTGGCTTTTCCGACGAAGAGACTCGCCGCTTCCGCCGCTACATCCGCGAACCCTACGGCATGGTTCTGGTTACAGGACCGACGGGCTCCGGAAAGACCACCACGCTTTATGCCGCCATCAACGAAATCAAGAGCGACGAAGACAAAATCGTCACCATCGAAGATCCAGTCGAGTATCAGCTTCGGGGCATCACCCAGATTCCCGTGAATGAAAAGAAGGGTCTCACTTTTGCGCGCGGCCTGCGTTCCATCTTGCGCCACGACCCGGACAAGATCATGGTCGGCGAAATCCGCGACCAGGAAACCGCCCAGATCGCCATCCAGTCCGCGCTCACCGGCCATCTGGTTTTCACCACCGTCCATGCCAACAACGTGACCGACGTTATCGGCCGCTTCATCAACATGGGCGTCGAACCTTACAACTTTGTATCCGCTCTCAACTGCATCATGGCGCAGCGGCTCGTTCGCGTGATCTGCAAAAGCTGCAAAAGGCCCAAAAGGTATTCTCCTCAAGAATTGCAGGAAGCAGGTCTCGACCCGGCTGTCTGGAGCGACGTGACATTTGCCGAAGGCGCCGGGTGCCTGGAATGTTCCGGGACTGGCTATCATGGCCGCACGGCGATTTGCGAATTGCTCGATCTCACCGACCGCATCCGGGAAATGATCGTGGATCGCCGCCCAACTTCAGAGATTAAGCGCGTAGCCTGCGAAGAGGGCATGACTGCGCTGCGCGAAAGCGGGTTGGCCAAGATTCGCGCGGGCATCACCACTGTAAAAGAGATTAACAAGGTGACTTTCGTTGAGTAGCGCCGCCACATTCCGCCAAGGAATTTTCCAGTTTGCATGGGCGCGCCGTGCCGCGCGCTGGCTCGATGCTTTGCCGAGTGTCTCCTTAGCCCTCGAAGTCTCTCCGAACCGCGTGGCCGCGGCCCGCTGGAGCCGGACGGGTTCCTTGGATGCATATGCCGTCGAATCGCTGCCCCCTGGAGCCCTGATTCCCTCGGCCGTCGAAGTCAACATTGTGAACAGTGCCGCCGTTAAAGCCGCCGTCGCCACTGCCTGCGGCCGGTTGCGCGCTCGCGACGAAGACGTCGCCATGATTCTTCCCGACACTGTCATTCGCGTTTTCGTTCAGCATTTTGAGGAATTCCCGCGGTCGGCGGAAGAGGCCGTGCCCATGTTGCGTTGGAAGCTGAAGAAAAGCGTGCCTTTTGAATCCGACGAGACGCTCATTTCTTTCATGCGGCAGGCCCCGAGGGAAACCGGCCTTGAGGTTGTCACCGCGCTTGCCCGTCTTCGCATTATCCGGGAATATGAATCGCTCGCCGAGGGCATCGGACTGTTTCCCGGCGTAGTGTTGAGTTCTTCGCTTGCCGCTATCTCGCTGCTGGAAGATGAGCGGCCCACGCTCCTCGCGCGCGTCTCCGGCTCCTCGCTGACTACCGCGATTGTGCGCCGCGGCGTCTTGTGCGGCTATCGCTGCACGGAGCTCCCCGCGCACGGCGCGAACCTCACGCCGCAGATGCTTCTCGAAGAGATTTTTCCCGTGGCCGCCTACTATCAGGACACCTGGCAGGAAACTATTAAAGCCGTTCGCTTGGCCGGGCTCGGGCCGCGGCTTCCCGAATTCATCGGGCCTCTCGAGAATGAATTCCACTGCGATATGAGTTCGCTGCTGAGCTCTGCGGTCTCGCAGGGACTCGTCAAAGATTATGCTCGTCCGCTGGTGGACCGCGAATTGGAAGGCTTGATCGGTTGGATGCTTCAGCGCGGCTAGGATCGGTTTTTCTGGACTGAGGCATACGAGGACATGAGACTTCGGCTCAACTTGGCGACGAAGGCGCTGGAAACTCACCGACGCTTCCTGGCGGGCGCAGGTCTCACCGCTTTTTTCGCCGCTCTTGCTTTTGTTGGGCTGGGATGGCACGTGTATTCGGCGCGCAAAGTCGATGTTGAAGTGCGCGCCCGCACGAACAAAACGAATCGTGAGATGAAGGAGCTGGAAGCGCAGCGCAAGGATCTGGAGCGCTATTTCAAACAAAAGGATGTCGCTGACTTACACGACCGCGCCACTTTCATCAACGGCATCCTCGACGCGAGGAGCTTCAATTGGACGATGATGTTTATGGATCTGGAGCGCACCTTGCCGGACGGCGTGCGCGTCATCAGCATCGCGCCCACGCAGGCCGGTGGGCACGTCGAACTGAAATTGACCGTGGGCGCCGCTAACGACGATGCCGAGCTGAAATTCGAGCGTGCCCTTGAGGGATCGAAGGAATTTAGGGAAGTTCAAATCCAGAGTGTTACCTCGTCCGGTGCAGCCGGTAACCAGACCGGCGACCAAAAAGTTGTTCAGCTGACCACGATTTATTCGAGAGGCTGATGCGGCGCGATTTCACAGCGCGGAAACGAATGATTCTCGGAGGCGTGACTCTTCTTGTCCTCGCAGATGTGGCTCTGGCAGCCTACAGTTGGCAACTTTCCTCCGCCCCGCGTGCGCCTCAGCACCACGGCCAGGAAATAACGCAGCAAGATCTTTTGCGCGCCGATATTCGGCGCGCCCAGTCCATCCGTGACAGCATTCCTGCCATCCAGAAAGATTGCGATCGTTTCGAACAATCGCTCCTTCCGGCAAGCTCCGGCTATTCCTCCGTCAGGTCTGAACTCGGCTCCATTGCTAGGACCAGCGGAAGCCTCCTCGAGGGTATTTCTTTCAAACCGACGGACATTCCCAACCGCGGAATGACGGAAGTGGCTATCGATGCAACTGTTGATGGCGACTATAAGAGCGTGATTGGGTTTCTGAACGGCCTGCAGCGTTCCGCTAACCTGTATGCGGTGGACTCCTTGACACTAGCTTCCGAGAAGCCCACGCAAGCCTCCACAAATGTGATCAAAGTCGCGCTGCACCTCAAAACCTATTTCAGGACCGCGGCATGAACCAAAAGAAACAACTCGTCGTGCTCGTTGTCCTCTTGCTGATCGCCGGTTTCATCTGGTTTCTGTATCTTGACCATGACAAGCCGGTCGTGACGGCCGATGCCATTCCCACACCCCAGAATTATCACCCGATTGCTGTGGATAATCCCCAGCTCCATAATGATGCGGTCGAGAGGGCCCGAAAGACGGAATACAAGAGCGCAGGGCGCAATATTTTCAGCCGGCAGCTTCCCCCACCGCCGCCGCCCAAACAAGTTAGACAGGACCTTGTAGCTCCGATTGTTCAGCAGGCACCAGTGCCGGCTACTCCGACAGTTTCTCCATTACCCGTGAAGTTTTTCGGCTACGGCACAGTTCCTAACAGCATGTCGCGCCGGGCCTTCTTTACGGACGGCGAAGACGTTTACATTGTCGGAGAAGGCGAACTTTTGCTGAACCGCTTTCGCATTCTAAGAATCGGCAACGCCAATCTCGAATACGAAGAAATCTCCACGGGGCTTCGCGGCACGGCCAATCTCGAGGAACAGGCGGCGCCGCCATCCCAATGAAAACTAGACACCAACGAACGGCAGGGAAGCGCGGCGAGCGTGGTTACGCGCTCCTCCTGATCGTCTTCCTCGCTACCCTTATGCTCCTTTCCACGATGGTCGTTGCACCGAATGTTCTGACCGAAGGCCGCCGTGAAAAAGAGAAAGAGATGATCTGGCGCGGAAAGCAATACACCCGCGGCGTAAAACTCTACTATCGCAAAATGGGACGTTTTCCGACTTCCCTTGAAGATCTCACCAAACCCAAAGTAGGTTCGCTCCGCTTCATGCGCCAGGCCTACAAAGACCCCATGAACAAAGAAGATGGTTCGTGGCGCTTAATCTACGTAGGGGCGGCGGGCCAGTTGATTGGAAGCCTCAAACCGCATCCTAATAATCTTCAGCTTCCGCAGGCCGGCGGAACGGGCACGGCCCCGAATACGTTGACTGGATCGGTTGGTCCGGGGCAACCCGCGGCCACGGGTCAATCGCCTGGAACGGGCCAGTCCAGCACAAGCGGGCAGCCGGGCCAGAGCGGGACGCAGCCTGCCGGGTCCGCCTCCGGGACTAATCCTCCGTCGACAACCGGGAACGCCGTCAGCGCGGACCAGGGCGATGCGCCGATTCCTACGGGCGACACGCCAACAATTATAGGCGGCAATATTATCGGTGTGGGAAGCAAGATCAACAAGTCTTCCATCATCATCTACGACAAAGCCAAAAATTACCGGCTCTTCGAGTTCATTTGGGACCCCTCGAAAGACACTTTCGGAGTGGGGCAGCCGGGCCTGCAGACAGGAACGGGATTGGGCCAGCCCATTGGCCAGCAACCAGGACAAAATCCGAGCAATCCATCGCAGAACCCGACACAAAATCCTCAGCCGCCACCGCAGAATCCGCCGCCACAGCAATAGGCTCTACCAGCAATAGGCTCTATCTAGGTTGACTCTGAGGCTGATCCGTCCGAGGCGGAGAAGACGCAGCCGTCGGCGCAGGCGGAAGTATCGGTCCAGGAGAAGCGGGCGGCACTGGCAATGCTGGTGTCTTTGTAGAGGGCGCCGATTTGTTTTTCTCGTAGCCGCGCTTGACGCGGCGCACGTACGAAATCGTTTCCGCATAAGGCGGAACACGGCCGTAAAGCTGGACCTTATCCGGTCCTGCGTTGTAGGCAGCAAGCGCCAGCGCCACATCGTTGTTGTACTTCTGCAGCAAATCGCGCAGGTAACGAGTACCGGCATCGATGTTTTCCGCCGGGTCATCGATGTTTCTTACGCCGAGTTGCGCCGCGGTTTCCGGCAAAAGTTGCATCAGTCCTCGGGCATTCTTGCGCGACACGGCTTTGGGATCGAAGTTGGATTCGACGGCGATGACGCTGGTGATCAGGTCGGCATCCACGTTGTAGCGCTTCGCCGCCGCTTCCACCAAATCGCGGTAAAGCGGCTGCACGGCAGCCGGTGTGGCAGCGGCGGGCAAAGGTGTAAAAACATCTTCCGGTTCGATAGCCGCAACGTCCGCGGCGGAAACCTCCAGCTTGCCTCCGGTCAGTTGCAGGCGGTACTTGTCTCCCACGAGTTGGTAGCCCGTGACGTGCAGGCGCAGGCCAGTGCGAAGCACGATGTACTCCGCGCGCAGCGACGGCGCAGCAAGCACGCCGAGTATGAGCAAGAGTGTCGCGCGTCCCGTAACACCATTCGGGACACAAAAGGCGGGCTTCAGAGACAAGGTGCAGCCTCCCGCAACGCAAAATGCTCGATCGCCGAAGCCACTCCGTTTTCGTCGTTCGTGCCGGTTTCGTGCCAGCCGTACGTTTTTAAGGCGGGCACGCTGTTTCCCATTACTACGGGAATACCCGCAAAGGAGAGCATTTCCAAATCGTTGTGGTTGTCCCCAATGGCCATCACTTCTTCGCGAGCGAATCCGCGCAGCGCCGCCCATTCCGCGAGTGACGAGCCCTTCGAGCACACCGGATTGATCACATCGATCATGGCGAAGTCTTTGCTCTCGTAGCTGGTCATCGCCAGCGCAAAATCTTCGGCGAAAGTAGCGGCGCGCAGCGCGGCCTCCGCATCCCGCATAGGCGCGACTTTGCCGGAGAGCATCACCTGAATGGGGTCCTCCGTCAGGCAGGTTTCGAGGGGATTCGCGATGCCGATGAATTCTTTGTTTCGCGAATAGTAGGCGTAACGCATCGAATCGCCCGGGTCCAGCCCTTCCAGCATAAGCTGATTTTCGAGCGGCCGGTCGAAAATTACGGCGGCGCCCTCGCGCCACGGCCTGGTCAGTTCCAAGACCTGCAGCGCGATGCCTTGCGGCAAGAGATGCCGCAGATGCGTCCGGCCGTCGTCGGAGCGGATGAGCGCGCCGTTGTTCACGATCATGGTCAGGGGAGAATCCAGCTTGCGCGCCACCGGCATGGCAAAGTCATAGCGTCGGCCGGTGACGAGCGCCACTTCGATGCCTCGGCGCGTCGCTTCCGCGATGGCCGCGCGGTTGGCCTCAGGAAGCTGCCAGCGGCTATCCAGCAGCGTCCCGTCAATATCCAGCGCAATCAGTCTCACGGCCATAGCGTCATTCTACCTTGGATGCAAAGACTCTTGGGCCCATTGTCCGAAGAAGCTGGATACCCCCACCCCCGGGTGTTTTGCGCAAAGAGTGCGGAATCGATTGAAAACAATGGAGTTGACATTTTGCTGACGGCAAAAGAGTGCGCAAGGGTGTAAAAGAAAGAACTTGAGTAGAATTGCCACAGATGAATCGTGAGGTCTGGAATGCGACCAGAGGGCGGACACCCCCCGTCGAGGTAGAAAGTGTGTGTAGGAGATTGAATGCACAGGAGTTTTCGAGTAGCCGTTGAATAGAGGAAGTGCGGAAACGAATGAAACGAAGAAGGTTAGATTGGAACTGCAGGGCGAAACAGCGAAGATGGTGTTTGACTATCCAATAACATATTACCATAGAAGTACTATACTTGTCAATAGAACTTGAAACGAATTTGGAAGTGCTTGGCGGAACAGAGGTTAGGGGCGGGAGAATGGAAAAAGGCGTGTGCTAGACTTTCACGGTGATGACCAAACCGTTGAATGTAGTTGAACTAGAATGCTCGGCGTGCGGGAAGAAGTATGATGCTTCCACCGAGCAGCATCTTTGCACTTGCGGGAAGCCGCTGCTGGCGCGGTATGACCTGCGACGGGCCGCGGCTACGCTCACACTTGAAAACCTGAAGACACGGCCGCGCACGCTGTGGCGGTACGCAGAAGTCTTGCCCAATGATCCGCCGGTTTCGCTTGGCGAAGGCATGACGGCGCTGGTTCACGCCGAGCGGCTCGGCGCGTCCATGAAATTGAAGAGGCTGTTCATCAAAGACGAGGGATTGAATCCCACGGGCTCGTTCAAGGCGCGCGGGATGACGGCGGCCGTCTCGCGAGCTAAACAGCTTGGCGCGAAGGCGCTGGCGGCCCCCACGGCGGGCAACGCCGGGGGCGCACTTGCAGCGTATGCCGCGGCCGCAGGGCTGCCTGCCGTGATCGTGATGCCCGCGGACACACCTCCCGCGAATGTGATGGAATGCCAGGCCTTCGGAGCGAAAGTCGTCAAGCTGAATGGGTTAATCTCCGATTGTGGCAAATACGTTACCGAACACAAAGATCGCGAAGGGTGGTATGACGTTTCTACCCTGAAGGAGCCTTACCGCATCGAAGGCAAGAAGACCATGGGGTACGAATTGTGGGAGCAGTTTGGAGGAAAACTGCCTGATGTGATTCTCTATCCCACGGGAGGGGGCGTCGGGCTGATCGGAATGTGCAAGGCGTTCGACGAAATGCAGGAAATGGGCTGGATCGGCGCAGAGCGGCCACGCATGGTGGCGGTTCAGGCGGAGGGTTGCGCTCCGATTGTGAAAGCATGGGAGGCACACCAGAATTCGGCGCAATTCTTCCCGAACGCCGCGACCGTCGCGTCGGGGCTACGTGTACCCGGGCCATTAGGCGATCAATTGATCTTGCGCATGCTGCGGCAGACGAAAGGGACTGCGCTGACGGTTACCGACGATGAGATGCTGCACGCGGGAAGCGAACTTGCGTCTCTCGAAGGTATTTTCGCCGCTCCCGAAGGCGCAGCCACCGTGATTGCCGCCCGCAAGCTCGTTCGGTCCGGCTGGATCAAGACAGAAGAAACCGTGGTGCTCTTTAATACCGGTACGGGCTACAAGTACGCAGAAGCCTGGCAGCGCGCGCTGCAGTCTGCGCCAACGGAGTAAGGCCGTGACCACGCGCAGACTTTATTACGACGACGCGTTTGAAAAGGAATTTACAGCACGGGTGATGCACTGCGAAGTGCTCCCGCCGGATCTGAACGCGGGGATCACGGGAACCGTTTGGGGCTTGCTTCTGGACCGCACGGCGTTCTATCCCACGTCCGGCGGCCAACCCAACGATTTGGGAAGAATCGGCGACGCCAATGTCCTGGATGTTCGCGATGAAGGCGACGAAATTCTTCACCTGGTCGATCGCAAGCCATCCGATCCGGACGTGAACGGCTGCATTCACTGGCCGCGCCGCTTCGACCACATGCAGCAGCACACCGGGCAGCATCTGTTGTCGGCCATGTTTCACGAACGCTTCGGCTTGCCTACTGTTTCGTTCCACCTGGGAACGGAAATTTGCACAATTGACCTCCAAGGGCCCGAACCGACGGAGCAAATCCTGGAAGGGGCGGAGCGCGCCGCGAATCAAATTATTTTTGAGGATCGCCCGGTCAACGTGCGCTACGGGACCGCCGAACAGCTGGTGGAACTTGGCGTTCGCAAGGAAGTCGAACGCAAAGGCATCCTGCGAGCGATCGAAATCGAAGGAGCCGATTTGCAGCCGTGCGGCGGCACGCACGTGAAAAGCACGGGCCAGATCGGCTTGGTGCTCGTGCGGCGGTGCACCAAAGTTCGCCAAGATTGGCGGGTGGAATTTGTGTGCGGCGGCCGGGCGTCGCGAGCCGCGCGGCATGATTTCCAGCTGCTGCGGCAGACTGCGGAGAAATTGAGCAGCGCTCCCGAGGATATCGTCGCGTCCGCCTTGCGTGCGATCGCGGAACGCGATGCCAACTTCAAGATGCTGCGGGCCCTGCAAGAACGGCTCGCGGAAACCGAGGCCGCGCTTGCGTTGCAGGCCGCCCCGCACGGCGCCAACGGCTCGCGCGTCTTCTCCCGTGTCTTTGAAGGTGTTCCGGCGGATTATCTGGGGTTTTTTGGCACCGCATTCGCAAAAGCCGAAAAGGCGATCGCGCTCCTGGCTACGGCTGAGGATGGGCACCTACTCTTCGCGCAACATCCTTCCGCCGGAAAAGACATGAACGCCCTTTTGAAACAGGTTTTGGAAGAGGCCGGCGGCAAGGGCGGCGGAACTCGCGATTTTGCTCGCGGCCGCTTGAAAGATGGGGCCGCAGCGGGGCGAGCGCTTTCTCTCGCCAAAGAAATGCTGGCGGCGGAGTAGGTCCTGATTAGAAAAACCGCGTTCGCACGCGATTGGGTAAAGCTTGTAGATCCACCAAGGTCAAGAAATCGATGGTCTTGAACTCGCGGTCAATTGCCGGTGGCCCGCAGACGCGGGCGGAAATATCCAGGTAAGCTCGGAAAAGCCGGGGCGGCCGTGGAGGTGCGGCGTGTGTGCCGCTCGGTTTGCACTGGCGACCTTCCACTGGACGGGTTCTCAACGATGGCGCCGCGAGATATTTTTCACGCAACGTCTCGTAGAGCGCCATTCCCTCATCTTCATCCTGCGAGGAAAGGGAACTGCACCCAATCAGGTAGCGCGCCCCACAACTCTGCGAGTACCTCGCGATACCTTTCCACAGCATGTGCAGCACACTGGTGTTGCGATACTTCTCATGGACACAAGCCCTTCCCAGCTCCAGGACTTCGCTGCGCAATGGCTCGAACGGTCTGAAATCGAAGAATTGCTCACCGTAATAGCCCAGGTTTCCCTTCGCGCGATAGCCGCTCTGCATGCGATACGTTCCAGCCAATTTCCCAGTGGCTGCCTCGTGCACCATCAAATGGTCGCAGATAAAATCGAAGGGGTCGCGGTCGAGCCCACACTGGGAAGAGCTGTCGAGACCCTCTCCAAGCTCGCAATTGAAAACCAGACAGCGCAGCCGCTGGCATTTGATGACATCTTCCAATGTTTGCGCCATCCCGACACGGAAGAGAACGGTTTTGGCAAGCGGATTTCCGCAGTCATGAACCAGGACAGCGGTCGTTGGCATGCATCCAGTTTCAAAAGGGTGCAGATTACGGTAGTGTTTCTGGCGTGTGATTTGGATGTTGCAGATGTTGACGGATGAGCTGCAAAAGAAATGGTGGACGAGAAGGGATTCGAACCCCCGGCCTCCTCGTTGCGAACCAGGCCACAATTCTGATAAGGCACGGCGCTGCAACCGTTTAGCCTTTTAGATTACCCTCCAAACTGGGCAACTTGGGCAACCGGGAAAAAACGGGCTTGGGCTTCTCGCTGAGCCCTTGGCTTTCGCACATCCAGAAACGGGGACCTGGGAAGTTGCAGCAGTTCACGGACATCGGAGCTAGCACATCCTTTTCGTATGTTGCGTCATTCTTGCCAGCCGCCTCCCAGTGCTTCATACAACTGAACTAAAGCCAGCAACTCATTGAGTTGGGCCTGTACAACGCCGAGCTCGGCAGAGAAGGCATTGGTTTCGTTGGTCAAGACCTCGAGATAGCCAGTGACGCCCCCGCTATACCGCAAGTGAGAGAGTCGCGCGGAATCCTGCGCGGATTGGAACAGGAGTTCTTCTTGAGACCGGAATTCTCTTGTCTTGCGATATGCGATCAGGGCGTCGGCTACGCTGCGGAAGGCCCCTTGAATTGTTTGCTGGTAAAAGAGCAGGGCCGTTTGCTGCTGTGCTTCCGCGAGGCGAACATTGGAACGAATTTTCCCGGCGGTGAAAACAGGTTGCGTGACCGCTGCGCCAAAGTTCCAAGTACCGGAGGGACCAGTAAACAGGTTGGTAAGCGCCGCCGTTTGGAACCCCCCGCTCCCGCTCAGAGAGATTTGAGGGAAATAGGCGGCCTTGGCGACACCAATTTGCGCGTTCGCGGCAATCAGTTGCTGCTCTGCCGCGCGGATGTCAGGCCTGCGTTCCAACAACGAGGAGGGAAGCCCCGCTGGAACTTCAAGCGGATGAGCCTGCTCAGTGAGTTTGTGTCCGCGGGGAACATCGTCCGGGTTCTTTCCAAGCAGGATGCTGATCAAGTTCTCCTCTTGCGCGATCACCTGCTCCAGAGCAGGAACTTCCGCAGCGGCGGTAAAGACCAACTGTTCCGCCTGACGCACGTCAAGCATGGAAGTCGAACCGCGGTCCGCCAACAGGCTCGTCAGGCGTAGAGATTCTTGGCGCGAGGCGAGCGTGCGCTTGGAGATTTCCAGCTCAAGATCAAGCGCACGAAGCTGGAAGTAGGCTCCGGCAACAGTGGCCACGAGCGTAACCATAACCTCCTGGCGAGCCGCTTCACTGGAGAGAAGATTCGCGCGCGCGGCCTCGGTTGCGCGACGATATTTGCCCCAGAAATCCAGCTCCCAGGCAGCGGACAAATTCACATGCCCGGTGCTTTCTTCGAAAGCCGGAAGGAACTTCGATTTGGCTGAGCGGTTATCGCTGATTCCGGCTCCGGCATTCACAGATGGAAATTGATCGGCGCGCGTGATTCCGAGTTGCGCCTGTGCTTGTAAGATGCGAGAACCGGCGACGCGCAGATCGTAGTTCTGCTGTAGCGCGGTTCGAAGGAGCGAGCGGAGTTGCTCGTCCTGAAAGATGTCCCACCATTTCTGATCGCCGATGGACGCGGACGCCGTTTTGGCGGCTTCTTCTGGCGTCAAACCGCGATAAGCAGTCGGAACGGACACAGCAGGCTTTTTGTAATTCGGCCCGACCGCACAACCCACAGACAGGACCACTGCGCTCAAAAGGGCAACAATCTTTTTCATGTCAGTTACCCTCAGCCGGAGAGGTGCTCGGCAAGGGCGCCGACGCCCGCTCCTTCCCAGCGCCCGACCATTTTTCGACCAGATAGAAGATCACAGGAATAAAGAAAACGCCGATAAGGCTCGCGGCTAGCATCCCTCCGATGACCGTTGTGCCCATGATTTGGCGCGCGACCGCACCGGCGCCTGACGCAGTCCACAGTGGAACCGAACCAAGAATGAACGCAAAGGAGGTCATCAAAATCGGTCGAAGGCGCAAGCGAGCTCCTTCCAGAGCTGCGTCAACGAGGGGCTTGCCCTGCTCATATTCGTCTTTGGCGAACTCGACGATAAGAATCGCGTTTTTGGCGGCAAGGCCAATCAGCATGACCAGGCCGATTTGCGAATACACATCGCTCTCGATTTGCACCATATAGCTCGGCAGGAAGGCCGCCAGAACGGTGCGGCGCAGCCACAGAATGAAAAAGGCGCCGAAAACCGCGACGGGTGTACTCAGAAGCACGCTAAATGGAAGCGACCAACTCTCGTACAACGCCGCCAGGATTAGAAAGACGAAGAGAAGCGAGAATCCGAAAATGGCGGCTGGTGGGACACCTTGTTGAGCCTTTTTTTCCTGAAAGGATATCCCCAGGTAATCGAAGCCCATTTCACGGGGCATCGTTTGCGAGAAAACCTCCTCGAGGGCCGCCATGGCTTGGCCTGCGCTGTAGCCTGCAGCCGCTGCGCCATTGATCTGCGCCGAGCGGTACTCATTGAAACGCATGGTGAACTCTGGGCCCGAACGCGATTCAAATCGCGTGAGAGTCGCAAGTGGCACCATCTCCCCCCTGTTACTTCGGACGTAGAACTGGCCAACGTTTTCCGCTCTCGTGCGATAATCGCCTTCGGCCTCGATGTAAACCTGCCACTGGCGACCAAAGCGGTTGAAATAGTTGATGAACAGGCCGCCCATGAACGCCTGGAGCGTTTTGTAGACGTCGCCAACGGCAACGCCTTGCTTAATCACCTTGTCGCGGTCCACATTCACGAACTGCTGCGGCACGTTGGCCAGAAACGTCGTGCTCAGGCCGGCAATCTCCGGACGTTTCCGCGCAGCTGTCATAAAGGTTTGCAGATTCGAGGCAAGAAATCCGACGTCTTTGCCAGCGCGATCTTCCAAGACAAACGTAAAGCCGCCGGAAGTGCCAACGCCCGGAATGGCTGGGGGCGAAAAGGAAAAAGCGATGCCTTCCGGAATGGTGGAGAGTTCCTGATTGATGCGCTGCTTGATGGCCTGAAGCTGCTGTGCTCGCACCTTTCGGTCGTCCCAAGGCTTCAAGGTCACGAAAAAGAAGGCGTTGTAACTAGTGCGCACGAAGCTAAGCAAACTGAAGCCAACCACGCTAGTGGTGTACTCAACGCCCGGCGTGTTGGCCAAGGCGCTTTCGATTTTCCTGGCGACTTCGTCGGTGCGTTGCAGAGAGGCGGCGCTGGGGAGCTGCAGATTGATGTACAGATAACCCTGGTCTTCGTCGGGCAGAAAGCTGGAAGGAACTTTGCTGCCAAACCAGCCGGCAGCAGCACCAAAAGCGGCCAGCAGGACTAGCGCGATCGCACTCTTCCGAATGAGGACGCCGCACATTCGAACATACGCGTTAGTCGCATTGGCAAAGGCGTGGTTAAACCACCTGAAAAAGGCTTTGAGCAGTCCTCCCGTGGAAGTCCTCGGCCGCAGCAGTAAAGCGGCAAGGGCTGGACTCAGCGTCAGGGCGTTGAACGCAGAGAGAATTACGGAAATTGCGATCGTCACGGCGAATTGCTGATACAGGCGGCCGGTGATGCCTGGTATGAACGCTGTGGGGATGAAGACCGCTGAAAGAACAAGAGCGATTCCGACGACTGGCCCCGAAATTTCTTCCATGGCTTTGAGGGCCGCCGCTTTAGGAGCGAGGCCTTCTTCGATGTGGCGTTCAACAGCTTCAACGACAACGATGGCGTCATCAACGACCAAGCCGATGGCCAGAACGAGTCCAAACAGGGACAGCGTGTTGATTGAAAATCCGAAGAGCGGGAAGAACATGAATGTGCCGACTAACGAGACGGGGACAGCAAGCAGCGGGATCAGAGTGGCGCGCCAGCCTTGGAGAAAGATGTATACAACGATGATCACCAGGATGATCGCAATGACTAAAGTCAGAACGATTTCCTTCATGCCTTGCGTGACGGCCCGCGTAGTGTCCAGCGAAAGAACGTAGTCCATGTCGCTCGGCAAGCGAGTTTTCACATCGGCGAAGAGTTTCCTGACCCCGTTGGCAGCCTCCACGGCGTTCGACCCGGGCAACTGATAGACGGCGATGATGGCCCCGGGCTTCCCATTCAAGCGACCCACAACGCTGTAGTTCTGCGCGCCGAGTTCCACGCGGGCGACATCCTTCAACCGCACGACGGCCCCGCCAGGGGATTCGCGTACAACAATCTCTCCGAATTCTTCGGGCGAGCTCAGGCGGCCCTGTGCTCGGACGGAATAGGTATACTCTTGGCCTTTCGGAACAGGCTCGCTACCCACCTGACCCGCAGGGTTGACGGTGTTCTGTGACTGGATTGCGGTGACAATCTCGGGAACCGTGATGGCCAGCTTGGCCAATTGGTCAGGCTTGACCCACAGCCGCATGGCGTACTGACCCGCTCCGAAGATCTGGACACTTCCAATCCCGTACGAGCGTGTGATTTGATCGGCAAGATTGATGTAGGCATAGTTAGCCAGGAATCGCGCATCGTAGGTGCCATTGGGCGAGTACAACGTGACCAGCATCAGGGGGGCCGTCACGGTCTTCTGCACGGTGACGCCAAAATTGGTGACATCGCTCGGAAGCTGTGACGCTGCCTGTGTTTCTCGTATTTGGGTGAGGATGAGATCCGTATTCGGATTGGTCTTGACGTCGTAGTCCACAATGAGCCGCATTACGCCATCGGCCGTTGAGTTCAGCGAATACATGTAGTTCAGATTGTCAACGCCGCTCATCTGCTGTTCGATTGGGGTTGCCACGGATTGCTCGATGGTTTGCGCATCCGCACCAACATAGGTGGCGACAACTTGAACCTCGGGCGGTGCGATATCGGGGAAGAGGGCCACGGGAAGACTGGTAATGGTAACCGCCCCTACGATCACCATCAGGATGGCGATGACCATCGCCACGATGGGGCGGTTGATAAAAAATCTAGACATAATCAGCTGCCTTTCGTGGGGGCAGAGGCCAGCTTAACCTTGACAGTCGCGCCGTCGCGGACCTTTTGCAGGCCTTCGACAATCACGGATTCGCCGGGCTTAACTCCGCTCTCGACGATCCACATTGCATCCACGCGCTCGCCGACTTTGATCGGTCGAATATTCACCTTATTGTCGTTGCCTACTACAGCCACTTGATAGCTCCCTTGGAGTTCCGTGACCGCCCTTTGAGGCACGAGAAGAGCTCCGCTTCGAACATCACCGGCCGCCCGCACTCTGCCAAACTGACCGGGCCGGAGAATATTCTTGGGATTGGGAAAAGCGCAAACCACGCGGATGCTGCCGGTAGTCACGTCGATTTGGCGGTCGGTGAGCAAAAGCGTTCCTTTGTGAGGATAGACAGACCCGTCGGCCAGGATTAGGTCGAAGGGAGGCGCATCGGACGGCACTTCTTGTTGGTTATGAGAATTAATTCTCTCCGCAAAGTGCATGTATTCCTGCTCGCTGATCGGGAAGTACGCTTTAATGGGATTCACCTGCGAGACCGATGTGAGCACTGCTGTTGGACTGACAAGATTTCCGATTTGCACCTGAGCGATTCCCGCGATCCCATCGACCAGGGATGTAACATTGGTGAAGCCGAGGTTGAGGTCCGCCTGTTCTACTTGAGCCTCGGCAGCCTTTACTGCCGCTTTCGCGGCGAGGTTTGCCTGGACGTCGTTGTCCAATTGGCTCTGAGCAATGGCGCGCTCCTTGGCCAGCGGAGTATCGCGGTCGACATCGAGCTGAGTCTTGCCCAGGTTGGCCTGAGCTTGCGCGAGTTGCGCTTTGGCTTGGTCGAGCAGGGCTTGAAAGGGCCGCGGGTCGATCTGGAAAAGCATCTGACCCTTGCGTACAAAAGAACCTTCCTTGTAGGCCTGGCGGATGATGTATCCAGTCACTTGGGGTTGAATCTGAGCGTTGACATAGCCATCGAGCGTAGCAACCCACACGCCGTAGATAGGGACATCTTTTTGCACCACCGTGGCAACTTCCACCTCGGCAGGTGAGGGAGGAGCAGCAGCGTTTGGGTTTCGACAACCAGTGAATAGCAACGAAGCCGCCGGGAGCAGAGCCACAATGGGCCAGATCTCTCCAAAAAGAGAGCGTGATTTCTTATTGCCCAGAGTTCGAATCGTGATTTGCATAGCTGAAATTCCTTGTCTGAACCTTGCCGGTCTTTCCTTACTTGCAGACTCACAACTGAAGGGTATGGCGCATATGATGCTCCAAATCCTCCCTGAGGTACACGCCTGCTCAACGATCCCGCCGGCAGCTTAGTAATCCGATCGAGTCGGCACTGAATCAGACTAAACAGATCACGCAGTGGCAAAAAGAGTTCGGGCTGCTCGAGCAATCCCCTTCAGAACTCGGAGGCGATCCTCCTGTGAGCCCGTATCGAACTGCGCTCCCGTATGGTCCGCGGCATTGCTGACCATGGCAACCGAGGCTACGGAAGCTTGCCTGGCGACGCCAAAGGCAAAAAGCGATGCGGCCTGCATCTCGACCGCGAGTGCACCCTCCCGGGCCCATTTATTGAGTTGTGCTTTCGTTTCGCGGTAAGGGGCATCCGTCGTCCACACCTTACCAGAGCGGACGGCCCATCCGGTGGCGATCAACTCCCGCTCGAGAAGCGGGACCACAGGCGACTTGCATGCGACCTCATTGTCTGGCGGCAGGTAGTGATAAGAAGTTCCCTCGTCACGAATCGCGCTGGTTGCCACCACGAGACACGGGAGCGGTAAATCGGGAGACACGCGGCCGGCGGAGGTCAGCCCGATGATGAGTTTGGCCCCCACAGCATGGAGCTGCTCGGCAATCAGTACCGCGTAAGCTCCTCCGATGGTTCGCGCAATGATTCCACAGGTAACATCTTCGAGGTCCATCGTGAACATCGAGGTGTGAAAACACGCCCAGGGCGCGAAAGGCTTGGCTACGCCATCTCGAACCAGCCAGTCGGTGATATCTCCATCGAACTCCAGGATGCACACGGGCGGAACGATTCCCGCCGGTATCTGCCGGCTTCGTCGGACATCGTCGATCAAGTTCTCGGGCGTGAATGCGGACGGTTGATCCAGCGCATGGTAGAGGATTGGAGGGATCGAACCTTCCGTCATGCCATGGATCCAACAGATCGCCGCGTTCGAGTACAGATAATCTCTATTCCAAGTTGAAGCAGTGTAGACGACATCGATTGACGGACCGAGTCCGGGAGTTTCCTATTGGGCGTCCGTCCACTTGTCCGACCCCGCCAGCTTGAAGGCCACATTGGAAAAGAAAATTCGGGCCGCCTTGCCGTCCGCTACGCCGCGATGGTCGGTTGAGACAAGCAAAGGGCCAGCTTTCTTGTAGCCCGCCCAAGTTGTGGAGAGGAGACTCGGCTTCTTCGGTCCACCGCGATGATAGGTGAATTCCTTAACTCGCCCATCCGACCCGAGGAAAAGATCCCACGTATCTCCCGGCGTGTAGCCGCCAACCTCCGGAGGATATTTCACCGACACCAGCTTCGCCGAACCCTTTCCCAGCGGTAATTTTTGCATGTCCTTGACTGTCACAATGGCGCTGGTGTCCCAGTAAGCATGGAACGGGAAAATAAACCAATAATTGTCGTTGACGAACGCCGGCTCAACTTCGTCTTTCACGTTGGCAGGCGCGCTGCTGATCTGGGACCGGACATAGCTAACCTTCACCGGCTTGCCGTCCTTATCTTTACTCTCGTACGTGACTTGGCCGGTCTTGGGCTCCCAAGTCCAGGTACGCGAGAGATTCACCTTCAAATCGGGGAGCTCTAGGTTGAACGTATAGCGGATCGCATCCAGTTGCCCAAACGAGTCAAGGCCATAGGTTTTGGCAAGCTGTTCGACAATAGGGGGACGCGTCTGTGCCCGCGAAGTGACCGCAAGGAGCAGCACCCCAAAAAATAGCCAACACATCGTCATGGAACGGCGCAATTTTGTCATGGAGGTCCTCCTCAGTGAAGTGAAGCGAACGTGATGTTGGATGCGCGCAAACGCTACTGGATACCCAAAATCGTATGTGGAGCGGTTGCCTTCACTCTACCCGGTCGGCTGAGCATTGTAGCGCAGCCGATCGTGTGATCCTACGCAAAGCGATAATGGCGGCAGCTACTGCCACGGATCCATATTCCATCACCATAATCCAAGTAGGAACCAACCACGGCCGTCCAACTGTGCGCAGATGCCAGACATAGTAAGTGGGAATAATGCTCAATGTCCAGATTATGATCGGCACCGTGGAGGTCGACCTTATGAACGGCAGCAGCCACAGCAGGTACCATGGATATACAACCGGAGCACAGAAAAGCGATGCTGCCATTGGCCAAGCAAACGTGTCTGCAGACCCTTCCGCGGACTTTCTTCTCATCCAGATTGCGGTAAGAAATCCGACGAGCACTGCCAACCCAGCCACAACCTGCGGAGCCGTCATTCGCTCGAGCATTGCAAAAACGGGATCATTAAAGCGGAACCTCTGGACGTAGGTGCCGAGCGAGCCGATCGGAATCCGACCGTGGTTGAAAAATGGCACGTATAGAAGTCCGAGGACCATTGCAGCAAGCGCAGCGTCGCGCATCCGAACCCGCTTCCAGTAGAGTGGCAACAGTACGATCGGGAGAAATTTCACCGCAACGGCAAGCCCAAATGAGATGGCTGCAACCGCACGCCAGCGGCGCACCAGCGCGGCGACGGATACCAACAGGAGCAGCACGCCAACAATGTCGATGTGACCACTGCCCGCCACGTCCGTTGCCAGCAGCGGGTTCCAAGCATAAGTCAGAACCCAGTGCTCTCCCTGCCGCGTACAACGCAAGACGTCGAGCAACACAAGCACAATCGCCAAATCGCAAAGTACGAATGCTACTTTCAGCGCGAATATAGACTCGTGAATTGCGGTTACCACGCGGAAGAATAGCTGCGCCCCCGCTGGGTACGGGCTCGGCACCTCTGGATTATTGAGCGTACGGGTCTCGGATGTGTGCAAGCCGGCAAGTGCAGGGTCGCTCGGGACCACGACATAGGGGTCATAGCCGAACCGCTGCACGCGGCCGTCCCAGACATATCGATGAATGTCGTCGTCTAAACCTGGTGGCATTCGCAGGAATTGAATTTGCCACAGAGCAGACAGTGCGAGGCCGAAGATAATGACGCGCCTCGGAAATTCTGGCGTGGAGAAGAGCTCGCGGATGGCCAGGAGGTACGCGACGCTAGCGAGAGCCAGAGGAATGAAAAATGACGGTTCACCTATGCGGCTGAAGTTGCGCGAGCAGATCGTCAGCGCCACAAGCAATATGGCGCCGAGTCCGTACAGCCTGTGCGAGGGTGTGAGTTTCACAGGCCTCCCGTTCAATGACGAAGTTGCGCGACTGCTTGCTGCCATTCGCCGAACCAGCCCGCAGTCTTTGGGGCCTTCGCAGGAGCGAGCCGCAATTCCCGAGCCAGCAGAATCAAGTCGTTTGCGACATCGATGTCATAGAAGGGTTCCGTGAAGCCGGTTGAGAGTTCAAGGACCTTCGCGCGCGTCAGCAATCTGTCGAGCGCACTCCTTGTTCCCATACGATCGCTTTCGAAGAGCGCCGGGTGAGCGGCCTTGGCGCCAACCAGATAGTAACCTCCATCGTGGGTTGGCCCGATAACCACGTCATGCGTGGTGAGTATTTCGAACGCGCTGTCCAGAACCGCCGGTGCAAGGTGTGGACTGTCGCTATTGAATGCAATGACGTGCTGCTGGCCGGTGGCAGTGAACTGTCGAAAAACAGAGGTGAGTCCTGCCGCGAGACCTTCGCCTTTCTGCGCTACGACCCGCACCGTACTACCTAAAAGTTGCACCAATTCGTCCTGATCCGACTCAGGGCACATCACCGCGACCTCCACGTTCGTCAATGACGTTGCCAGCGCGAGCGTGTCCTCTAAGAGGCAGCGATATAGCGCTGTCACTGCCGGAGAAGGAAGACTCTCCCTGAGACGGGTCTTGACCATGCCGGGCTTTGGGGCTTTCGCCATGATGACTAACGTGCGGTTTGGGTGAGAAAAACACGCAGTGTTCTGGCTAGAGGATTCCATGCGAGGTTGGTCCATAGGGACTTACGCCGGTCGCGGAGTCCCCGCGCTTCGACGTCGAAGAGAGTAGCGCACGATCCGGCTCAAGATGAACCACGCTGCTCCTACCGTGCCCTTCAGCGTACCGCTAATCTTGGACTTTCCAATGCGCGGGTAGTAGCTCACAGGGACTTCCACGATGCGAAATCCCGCGATGGCCGCTTTCAGGATCATTTCCACCGCCCAGCCGTAGGTAGCCTCTTCAAGGGCGAGGGCGCGCAGCACATCTGTGCGGCCGGCGCGAAACGGACCGAGGTCACTGACCTTGACGCCGTACAAAAGCCTGATTAGGCCGGCGGCGAGGCGATTGCCGAACGATTGGTGCCACGGTAGCGCACCGGAGTTGCTTTTGTCGCCAAAGCGCGAACCGAGCGTTATGTCAGCGCGCCCCTCGATGATCGGAGCCAAGATAATCGGCAACTCCAAAGGGCGGTCGCTGTAGTCTCCGTCGAGGAAAACGACCACATCAGGGTTTTGCGTATTCGCAAGCCCCGTTAAACAAGCGCGCCCGTATCCTCGGCGAGGCTCCTGGATGATTTGCGCCCCCATCTTTCTGGCGAGATCGGGCGTTCCGTCAGTCGAATTGCTGTCGACAACGATGACCTCCGTGACGAGATTGGAAGGCAGATCAGCAAGCACACGGCCAATGGCCTGCGCTTCGTTATGGGTGGGAATGATGACCGATACTCGCACGCAGATTGCCTCATCACCACCAAGGGGATGCAGGGCGCCGCCGTGCCAGCAACGCGTCAACGCCCCAGGCACGACCTGCGCGGCCCACCGCGAGTCCGAGCGCTGCGAGCACCGGAACCAGTAGTTCCCAAATCCATGACGTGCCCCACTCCGAGACCCAAAGGCTGGCGAGGAAGAGGAATGCCACAAAGGCGGCTGGACGCGTAAGTAGCCCAATGACCAGCAGGATTCCCAGCGAGATCTCCGTCGCGGCCTGCATGGGAGCCGCCATGGCCGCATGGCTTGCCATCAATCCCATAACCCACTTCCATGCCGCCGGTGCGTGGCTCGACTTGATGTAGAAATTGATTACCCCTGCGTAGCCTGACGGAGTGTAGCCGCCCTTCCCCAGATTCTCAAAGAAGACCCACACGAACATCGCACCGATTGTCATGCGAACCAACGCCAAGCCCTTTGCCGCATTGGGTTGGCCAGCGATCTGCGATGTGTTGTCTCGCGGTTGCGTCGTGGTTGTTGTCATCATGATCCTCCCGGTCTTCGATCCTAAACTTTCTCAAAGGTTGCAGCCTCATCAGGACATACTCATGCCACCTTAATCGCGCGCAATCACGATAGTCGTACATGCGCTTTCACCTTTGGGGAGCTCGCGAGCCGGAGCCATTCGGATTTCCAGCTTTTGGGCTTCTCCGCGGACAACTGGGCAATAGAAGTCCGGCTGATCCAAAGCATTTTGGATGCGGCGCCGTCCCGCACAACCGCCATAGCAAGACTCCAGATAAACGCAGCAGCGGCACGCCTCAGGCGTCTTGCGCGCTTCCACAAAGGACGGAGTTTCTACAACTCCTGAGCGGAGCGATAACAGGATCGCAAGAGGTCCCCCAGCCCCCGGCCAGTAGACGCAAGGCTGAGTCGTAGCGCGAGGCGTAACCCGCACCGTGCTTACTCCGCAACCTCCGACCCTTGGGGGTAAACCCGCCATTGCTCGAACCAACGGCTCGCCTATAGCAATCACGTCGGTTTGCCCAAATAGGGCGCGAAAGCCTTGCCAATATTCCTCGTAGCTCAGGGCAAATAGGTCAGAACGCACGGCTTGGTAAACGTTGACGCGCAGAGGCGACTGGTAGCGCTTGACCACGCGCGCCACTTCGGCAAGGCGGAGATAGTTTGACTTCATCATTACAGCGATGAAGGTGACAGGGATCCCCAATCGGACGCAGCGTGCTGCCTGATCATGGATCAGCGCCCAATTGCCGGAACCGCGTTGGGTATCCTGCTCACGTTCGGTGGGATAATCCAGGGAGAACTCGACATCGTGAAAGGCTCGAAGCTCGTCATCTGTGAGCATTGCCGCGCTGTGACCGTTAGAGGTGATGGTGAGCTTCACTGGCCAAGTGCGGAGGTAGGCCAAAATCTCTCTAAACTGCGGGTGCATTCCGTTCTCACCGGTGCCCAGATTGACAGAACGAACCGGCAGGCTTTCCATCACAGATCGCACTTCCTCGATGCTAAGCCGGTCGGTCCGGGCCGGATCGCGGTAGCAGAAAGGGCAAGCTAGGTTGCACTCGTTGGTTAGTCCAAGTCCAAGCGCAAACCCTCCGGCCGCAGCAGGCCGGATCAACACAGAGTGCGACGCGGACTGAGTGTCGGTCTGCGTCATTATCCCGCTTCCTCGCTCGATGACCCATTGGGATGCCGAGTGATTATCTGTATATAGCGCGCGACCGCAGCAAACTCCGGTCGACTGCCCAGCTTGCGTTCCAGTTCAAAAACTCGCTCGTACTCCTCACCGCGGGAGGCCGGCGGCGGCAAGTAATCCGAAATGACGCGTACGCCACACTCGGCAGCAACTGCGAGTGACGCCTCACTCGTCATGGCTTGCAGGCTGTCCAGTGTAAATAGCCGCACGCGGCCACCAAGGAGAGATTCATATCCCCACACAGCCGTAAGGTTGCGTTCTACTGCCTCCAGATCACCTGCCCCGATGCCGGCCTTGAGCACCTCACCGGCCCGGTTGCGCACCAGGACAGACAGAATCCCAATCCCGGTCGAACCACCTCGCAGCACCTGGGCGGCGGCGGAGAGGACGGCATTTGGATCGTCGACGTGTTCGAGTAGGTTATGGCAAAGAATTATGTCGAACGATCCCACAGGAAACAGGTTCGCCACCTCGGCCGCATCGCCCTGTCTTAGTTCGATCTTCTCGTCAACGCCAGCTTCTCGTGCTGCGCGCTCCGCGATATCCAGCATCGCCGGAGCTGAATCCAGCAGCGTGATTTGCATGCCGAGACGCGCCAGGCGCATTGCGGCCGCTCCCGTGCCGCACCCGAGATCCAGAGCGCGGAGCGACCGTCCGTTCTGCGGCAGGGGCAGAAATTCCTGCAGATTGGCGAAAGCCAAGTCGCAGCGCAAGCGACCTTCGGGAGTTTCGAGGTAAGCGGCGTACTTGGCCGCGCCGCTCTGGAAGCGCTCGTTGTCAGCTTTGGCAGTCATCTGCATGCAATACTCAGGCGAAGTTGATCCCCGATTCGGGTATTGTACACGGACAGAGTCAGGTGTACGGTATCGCGAGGAGAGAACTCATAAGATTTGTCGTGCAGAGGTATTGACTATGAACCGTCGCGATTTTCTGCAATCAGGGGGCATTGCATCAGTGAGCCTTGCGTTCACGAAGGCTGAGCGCTTGTTTTCACAGGTCACCACGCTTGATCGTTGGCGCACTTTTCAAGTAACAACGCGCGTTGAAGTTCTGAAGACTTCCGGGACGACGCGCATATGGGTGCCCGCGGCTCTCATTAGTGAAACTCCGTTTCAAAAGACGCTCACGAATACCTTCAACTGCGAAGATGGTACCGCGAAGATGGTCGAGAGCAAGACCGACGCGCTCGGAATCATCGCCGCGGAATTTCCCGCCGGGGCAAGGCCGATCCTGACAGTGACTAGCCAGATCGCCACAAAGGATTGCGCGGTCGACTTCACAGCGCGGGCCGCGGCGCCGAAAGAGACCCGCGCGGAATTGGAGCATTTCTTGCGATCAACCAAGCTCCTGCCGACGGATGGTATTGTGAAAGCGACAGCGAGCGAAATCACGAAGGGCGCGAATACGGATGTGGAGAAGGCGCGTGCGATCTACGAGTGGATCGTTGACAACACTTTTCGGAATCCAAAAACACAAGGCTGCGGCGTCGGCGACATTCGCTTCATGCTGGAGTCCGGGGATTTGGGCGGTAAGTGCGCCGATCTAAACGCGCTGTACGTTGGGCTGGCGCGCGCGGCGGGCCTTCCCGCGCGCGACGTTTATGGCATCCGCGTTGCCAAGTCCGAAATGGGATACAAGAGCCTTGGTGCTTCGTCAGAAAACGTGACGAAAGCGCAGCACTGCCGCGCTGAGGTTTACCTTGGTGATTACGGCTGGGTACCCGTCGATCCCGCAGACGTGCGGAAGGTCGTGCTCGAGGAACCGCCCGGAAATCGACGGCTGGAGGACGACATGGTCAAGAAGGCCCGCGCGCGGCTATTCGGGTCATGGGAGATGAACTGGATGGCATACAACTTCGCTCATGATGTCGCTCTGCCCGGGTCGAACGGCGCGCCAGTCAGCTTCTTTATGTATCCGCAGGCGGAAACGAGCGACGGCCGTCTCGATAGCCTCGATCCCGATAACTTCAAGTATGAGATCACGTCGAGGGAGATCACGCCTACGAACGGCTGACTGAACGGAGGATTCTTCCGATTCATGGTCTAAGGCATTGGCATATTGCGGCAAATCATGCGCGCCGGGAGCGCGTTTGGAAAGCGGCAAAAGGCAAACCGGAAGTAAACTAGAACGGAATCTGGACACGGCAATTTTCCCGACTCTTCAAGAACCAGCATGTTTATCGGTGATTTTGGTGGAGGAGAAGGGATTCGAACCCTCGGCCTCCTCGTTGCGAACAGTGGGGAAAATAAGCTAAGGCAAGGCGCCACAATCACTTAGCTGTTTTCACGAGGCCCTTAATTGGCAAACCTGGCAAACCGGTTTTCCCTTTGTCTTTCCAATGCAGTTCGACGGTGAGAAGCCGGATAAAATCACGCGCGGTGCCTGTGCCTGTAAAGACGACAGAGTCATTTTCGAGAACCCTCTGAATTGGACAACCCGGAGTTTTATTTTCGCTGGGGAAAATGGGCCTCCCACTCAGGAGCCTAGTGGCGAAAATATCGTGCGAGGCCGCGACCCAGGAAAACGCAAAGAGGCGGAGCTTTATGCCCGGCACCCAAGTTACCGGTAAGGCGAACCAGGCACTTAGAGACAAGTCGGCCCTCGGGCATCAGAGCCGGGAAATGCGTGGTTCAGCTGAGAAAGAGTTATTTCACCCGGAACAGTCGGTACTCGTCTGAGAATGCGTCTTTATCATCCGCGTGTGCCGTTACAAATTTCCTGAGTTCTTCTGTGGACGCTGTAACTACCAAAGCGGTCGGCGCATCAACATACGGGAGGCTGAACTTGCTCTCGTGGATTTGTTTCCAGGCCCACTTCTCATCTAAGAACCGAATCGTGAGTTCGTCCTTGTCGAGCCATATCCTGGCTATTGCGTGCGCATCGATGCTTGGGTAGTACACGTCTTGCGCTCCTTCTGGAAACGCTGGTCCAGGCTCGAAGTCCAAAAACAAAGCGTTGCCAAGTTTGACCGGCTTCGCGGTAGACCAAACAACTCCCTTCTTTCCGAGCGTCACCTGCGAGCAGTCAGAGCCAAATCTCGCAGTGGCCTCCGATGACCGCCTGCGCGACAGTGCAGTGTGGTGAGGTTTTAGAATACAGAAGTCCTTCGACCGTTCTTCAATTGTTCTAATGTGCGAAAGTAATCCAGAGATTGACCGATGACATTAGATTCGGACATGAAGATGGCCTTTAGCGGGCCAGTCACTCTAGGTAGAACACTTCCTTCATCATTGCGAATCTTTCTCCCGGTTTCAGATCTGGGGCGGGCTCAAAGAGCTTGGCCATCTCCTCCTGCCATTTCAGGTTCGTCGGGTCCTTGTCCAGCGTGCGCCACGCACTCTCGAAGTCTTCAACCTGCATGACCAAGAACAAATCCTGCTCCCTCCTGAAGATGGAATATTCGGAAATACCGACTTCCTTCAATTTCGACAGCAAAGCAGGCGACACACTCCGGTGCGTGGCGTCATATTCTGCCTCCTTGCCGGCCTTGATTCGCAATCGAAACGCCACTCTCGGCAATACTGCCTCCTGGCTTTCCCAGCGCATTTTCAGCTATCCCAGCAAGCACCGCTTAAGGGAAAGTAAGAACTCCAACGCAAAACGCGTGGATCATCAACTTCTCAGAACCTAATTTGCGCGAACCAGGAGGTTGGAATCCCGTTGTCACGTCCACATAGTCGAAGTTTCCACCCGCAGCTCCCGCGATAGACAAATTCAAATTTCGGTCACGCTTGTTCACGAGAAGCATCTTGCGTCGGCCTGCCTTGGTTACAACGGCGAGCCCCGTGACATAGACACTGTCGGGGGCCGCCGGACCGACAGGCGCAATCTCCACAATCTTGTCGCCCGGGCCAAAGTTATCGTGCACGAGCTTCAACACCCACAGACGGGCGTTCGGATTTCCGTTGTTCCAGTCCACCATAGACACGCTGGGAAACTGCGTGGGGTAGCCGACCAATTGCGATTCTCCCGCGACGTCAATACCCAATCGTGTGAGCTCCGCAAAAATGTAGGCGTACTCGGCGCCTGCAAGATTCCAATACGAATCAGGAATGGGTTTTGTAACGTGATTCGGATCGACTTGTGCGATGTCATCGGCCGAAATAATCCCAATTTCATTAATCATTGTGCCTGTTCCAGGTGAGAGTCGCTTGCGAATCGTTTCGATATAGCGGACCGTATTCAGGAAACCCTCCGCGTGCGCAAAAACAGTATGTTGCTGAACATCTAGCGTCTCATCGGGGGTGGGCACCGCGTAAAAATGGTAGGAAATGTAATCCAGTGGCACACCGGGTTCGTGGTTCTTGCCGTTCAAGAAGTATTCAAAGAAGTCTGGATTTTGGCCCGGTATGGCAAGAGATACTCCAGCAAATTTTAGCTCTGGCTGAACTTTTTTCATCGCTGTCACGATCGCATCGTACAGCCGCGTGTATGTTTGCGGTGTCATACGATGTTCGAAATCCACTTCGTTCAGAACTTCCCAGTACGGAATTGAATAGTGATAGCCGGCTTCATGCTGTTTTCCGTACTCGTCCGTAAATCCCCCTTTGGTGTACCAAGCCAGGAGTCGTGCATAATAATCCGCAACTTCCTGGAACGTGGCGTCGCGCAGCTCTGTCCCCTGCTCGTAGTCCCATACCGCCCTACTCGGATCATCGGGGTACGCGATGGGTTTTTTGGTCTTATACATCCACTGAGGGATGGTGCTGAAATTGAGAACCACTGAATGCCCTTTGGTTGCCTCCAGAAAATCGATTGTCATCGGATCGATAAGCGAGAAATCCCAGGACGTCTTGCCATCTTTCGGAGGTTCTAACTCCGCTACACCGAGCCGCGGATACGGGAGCCAAGGAACGTAACGCACATAGTCTGCTCCGAGGTCATGCAGCGCCTTGAATGCGTTGTCATGTACCGCGGTTCCCCGGCGAAGCGGTGGGTTTACGACCACCTGTAATGTAGGAGTTGTCTTGGATTCTTGTACCATCTTTTCCCAATGGACTGTAATTTGGACGGAAGCATCTTGTGCTGGGGACCGTCCCGCGGCGGCGAGCATTAGCCAAGGAACAAGCAGCAACCGAAATAAATTAGAGCGCTTCATGAGGGTGCCCTCTCGAGAACGCATCAGCGAAACTTCCAAAGCATAAGGCGTTCGCGAGGCATAAATTAGGTCAGTTGCTTTCTTTTTTCAATAGATAAATATTGTTCGTTATAGAATCCACGGAAGCTCCGGGCGGTCAGACGCAAGTTCATCAAGTGGAGTGAATTCAGTCATGATCGAAAAATCTACGAGCCATGAATTCACGGTAGGGCTCTTCGGAATTGGGCTCGACACCTACTGGCCCCAATTTGCGGGTCTGCGGGAGCGCCTGACGGGATACACCCAACAGATCGCCGAGCGGTTGGAGAAACTAGGCGTTCACGTCGTCAATCTGGGCTTGGTGGATTCTCCCGAAAAGGCGCAGGCAGCGGGCCATTCGTTCAGGCGGCACGATGTCGATCTGATCTTCCTATATGTTACAACCTACGCGCTGTCGTCCACTGTCCTTCCGGTTGTAAGACGGGCGAAAGTGCCCGTGATTCTCCTTAATCTTTCGCCCTCCGCGGCAATCGATTACAAGTCCTTCAATCAAATGGGTGACAGAACCAGAATGACCGGCGAATGGCTGGCTTATTGCCAAGCTTGTCCCGCGCCTGAAATCGCCAATGTATTTCGTCGCTGCCGGATCCCGTTTTTCCAAGTCACTGGTGTGCTCGACAACGACCCATTGGCGTGGGATGAGATCTCCGCGTGGACCGAAGCGGGCCGAGTTGCTCAGGCAATGGAACATAACCGCCTCGGATTGATGGGTCATTATTACGGAGGAATGCTTGATATCTATTCCGATCTGACTCAGCAGTGCGCTTATTTTGGTGGGTATATCGAAATGCTAGAGGTGGACGAACTCGCGGACTTGCGCGGGAAGATAGCCAGCAAGGAGATCGCCAGTCGCGTCCAGTATTTTCGCGAAACTTTCGACGTGCAGCCGGATTGTCCGCCGGTCGAATTGGAACGCGCCGCACGCACCTCGATCGCATTGGACCGGCTCGCAGAGATTCACAAACTGGGATCACTCGCCTACTACTACAAGGGCATGGAAAACTCTGAAAACGAGGACACCATCAGTTCCATTATCCTGGGCAGCAGCCTGCTCACGGCGCGAGGCATACCCGTGGCCGGCGAATACGAAATCAAGAACGCTCAAGCCATGAAGATCATGGATTGTTTCGGAGGGGGTGGTTCCTTCACGGAGTACTATGCGGTTGATTTCGACGACGATGTCATATTGATGGGACACGATGGACCGGGTCACATTGCTATTGCCCAAGGCAAGACTAAGGTTCGCCCGCTGGGCGTCTACCACGGCAAGGTCGGCCGCGGGCTCTCTGTTGAGATGTCCGTCAAGCATGGTCCCGTAACGTTGCTCTCGGTTGTTCAAACGGCTGACGGACAGCTCAAGTTACTTATTGCCGAGGGCATTTCCGAGCCCGGCCCGATTCTCGAAATTGGTAACACCAACAGCCGCTACCGTTTCTCGATGGGGGCGAGAAAATTCATGGAAGCCTGGAACGCCGAAGGTCCAGCGCATCACTGCGCGATCGGCATCGGCCATATCTCTGGCAAGCTGATCAAGCTCGGTCAACTGCTGGGCTTGGAATGCACCGTCATCCGTTGAATTCGTGTGAACATCCTCAATCGCGAACGATGTGAAAAGAATGTTGTCCCGCAACAGGACACTCTTGAAGAGCGCCACGGCTGGAGGCCTAATTCACCTCGACCATCCCTTTAGGAGCTTTAGGAGTTGGTACGGGGGAGATCACATTGCGCAACAGGTCCAGATGGGGTTGCATACTACTGACATGGTGCTGCTTCGTTGAAACCGATCGATTTTCCATTAGCTCCTTGGATCCCATCGTCTTTTGTAGTAGCGTGCCTTTCCAAGACTCTGATTCAAATGCGGCGGAATCCCTAACCAAGAAGGGGGGTACTTATGCCTAAGAGTTACATTGCCCCTGCTCTATTGTCATTCGCGCTGTCGATGGGCCTGGTCCCATCGGCAAACGCCCAGTCAATGATTGAGAATCCTCCGACGCCGGCTCCGATGCACGAAAAGCAAGATCCCGCGGTGGAGAAAAACCTTAAGGTATTCGACACGCTCGATTTCGATGTGTTCAGCAATCAGAAATGGGATCGGCTCAAGGAAAGTCACGCCCCGGATATCGTCGTGACGTGGCCCGACGGACATGAGACGAAAGGCATCGAAAAGCACATTGATGACCTGAAGGCGCTGTTCGTGTTTGCGCCTGACCTCAAAATCAAGGTGCATCCGATTCGCTTTGGTTCCGGGACATGGACCGCCGTCACAGGCGTAATGTCAGGCACATTTACAAAACCCATGCCCATGCCTGACGGCAAATCGATCCCTCCTAGCGGCAAACACTTTGCTCTTAGCATGGTGACTATCGGACATTGGAAGGGTGTCACAATGGATCACGAGTGGCTGTTCTGGGACAACCAAGACTTCATGAATCAGATTGGATTGGGGAAATAGGCACAACGATCAACGCACTTCTGCCGAAAACGCCGGTCATTATTCTTCATTCTTCAGTGGGAGCAATTCCGACGTTGGGAAAATGAGGTAATTTGGACGCTGTCACAACGCTTCTCAGCACTGTTCATTGGACACGGAAGTCCAATGAATGCGAGGCTTGTGAACGCATATAGGAGCAGTGCGTGGCACACGGATGTGAGTATTCGTGTCACTCGCAAAACGGTCCCAGTATTCCTTGCCACCAATATCGCTCTTGTCGTAAGCGCCGCGGTTCTTTTCGTAGAGTTGCCAAAAGGTGGGGTGATCAACGCGGAAGATCTGGGCTATTCGATCAATCTCTTCTAGCGAAGGCCGTCGGCAGAGAACCATGCCGTAGTCGAGAATGATGGTACGAATATCATCGGGTGTTGGATGCACTGGTCTGCCAATGTCTAGGAATGTTTAGGTACGAGGAATTCAGCGCTGAGACGGACGGACAGCCAAGGAGGCGCAGCGTACGTTCCACATCATTACGCAAAATCTCGAGCGCGCGGGTAACTCCGGCTTTTCCAGCGGCGGCAAGACCAAAAGCGTAAGCACGTCCCAACAGAACGGCGCGAGCGCCAAGACAGATCGCCTTTACGATGTCGCTGCCACGGCGAACACCGCCATCCATGAGGACTTCGGCCTGGCCGTTGACGGCAGCTACAACTTCTGGGAGCACTCTCAAGGTGGCTGGAGCTCCGTCCAGTTGACGCCCACCGTGATTGGAGACAACAATCGCGGCTGCCCCTTCGTCGACGGCACGTTTCCCATCGTCGGCCGTAAGCACCCCTTTGACGACAATCGGACCGGTCCAGATGCGCTTGAGCCAGCGAACGTCTTCCCAGGTGACGACAGCCCGGGCAAGAGCAGCCGTGACGTCGATAAGGGACATCGGTCCTTTACCTGGAATAACGATGTTCTCTAGTTTTGGCACTCCCCCATCCATAAGAAACGGCACGAGCCATCGAGGGTGCGTAAACATCTGTGGAAGGAAAGGCAGTTTGGAGAATATTGAACCGCCCAAAAGCTCCTTCATTCCGTTGCGCGGATCACGTTCGCACATTCCCGCCATCGGAGTGTCGATAGTAACGACCAGCGCCGAGAATCCGGCGCGACGAGCGCGGTCAATGGCCCCTTCAGCAACCTCGCGTCCCCCCACGAGGTAGAGTTGATACCAGACGGGTGCATTCGAGGCGGCTCGGACATTCTCCAGTTTGTGACCAGAAATGGTGGATAGAGTGTAGGCAAGGCCTGCCTCCTCCGCTGAGGCTGCCGCGGCGACTTCTCCGCCCGGATGCATCAATCTGCTGTAGCCAATGGGGGCTAAAATCGCGGGGAAGGCTAAATCGGCGGAGAGAACCCGAGTGTGGAGGTCACATTCGGGGATCGCGACTGCTTGCCGAGGGCGAAAGGTGACGTCATCGAACACCCGGCAGTTTTCGCGTAGAGTGACTTCACTCTCGGCGCCGCCATCAGGATAGTCGAAGACGACTTTAGGGAGGCGGCCATGCGCCAGACGGCGGAGGTCGTGGATATTAATGACCAGCGGAGAGGCCAATGAGCGTGGTGTGCTACGCACGGTGCCCCGGATTTCTTGTCGCGACAGAGAGCCTCATGGGAGCCCTAGTTCAGTGTGAGGATGCGGATTGCGTTGCTGTGCTGGCTTTAGCCATGTAATTGCCATAGCCCACAATTACGGTGGAGCCCACCAACACCAAGAGACTCATGGCAACGAGTAATTTGGTGCGCGTGCCAGCGCCTTTCCATTCTTTGAGCGCAATTCCCCACAGTGTGCTGAAGATAATGATGCTAGCCATATGTAGGGTCCAGCTGGAAAACTTAAAGCGACCCATCTGGGTTTCACCCATGGTGTAGAAGAAAAACTGAAAATACCAGGTTGTTCCCGCCAAAGCCGAAAAGAAGTAGTTCGGGAGCATCGGCGCTCTTGCTAGCGTGGTTTTGTGGGCAGAAATCGCGGTGGCCACTGCCATTTCCTCACCAGGAGCATCGGTGACCGATTCGAGGATGGGCTCATTACTTCGATCCGGCCCACCCCCGCGGATTCTAGAGGAAAAATACTGATAACCTGTGTGGTTCCTGACATTGAGGATCAAGCACCAAACAAAGTTTGTGGTGAATCCGCCGAGCAGTACGACTATTAGTGCCGGGAGCCCCTGCCAAATTGGCGAGGTGCCGTGCTTCACTGAAAGAGCCTTGATGGGATCGCCTGCCGCGAGTCCATAAGCAAAGCAGGCACTCATGATTCCTGAGAAGGTTGCGACCAAAAGGCCGCGTTTCAAATCAAACTCCTTGATGGAGGCGCGCTTCTGCTCTGCGGACATCTCCTTTTCTTTCGACATCCCTGCCGCTCCAGCAAAAATGATGCCGAGGAGACAGACGACGACACCAACGAGGATGATCCGCCCTGAGGAGGTACCGAAGACCTCGGACCTGAATTCGCCGCGGAAAATGGGTGGCATCAAGGTCCCAAAAACGGCGGTGTAGCCGAGGGCGACCGCCATTCCGAGGGACATGCCGAGATAACGCATGGTGAGGCCGAAAGTGAGGCCTCCCAGGCCCCAAAAGGCCCCGAATAGGTAGGTCCAGAAGAGGCTACTCGTGGGAGTCTCATGGAGGACTTGAGCTACACTGCGCGTCATCACGAACGCTAAGAACCAAGGTGCAATTATCCAGCTGAAGAAACCACCGACTAACCAATAAGTTTCCCACGACCAGGCTTTCACACGACGGTAAGGAACGTAAAAGCTTGCGGACGCCAAGCCGCCAAGCCAGTGTAAAAACACGCCCAACGGGGGATTTGGTGCGAGCAAACGGCCCTCTCTGTTCTTGAGTCAAGCAGAATAGATCCGTGTCTCCCGAGAAAACCAAGCATCGAAGACGGAGGCACGGCGACTCGGGACTGTAGAGCCTGAATGAAGACCTGTCAATACAAAACGAATGTCCGTATTGAAATCCACCTCTAGGGTATACTTCCAAAGAACACCTCGCGTTAAGGCGAAACACTATGACCAATTCGTTCCGCAGCCGATTGTACGTGATTCCTGTCTTGTCCAAGGCGCTCGACGTTCTGGAACTGATGCAGAAGGATAATACTCCGAGGACGCTCGAGGAAATCTATCAACGAACAAACATTTCCAAGACGACCGTCTATCGCATTCTAAAGACGCTTGTTCATCGCGGCTACCTGGCGCATTCCGAGAATGGGCTATATCGACTCGTGTCCAGGCCAAAGAAAGTCCGGTTTGGCTTTGGAGGTGAATCATCCGAGATGCCTTTTTCGGAAGGAGTGCGAGAAAGCCTGCAAGGGGCGGCGAATTCTGCAGGAGTAGATTTGTTAGTTCTGGACAACCATTATGACGCGCAGACGGCAGTGCGAAATGCCGAGGAATTTGTCCAACAGCAGGTTGACTTGGTTATAGAATTTCAGATCGATCAACGAATCGCGCCGGCCATCGCCGACAAAATCAGCGCAGCAGGGATTCCATTGATCGCTGTAGACATTCCCCATCCACACGCCACTTTCTTTGGCGTAGATAATTACCGAGTCGGGTTTGAGGCCGGTCAGTATTTGGCCCATTTTGCCAAGAGCCGCTGGGGCGGGGAGGTAAGCCGAGTGCTTGGACTGGGGATCGAGGAAGCGGGGCCATTGGTGCAAAGCCGGATCACCGGCGCATTCGCGGGTGTGCGCTCGCGGCTTCCAGGCATAAAGCAGGACGCTTACATCTTGATGGACGGAGAAGGCTTGCGCCAGAAAAGCTGCCGACAAGTGCAAGACTTCCTTCGTAGGCATTGGAAAGAACGAGGGTTGTTGATCGCAGCAGCAACCGACACCAGCGGGCTTGGAGCGCTGCAGGCGGTGCGAGAAATGAAGAGAGAAAAAGACGTTGCGATTGTGGGTCAGGATTGCATCAATGAGGCGCTCGAAGAGATGAAGACTCCCGGGACACCCTACATTGCTTCCGTATCCCATGAAGCGGGAAGCTATGGTCCGCGTTTGATTCAATTGGGACTGGGAATCCTAAACGGGCAAACCGTGCCGCCTTACAATTACATTGCCCACAAGTTAGTCACGGCAGCGTCGCTGGCAAAGAAAGCGCGGGCGGCAAGCTAAATGTGGCTGGCGAAATGGCGCAAGGTGCGGGAATGAGGTTCGCGGGATATCAGAGCCTCGCGAATGCGGACAGCGTCAAGCTGTCATTCCTCTATTGAAAGAATTAACCTATTGCAGTCTTTGTTCCTGGAGCGTATCGTCGAGACCGCTCCCGGTGGTCGAACCCGGAATTGATCGGGCAACTTGCTCGAATGGAAGCCGACGATGGTTTTTCCCATGAAATCCAAAGAGAAACTACGATACCTGGAAGATCGCTGGGATGATCAGATTGCGAAGGGCTTGGACGCCGCCGAATTGTTGCGGTATCGATCAAACCTTTTGGGATCGGATTTGCGAATTACGAATTTCGGAGGGGGCAACACCAGCTCCAAAATCGAGGAGACGGACCCACTCGATGGGAGTAAAGCAACAGTTTTATGGATTAAGGGGAGTGGCGGAGATATCGGAAGCATTCAAAGGAAAGGTTTCGCGACCTTGTATCTCAATAAGCTGCATGCCGCGGAGAAACGCTATCGGGGCGTGGAATTCGAAGACGAGATGGTGCAGATGTACCCGCTATGCGCGTTCGGTAACAATACGGTCGCAGCTTCGATTGACACGCCTTTGCACGGCTTTCTTCCGTTTGCCCATGTCGACCATCTGCACCCGGACTGGGGAATTGCGCTAGCGGCGGCGGCAAACGGGCGCGCGAAAATGGAGGAGTTTAATCGGCGGTTTGAGCACCGCTTGATCTGGCTGCCCTGGCAACGGCCGGGATTCGAACTCGCTATGATGCTGCATGAAGCGGTTAGGGCCAGTCCGGGTTGTGACGGAGTTGTTTTGGGTGGACATGGGCTCTTTACGTGGGGAGAGACACAGCGGGAGTGCTATTCGAACACTCTGACGATAATCGATCAATTGGGCCAATTCATTACACAGCACGTGGAAGAAAAGGGAAATGCTCTCTTCGGCGGCACGCTTTCAGGGACGCTTGAGAACCATCAGGAACTGGCGATGGACATTTTCCCATTCATCCGAGGCCGGGTTTCCGCTCGGCAGCGCATGATCGGAAGTTGCAGCAGCGATGTGGAAGTGCTTCGATTCGTCAATTCACGGGACGCCCAGAAACTGGCGCATTTGGGAACAAGCTGTCCTGATCATTTCATTCGCACGAAAATTCGGCCGCTTTTCGTGGCATGGGAACCATCGAGCAAGCTCAGTGGTCTGCGCCAGAAGATCGATGAAACGCTGAGGGGATACAGGGAAGAGTACAGGCAGTATTACGATTCATTCGCGGCGCCCGATTCACCGAAGATGCGGGATACGAATCCCACGGTTGTATTGATCCCTGGCATTGGCATGTTCAGTTTTGGCAAGAACAAAACGGAGGCGAGAATCACCGGTGAGTTCTATACGAACGCGATTCACGTCATGGAGGGAGCCACAGCGCTTGGGTCCGGGAAGGCGCCCGAGGAATTACCGCAGGCCGGGCCTGCTGCAAAAACGGACGCCTTTACCGTTCACGCAAATTATGTAGCGCTGCCGCCATCGGAGGCCTTTCGAATCGAGTACTGGCAGTTGGAAGAAGCAAAAATCCGTCGGCAGCCGCCAGAGAAAGAACTGAGCAGGCGCGTGGTCGTCGTTGTGGGAGCCGGGAATGGCGTTGGCCAGGCCACTGCCTTGCAAGCGTCAAAACGAGGAGCGCACGTAGTGATTGCTGACCGCGATGCGGACGCGGCAAAGAAAACCACGGAGGAAGCGCAACAGATTGCAGGCAAGGAAGCGGCCACTGCTGTGTCCATCGATATCCGCGACCGTGAAGCGATCCGCAAGGCCTTCCGAGAAGTGGTTATGACATATGGGGGAATAGACATACTGATTAACACAGCGGCAATATTCCCGTCGTCTCCAGACGGCGTGATTCAGGATGGACAATGGGGTACGACGCTGGACATCAATGTCACCGCAAACCACCGATTGGCAGATGAACTTGCGCAGATTCTGCGCGAACAGAATCTAGATGGAAGCATTGTGCTGACAAGTTCCGCGAATGCGGTGGTGGCGAAGCGCGGCAGTGAGGCCTATGACGTGAGCAAAGCGGCGCTCAGCCATCTGGTGCGTGAACTGGCCATTTCACTTGCGCCGAAGGTGAGAGTCAACGGCATCAGTCCAGCGACAGTGGTAAAGGGGTCGACGATGTTTCCGCGCGACCGTGTGATTGCCTCGCTTACGAAATATGAAATCAAATTTGATCCCCGGGCGACAGATGAGCAACTGCGCGGACTGTTGGCAGAGTTTTATGCCAAGCGGACGCTCACGCACCAGCCCATTGACCCAGAAGACTGTGCGGCCGCGATTCTGTTTCTCGCGGGGCCGGAGTCCCGCTGCACGACAGGTCATCTGATACCTGTGGATGGTGGTCTTACAGAAGCTTTTTTGAGATAGGGTAAGTGTCGGCTTGAGGTTGGGCCGCGCGGCCCAAGAGATTGAGAGCAATCACGATGGAGATGTCGGGGAAAAGAGCGGCTCTTGTTGCGGTGGATTTGGGTGCACAGAGCTGTCGTGTATCCCTTTTAAGATGGAAACAAGGTCAGCCACAGATTCAGGTGATTCATCGTTTCCCCAATGCACCCATCGCCACGCAAGAAGGCCTTCGCTGGGATATCCGCCGGATTTTTGATGGAGTCAAGGACGGCCTTCGTATTTGTGCGGAGGCTGCGCCCGAAGGAATTGCGTCGGTTGGCGTGGACGGATGGGCGGTCGACTATGTTCGTCTGGATGGGAACGGGGACGCAATTGCTGATCCTTTCTGCTACCGAGATGAGCGAACACAAGACGCGGAGAAAAAGGTCCACGAGATTATCCCTCCGTCGCAGCTTTACTCTTTGACTGGTATTCAGTTGCTTGGGTTGAACACTCTCTATCAGCTTTACGCAGATAAACTGGCGGGAAGGAATTCGGGATTAGCGTGGCTCAACCTACCTGAGTATGTGACGTACCGCCTGGGCGGACAACCCGTCGCGGAGTACACGAACGCCACACACACGCAGCTGGTACGTTTAGGCACCAACAAATGGTGCGAGGAAATATTTCAAGGAATTGGATTGGATATTTCGGCGGCCCCCAAAATCGTGGCCACCGGTTCAATTGTCGGTAGTATCAGCGGGGATCTCAGCAATCTTTCCCCCCTTCGCAACACTAAATTGATAGTTCCTGCATGCCATGACACGGCATCTGCGATCGCAGCGATTCCTACCAGTGGGGAGGATTGGGGCTTCATCAGTTCTGGCACGTGGTCGCTCGTGGGAACTGTCCTTACGGCTCCTTGCGCCAGTGATGAAGCGCGAGGAATGAATTTTACAAACCTAGGCGGCGTGGGGAGATCCATCTGCTTTCTGAAAAATGTGAATGGGATGTGGCTGCTGCGCCAATGCATGGATGAGTGGGAAGGACGCGGGACACTCGTCATGCTGAGTGAATTGTTACAAGAATGCGAGACGCTTCCCGCTCCCGATTATTTGATCGATGTTGACGACCTTCCCTTGACACTCCCTGGGGATATGCTCGGAAAGATTAATGGACAACTCCGGCGAGCGGGCCGCCCGATATTTTCAGGAGAAAAGCGCGATATTCCGCTCATTGCGAACATGATATTTCACAGCATGGCCCAGCGATACACGGAGGTGCTCGGGTCGATTGCACAGATCACCGGGAAGAAACTGAAGAGGCTGTTTATTGTGGGTGGGGGGAGCAAGAACTCTCTGTTGAATCGCCTGACGGCGGGGAAGACGGGGCTGGAGATATTGCTTGGCTCGCCGGAGTCGACGACTTTGGGCAATTTCGCCACCCAGATGACGGTGCTGCGGGGAAGTTGGAATGAGACCACCGGCGCAGAAGCCTCGGCAGTGGGGCGGTGGGCCGAGGAATTTGCCGGGGCCACTTTTGAAGAAGAGTGGACGCGACAAACGGTGTGAAGAATTGCTTTGTTGCAAAGCGACGTGAACAGGGGCACGGCTTGAGGTCACGATGAAAAATAAGCAGACGGAGACGATTTGGAAGGCGCTCGACAATCTTCGAATTGAGCTGCCCTCGTGGGGCTTTGCGAACACCGGCACACGATTTGGCAAGTTCATCCAGCTCGCTGCCGCCAGCACAATCGAAGAAAAATTTAGCGACGCCGCTCAAGTACACGCGGTGACTGGCGCCTGCCCGACTCTGGCACTGCACGTTCAGTGGGACCTCCCGAAAGGGTTGCAAGACGCGGGCAAGGTAAAAGAGCTGGCAAAGAAACATGGTGTCAAGCCCGGTTCAATCAATCCGAACGTGTTTCAGGATCAAGAATACAAATATGGATCGGTTGGAAATCCAGATGCATCGATTCGCCGCAAGGCTCTAAACCATATTCTCGATTGCGTCAGAATCGCGGAAGCGCTCAATTGCCGCGACATCTCGCCCTGGTTTGCGGACGGATCCAATTATCCCGGGACGCAGAGCATTCGAAAGCGAATTGGCTATTTTGAAGAGGGACTGAAGGAGGTGCACGCGGCCCTCCGGCCTGGCCAAAGGCTTCTTGTGGAATACAAGCCTTTCGAGCCGGCGTTCTATCACACCGACATCGCGGATTGGGGGATGGCCTTACTATTGGCCAAGGCTGCGGGTCCGCAGGCGTATGTGCTGGTGGATACGGGACATCACTACCAGGCACAGAACATCGAGCAAATCGTCGCCTGGCTGCTCCAACACAAGATGATAGGCGGGTTTCATTTCAACGACCGTCGCTATGCCGACGATGACCTCACTCTTGGGTCCATTGATCCCTATCAAGTATTCCGTATCTTTCACGAGATCCTTGCGTTCGAAGCAGAAAATGGCGCGGCGACAGACATCGCTTTCATGGTGGACCAGAGCCACAATCTGAAAGGTAAGATCGAAGCGATGATCCAGACGGTGTGCAGCGCACAAGAGTTATATGCGAAGGCAGCCACCGTCGATCACGATCGGCTACCGGTGCTGCAGCAGGGCTGTTCACTTGTGGATGCAGAGGAATGTCTGAGGGGCGCGTTCTGGACGGATGTAAGGCCCATAGTCGTCGAATGGCGTAAATCCAAGGGGTTACCCGAAGACCCGATGAACGCCTTTCGTGAAAGCGGCTATTTGGATCGAGTGACACGGGAGCGCCGAGACCGGCACTCGGGAAGTGCCGCTTCGTACGCATAGTCCAGTAACCTTCCAACTAGGCAAGGGCTTCGCCCTTGATATCCCTGCGGGATATGGAAGTCAGCAGTCAGGATTCAGAAGCCAGAATGGCAGACGCATAGGCGTTGAGCAAGCGGCTGACTTCTTCCAGTGAAATTGTGAGGCTAGTGGTGTTGCCGTATCCCAGGTCTTGCGCCAGGATCAAGTAATAGCGACTCTCCTCCAGGGAAGCCTCGGCCATATTCATATAGCGTGGTTTGTCCGCTTTTCCACGCCGACGAAATCCTTCGGCGATGTTGGCCGGAACCGAGACTGCTGCCCGTCGCATCTGCAGCGCCAAGCCGTAAGTTTCCTCTTTCGGGAAGCCCGCCGTGAGCGAGTAGACCGCCAGCACCAACTCGTGTGCTTTGCGCCACACCACAAGGTCCTGAAAAGTCCGCGCCGCAACTCTCGGGGCAGTCATAAACAGAGAGGCGTTCAGTGGGGTATGCTCCAAGGATCTGACCCCAGTGGAGGACCCCATGAACGCCTTTTACGAACACCAAAACGATAACATCCGTTTCGACTATCGTTGCTTCGATCGTATCTTGCTCCATGTCGCGATCCAGCCTTTTCAACAAGAACAGCGTGCTGTCGGCTTTTTCTGGACCTATCGCCAGATCTATCCCGTCAG
>WNET01000112.1_pt1 | contig 46846 bp, 36 predicted proteins | sample 5399911 | NCBI WGS metagenome assembly WNET01 (sample SAMN13153333, study PRJNA577476) | soil metagenome | isolation source: 40 cm grassland meadow soil pre-rain plot 2 | place: USA:California | collected 2015-09-08 | reverse complement strand
GACCATGTGTCCCTTTTGATCCCTGAGCAGCTACATTCCGTTTCTCGCCTCAAAATAAATAGTCTGTAATGCCTTCCGCGCTCCTTCGATGAAGCGCACAACGGGGCGGCCCGTGAATTCGGCTTGCGGGGGCGCTTCTGTCCAGATTTGTCCTGGCTTATAAACCGCGATGTAGTCCCAGACGACGCTCGGACGATCATGCTCTCCCATAGCGTGGGAGAGAATTCGCTTTGAGTCCCAAATATTGCTTCACGCGCGGATCATGTATCCTCCGAAGAGTGATGGTCGAAGGCGCGCCCAAGTCGGTAGCCAGCACTGGTTCCCAAATTACGAACACGCGCAGATGCGAGTCTGTTTGAGTTTCCAGCAATGATTCGAGTGCGGAGGCCCCCCGCACGCAAACCGGTCAAGTCGGGGAAAGAAGCACCAGCATTCGAACATTGGCGTGACTGCTGTTGAACTCATTTTTGAGTTCACTCAGGTTCGCCGTATTTAGATCGGCAAGAGGCGCTTGGCTGCTGGGAGTCTGGTGTCCGCCATAGAAATAAAGCAGCCCAGCAAAAATGGCCAGGGCCGCAAGACCTAGTGCAATGTTTCTGCGGGTCATAGCAGCCTCTCGACCAGATCCGCGAAGGCCTGTGGAAGCAGAATCGAGATGGCAACAATCAGGGCCGACAACCACAGAACTACTTGGCTGAGAACACTCGGTTTACAATTACATTGGCTGGCGCGTCTGCTTTGATAGAAGCCGAGCGCAATGAGGAGAACGGACAGCCCTAACAGGTATGGCCGAAGAACCCCGACGAACGAAGACAGGAACCTCGCACTCCCCGCCGTTCCGGCAGCGAGTACAAAAGGAAGTAAGGGTAGGCAACATGTCGCCGCAGCTAGAACACTTCCTACCGCTGAGAGCGCAGCCGCAAGTCCCCCTTTCGAAGAAGCTTTGCCGGTCGCGCTAATCGTTTCGCTACTCATCAGAAACTCGTTCCCCCTCTAGGCCCCTTGGCGCACGACGCGTGCATGACGCCACTCCACTAGAAACGCTGCGCCTACTCCAATGAGGACGAATGGCCAAATCAGAATGGGATTGACGTGAAGGATGTTTACCTCGGATAGCAAGAACACAACGGCGGCGATCAAGAGTAGTGGCGCACTGAACGCGCAGTGAAGAGTGCGATTCCTGACCAAGTTCGCAACGCAGCCGATGCCCATGGCAAAAAGGATGGTGGTGGCGGACGACCCATGCAGAGGACGCCAATAGATTCCTATGAGGCTGAGTGCTCCCCACGCAATCAAAGACACAGCGAACCAATAGCACATCGCCGCCGGTGAGCTGCAGCAAGCTCTCTTTTCCTCTGTCACAACTTGGACCCTCCATTCATGGAACTCAGGATTTGCCCCGAGGAAGGCCGAAACGCCCGTGCTCCTTTCACGTTCTGGCGCCTTGCCGTCCTTTCAGCACTGCCCGATGAACCATCTCCGCTGGTGGAAGCCCGACCTGCTTCGATCCAGGATACAAACGGCAACTCAGCGCGAAACTGCGAGCGTTCTGCGACTCTCCCGCGACGTCTCGTCCATTAATTCGGATTGTTGGTGAGCCGCAAAATCCAAGTTCGTTGGCCATCCCTTCGTCCCTGACGAGTACCTCGTGGATCTCCGCCTCGACACCTTCTGCGGCCAAGACTTGTTTAACCAGATTCACTGCCGCAGGGTGAGTTGGGCAGTCTGCCACATATAAGACCTCAACTTTCACTGGGCACTCTCCCGTTTGCGTGCATTCGTTCCTCGTAAGATTGGGCAATGAGCGGATCGCTTGCGCAGTTCTTTATTGCAACTGACTTCTTAGCCGAGAGGAGATTCTAGCGACTGAGGCGCCGTCTGATAGTCCGGCCATGGCCACTGGTGAGACCACGGCCGAGTTGCTCGATGCCTGTTGCCGACTCATCGACCTACTGAACACGCCGCAGGACATTCCATTTCTGAGCGGCCTGATTCAGCGTGAGATCATCTACCGAATCCTCCGGGGACCTGCGGGGGCGCGCCTTCGAGCGATTGCCACGCTGGGGGACCAGAGCCAGCGGACGGCAAAGGCAATCGCGTGGGTCAGGGCGAACTACGCGAAGCCGCTACGAGTGGAAGATCTTGCAAAAATCGCGGGCATGGGCGTCTCTACACTGCACCACCATTTCCGGGCGCTGACAGCGATGAGTCCTCTTCAGTATCAGAAGCAGCTTCGGCTGCAGGCAGCGCGGGAACGCATGCTCATGGATGGTCTGGACGCCGCCAGTGCGGCTTTTGAGGTCGGATACGAGAGCGCCAGCCAATTCAATCGCGAATACAGTCGCTTCTTCGGCCAACCACCCATGCGGGATATTCGGACTCTCCGCTCGCCCACGGCTCTGCCAATGGAGTTTGGTAATCGGCAAAGCGCTATCTGATGGTGTTGCTCACAAGCCGCCGGCGTCATCTACTCAGGCTGGGATTTTGGGGGATGCAAACTCATTCGTGGTTAGCGCGTTTCCCCCACTCCTCGACTCGCACAACAAGCTGGAGGCCAACAGCAAATTTTGAACTCTCCACGCGCTGGCAGTAAACCACGCGCGCGAGCGACTTGACGCCTTCCTGGGGGGCGGTAACTACCACATGCTTCCCCGGAGGGCAGATGCACTCAGTCACAACGCGTGCGCCTCGTGGGCTTACGTTTTCAGTGACCGCGCTCTTAATGCGTTGCGACTCGTCCAAGCGCAAAAGCTCTACGTGCACTGCCTTCGAAGTGCGCTTTTCATATCGGCCAGTGGGTACATGCATTTAGCACTTGCTTCCTGTCGCTGCATTACTGGGATGCCGGCCGAGTTGCGTCCGAATAGAGGCGTGGAGATTTTAGTCTCTCAGTGTTCTAGCGTCTGTGCAAAAAGGAACACTGCCTCTGAGCAGCCTCCTTTCGTTGCCTCCGTTCGGCAACAGCGAAAGTCTGGTGGCTCTAAGAGACTTGTTGGGCTCTCAGGTCGAGTCAGGGTAATGCGGCGGGCTGCACGTGCGCGACGGAAGGCGCGCTCGGAGCCGGAAGAAGAGGATACCTGGCCGTGCCCTAACATCAGGGTACGTCCAAGGTTCCGGACTCGCAATCCGAGAAAAACCCCAATCGATATGGGGAGAATCACCAATGTGAGAAATAGACACGAAAGTAATGAGGAGGTATGTAAAAAATGCTAGCTTTGCAAGCACGTTTCGGCTTCCTTGTAGGACAACTAACTGGGACCCGCGCGGGGCCGCGCGGGGCGCGAATCTTGACATTCACGTCGCCGAGGCGTACGAGTTGAGATGAGTCCCCGCCCAGCGGGAGAGCTCATGTAAAGTGGAATTGAACCAACGTGCATTGCAGGCTGGGGTTGATGCCGTTGCCGATAGGAAGGCAGTGCTCACACGGAAAAGGATTACGATCTCTTCGAGCGCTCCAAGGATCAATCCGTGGTCTGGCATGGTTGCGTGCACGGACTGGAGAATGCCCGTCGCAAGCTTCAACAGCTCGCAAGAACCACAACCAACGAGTGTTCCGTAATATACCTGCCAGCCCGCCAGGTCGTTGCTCTCGCGAATATAGCCCGGGGTAAACGCGTGGTGTTTCAGGTCGCTTACGAGGAACGACGACTTGAGCAAAGGGCCGGTGTGCTGAAACGTGTTGGGTACGAGGTGATTTCTGTGGTCGGCAACGAGCGTGCGCAAGCCGTCTTAAGCTTGCCGCAACGCGTCGACCTTTTTATCGTCGGCCATAAAGCACCTGAACAAACGAGGAGGGAAATTGTTGTTTGGCTGAAGGCCAAATACCCCAAGGCTCACGTTCTCGCCTTGAATCCGCCCGAATGCCTGCAACTGCCCGGTGCTGACTACAACGTCGAGCTCAATGGTCCTGAAACGTGGCTCCCGATCGTCGAGGCCGCAGTAGCATGATGCGGAAGAATGCAATGCCCAGCTGAGGCGAGAAAATCAAAAGCCCCAACTTTGGATCAGCGCCGCCCAAACCCAAAGGGTAGAGGAAACGCATGGTCTGACATCTCCGACCCGCGCTATACTCGGAGCACTCGACACTCTTGTCGACATCGGCGTTCTTGCCGAGAAGGAGGTGATCCAGTGAGGTACGGTTTACGTTGAGGTAGTGGAGGAGGCGCTTGTGAGGTTGCCGAGCGCCTCTCTCCTTTTGCCCGCCCTGTCCGAATGCCCTGTGATTTAGCGAATTCACTCAGCGCGTTATCCCTAGCCAGTGGTTAGGCCGGTGGCACCGGCAAGTAATTCAACAGGTCAAGAAAAGGCGGCGCGATGCCCTGCGTGCGAAGGAGTACGCTAATCTGTGCCACGTGCCGCGCCTCGTGGATTATGAGGTTCCACAGCAGGCCGTCCACGGTGTACCGCTTCCCAGGCCTGTCGTGCACAGTCACAATCCGGTTCAACTCGTCGTCATCGAGAGAGGAGAGGTACGTGACGGTGCTCTGCTCTACGACCCGCCAGTAGTCGAGCAGCGTTTCGAGCGCGAAACCCGCAAAAACAGGGCCGCCCTTCGTATCCTTCAAGGCGGGATTGGTTTTCCGCGCCGGCTGCTCGCGCAGGATTTCCTCGCGAATCCAGAAGTCCTCGGTGGAGGCTATGTGAAACACGAGGTCCTTGATGCAGTGAAGCTTCGCGCCGTCCAGCAACGGGCGAGATAAAACCTCGTCCGGCACGCACCGCAGCGCGCCCCACAAGTCCCGGCGGGCGCGTACGAGGTAATCGTAGGCCTCAGAAATGTTCATTCGTCCTTCCCTCAGCGCAAAGGGTTTCGAGTAAGCAGATTCTAAACTAAAGAGTTGGGGCGTGGCGCAACGTGCGCGGTAAGTCAAAGGCAGAAGGCAAGAGCAAAGAGAAATTGTGATTGCTACTGGTTGGCGGTGAGGCGGCGGATCAAGTCTGCTTCGGCCTGGCGGTAAGGCGTTCCGTCGGGGCGCAGCACTTCATGAAACCATACGGGCGGTTGGCCGAGAATGTAGGGATGCTCCCAGGATTCCCAGGGCAAATTGGTTTGCGTTTTGCCGGCGACGAATCCCCAGTTGATGGCCCCAACATGTTCCTGCTTGGCGATCGGCAGTATCGTGTCAAACGTGCTGCCTACGGACCGGGCCATGTATTCCGTACAAATTACCGGCCGGTTGTACTTCTTTAGCCACGCAATCTCCTGCTTGAAGTATTCCGGCCAACTGTAGTTGTGAAAGGTGACGACGTCCGATTCGCGAAGTTGAATCTGCTGGATTTCAGGGAGGTTTGCCCCGTCGGGCGAGGTGTCCACGCAACAGACTCCGCTGGTGAGTGGCTGCGTGGGGTTGGCTTCGCGCGCCCAAGCGAAAACTTGGGGCAGGAGAGGGATCACGCGAGCGGTCTTTTCTTTCAACTCTTGTTTCGCGTAGCTGCCAGCGTTGTCAGCACCTGGCTCGTTCCAAACGTCCCAGGCGAGGATGCGGTCGTCTTTGGCAAACGCTCCGATGACGCCTTGGACGTAGGCTCTCAGGCGCGGAACTTGTGTGGGGTCCGCCAGCGCCGCGGCGCCGGGACTTTGCACCCAACCGGAGTTGTGCACGCCGGGAATCGGCGGATGCTGCGGGCCAAGATGAGGCAAAGGGTCCCAGCAAGAGTCGAAGAGTACAAACATTGGACGGATGTGGTGGCGCGAGGCAATGGTGAGGAAGCTGTCGATGCGCTTCTGAAAGCCGGCAGCGTCCTGCTGCCAGAGAAGATCGTGGAGAAAGACGCGCATGGTGTTCATGCCCAGCGATTCGGCCCAGGCTAATTCCTGATCGATCTCGTCGGGATTGAAGGTGGCTTCCTGCCACATTTCCAACTGGTTGATCGCCGATTTGGGAGTGTAGTTGCTTCCGACCAACCAGGGTTGTTGCGCGTACCAGGCGCTGGCTTTTTGCTCGGGCCAGCGCGATGATTGCGGTTCTGCGGCGGTCCCGCACAAGCCGATGGCGATAAGTACTGCAATCACAAAAACGGGTTTAAGACTTTTCATCGTGGGGACTCCGTGTACGTGTATATGCTAGGGGTTCAAGACCGCCCGCGCAATGGGTTATCGACGGCCGGATATAAGGGGCGCTATGGCGGTGATTATTTCCATGCTGCGCGCCGTCAATGTCGGCGGCCACAATAAGATCAAGATGGATGCGCTGCGAGCGCTCTATGAGTCCCTGAAATTGCGGGATGCGCAGACGTACGTGCAGAGCGGCAACGTGATTTTCAGGAGCGACGAACGGGACATCGCACGGATCGCGAAGCGAATCGAAGAGGGGATTGAGCGGAAATTCGGGTTTCGCCCCGCTGTGATTTTGCGCACTGCGGCGGAAATGCGAGAGGTGATTGCGAGGAGCCCATTCGCGAAGCGGCACGGGATCGAGCCGGGCAAACTCGTGGTGAGTTTTCTCGCGGGTGACCCTGGGGAGGAAGCTCGGGAGAAGGTTCGTCAGATAAAGTGCGATCCGGAGGAGTTGCGGATCGAGGGGCGAGAGCTGTACATCTATTTTCCCAATGGCCAGGGGCGGTCGAAACTATCGGGCGCGGCACTCGAGAAGATGCTGAAGACACAGGGAACAGGGAGAAACTGGAGCAGTGTGACGAAAATGCTGGAGATGGCGGAGAAGATGGAAGGTTCTTGCTAGAGCGACTCGCCCCTGGCGGTTTGGCCTCGGAGCAGGAAGGTCTTGGGATACGAGCCGCGGCCACAAATCTTGAATGAGCCAAAATCCTTATACCAGTCACCTTCGGACACTTCTGGTTGTGACTCAATCCAAAGACGAAGTTGATTTAGGTCGGCGAGCCTGATGGCTCAGTCGCGCATTTGCTCGATCAAGTGCCGGCGGACGTTCGGCGGCAAGTTGTCCCAGCCTGCAATCTTGGGCATCAGCTGCCAAAGACCAGGCGGCCCAATTCGTCACCAAGACGCTTAGCCTCTTCTGGGTCGGCCGTGTTGCGGAACCGCTCGGCCAGTTCGAAGAACTCTTTCTGCTTGCGCTTTTCAGCTTCAATACCGTTCTCGATGAGTTCCACGAGCATGCGGTTAGAACTCAGCCTGCGAGTCTTGGCCAGGTTACGAACCTGCGATGCGATGTTCGCTGCAAGAGTAACGCTTTGGCGCACGGTCTTGTTTGCGGGGCTCATAGCACCAGTATGCACCATAATGGTGCGGTTGTATAAGTCAAAAAAACTTGGTGCTAATGGAGTACTCGTTGCTGTAAATCGCGGGCGGCTTGGGCGAGGTCGGCGGGGCGGCCGAGGTCGCGCCAGTAATATTGCTCGGCGCGGAAGGCGAGAATTTTTTCGCCTTGGGCAGAGAGGCGAAGGTAGGAGGGAATGATGGAGAAAACGCCTTCTTCTGTAAGCATGGGGAGGAGGCGCTGTGAGATGACGTGGATGCCAGAGAAGGCGAGGGATTGGAGTGGAATAGAAGAGAGATTTCCCGCTTCGCTCCCCGACGCGGTCGGTGCAGGCGAAATGAGAGTATTTTTGTTGTCGATTCGGCGGCCGCGGAGTTGAAGGTCGCCGTCGAACAGGAGGGGGCGGGAAGTTTCACGGGATTGGACGGCGAGAGTGGCGAGAGCGTGGTTCTCGTTGTGGAATTCGAGCATGCGGCGGAAATCGATGGAGCTGATGACGTCGACGTTGTGAAGGAGGAAGGGCTCGTCCACTGGATTGGAATCGCTACTTTTGGAGTGGCGGCGGCTGGAGTCTTCGAGGAAAAACCAGGAGGCCTTTTTCAGGCCGCCGCCGGTGTCCAGCAAGACGTCTTCGCGGGAGATTTCGACGCGCATGCCGAAATTGCCGTGCGATTTCAGATAGTCGATGACCTTATCGGCGAAATGGTGGACGTTGACGATGACCTCGGTGACACCGAAAGCACGCAGGCGGGAGAGAGTGATTTCGAGCAGGGTGCGGCCTGAGAGTTCGACGAGGGCTTTGGGGCGATCGTCGGTGAGCGGGCGGAGGCGCGTGCCGAGGCCCGCGGCGAGGATCATGGCTTTCATTGGGGGGGGGGCTCCGTGGAGGAAAAATGTGGCGAGTCGTGAGTGGCGAGTGACGAGAAGAGAAAAAAGATAACGCGGAGACGCAGAGGACGCTGAGGAAACGCAGAGAAGAGGGACAACTCTTGAAAAATAACCTCGGGCTTCATTGGAGCGATTTCCGCTTGCCCAGTTTTTCCAATTCGAGATGGCGGACGGCGACTTCCAAGCCGTTCCTGGCGCGCAAGCGCTTCGCCAATTGTTCGGCTAGGAAAACCGAGCGATGCTGGCCGCCGGTACAGCCGAACGAAACCATCAAATTTTTAAAGCCGCGCTGCTGATAGTTGCTGATGCTGGAATCCACAAGCGAAAGGACGCTGGCGAGAAACTGATGCACGCTCTCCTGCTGATTGAGATAGTCGATGACCGGAGCGTCTTTACCGGTGAGAGTCTTGAAGCGCGCTTCGCGGCCAGGATTGGGCAGGCTGCGGCCATCAAAAACGAAGCCGCCACCGTTGCCGCTTTCGTCCTTGGGCAAGCCGCGGTGAAAGGAAAAACTGAAAATGCGCACGACAAGATTGTCGGCTTCGGAAGCCAGGCCCTGCAACCTCTCTGAGGCCAGCATGCCTTTGAAAGCATCCATCAGCGCCGGCAGAGGCACGGGCAGCCTGACGTGATGAAGGAGCCAGCGGAGATTTTTTAGCGCATACGGGACGCTTTGCAGGAAATGTGCCCTGCGTTCATAAAAGCCGCGAAAACCATAAGCACCGAGCGCTTGCATGATGCGAATGTAAACGTAGGCGTAGTAGTGGCGCAGGAAGGCTTCGCGATCGAGGGGGATGAAACCGCCCAGCGCGTGAAGATAATGATCGAGAAGCTGCTGGCGGAGGTCGGGTGGGAGATCGGCCTTGGCGTCATACAAGAGCGAGGCAATGTCATATTGCAGAGCGCCTTTGCGGCCACCTTGATAGTCGACGAAATAAGGATCGCCGTTGCGCAAAAGGATGTTGCGGGACTGAAAGTCGCGATAGAGAAAATAATCGCGCGGGGCGCTGAGAAGGAATTCGGTGAGGCGGCCGAAGTCGTCTTCCAGAGCTTGTTCATTGAAGGGGATGCCGGCGAGGCGAAGAAAATAGTATTTGAAATAGTTCAGGTCCCAGGCGATGGATTGGCGGTCGAAACTGGAGATGGGATAGCAGACCTTGTAATTCAGATCGCGGCCAGCTTCGACTTGAAAGCGCGGTAGCACAGCGACAACCTTGCGATAGGCTTCCACAACTTCGGGAGCAATGTTTCCGCCCGTGCGGTTTTTGGAGAGGAATTCAAAGAGCGTGGTGTCGCCTAGGTCTTCCTCGAGATACGCGCCGTGGTTGAGGTCTTCGGCGTAAATTTCTGGGACGGGAAGACCGTGGCGGCGAAAATGTTTGGAGAATTCGAGGAAGGCGGCGTTTTCTTCGCGGACGCCATAGAGAATGCCGACGGCCCGGCTTTTCTTGTTGGCCAGCCGAATGATTTTGCGGCCGGAGCCGCCGAGTTCGCCCTGCAACGGCACGATGCGGTCGGGCGGCGCGTGGAAATGCTGCTCGAAGAGTTTCTTGAGAATGTCCATTGATTGACTACCGCCACTCCGCGGCGACGAATTGCTGGGACCAACAGTTTTAGCATAGCTGATTGGCCTGGACGAGATTTGATTAGGGCGGAGTTGCTGTCCTTCGCGTTAACTAACGGGGCAAAAGAGACTTTCTTTTGGCGGGGAGCGCGCGGGGCCTGCGACTGCGCAGATATAATGCGGTGATGACTTTCCAGCCTAAGAAACGCAAGCGCGCGAAGCGCCAGCACGAGAAACATCGGTCCATAAAAAATCGGTCCAAAGAAATCCTCTTTATCGACCATCGGCTGACGGAACAGAGGAATGCGGCGTCGCGAAACCTGGACCGCATGACGGCGATGGAGATTGTGCGGTTGATGAATCGCGAGGACCGCAAAGTGGCAATCGCTGTGAGGCGAGAGTTGCCGGCGATTGCGGGTGCCGTGGACGCGATTGTGAACGGGATTCGAAGAGGCGGACGGCTCTTTTATGTGGGAGCAGGGTCGAGCGGAAGAATGGGAGTGCTGGACGCGGCGGAATGTCCGCCGACGTTTGGGACTTCGCCGAAACTGGTGCAGGCGCTCATTGCCGGGGGCAGGCGCGCGATTACCCACGCAGTGGAAGGAGCGGAGGATTCGACGCGGAACGGGGAGCGGGATTTGCGGGCAAAGAGATTGTCGCGGAACGACGTGGTGGTGGGAATCGCAGCGAGCGGCACGACGCCGTATGTGCTGGGGGCGCTGAAGTATGCGCGCAGGCGCGGCGCGACGACGGTGGCGGTGACGTCCAACCTGCGCATGCCGGTGGGACGGTTGGCGAAAATCGTGATTGCGCCGGAAGTGGGGCCGGAAGTGCTGACGGGGTCGACACGGCTGAATGCGGGGACGTCGCAAAAAATGGTGCTGAACATGCTAAGTACGGCAGTGATGGCGCGACTGGGGCATGTGTATGAGAACTTGATGATCGATGTCGTGATTACAAATGAGAAAGTTGCGGAGCGAGCACTGCGGATTTTGGCAGAGGCGAGCGGGAAGAGAGTGTCTGCGGCGGAACACGCTCTGCGGGCGGCGGGACACGATATGCGAGTGGCGCTGGTGATATTGAAGCGGGGCGTGGGAGCACGTGAGGCGAAGAAATTGATTGCAGAGACGAGGGGAGATTTGCGGAAGGCGCTGGGGGAGTAGGTAGCGACAGGGTAGGAGCGAAGAAAAGGATAACGCAGAGACGCTGAGGACACAGAGGCGCGCAGAGGAAAAGCAAGCAAGATGGCGACGTCCCGACCGGGTCGGGATAAATTCCGTCGCCGCTACAAGGAAAAGGCGCGAGGCAGGATGGACAAATTTCGGATCAAGGGCGGGAAGGCGCTGCGGGGGACGGTGGCGGTCAGCGGAGCGAAGAATTCTGCTCTGCCGGTAATGGCGGCGGCTTTGCTGACGGTGGAGAAAGTTACGCTGCACAACATTCCGAAAGTGCGCGACCTGATCACCATGAGCAAGCTGCTGGCGTTCATGGATGCAAAGGTGACGATAACGGAGTTTCCGAGCAGCGATTATGTGATTGAAACGCCGAAGTTGAATCATGCGGAAGCACCGTATGAATTGGTGAAAACGATGCGGGCGTCGGTGCTGACCCTGGGACCGCTGATGGCGCGCGTGGGAATTGCGCGAGTATCCTTGCCGGGCGGATGCGCGATCGGGGCACGGCCAGTGGATTTGCACTTGAAGGCGCTGGAGCAGATGGGGGCGGAGATTGGAACCTCGCACGGATACATCGAGGCGCGCGCACCGAAAGGACGATTGAAGGGTGCTCACATCGTGTTCGAGAAAATTACGGTGACCGGGACGGAAAATATTTTGATGGCGGCAGTGTTGGCGGACGGGGAGACAGTGCTCGAAAACGCGGCACGCGAGCCGGAAGTGACGGATTTGGTGGCGATGCTGCGGAAAATGGGGGCGCAAATTTGCGGTGATGGGAGTTCGACGCTGCGCGTTCGTGGTGTGGAGAAGTTGCACGGGACTGAACATACCGTGATTCCGGACCGGATCGAAGCGGGAACGCTTCTGGTGGCCGGGGCGATTACGGGCGGCGATTTGACGATTAAGGATTGCGCGCCGGAGCATCTTGGGGCGGTGATCGCGAAATTGGAGCAGGCGGGAGCGCCGATTGAGATCGTGGATAAGACAACGGTGCGCGTGCGGGGCGCGAAGAAACTGGTAGGCGCTGATGTGACGACGGAGGAGTATCCAGGATTTGCGACGGATATGCAGGCGCAGTATATGGCGCTGGCGACGCAGGCGGAAGGCACGTCGGTGATCAGTGAAAGGATTTTTGAGAATCGCTTTTTGCACGCGAGTGAAATGATGCGGATGGGCGCGAACATTTCGATTGAAGGGCATACAGCCACGGTGCGCGGGCCAGCGGCGCTCTCCGGAACCGTGGTGCAGGCATCGGATTTGCGGGCGAGCGCAGGACTGGTGCTGGCGGGGCTGGTAGCGAGCGGGGAGACAATGATTGAACGCGTGTATCACATTGATCGTGGGTATGAGGGAATTGTGGAGAAGCTGCGCGGAGTGGGGGCGGAGATTGAGCGGGTTCATACCGCGGTTAGTTAAAAATCATCGCGAATGTCACGCTGACCGCCCTCTCGTCTTGGAGATCCACTCTCTTATGAATCCCTATTGGATAGAAGCAGGCCCATTTCGTCTGGCGATCTTGCCGAGACCTAGAGGCTATGACTGGCTAGCACACGACATTGCTGCGGCCCGGCGCTCAGAAGTGAACGTAATAGTCTCAGCGCTCACAGTAGCAGAGACCTTGGAATTAGGACTCTCCGAGGAAGCGCAATGCTGCAAGGAATCCGCGATTGAGTTTCTTTCCTTCCCCATTGAAGACAGGTCGTTGCTTGATTCGGAGGAAGGACTAGAAGTGTTCATTGGTTCGCTCGATGAAAGGGTGAGACAGGGGAAAAGTATCGCTATCCACTGTCGGGCGGGTATTGGACGTTCCTCAATGTTGTGTGCCTGCTTGTTAGTCAAGCAGGGATTTTCCGTCGAGTCTGCTTTTCAGAAAATTCAAGAGGCTCGCGGATGCGTTGTACCGGACACGGCCGAACAGCGCACATGGGTTGAGTCTTTCGTCTCAAGATCCAAATCTGAGTAGAGCTTCTATAAAATTGCTGCGCGGGTTGCGAAAGGCGCACAGCCAGGAGTAGCTGTGCTACCCGACAAACCATTGGAAAGTCTGGTACAATGCGCGACACGTTTATGAATGGGGCGAGCGTAGGCAGAGACCGGGACGCGGCCTACGGAGGGGGAACGACCATGGCGAAGGCGGAATTGCTGAGAAAGCTAGACGCAGCGATTGCGGAGAAGAGTCTACTGAAGCATCCGTTTTATCAGGATTGGCAGGCGGGGAAGCTGAGTAGAGAGGCGCTGCAACTTTATGCAGCGCAATACTACCGGCACGTGGAGGCGTTTCCGAAACACTTGCGCGTGCTGGCGGCGCGGACGGAGGGCCCGCTACAGGGGTTGATTCGGGAAAATCTGGCGGAGGAAGAAAATCCGGCGGGGCCGCATCCGAAGCTGTGGCGGGATTTTGCGGCGGCACTAGGCGTGGGGGAGGACGACATCACGTGCTGCCCTGCCCTTCCGGGGACGCAGACGGTGGTGCAGAAGTTCCGGGAGATTTGCGGGGACCGGCCGGTGGCGGAGGCGGTGGCGGCATTGTACGCGTATGAGTCCCAAGTGCCGGAGATTGCCACAACGAAGATCGATGGGCTGAAGAAGTTTTATGGCGTGACGGAGCCAGAGGGGCTGGCGTACTTCAAGATCCATGAAGAAGCGGACAAGGCGCATCGGGCGGCTTGGCGCGGATGGCTGGAAGAACACGCCGATGGAAATGAGGAAGACATTTTGGCGACGACCCACGAGGCGCTGGATGCGCTTTGGGGCGCGTTGGATGCGGTGCATTGCGAGAGGCAGGAATTAACGACGTAAGGGAGCAAAGAGGTAGAGACAAGAAGTAAGAGGATAACGCGGAGACGCAGAGGACGCGGAGGAAGCGCAGAGAAGAATAACCCGAATTAAGAGATAGATAAACAAAAGGCCCCCGATCACGAACCTTTTGTTTTGGGGCGCGGTCGTGTGCAAACCAGAACGCAAGTTATTGCGGTTCGAGCGAACAGGGCGCAGCATGCTGCGCCACTACAAGCAAAAAGAGGGACGGGCCAAAGATGCCGTCAGGAAATGGCCGGAACGGCCGACTATTCGTGATTACTCGTGGGAGCCGGAATCCCCGCCGCCTTCACCACTTGAGGAGACAGGGTTGCCTCCCCCACCAGCGGCGGCTTTTTGTTGCTTTTCGCGGGCTTCGCGGATGAGAGCCTTGCGCGAGAGGCGAACCTTGTTTCCCTCGATGGAAAGAACTTTCACGAGGACCTGGTCGCCGAGTTTCAGCTCGTCGCGAACGTCGCGGATGCGGTGCTCGGAGATTTCGCTGATGTGTAGAAGGCCGTCGGTGCCGGGGAAAAGCTCGACGAACGCGCCGAATTCCGCGAGGCGCACGACTTTGCCGAGATAGGTCTTGCCGATTTCTGCGCTGGCAGTAACGTCGCGAACCATCTGCAGAGCCGCATCGCCCCCGGCTCCGCTGGTGGAGAAGATGTGCACGGTGCCATCTTCGAGGACGTCGATCTTGACGCCTGTGGCTTCGATAATGGATTTGATCTTCTTGCCGCCCGGCCCGATGAGGTCGCGGATTTTGTCCTGCGGGATTTTCAGTTTGAAGAGGCGCGGAGCGTAAGCCGAGATTTGCGTTCGAGCTTCGCTGAGCGTCTTTTCCATAGTGTCGAGAATCTGGAGACGGGCTTTCTTCGCTTGCGCGAGGGCTTCGCGCATCATGGCGATGGAGATGCCGAGGACCTTGATGTCCATCTGCAACGCGGTGATACCGGCGCGAGTGCCGGCAACTTTGAAGTCCATGTCGCCGTAGTGATCTTCCGCTCCGGCGATGTCCGTGAGAATCGAGTACTTGTTGTTGTCACCGACGACGAGGCCCATGGCGATGCCCGCGCAGGGAGCCTTCAGGGGCACGCCCGCGTCCATAAGGGCGAGCGAACCGCCGCAGACGGTGGCCATCGAGGAAGAGCCATTGGATTCCAAAATGTCGGAAACGAGGCGCATGGCGTAGGGGAAGTCCGCCTCGGCAGGCAGCAGATTCATGAGCGCGCGCTCGGCAAGGGCGCCGTGGCCGATTTCGCGACGGCCGGGGCCGCGCAGGAATTTGACTTCGCCCACGCTGAACGGCGGGAAGTTGTAGTGCAACATGAAGCGCTTGAACTGGTCCTGCTCGAAGAGCAGGTCAAGGCGCTGCATGTCTTCCTTGGTGCCGAGAGTTAAAGTGGCGAGCGCCTGTGTTTCGCCGCGAGTGAATAGGGCGGAGCCATGCACGCGAGGGAGCAGGCCGACTTCGCAAGTGATCAGCCGAATCTGGTCGAAGGCGCGGCCGTCCGGACGGCGGCGGGCGTTCAAAACATCATCGCGGAAGATGTTTTCGCGGAGACGCTCGAAAGCGCGCTTGGTCAGAGTGCGCTTTTCGTCCATCTCCTTTTTCGGCTCTTCAGGAATAAGCTTGATGATCTCTTCCTTGAGAGCATCGACGAGATGATAGCTCTCCTTCTTGGGATGCTTTTCGGTGTTTACTGCGTCATGGAGGCGATCGCCGTATTTCTTCTGGAGGTCCTTGTAGATGGCTTCATCGAACGGGAGCGGCGCAACAGCGACTTTCTTGGGCTTGAGCTGGGCGTACAGTTCCTTGATGGCGGAGACGATTTTCTTAATTTGCGCGTGGCCGAACTCGAGAGCGTCGGCGACGGCTTCTTCGGAAACTTCGAGGGCACCGGATTCCACCATGACGATGGCTTCATCGGTGCCGGCGATGATGATGTTCATCAAACTTTTCTTCTGGTCGGCGACGGTGGGATTGATCACCAACTGCCCGTCAACCAAGCCAACGCGGACGCAGGCGATGGGCTTCTCGAACGGGAGGTCCGAACAGTAGGCCGCAGCCGACGCGCTGGTCACAGCGATGACGTCCGGATCATTTTCGCTGTCCGCGGAGAGCACCATGGAGACGACTTGCGTTTCGTTGCGCCAGGATTCCGGGAAGAGCGGGCGCATGGGGCGGTCAATCAAGCGGGAGGTGAGAACTTCCTTCTCCGAGGGGCGGCCTTCACGCTTGAAGAAGCCGCCGGGGATTTTTCCGGCAGAGTAGGTGTTCTCGCGATAGTCCACGGTGAGGGGAAGGAAGTCGCGGTCATTGGCGGTGGGAGCCATGCAAGCCGTAGTGAGCACGACGGTATCGCCATAGCGCGCCACAATGGCGCCGTTGGCCTGTTTGGCAATTTTTCCAGTTTCGAGAGTGAGAGTGCGGCCGCCGACATCCACCGTGACGCGATGGGGTGCGGGAGTATGTGTATTTTCAGACATGAATCATTTCCTTTGGCTCCGACCGAGTCGGGGCATGTTGAGGCGCGTTCGACGAAGCAAACGGGCCTTGAGCTTACGTTGACCGCAGCGCGGCCATCCATGAGGAAGAGCAAGAGGCGAGAAGAATCGTTAGGCGAACGAAACGCGACGGACTACACCACGAGAATTTCCGGCACTAACTCAGCCGGATGCCTGACGACAGACTCCGTGTGGAATGTGTCAATTCGTGAGAACGCAGTGGATACCGCCCTGATTCCAATGGAAATGCAGGACGATTACTTGCGCAGGCTAAGACGTTCAACAATCTCGCGGTACCGATCCGGGTCGCGGCGGTTGAGATAGTCCAGCAAACGACGGCGCTTATTGACCATCATGATCAATCCGCGGCGCGATGCATGGTCTTTCACGTGGGCCTTGAGATGCGACGTCAGATAGTTGATCCGCTCGCTGAGAAGCGCGATTTGCACTTCGGGCGAGCCCGTGTCCTTAACGTGGGTCCGGAATTGTTCGATCAACGCTGCTTTCGGTGCGCTCAAGTGCCCTTCCTCGTCGTCCCCTGAATTTTTTTCCTCTTCTCTTCGACCCATTCAGGCTAACACAAACGCAACAAAGGTGTAAAGGAAAGTAAAGACAGGACATTCCTCATTTTTTAGGTTTCCCAGCCGAGTAGGAGCTGGGGAGTTTGAGGTGGATCGGCAGGCGGGCTGGGGCTAGAGCGGGATAGGATGTTGGGGATTCCGTCGGCCAGCGCGTAGAAGCGGAACGGCGGGATGCCGAAAATAATCAGGAGTTTCTCGCACAGGATTTTCAGTTTCAGCTTTTGTCCCAAAAACGCCGTCGCGAAGTACGCCGCTGCGGTCATCAGCAAAACCAGGTTTTTCAGCCGCTGGTAGCGCATAACGCGAATGTCTTCCAGTGGATAGCTTTGTTTGACGAAACGGAAAGTTTCCTCAATTTTCCACCGCGTCAGGTAGATTTGTGCGATCCACCATAGCGATTGCGAGTCCCGCACTCCGCACAGGTTGGTCAGCAGCAAGAGCGGTTCTTGCCCGAAGCCGGCGACCACCACCAACAGCAACTGCTCTTCGCGGCCCGGCAGGCGGAACGGTTCCGCGCCGTAGCGCAGCGAGTACACTTTCTCCTGGCCGTTTTCGATCTTGATAATTTTGGCCTGATAGCGGAGCCGGCAGCAGGCCCCCAGATGATGCCGGGTCACACGATGACGCTGCCGGTCGAGGACCGCGCGCTGTCCGGTGGAGCGCATGACAAAGCGTTCTCGCCGCTCCAGCAGCGGCTCCAGGCCCAGATGCCGCGGCCCCGGGTTTGCGCGCGCAGTTGATCGATGGCGGAGAGCAGTTCGTCATTCTCACTGACAAAATCCTGGGCGCGCACGGAGAAAAGTTGCTGGTAGAGGGGCGTGAGTTCGCTGCCGTGGACTTCGGCTCCGAGGACGCTGCACAACCAGTAGCCGGGGTGCACTTCCCCGGCGCTGCCATCCCAGACCTGATCCAGAAATTCCATCTTGCGGGCGTACTCCTTGCGCACATCGCTGAGATCCAAGCACAGGACGGTGTTGGTATCCACGCGGCGGCGGCCCAGGCGCAGCAGTCCTTGCCGGAGATGCGTTTCCAATTCTTCGGCTTGTAGATTGCGCGAGAGACGGTCTTCGGTCTTGAGCAGAGGAAGCTCTTCTTGCAGACTGCGCGCGATATTGCTAGCGGGTGAGCTGGGCTTTCAGACGAGAACGAATTTTGCTATGTTGCACCGGGGACGCCTCCAAGGTAGGTCAGGATTTTTTGGCGAAAACCCTTCTACCACGGATTCCGTCCCCTCCCCCTGATCCGAAACGATAAACCTCTGTCCTTCCATCACTTGCACGCGTTTGCAACAAAAACTCAGGAAGGTCCTGTTCTTGGGAAGCGGTAGTGGGTCGGTTTGAATTTTGACCCCTGCTGTCAGGGTTAAGAAAGTTCAAACCGACCCACTACGTGGAAAGTGGCGACTCGTGATCGGTGATTGCGGGCGTATCTATGCGCGGATAAGAACTGGCTCAGCGGGGGAGGGCTGGGAGGAGAAATCCGGGAGGCGCGGGAGGGCGGCGACGAGTTTCTGCGTGTAGGCATGCCGGGGGGCGCCAAATATTTGCGACGGGGGCCCGCATTCGACGATTTCGCCGGCGTTCAGAATGGCGATGCGATGGCACAGCGCGGCGACCGAGAGCAAATCGTGGGAAATATAGAGGATACCCATGCCGAGTTCGCGGTTGAGTTGAGCGAACAGGCCCAGGATTTCGGATTGCGTGATGGTGTCCAGAGCGCTGGTGGCTTCATCGGCGATGAGCAAGGACGGGCGGTGGAGGATAGCCATAGCGATGATAACGCGCTGAGCCTGGCCGACGCTGAGCTGCCCGGGGCGGCGACGCAGAAAGTCGGCGTCGTTAGGGAGGCTCACGCTAGAGAGCGCGTTACTGATGGCTACGGAGCATACTGATTGCGTGCCGGTGGCGTGAGCGCGCCATGCTTCGCTGAGTTGCGAGCCGATGCGCAGAGCTGGGTTGAGGGAGGACAAGGGGCTCTGCAGGACGATACTGATTTCGCGGCCGCGGAGCGAGCGCATCTGCGCCTCGGTCTTTGCAAAGAGGTCTTCGCCCTTGAAGAGCAGATCGCCGCGGGCGATGCCGCCTTTCAAATGAAGGAGACGCAGAATCGCCAGCGACAGGGTGCTTTTTCCGGAGCCGCTTTGCCCGACGAGGCCGAGGATTTCACCGGACTGGATTTCAAGCGAGACATCGCGCAAGACTCCGGGCTTGTTGCGGTAGTCGACGGAGAGCCGGAGCGAAAGAAGTGGAGAAGCCTCGGTCACTTCTGTGCCCCCAACGCGGGATTGGGACCGAGGCGGAGAACTTCCACGTTCCAGAAAGCATGGGGATCGAGGACGGACGGCGCTGAGCCGATGACGGCGGGAGAAACGGCGGACATGGCATTCTTATTGACGAGATAAATGAAGGGTTGCTGCTCGAAGATGATTTGCTGCACGCGGTCCCAATCGGCTTTACGTTTTTTGTCCGAAGTTGTGGAGGCTTGCGCGCGCATCAGGCGATCGAGCTCGGCTTCCCACGCGGTCGCAGGCTTCGATTGCTTGGGATTCCACTGATGATTTTCCGCCGAGCTAAGCCACACGTTCATCTGGCTATTGGGGTCGAGGTCGGTGTTCACCAGGCCGAGGAGGCAAGCTTCATAGTCGTACGTGCGGGTGATGCGCTCGATGAGAGAAGGAAAATCGAGAGTGACGAGATTAACCTTGACACCGATCTGCGAAAGATCCTGCTGAATCATGGCGACCATTTGCTCGCGGGACCGATTGCCGGAATTGGTGATGACCGTGAACTCGACGCGATTTCCAGAAGAGTCGCGCAGGGTATCGCCCTCAAGATGAAAACCTGCCTGAGAAAGGAGGCGAAGCGCGGCGGCGGAATGGTACTGCGGAACGGGAAGAGAAGAATTGAACCAGAAATGGCTCGCCGGCGAAACAGGGCCGAAAGCTGGTTGCGCGTGTCCGCCAAAAACGATGCGGGACAAATCGGCGCGGTTGATGGCCATGGAGATCGCTTTGCGAAATTCCGTGGAGCGGAACCAGGCCTTCTTGCTTTCGACAAGCGGCGCAGTGGGAACCTGGTTGAACCACATAAATTCGGAATCGAGGCCCGTGCCGGCATCGTGAGCCACTGCCGGCATTTCTTTCTGCAGACGGTCAAAGTATTCGGCGTCGAGAACATTAATCAAATGGATTTCACCGCGGCGGAAACGCAGCAATTCAATGTCGCGATTGCGCTGAATGTCGAGGCGAATGGAATCGACATAAGGCAGAGGCTTTCCTTCCTTGTCTTTTTTCCAGTAATTCGTGTTTCGCCGCAGAAGGACGGAGGAGCCGGGCGTGTAGTCCGCGACATAGAAGGGGCCAAGGATGGCCATCTCCTTCTTGGGAGAATGAGCGGAGAGAATCGCGACCTGATCGAAGAGGCGTTCGAGTCCCGCCACAGGAGCGGGAAAAGTGACAATGACGGAGTCTGCGGAAGGCGTTCGGACCGCAACCTGACCTTCGCCGGAGCGGAAAGAGTCTCCCGTAGGCGAGTGCAGCTGCGGATCCATTAACGCCTTCATCGTGTAAGCGACGTCTTCAGAGGTAAACGGCGTGCCGTCGGAGAAGTGCAGCCCGGTGCGGAGATGAAATCTAATGCTACGGCCGTCAGCGCTAACCTTCCAGGAAACGGCCAAGCCGGGCTCAAGAGCTTGCGTTTGCCGATTCAAGCGGATCAATACGCCGCCCGTGAGATAGCGAATGGTCTCGGAAGCATCCTCTTCCACGAGCAGGGGATTGAAAGTTTTCGGTTCGCCGCGGAGACAGAAGTGGAGTTCGCCGCCGGACTGGACAGCAGATTCGGCGCTAGCGAAAACAGGCCAGCACAGAACGAGGATAAGAGCGAGAACAAAGGAAACGCGGCGCATTACTGTGCGACCTCCTGCAACGGCAGAACCAGTTGAAAGCACATGACCACAATCACGAGAAGAACGAGGGGGACGAGCCTCCAGGGATTTGCCGAAAGCGTTGAAAAATCCTCGAAGCCGCGCATCAAGTTTCCCCAGGAGGGCATCGGTTCCATCACGCCGAGACCCAGGATGCTTAGATTTGCCTCGGTCAAAATGAAGAGCGGGATCGAGATAAAAAATTGCGCATAAAAAAGCGGGCGCAGGTTTGGCGCGACGTGGCGCACCAGCAGGCGAGCGGGTTTGCAACCGGAGGAACGCGCCAGCAACAAGAAGTCAGAGTCGCGAACGCCACGCGCCGCAGCGCAGATGAGGCGGACGGAAGCCTGCCAGCCCAGCAGGCCCATCATCAGGAAAGCGATGACGACGGACAGCAGCGGTGGAACGTCGAGAGGCAACATGGCCCGCACGACAAGAAGAAGAAATAGCCAGGGCAAAGCGAGAGAGAGGTCGGTCGCCGCGAGAACAATGCGTTCGAACCAGCCTCCCAGAAGGCCGGCAACGCTTCCCAACACGGCAGCGATCAGAGTCGAAAGAAGAGCGGCGGCCGGCGCAAGAAACAGGGAAACGCGCGTGCCGTAAAGCAATCGAGCCAAGAAATCACGGCCTAGCGGGTCGGTCCCAAGAGGATGCCCCGACGAAGGTCCGGCATTGGGGATATCCCTGAACTGCCGTGCATAGTGAGCGGGCAAGAGAAAGGTTGCAAGCACCATTAACGCGAAGATTGCGCACAGGATGGAGGCGGCCACTTTCTGCAGGAGCGTCATGACGGGCTCCCCGCAAAAGTGCGCCCGGCAAAATCGGCGAGCGAATTCGCCGCAAGCATCACGAGAGCAACCATCAAGGTGACATTGACGATGAGCGGCAGATCGCGGCTGAGCGCTGCGTGCCAGGCAAGCTGGCCAAGGCCAGGTGAATCACAGAGTGCTTCGATGGGAATGGCGGCGCCGAAAGAAATGGCGAACGAGACACCGAGAAGCGCAAGAAGCGGCGGAGCCGCCAATGGCAGCACATGACGAAACAAGATGGCGCTGCTCCCCAAGCCTCTCGCGCGAGCCGCGAGAACGTGGGGCTGGTCGTAAGCTCGGACCAGCAGGTTTCGGACGTAACTATAGAGCCGGGGGAATACGACTATGGCGATGGCGAAAAAAACAGGCGTTCGCAAGTGAACGGCGAGCATAGCAACGACGGCGGACGGCAGAGACAACAACAAACTGTTCAAGGCAGTAGTCGAAGCTTCAAAAAGCCAACCCCGAAAGTAAAGTCCTATCAAGGCCAAAAGCGCCGCAGCCACCCATGCCAAACCAAGTCCTCGAATGACCGAGTTGCCGGTTACCGGGAACCTTTGGCGAAGAAGTTCGCGAACCGGCCGTTTCAATGAATCGGACTCCCCCAAATCGCCGTGAACAAGCGCCGAAAGATAGTGGAAGTAGAACGAAGGCAGACTTTGCTGAAGCGCCTGCTTCTGGCGCAAGGCTTCCACACTGTTCGCGCTCCATCTTGGATCGAGTTCCCGTTCTGCAACGCCGTATCCCGGCGCAAAACGCACCAGGGTTGCGCTGGCGAGAGCGCCGACGAGTCCGAGAAAGACAAGGCACACCAGCCGCCGCACGCCAAGCCGAATCAAATTCCTGGATTTTTTGTTCTCGATCACTTTTGGTCCGCGCTAAAAGGGTCTGCCCCCTCCCTCAGGTCAGGAGGCTGACTGAATCTTCGAATAGTGCTTCTCTTTGACCTGATACATGCTGCGGTCTGCTTCCGAAAGAAGTTCTTCCGCCGAAACGCCGTCGTCCGGATGAAAGGCGCTGCCAACGCTGACGGAGACGATCGTGTCCCCGCAAACACTGTGGCTCGCCTCGCGCACCGCGCGCGACAGCCGTCTTTCCATCTCGGTAACCACATCCTTGGTCACTTCAGGCAAGACAAAGACGAATTCATCTCCGCCCAGCCGGCCGACCTGGTCGTATTCCCGGCAAGACGATTTAAACTTTGTGGCTACTTCCTGAAGCAGCTTGTTTCCCGTCAAATGGCCGAGTTTGTCATTAACCTTTTTGAACCCATCCAGGTCGCACAAGAGCACCGCAAGAGGCCCCCTGGAGCGACGGAGGCGAGCGAGTTCTTTGTCGAGATGCAGACAGATTGATCGGGCATTGGGCAGGCCGGTGAGATAATCCGTGCTGGCGGTGCTTTGAGCTTGTTCGAATTGGAGAGCGTTTTCGACAGAGAGCCCGAGTTTGGAACTGGCCGCCAGGAGCAAGCGCAGATGATCCTTTGTGAAGCCATTCTTCTCGCGATGGTAAAGAGTAAGCACACCGGCGACGCCGTTGCGGCCACGAAGAGGGACGCACACGGCGGATTGCAAGTTGGTGATGCCCGAGGAAGCGCCGAGATGGAGAGTCTCGGCGGCAGGATTGCCATTGGTTATCGGTTTTTCATTGCGCGCGACCCAGCCGGAAAGGCCTTGCCCCATGGGAATGCGCAATGAGCTGAACAGATCGTAGTCCACGCCATGAACATATTCGGGAATCAGCATCCCGTCCTGGCAAACAAAGAAAACGATGGAGTCGTGCGGAATCATTTCCTTTAATCGGACCGCCACAACGGAAAGCGTTTCCTTCAGGCTCAATGAATTTCCGAGCGTCTGGGCAAGCTCGAACAGAAGCTGGGCTTCCTGGCGCGCGGAAATGATCGAAGACAGGAAGGACGTGGCGCGGATTTCGGCTTCATCCGGCACTTCCGCGAAACCGGACGAAGGAGCAACCTGACGGTCCACTTTCGGAGCGACGTCCAGGCGCACTCGTTCGGTTTCCATGGAACTCGCCATCATTTCCAATTCCTGATAGCGGCGCTCCATGACTTCCACAACGCGAGGATCAAAGCTACGTCCTTTTTCGGCGCTTAGGTTGTTCATAGCTTCCGCCGGGGTCATGGCCCGGCGATAGGGGCGCTCGGAAGCAAGAGCATCAAAGCAGTCCACGGCGGAGAGAATACGCGCTCCGATGGGGATTGCTTCGCGTTTCAGGCCGTCGGGATAACCCGTGCCGTCCCATTTTTCGTGATGGGAACGCACGATGGGAACGACTGGATATGGGAATTGAACGCGATCCAGAATTTCCGCTCCGACGATCGGATGGATTTTCATTTTCTCGAACTCTTCGGGTGTCAAGCGCCCCGGCTTGGAGAGAATGTTCTCGGGAACAGCGAGCTTGCCAATGTCGTGCAGCATGGAGGCTGCACGAATGGCATTCAACTGGGCCTCGTCCACGCCGAGGTCCTTGGCAATCTCGATCGCATAAACCTGTACGCGGCGCAAATGATCGTGCGTGGTGTGATCCTTCGCTTCGATCGCCAGCGAGAGTGCCTCGATGGTGCGCAAATGAAGCGCGGCAATTTCCTCGGCGTGTTTTTTCTGCGCCTGGAGACGGCTCAGGTAGGTTTGATACGACCGGTAGATCCAATAGACGATGGGGAAGGCCAGAAGGCCGAACTGCCAGCCGATCAGCCGGTTTACGGCGCTCACTCCACAAGCAATCAGCGCACCGAGCAAGTAATAGGGAAAGGCCCACAGATAGCATTCCTTCCAAACGTGGACAGGATTGCGTCCCTCGGTCATGGCGATGATGCCGGAGACGGAAATGGTGTTGAAGGCGAAGTAGGTTGTGGCCGCCGCGGCCATCAACATGGGCCAGCGAAATCCGACGCCAGCCGCGACTTTGCTATGAAATACCAGTTCCGCGGCGCTAATGGAGAGGGCGAGGTTGGCTAAGTTAAAGAGCCATTGAATCGGACGGGGACGTGGGTTGGCGTGCCACATGGTTTGGACAAGCCCTCCGAGACAACCCATCAGCAGCGTCTCGGAATAAGAGAGGTCCAGGATGCCGACGAGAATAAAGAGGAAATTCGCGGACATCGTGGCCTTGATGCCCGGCAAGTGCACTTTGAGCACGGAGGCGCACAAAGCCACGGTTAGAAAACAGCCATACCGGAAAATATCGTCGGAGTGCCATTTAAGGAGAGCATAGGGCAATAAAGGCAGCCCTCCGACAAGCTGAGTCAAGATAAATGTGAGCGCAGGAATCCCGAGTGCCTTGACGTCACTCCACGTGTTGCTCCAGTAGTTTCTCGCAACAGTTGCTACCACACGCGTTCCTGCTCTCTGCCGATCGGCTTCCGCAGCACTCTTACACGGATATTGAGCGCCCAAGCCTTACGCGTAGACAAACCAGCAAACACCCCATTCGCTAGCTAGAGTGGACCTGTGACCTCTTCGCTGTTCCGGCACAGCAAGCAGCGCGGAACGGTTCCGTATTGGAAAATTTTGATAGTTGAAGCGTGGATTGGGAATAGTACGGCGTGCGATTGTATTGTAAAGGATAATGCCTTCGAGTCTTGACAGGGTTTCGAGGAGTATCGAATAGGACTCTCACACAAGTCGCGGTCGGACCGCTTCTCGGATGCCACGAAGACCAGCTGTCCCTACGTACTACCTTTAGTCCCCCACCTGTACTATCGACGCTTCGTTGGCCAGACCTAATACTCACGGCACTGACACCAACAAGAGTTCGGACCACCTCATCGGGCTGGTCCGGCAACTCGGTCAAGGAGCCCAGTCCATGGCCTTTGCGGCGGAAACACAGCCATCCTCCGATGGCAGCATCCTAAAGACGACAACGACCTGGGGCGCGCGGCTCGTGCTCTTTGCCCTGATCACGTTGCTGGCCTCCGGATTGTCCTTTGCCGACGGCAAGAAACATAAGCTGTCCAAAGACCTTGATGCTCTCAAAGGCGGCCATAACGGCGCCACGGTCGACGTGATCATCCAATTCAATCAAACACCGACCGCTGTCCACCATCAGAAGGTGCAGAACAAGGGCGGAGTACTGAAGACAAAGCTGGACGTCATCAAAGGAGCCCATTATTCCGTCCCGACTGGTTCGCTAGAGGACTTGGAAAACGATCCCGACGTTGCTTACATCTCGCCCAATCGCCCGCTAAGCGGCACCTCAGCGTCAACTCTTGACTATGCCGCCGAAACTGTCAACGCGCCAATGGCGCGGCAGCAGTGGGGCTTGGATGGCACGGGCATCGGAGTGGCAGTCATTGACAGTGGCGTCACCGCCGTTGGTGACCTCTACTGGTGGATTCCGTCGAATCAGACCTACGGTTCACGCGTTGTCTATAGCCAGAACTTTGTTCCCGGCACAACGGATACTTCAGACCAATATGGCCACGGAACGCATGTGGCCGGGATTATTGCCGGTGCAGGTTGGTTTTCCACCGGTTCGAACTTTACCCACACATTCAAAGGGATTGCGCCGAACGCAAACATCATTAACCTGCGAGTGCTGGATCAAAACGGAGCGGGCACCGACAGCAGCGCGATTGCGGCGATCCAGACCGCGATCAGCCTGAAATCTACGTACAACATTCGCGTAATCAACCTGTCGTTTGGCCGCCAAGTATTCGAGAGCTACACCCTGGATCCACTTTGCCAGGCAGTTGAGGCCGCCTGGAATGCAGGCATAGTGGTTGTTGCAGCGGCGGGCAACCAGGGCCGGAGAGACAGCGCGGGCACGGAAGGTTACGGCACCATCGCCGCTCCCGGCAACGATCCGTATGTCATCACTGTGGGCGCCATGAAGACGGCGAACACGCCGACGCGCACCGACGACACCATCGCGAGCTACAGCTCGAAAGGACCGACGGCATACGACTATGTGGTGAAGCCTGATATCGTCGCACCCGGAAATCAGGTCGTCTCCACGCTGGCGCCGAATGCAGCATTACTGGGCTCCCCCACCGACGTTTTTCTGTACGAATATTCCAACTCGACGACAACCACCACTACCTCTGGGGGCAACACCAAGAACAATAAGAAGAACTTCACGTCAAGCCTCTCTACCGTGGCCACGAGTGCGATCTCAACCTTTTATATGCGGCTGAGCGGCACGAGCATGGCTACGCCTGTGGTCAGCGGCGCGGCCGTGCTTCTGTTTCAGCAGAATCCAAACCTCACGCCAGACCAGGTGAAGGCTCGCTTGATGAAGACGGCCTCCAAGAACTTTCCGTCTAACAGCACCGTCACGGACCCGACAACGGGTATCACCTATACGGATTACTACGACATTTTCACCGTTGGCGCCGGCTACCTGGATATTGCCGCAGCACTATCCAACAACGATCTGGCCGGTGCTTCGGCTGTGTCTCCGACTGCGGTCTTCGACCCTACAACACAAAGCGTTTCCTTGCTTACCGGAAGCAGCGTCGTTTGGGGCACAGACGCCGTTTGGGACACCTCCGTGGTCTGGGGCACGAACGTATTCGTAAACGGTACATCCGTGCTTTGGGGTAGCAGCGTCTGCTGGGGTTCGAGCACCAGCGATGGCTTCAGTGTGGTCTGGGGGACGGGCGTCGTCTGGGGTACCTCAGCGAATCAGACGACCTCCACGGCTATGAGTATCCTCGTAGGCGGTGAGAATTGAAAGCGTTGACGCGGATTGGAAGTGGGGAGAGCCGATGACCACTAAAGCCAAGCTCGACGTCGCAATCATGACCGCCCTTGCCGGAGCGATACTTGCCATCGCGGCCTCTCGATGGGATCCGGAAAACCTCGGACACTTCGTCCTGTTCTTCGCGCTTGCGATGGTGGGCTCCGCGATGAAGATTCGCCTGCCGGGCTTTAAGACCACGATCTCCATAAACTTCGTCTTTATTTTGATTGGCCTTGCTTGGTTCAGCTTTGGCGAGACCGTTTTGATAGGTCTCGGTGGAGCGCTCGTCCAGTCGCTCTGGAAAGTGCAGACACGGCCAAAGCCGGTGCAAGTGCTTTTCAATGCGGCATGTCTGACGGTTTGTACCGCCGCGGCATTTTGGACCTCGCATACTGTCCCCGTGATGCTGGGATTGCATTCCACGGCAGCGATGATGGTGCTGGGCGCCTGTGCCTACGTGGTGCTGAACACCGGGCTGGTCTCGCTGGTCATTTCCTTGGCGGAGGGACGTCCCCTCACGGAGATTTGGTCCTCTTGCTACGAATGGACGTTCCCGTACTTCCTGGTGGGAGCGGCATTAGCTGGTCTGGCTAACGCCACCAGCAACGCCGGCAATCTAAGCGTGGCGTTGCTGGTTGTGCTGGCAATGTATTTTGTCTACGTGTACTACCGAATGCATATCGTCCGCGCCGTGCTCGACAACATTTCCAACGTGAGCCAGGAGAATGAAACGGTACTTGCTGGCGCATCGCGAGGCCGCTGAATCTTCCCTTCTCAGTCGCCGCAGGACTCCTTCAGGCTAGCGGACTTCTTATGTCCGGGCATTATCCTCGGAAATGATGACCTAAGCCCCGACCTCGCTTCCTTTGCCTACAACGCGTGGCGTCTCCGCAAACCGGTGTCATCGGCCTTCGCATCCGCCGCTCTCATTTCTCGGAACAAGTGTAAATTCGACGACATTACCAAGCCGGGGCTCAGGTGCACGGCGGGAGGCAAATGTATTTTGTTGGTGAGTTTATCCGCCATAAGCCTCACGGCAATCTGACCTTGCCGGTGCGGTTGCTGGTAAATCGAGGCCGTGATGGTGCCCTTCTGGAAGTAGGGAGACATTTCTGCAAACAGGTCTGTGGTGATCAGCTTTACTTTTCCGGCGAGCCCCCGCGCTCCCAGCGCACGGCACACCGGTAAGCAGTTCACCGTGTTTACGTATATCCCCGCAAGGCCGGGGACACGAGTGAGAAGGGCGAAAGTTTTCTGGAAACTTTCATCTTCCTCTTCGTGCCCTTCAACGACACTCACTATCTTCCCGCCGGCGCAGTGCCGCGGAAACGACTCCGAAAAGCCATCGGTTTTCTTTCGATGATCTTCGGTAGTGAGCATGCCCGCAATGACCGCAACCTCGGAACCAGAGGGAACCAGCTTGCCCATCAATTCGCCCGCGAGACTCCCGTTCAAGAAAGGTTCTACGCACACGATAGTGGACCGACGGCTCTCAGGGGCGTCGGTGGATACACAGACTACGCGGATGCCCTTTTCCTCGGCGTCATCAATAAGTGGACTCAGGTCTTTTGGATTTCCTGCGGTGAGAATGATTCCGTCGACGCCGCTCCGCACAAGTTCCTTGAACGCCTCGGTATCTCCCTCTCCGAGCGCCTGAACCGGGCGATCCACGAACTGAATCCCCAGCTGGCCAACGCGGCGGGCTTCATCCAGCACTCCGCTCCAAAGCTGGTCGTAGAAAAAGTGAATCTCCCGAGGTATGCACACACCGACACGGGCGCTGGCTTTGGCAAACGACAAAGCACGAGCCGCCAGATTTGGGCTATACCCGATTTGCCGGGCGACTTGCAGAATTCTTTGCCGCGTGGAATCCTTGATTCCTCCGCGTGCGTGCAACGCGCGATCCACGGTTCCAATAGATACTTTTGCCATTTCGGCAATCAGGTGGATTCCGCTTCTCTTCTTGGCCACACCTGACGCCCGCAATTCCTTAGGTTCTCGACTCATAAGATTTGTCCCCGTTTCGCCGTGCAGATCGCAGCGAAAGACAGCAGTTAGCCCTTATCTTACGTCACCCGACAGGGTTCCAGGCGGAGAAAGGAACTTCGTCCTCGACCGGGTCCTTCGCGGGTGCGTAAGTCGAAAGAGATGAAAAATCTGCATCCTTGCAATCTAAAATGCGAATGTTACTATAGCACCGACGTTAACGTACACGGTAGCTCATTTCCGTTGATTCATCAGGCTCACTCTTGTTGCGCTGAGGACCTTTCCATGTCCCCCGACGTCGTTCGACTTTCCATTCCTCGTCTTGTGGAAATACCGATTACACTTATGCGCGAGCTCCTCGTCGGCCTGCGATGAAAACGCCGAACTTGCGCATGCTGCTTTGTGTGGGTGTGCTATTCGCGGCAGTGTGCGCAAGTCCCTTGTCTGCTGAATCGACCCATGGTGCCTGGTTGCGGTACGCCCCCATCGAAGGACTTGCGCAGGAAAATTACGCATCGCTTCCAGCGGCCATCGTTAGGTTGGGAGATTCGTCGGTCCTTACAACAGCACAAGCGGAGATGATTCGCGGCGTCAGGGGCATGCTCGGAAAGACGTTGCGCGCCGAGAAGGATCTGCCTCGAGAGGAGGCTATAGTCTTGGGTACGCTCGCGTCGATTCAGGCAGTCGTGCCTGGATTTGGGGCTCGCAGTCCGCTGGGCGAAGAAGGTTTTTGGCTGACGACCGAAAATTTGCGAGGATTTCCGTGCTTCATTGTTACGGCGACAACTGACCGCGGCGTCTTGTACGGCGTGTTCGCATTGCTGAGCAAAATGGCCCGCGACGAGAGTATCTCGGCTTTGAACGAAGTCCAACAGCCGTATGCTCCACTGCGCTGGGTGGACCAGTGGGACAACCTCGATGGTGGGATCGAACGGGGATATGCTGGACGCTCCATTTTTTTTGAAGGTGGCAAGGTTCGTCCCGATTTGACGCGCGTTCGCGAATACGCGCGTTTGCTAGCTTCCCTCGGGATCAACGGCTGCGCTATCAATAATGTCAACGCGAATCCCCACCTTTTGGAAGAAGATTTTCTGCCTCAGATCGCCCGCATCGCTGATGCATTCCGCGAGTGGGGCATTCGAATCGCCATATCTATTGATTTGAGCAGTCCCAAGGTCATCGGCGGCCTGGATACGTTTGACCCTCTCGACCCTCGCCTCAGTCAATGGTGGCGCGAGAGAGTGGACAGCATCTATCGCCGCATTCCGGACTTCGGCGGATTTGTTGTCAAGGCGGATTCCGAAGGCCGGCCTGGTCCGTCCGCTTACGGCAGGACGCCAGCGGATGCCGCCAACGTGATCGCGCGCGCGCTCAAGCCCCACGGCGGCATTCTTTTCTACCGTGCATTTGTGTACGACCATCACCTCAACTGGCAAGATCCCAAGAGTGACCGCGCGCGGGCCGCGTACGATATATTCCATCCGCTCGACAGCAAGTTCGACGACAACGTAATCATTCAGATCAAACAGGGGCCAATCGATTTTCAGGTCCGTGAACCTGTTTCTCCGCTTTTTGGCGGCCTGCTACAAACGAATGTCGCCATGGAGTTGCAGATCACGCAGGAATACACCGGCCAGCAGCGGCATTTGTGTTTTCTGCCATCGATGTGGAAAGAGGTGCTTGACTTCGACCTCCAGTTGAGTCGCAACGGAACTCCTGTAAAAGTCGTTGTTTCCGGCAAAACATTTCGTCGTCCGCTGGGAGGACTCGTGGGCGTTGCCAATGTTGGCATGGACGAGAGCTGGCTCGGCCATCCATTGGCGATGGCCAATCTCTACGGTTTCGGGCGCTTGGCGTGGAATCCAAATCTGAGTCCGAAAGCCATCGCTGAAGAATGGACACGGCTGACGTTTGGAAACGATCCAGCTGTGGTAAGGACTCTTTCTGAAATGCAAGTCAATTCGTGGAGAGTCTATGAGAGCTACACGGGCCCACTCGGCCTGCAAACCCTGACCGACATTCTCGGAAGTCATTACGGGCCCGGAGTGGAATCCTCCGAGCGCAACGGGTGGGGCCAATGGCACCGCGCTGATCATGAAGGCGTGGGCATGGATCGCACTCTGGCCACGGGCACCGGCTATGTCGGGCAGTATTCTCCGCCAGTAGCTAAGCAGTACGAATCTTTGGAATCGACCCCTGACGAGCTGCTACTTTTCTTTCACCATGTGCCTTACACATATGTGCTCAAGTCCGGCAAAACCGTGATTCAGTACATTTACGACTCGCACTACGAAGGGGCAGAACGCGCTGCGGACAATGTCCACTACTGGGAATCGCTTAGGGGCCTGATTGATGAGCAGCGTTACTCGGATGTGTTGGCGCGGGTTGAATATCAGGCGGGACACGCCATTGTGTGGCGGGACGCCGTCTGCAATTGGTTCTTTCGCGCTTCTGGCATACCTGATGCGAATCGCCGTGTAGGGAATTATCCTGATCGCATCGAAGCGGAAGTCATGCAACTTGCAGGCTATTCGATCGTGGACGTTGTTCCCTGGGAAAACGCGTCCGGCGGTAAAGCAATCGAGTGCGCGCAGCCGCGAGGATGTACGGCATCCTTTCGGTTTACGCGTGACGCGGGGTGGTACGAAATGGATGTTGCGTACTTCGATCAGAATAATGATGATTCGAGTTTTCGGGTCTTCGTGGGCGATCAGTTAGTCGATGAATGGACGGCGAACGACAATCTTCCCGCTAAAAAAATTGGAGGCGACTCTTCGACGCGACGCCGCATTCGTGGCTTGGCGCTACGGCCGGGAGACGAGATTCGCGTCGTGGGAATTCCCAACAGGGAAGAGCATGCGCCGATCGACTACGTCGAGATTCGCCCCTCACAGAACTGAGGCCATTCCTTGCGAACGCAGGAGCGGAATTTTTGTGGATAGTTCATCGGACTCTGCACCGTGTTCCCGAGGAAGTCTTTGGCCTCATCGAATTTTACCGTTCTTCACCAGGCCATCCAGCCAGCGCCGCGCCGTCGCGGCCTCAGGGCGATCGCCGTGGCTCTTCAGAAAATCGCGCAGAGCCTGCGCCGCGTCTTCATACCGCCCCACAGCCGTAAGCGACTGCGCGACAAGAAGCTCAATCTGGGGAGCTCTTCCGTTCGATTCCGACAGCGCCTGCTGCGATGCTCTCAACGCCTGGTCATATTGTTGGCGATAATAATACGACTTGCCGAGCGCCCAATGGGTCTCCCACCCGCCTGGTTCCATCTGCAACGATTTTTCGAGCGGGGGGATGGCCTCTTCGTATTTCCCCTGGTCGGTTAGAGCCATTCCCAGCGCCGACAGAACGCGAGCGTTACCCGGATCCATCTGGACGGCTTTTTCGAGAACGCCTTGTGCTTGCCTCCAATTGCGAAGGCTGAGGTATAGCACGCCTTGCACAAAGAGCACGTCGGGGTGCCCGGGCGCCAGCTTGGCCGCTTCATCAACAAACTTCTCGGCTTCCTTCGGCTTGTTGTCGCTTAGGGCTTGCAAGCCTTTGTCGAGAGCCTCTTTTGCCTTGGGGGCCAGCAGCGGTTTGCCAGGGACTCCCGCACTTTCATTTGAAGAGGGTTCTCGTTGCAGGTAGATGTCAAGTTCGGCTTTGACGGCTACGGGCACGGACACGTCTTTTTGCGCGGACTTGTATCCGGTGGCACTGACAATCACGGTGTAATCTCCCAGCGACCGCAGGATGAAGAAGGCGCGGCCTCGCGCGGCCTCTTTTTGATCGGTTGGCATTCCTTCCTTGAAGAGTTTCACAGTCGCGGGCGCGGAGATAGGCTCTCCGGAATTGTCGCGTACGGTTACCGAGATTTCCGCCTTGTCACCGCGGAGGAGAGTCCCTTCGGCGCCGCTGTCCTGGCATCGGGTTCGAAGAGGCAGCAGAATAAGGCAAACAGCTAGAGGCACCAGGAATCGGACAATCCGCTGAGGCCCGCGTTGCTTCGCAAAACGCATAAATAAATGTGAAGAGCCGATTAAAGAGTAGTCTTGCGCTTAGGGCGCGTCAAGGAACTACGCCACCATTACGGTTGCAACGGCGGGGGAGAGCCGGACATTTTTTCCAGCAGGACGTCGTCGGCCTCTTTGTGGAGTTCGCGAACTTTGGCGAATTCCTGCTTGGCGGCGGCGGTATTGCCCATGGCTTGATACAGACGTCCCAGTTGGAAGTGCGTGTCGGGCTGGGCGGGATCCAACTTCACGGCCCGTTGGAATGCCGCGAGGGCGTCCTTATATTGCTTCTGCTCCCTGTAGATAGCTCCCAAGTCGGCATAGGCGATGCGAATGTCGTCCTTTAGTTGGACGGCCTTCTTGAGCAAGACAAGAGATCTCTCCGGATTGTTCGCCTTCATTTCAATGTCACCGAGATAAGCCAGGGCTTGAGGATTGGCAGGATCGACCGAGAGTTCCGCCTCGAACGCGTTTTTTGCGCTGTCATACTCGCGAAGCTTCCATTGCAGGTAGCCAAGACCAAAATTAACGCCCGGTTCCCGCGGAGCGACTTTTATTGCCGCCTGGAACTCCTCGATGGCTTCGGTTGTTTTGCCGAGACCATCGAGCGCTTCGCCGGTCAGAACGTGAGCAGCAGCGGAATCAGGGTTCTGTTCCACGATTTGGCGGAACTGGTCTAATGCGCAAGAATATCTTTTTGCCCATAAGCAGCTCTGAGCAAGCATCTGTTGCAATTGGGCATTTGATGGATCAGCCTTCGCGGCTAATTCAAGGTGCCTCGATGCCTCGGCAAATCGCCTTGCCCCGTAGAAGCTCAAGCCCAGGAGGGTGCGCGCCTGGCCGTTATTTGGATCCGCTGCTAAAGCGCAATTCAGAGGAGCAATGGCGCCATCGAATCGTCCCATTTTGAATTCCGCCAAGCCCAGATTCAGTTGAATTCCAGGCAGCTTGGGATTGAGGGCAAGAGCTTTCTTATAGGCGGAAGCTGCCTCCTGATACTTCTGTTGTTTGGAGAGAACCACACCCAGACTCCCGAAGGCGGCGGCGTCCTTGGGATTTCGTTGCGTGACGGAGCGCCATGCGCCGGCGGCTTCTTCCAGTTTTCCCTGTTGTTCGAGGGCGAGTGCGTCGGAGGGACTGGGGTTTTGCGCCGTCGCGGATGTTGGTAAGAGCAGCGCGATTGCAAGCAGAAATCGTCTCCACTTTGTCATGACCGAACATAGCCCACGGACTCTATGCAAACAAGCGGGCTGGTAATATTCCTATCGTAACGCCGGACTGCAGGCCGGGAATAGTTAGGAGCTCGGCGTTTTGCGCCTGTTGCCGGGACTAAAACAAACGCCCCGCTCGCACGCCGTGCGAGCGGGGCGTTTTACTGCTTCCCGGGGTGGGGTTAGAAATAGATCTTGCCGCCAAGCTGCAAGATTCTCGGGTCAAACGCTGATGTAAATTGGCCGAAGCGGCTGTCCGCTTTGGTCGTATCCACGCCGTTGAACTGAGTATGGTTCCAAGTGTTGAATGTTTCCAAACGGAGTTCGAAACGGCTGCCGCGAGATTCACTCAGTGTGAAAGTCTTGAACAACGACATGTTCCAGTTGTCGCGGCCAGGTCCACGCAAGGCGTTGTGGCCCAACGTACCCCAAGGGGACGATGTGTTGGTCACCGTAGGGGACGAAAAGGCTGACGAATCGAAGTATTGGATTTGCTGGTAGCACTTGGACGCGGGAGTGCAGGTAACCGGTGTCTGCGGATAGGAAATCGTACCCGTCAAATTCGGCCGGTTGGTGCCGCCTACTCCGTTGCCGCCTTGCCCGCCTCCGAGTGTGACGTTGATTGGGAGGCCAGATTCCATGGTAACGATGCCCGAGATTTGCCAGCCGCCAACCGTGGATCGAACGAGACGGCTTTGATTATGCCGCAAGAACGGGATGTCGTAGATGAAGTCCACGACGGCGATGTGCGTGCGGTCATATCCGCTGGGGCCGACGTCATACACCCAGCCTGCATAGGGATTCGACACAGTTCCGAGGTCTCCGCCGCCGCTTCCGCCAGTGGTCGGGTCAACGGCACGCGAAAGCGTGTAGAAAGCCCGAAGGTTGAGGTCGTGGCTGAGCTGAGAGTTGAGGTCCACTTGCAACCCATTGTAATGTGCGTTGGCCTCGTTGTCGGCGAGCCTGATAGTGGTGAACCCTGGGTAGGGCAGAGTGGGTATGGTCTGATAAGGATTGGCCGGTTGGCCGGGTATCAAACCCGCCAGCGCCGGAAGCTGACTCTGGTCAGGCAAGTTGATGTTGCGGTAGTCGTTCTGATGCCTACTTTGATTGCCGACATAACTTACCGACAAAACCGTCTTGGCGGCAAAGGAGTGCTGCACGCCGACGCTGTACTGGTAACTAGCCGGCAGCTTGTAATTGTCCACGGCCAAGCCGACGATGCTGGCAGCGTTAATCGGCCTAGCCGCCGCCGAACCAGTGGAGAGTGAAAGGCTTGGGTTCGTCATCTCGACGTTACTGAGGCTGACTTGCAAGCTGAATGGAATGTTTGGTCCGGCGTTGTACATGTCGTTGCCCTGAATGCGCTCGTACATGATGCCGAACCCGCCACGGACAACAGTCTTGCCGCTGCCGCTCACGTCGTAGGCAAATCCGAGACGCGGACCAAATGCTGCCCAGTGATTGTTGACCAGGCCTTTGGGCACGCCGTTCTGGCCCGGGATACCGATGCCGTTGAGATAGAGTGGAATGCCTGCAAGGATCGAATTGGGGCTGGTACTGAGGCCGGGGCTGGCAGCGGAGCAGCCCGGATCAGTTGCCTGGTTTCCGCTGCTGCAGATGCTGTTATTCGTGTTGAAGGTGGCCGCTTTGGCTGGGTCATAAAGAGAGGGGTAGAAATTCCCCATGCGGTTGTTGGCTTCGTAGGTGTGCGGCACACCATCCCAGCGCAGGCCGAGGTTTAGGGTCAGCCGCCTGTTTACGCGCCAATTGTCCTGGACGTAGGCAGCCCAAGAAACGTTGTTCCAGTAACCATGGTCCTGAACAGCCAACTCCTGATAGGAGGTAGGCAATCCCAGTAGAAAACTGGCGAAGCTGTTTCCGCAGGCAGTGTTGGCAGGGCAGGCGGCGCTTCCAGCAGTGAGGTCTTTGTTAAAGGTAAAGCCGCCCTGGGTCTGACCGAAGAGGTCCTGAACCTTCTTGTAGATGGCCCAACTGGCTCCGAACTTAAGCTGATGGGCTCCCTTGGTCAGCGAAATGTCGTCGCGGATCTGGTAATCATCAGCCTTGTTGTGCCACGGCCAGCTGGAGATTTCGAACTGGGCGCCTGTCCCGCCGCTCAAGTCGATATTTGGGATGCGGTTCAGATTGTTTGGTCCAGTGAATAGTCTCGAATTCGTATTGACGTAGCCACTGGGCAGCGCCAAGCTAGTCAAGCCAGTAGCCGCGTAGGGAACGATGTTGATTACGTTCCCGTTGTAATTGAAAGCCACCTCGTTGAGTAAGGTTGGGCTGATCGCATAGGTTGTGTGGATAACGCCGCTACGAGATGGATTGCCGAAGGTATCGCCGACAGTTGGAACATTATCTCCGCTCCACTGGCTGGTGGCGAAACTCTGTGTCACTTGTTCAGCAATGTAGTGTCCGAAGACGGAGAACTTGGAGCTGAAGTTATGGTCAATGCGAACGACTTCTTCCCTAAGATTGGTAGGAGCATTAGCGCCGCCAACGAACGTGCCTACGGAGTTAGCAATGTTGGTGGTCGGTGCGGGGAAGATGCCTGCCTTGAGCAGAGCAGCGGCATTCGGATTGATCATGCAAGATGGAATCACATTGCCAGGAAATTGCCCACCCGAGGTGATTCCCGCAGGGGGCGCCTGGCCGGGACAATTCGCGAACAAAGCGGTTTGCGCGACTTGCGCATTCGTCCCGTTACATGTCCCAGGCGCGCAGAAGGTTGGAACAAATATCGGGTTCGGTGTAGGTGCGGTAAGAAGACCGGCGAGGTTACCGCCATAGGTCGCGGTGTCCGGAACGTTCTGATTAGTTCCGCCGCCCTGAATGAGCTTGCGCCATTCCATGTTATAGAAGAAGAAGGTCCTCTTCTTGTCTGGGTTGTAAAGCTTGCCGAAAGTTATCGGACCGCCGACATTGAACCCATATACATTCAGCCGTAACTCTTGGATCTTGGCAGGAGCTGGGCGGAAGAAGTCGCGCGCATCGAAAGCGTCGTTGCGATTGAACTCCCAGGCTGAAGCGTGAAGCGTGCTGCTTCCAGACTTCAGAACCATGGTCATTGTGCCGGCGGAGGAAAGTCCATAGTCAGCGCTGTAGTTCGAAGTGAGCTGACGGAACTCAGCGATAGCATCCGTGGAGGGCGCAATGCTCATGCCACCGGCGCCGCCACGGTCGTCATCTTCTCCACCGTCGAGCAGATAGATGTTGTGGTTCTGACGCATGCCGTTAAACTCCACGCTGGCGTTTCCACCAACTGGAGTGTTGACGAATCCGGTGATCTGGCTCGACGCTCCAGGCGCCAACGCAGCCAATTGGTAGATGCTGCGACCATTCACAGCGATCTGGCTCATCTGTTGTTCGTCAATGACGTTGCTGACCTCACCAGTGTCGGCTTGCACGCGGACGGCGTTGGCTTCAACAGTAACCGTTTCCGATGCCGCGCCCAGAGACATCTGGAAATCCATGCGAGTGCGGTCGCCGACTTGCAGCACCAAGCCCTTTTGCTCTGCAACCTTGAATCCCGAGGCTTCGGCCTTAATGTTGTAGTGGCCGACTGGCAAGTCGACCGCTACATACTGGCCAGCTTCGTTCGTGGTGAACGTGTGCGCTAGACCAGTCTCTACATGGGTCACTGTAATCTTCACATTGGCAATTACCGAGCCCGATGGGTCTGTAACCGTCCCAACGATGGTGGCGTTCTGCGCAGATGCGCGGAACGGCAAACCCACTAACAGCACAAAAAGAATGAGTAGATAGCGGAGATTCGATATCCTTAACGCGGCCAAAAAACTCCCAACACACTTCGGCACGACAAAACGCATGCTTCACCCCTTCCTGCAGACTGAGAAGATTTCGATTTCAACCACCACCAGCCGCATCGGTAACGTTAACGGTTGGATTCCTTTTATTCTTATAGTGAATGCTTGTCAAGCAAATTGTTTCTACACGGAATGATCGGGGATGCGGTCATCCAGAATGCCCTCGGAGTGAAGAGAACATCAAGACGCGCCGAATGGGCAAGTCCGAGCATCAGGTTAAGCGGCATAAGCAATCGTGCTTGGGTCACGAAGGATTGAAACATCTGAGTCAGGTCCCTACGGAATAAACGTTATTCTTCGTGTGATTCCGAGTGAACAACAAGATCGAAGCGGCTGCACCACGGACTTTCATTCATGATGCACCGCAACATCGAGTTCCAACGCTCTGCTCCGACGCCAAGAATTGGCGAAGGCAGGCTCTCATCCGGGCTCACTCGTCTTATCCGCTTTATGGATGGAACAATCCGAGAAATGTGGTTCACACAAGACCGTGTAGGCTAACGATGGTATGCTATTAATCTCATCCTAAACTTCCGGAATGATCTCCTCCAATCGAAGGCGAGTGACACCACTGTGCGCGGTCGTGGGTGTTGCAGCAGCCCAAATCATGGCGTTATTTTGTGTATTGCTGTTTCCCTTAGGATCCTCAAGTCAACAGCCTTCCGATCAAAAGGCAAAACAAGCGCCTTCTGGCATGGGCGTGGCCACCGGCGCAGCCCATCCCGCGATTAAGGACTCCCATTCCCGGCCGATCACAGCAGGCGGATTCGTGGACGGTGCCCCGGTCGTATTCCGCGATATCACAAAACAAGCGGGCCTTGATAAATTCTTGCATCGCTCTGGAAGCCCGGACAAGAAAACGATCCTGGAAACGATGGGTTCGGGCGTGGCATTGCTCGACTATGACAACGACGGCTGGCTCGACATTTATCTGCTGAATGGCTCGACGATGGCAGCGATGAAAGGGAAAGAAGCTGTGCCCAAGGCCATGCTCTTGCACAACAACCACGACGGGACATTTAGTGATGTCACGGAAAAAGCGGGCGTGGCAAACGAACGTTGGGGATTCGGCGTGGCCGTTGGCGATTACGATAATGACGGCTGGCCAGATATTTACGTGGCGAACTATGGCAAAAACTGCCTGTATCACAACAACCACGACGGTACTTTTACCGATGTCGCCGAGAAGGCCGGTGTGGCACTGGGGGGCTGGTCCACTGGACCAACGTGGGGCGATTATGACCACGACGGATTGCTCGATTTGTTTGTTCCAGGTTACGTGAAATTTGATATTGACCACCCACCGATCGCGGGACAAGGCATTATTCCCCCCAATTTTTGCCAATTTCGAGGCGTTTCCGTGATGTGCGGGCCCCGAGGACTGCCGGGAGAAACCGACCATCTGTTCCATAACAATGGAGACGGTACTTTCACGGATGTGAGCATCAAAGCCGGCGTCTCCGATCCCAACAGCTACTATGGCTTGGCCGCTGTTTTTGTGGACGTGGATGACGACGGCTGGGTAGATCTAGCAGTGGCCAATGATTCCGTGCCGAACTATCTTTACCGCAATCGGCACAACGGAACACTTGAAGACATAAGTTACGCCTCGGGATTTGCTCTGAGCGATGACGGACGCGAGCAAGCAACCATGGGGATTGCTGTGGGTGATTACAATCGCGACGGAAAGGTCGATCTCTTCACGACCACTTTTTCCGATGACTACAAGACACTCTATCGAAATGACGGCGGGAGCAGCTTTTCTGATGTTACGTATAGGGCTGGTTTGGCGGGGCCGACCATCCCCTTTTTAGGTTGGGGAACCGGCTTCCTCGATTTTGACAATGACGGCTTGCTGGACATTTTTGTTGTCAACGGTCACGTCTACCCGGAGGTGGACCGCCAGGATTGGGGAACAACGTGGGCGGAACGGCCGCAACTGTTCCGGAATCTTGACGGTTCCAAGTTCGAAGAAGTGCCGCCAGCCACCGGCAGCGGTTTGGCCGCCGTCATCACCGGCCGAGGAGCGGCGTTCGGAGACCTTTTCAATAGCGGGCACATCGACGTCGTCATCAATAGTATTGATTCGACGCCCACGCTGCTGCGCAATGTCGTAAAGAACGGCAATCACTGGCTGGCATTGAAACTAGTTGGTGGCGCAAAGAGCCCGAAAGACGCGATCGGGACGAAAGTCTTCGTCACGGCTGGCGGAGTCCGGCAACGCGCAGACATAGTCAGTGGGGGAAGTTACGGATCGAGTTCCGACATGCGCGTGCACTTTGGATTGGGTTCAGCTACGAAGGTAGAGAAAATTGAGATTCATTGGCCGAGCGGAACACGACAAACGGTAACCGTCCCCGGAGTTGATCGCATCACAACAATTGAAGAAGGAAATCCCGGCATCGAGAAGAATTCTCCACAACGAGGAGGTTCTAAGCTGCCGTGCTCCAATGGCAATCCATAGCCAACCCGGCCATTCGATATTTTGCTTCGCGAATGGACAAGCACATTCCATTAATCTAGCAATGGAACTTGATGCCGTGTGCAGTTCGACGTAGCGCAAGTCTTTGCAATGTGAGAAATTATGGAATGTGCGCTCGTAGCTCAGTTGGATAGAGCGTCTGCCTTCTAAGGAGTCGCTACTTCTATATTGCGTTGCTTCGGTTGCGCTTACGAGTTTTGGGCCATCCTTGAGTTACTCCAGCGTCGTTTGCTTCTGATCCAGCCCTCTCGTGTCAAACTCAGATCGACATAGCCGATATAGCCGCCCTCGGGTCCCATCGCGGCTCGTTCGGCAGTTTCGCTGACTTGTTTGGTCTGTTTCTCGACCTCCAACCTGCCTGGCCGCTAACACTTGTCCCGACTGGATCACTTCGGAGCGCTCAATTCGCTGTCTTTCCTGGTTCGCTACGCGTCCGGCTGTGGCAGCGCCGCGATCCTTCGAAGCATGCTGACAAACCAAATCGAGTTTCTCAGTCATTGGGATTGATTGACCGGTGGCCCGTCTGGAGTGGGCGCGTCAGAATTTGTTTCGGCCGATCTGCCAACACCTCGGATCTTCGACGTGACTGAACGGCTTTGACCAGTCCATTCAGTACACCTAAAAGTCACAACCCGTTTGCGGACTGAGTCCGGACCAGCAGGCGCGCGAGGACGTTAGTCAGCCCATCGAGAGCAGTCGCGTCTGGCAGCGCGAAGGTCAGGCGCGGACGGCCGCTATCGTCCTGTTCCACGAGATCGGTGAGGTTCTGTTTCAAAGTTGTTGCCAAAGCAGTCGTCGCCGCCTTCGATTCCGGGAAATCCGATGGCGCCGGCAACAGTTCGCCAAGGAATTGAACCGCGGCGCTGAGCAGGTGACCGCCGCTGACGGCGAGTCTTTCGCGGCGGGCACTGCGTTCGGCGGCAGCCTGGGCTACGGCGAGTTCACTCTCCCGGCGGAGACTCATGTCCGATGGGGCTTCGGGGCGGGCGCCGAGCAGAACTTCGAGACGCCGGCGGAGTTCTTCGATGCCGCCGGCGAGATCGACTTGATCCACGTCGCTCTCGGCATCCAGGGCGGCAAGGGCTAAATTGTGCTTGGCGGAAAGCGTGCTGAGCAGTTTTTCTTCGATGGTGTCCTCGGTGATCAGGACGAAAACCTGAACCGGCTGTTCCTGGCCCATGCGGTAAGCTCGCGCGATGCGCTGTTCTAGAACCGCAGGGTTCCAAGGGAGATCGACATTGATGACTGTGTTCGCCGCCTGCAGGTTGAGCCCGGTCGAGCCAGCGTTGGTCGTCAGGAACAAGCGGCAGCCGGGATTGCTTTGAAATTCGTGGACCAGCCCCTGCCGCAGTTTTTGCGGCACCGAACCGTCAAGGCGGACGAAGGAAAGGCCACGCTTCTCCAGGAGGGGCTCGATCAGGTCGAGCATTGTGGTCCATTCCGAGAAGAGAAGCACCTTACGGTTCTCTTCTGAAAACAGCCGATCGAACAAATCGTCAAGTTCTTCGAGTTTCGACGAGTACCCGGGCGCCTCCTTGTCCACGAGGAATGTGCTGTTAGCGGACATGCGGCACATGAGCAGGTGCTTCTGCAGCCTAAGCAGGTCCATCTCGGTGAGAAACTTCTTCCTTGTGATTCTGTTGACGAGCCGCATGTGTGAATGGTGCAGGTCGATTTGTTCCTGGGTGGGCGTGATGCGGATGATTTCGTTCGTGCGCGGCGGTAGCTGCTGGCTTACGGACTGCCGCGTACGGCGGAGCAGCACCGGCTGGAGTTTTTCGCGTAGCTCGGCCAGATTCTTATAACCTAGCACTTTGCCCTTTTCATCCACGACGCGGTGATGGTTGTAAAAACGAAACGCCGGGCCGAGCCGCCGGTCGTCAATGAACTGCACGACGGAATACAATTCGTCGAGCCGGTTTTCGAGCGGCGTGCCCGACAGCACGAGCGCGAACCGCGAACGAAGCCCCTTGATCACGCGGCTGGTCTTCGCTTCCCAGTTCTTGATGCGCTGGCCTTCGTCGAGAATGATGAGGTCCCAATTCACCCGTTCGATCGAGAGGATGTCACGCAGCACTTGCTCATAGTTGCACACGGTAAAGAAGCAGTTGTTGGCGTATTGGGCGCCTCGAGATGCGATGCTGCCGGCGATCAATTGGCAATCGCGGTCACAGAAGCGCCGGATTTCGTTCCTCCACTGCGATTTCACGGAAGCGGGACAGATGACGAGCACCTTCGATATCCCAGCCTCGCGCACGAGCAGCTCCGAGACTCCGATGGCTTGGATGGTTTTGCCAAGCCCCATGTCATCGGCAAGCACGGCGCGGCCGGCGCCGGCGGCGAACGCGATGCCGTCGAGCTGATACGGCAATAATTCGGCCTTGAGTAACTCGCGGCGCAGAGGGTGCGACTCCGGCTGGCGCCGGATCTCGGCGACTCGGCGCGCAATGCGGTCCTGCAGCAGCCGCCGTTGGATGAATTCTTCCGCGTCGGGGTAGATGTTGATCGTGCGTCCGCGCCGCTCCAGATTCTGGATCCGTTTGAGCAGGTCTGGCACGTCCTCGATGTCCCGGTCACGTAGCTTTCCAAGTACCTCGCTGGCCTCCGGATCGAGTCTTTCGGGGAGAAGGAGCCGAAGGGTCGCCTGATCGCGGTACTGCACGTGAACGCCAATCGTCCGCCGGTGGTAAGGCCGCTTCAACTCCGTTTCAGTGAATCTCCTTTTTAGTTTCGCAAGCACGTGCAGGATATGCTTGCAGGTCCCGAGCGTGTTCGTGCGGAAGTCAGGACACGAGCAATAGGAGTCGCCCGGTTCGCGCCCGCGCACCGCGACGCGGTACGTCTTGCCGGAGATCGTGTTGCTCACGGCGTAATCGGTCCACGGCTGTTCCGGTTCCGCTGACTTGACGATCATTCGCTCCGTGCGCGCCCGCTCCCGCCGCTCCGCAATGGCCCGTTCGATAAGTTCCTGTTCACTCAGGCTCTCGACCGGCACGCGCTCGGGCGGGGGCGCCGCAAGGCCCAGCGTCATCTTTTCGTCGAGAATGAACGAGAAAGCCGCCCCGACATGCTCGCACAACGACTCGCATACTGTGCAGTTCCACCGCAGCCGGCCGTTAGACGGATCCATGAGGCTGATCGTGACGACAGGCGGGGATTCAGTTTCGCCAGGCGCCAGCGGGAACTTAAGGCGGAACAAATCCTCATTCAAGTACACGTCTTCCTCGATGCGAAAATCCCAGCTATCCCCAGCCCGCAGCAACTTCGGCCCGTCGCTTCCCAGCAGCTTGAGCGTCTGCTGGTACGACAGCCGCGACAGCTTGTCGATGAGCGTTAGTTCTGTGCTCTTCTTCGCAGAGCTGGAATCAACTTGTGACATGGCAGATCCACCCTTCCTTAATAAAGCGGGCCCTAATCAACTGCTGCAAGGCTGCTGCGAATTTCATGCCCGCGATGCCAATCAGTGTCGCTTCTTTCTGTAGAAATCCTCGATAACTTTCAGCGCTTGCTTGTAGTCATGACAATGAATTCCGTCGTGCCATTTTTTGCCAATCACGAGTTTTGCGCTCCATGGCCACCATTCGGCCAGGAAACCTCCGTCCGCGATCTGCCAATGATGTCCTTCATTGGTTATCCTTAGCGTCAGTCCCCGCTGCCCACACCAGCGGTGAACGTTGGCCTCTTGTTCCAGATTTGCGCTTAGACGACGCGCATGGCACCTTCTGAAGTCCTCGCCTCGGTAGTACGGCACGATGCGGCTCCTGCCGGCGCTCACACTGTCGGGGATCGATCTTTTTCTACTCATTCGCGGACGTCCGCTCTTCAAGCTTCCTTAGTAACGAAAGTCGGGGTCAGTTAGATCAGTTAGATAAGGTCCAGTCTGTGGGGCCAGGGTGAGCTTCTCAAAATAGAACCAGTTCCTATCGATCGGGAGGAGGCCGTCATCGAAAGCGACAGTAGGGCCAGGCGCTCTCCCAGCGCTGAAGTGTGAACATTGTGTCACAAAGAGCCGTGTTGGCGGCGCGTCAAGGATCGCAGGATTGCATGAAGCATACCATCAAGATCCTTTGCAACTGCTTCAGCAAGAAATCGCAGCATAATCCAGGTTCCACTCTAGTTTCAAGCGCCCCGAATCTGTGGGCTGTGGATCTGTGGAAAGTCGTGCGCGTCTAAGCGCGTGGTTGCCGGAGAGCAGCCATCTTCAAGCCATCAAGCCATCTTCACGTTGACACATTTACGTATGTGTGCCAATGTGGTTGTATAGGAATTGATCGTAAATGGCGACTATGCACCAGCGACGAGCGCGGCTTAGCATTGACGTTTCTCGTGAGGCCCGGCGACGAATTCACATCGCCGCAGCCAAGCGCGACAAGTCCATTCGTGAGTACGTCTGGGAAGCCGTTGAGGCTCGCCTGAAACACGATCTCGTCGACGAGCTCTCGGCTGCCGATCTGGTCGCGCTCAATGAACGCGCTGATCCCGTGCTGGCGGCCCTTTGGAACAATCCAAAGGATGCCGCGTATGACAAGCTGTAGTCGCGGAGACGTTGTCCTCGTTAAGTTCGTGTTTGCCGACGAGAAGGGCGCCAAGCAGCGGCCTGGTTTGATCGTCAGCATTGACCGTTACCATCAAGGCCGACGAGAGATGATCCTGGCGGCGATCACAAGCAACGTTGGGCGGCTGTTGGTGGGCGACTACAAGATCAAAGGCTGGCGCGAGTCCGGACTCCTATATCCCTCAATCGTCACCGGCATCGTCAGGACGATCAAACAGGACATGATAGCCGGCAAGCTGGGTGAGCTTCCCGTCCCGGAGCTGCATACGGTCGAGGACAAACTTCGGGAGATCTTGGCGCTCTGACGTTACTCGGGATCATGGGCCGCCGAACCGTGGAGACGATAGCTGGAAACGCTTTAAGACAATCGAGGGAATGCCTGGAAGCGCGGTTAGGGAAATCGTAGGCAGACCCACCAGGTAAATTACTGAATAGCAGGCGGGTGATTGCTGAACATACGCGGCAGCTGAGTGGTGTTCAGTTGATGCCTCGATTTTACGGGACATCATGTAGTCTGTGAATAGACATTGCCCGAGAGCCCGAGAACGTAGGGCGTAGGGCGTAGTGAAGATGGAATAGAAGGCCGCGGTGAAAGCCGTAACTTGCAGAAAAGTCAAAGAAACCGATAAAACCGATTGGATCCTGTCAAATTATACCATCAAAATCTATGCCAAAATTCGAAGTCGCTGGCCTTGTCGAACCTTGTTAGGACCACCACTCTTTTTTGGGGGATCATCATTTCTGCCGTCTGTTTCTCCGTTCCAGTTGCTCCAAGTTGCTCCAAGATTCCGGACGAATCGGCTGTCTAATCGGTTTTGCAACTTTAGTAGAATCAAATGAGTAGCCAAGGATGGGCGCGTAGCTCAGTTGCATGGGGCGTCTGCCCTATCGGCAGAGGGTAAACGCGCCAAAATCATCTTCTTCTTCGCGATAAATGATTTAGTCAGAATCAACGTAGCTATCGCGCCCGTAGCTCAGTTGGATAGAGCGTCTGCCTTCTAACAAGGAAGGCAAGAATTCTAAATGCTTTGCTGAGCGTCGCTTACAGGCTCTCTTTCCCGAAATCTCGCCCCCAGTTGTACCGAAGTTATACCGAATTCGCTACGCTGCCTCGGCGACGAGGAGTTCTTGCCGTCACTTGCTTCGTCTCCTTACGGCGTGCGCGTCCCAGTGACACCCGTGTGCTGTCCTGCCAACATCCGCCAACGCCGTTTCCGGAGCGCCGTTCACCAACTATAGTGGACTTTGTAGCTCACCGTTTTCTCTCCGCCAGGTGGAATCTGCACAAGGAACTCGAGAGTGCGGCCATCGAGCTTCTTGAATGGATCGGAATTCTTGATGATGTCCCAATTCGTCCAGCGATAGAGATGCTCGACGATGCGCACTTCAACAGACTCGCTCTTGTGATTGCGCACCTTCATTTCAAACGATTCGTCGAGCCACCGCGCATTGAAGTCTGCGCGGTAATCCGTGCGGCTGCGTTCCCCGGTCATGTCGAAGGCATTGCCGGTATAGAGGCGGATGGTCTCGTCCTTGGGGGTGTGGCCAATGTCGTTCTCGCCGGTGAACTCGAGTTGACCATCATCGTCGCGTCGATAGAAACGCACGCGTCCTTTTGGAAGGGGCATGCCCAGATGATTCTCCGAGGTGTTTTT
>WNET01000017.1_pt1 | contig 48651 bp, 54 predicted proteins | sample 5399911 | NCBI WGS metagenome assembly WNET01 (sample SAMN13153333, study PRJNA577476) | soil metagenome | isolation source: 40 cm grassland meadow soil pre-rain plot 2 | place: USA:California | collected 2015-09-08 | reverse complement strand
GACTCGAAATGCTTGGGGCCGTGTTCAGGGGACCATCCCGTCCGTCCACTGCGCGTCGGTCAGGCTCCAGCCGCCGCCGAGCGCCTTGTAGAGCCGGACGTGGGAGAGAAGGCGGTCGCGGCGAATCTGCGCAAGCGTGTTCTGCGCCGGGTAGAGCTGCTGCTGGGCTTCGAGCACTTCGAAGTAATTGGCCAGCCCCTGGCGATAGCGAGCCGTCGCATGCTCCACGGCCTCCTCGAGTGCCTTCACAGCGGTGTCCTGTCCCGTCTCGGCCTCGTTCAGCTTGCTAAGTGCGGTCAGCGCGTCAGAGACCTCGCGGAGTGCGGTGAGGACCGCCTGCTCGTACTGAAGCTTCGCCTGCTCCCATTGCGCGATGGACGCGCGATAAAACCCGAGCGTGCGGCCCACGTTGAAGAGCGGTCCGCTGAACACGCCGGTGCCCGCCCAGATCGTCGACGCCCCCGTGATGGGCGACACGCCGGAACTGGCCGTGCCGAGCAGCGCCGTCAGGCTCAGCTTGGGGAAGAATTCGGCCTTGGCGACGCCGATCCGGGCATTGGCGCTCACGAGCTGCTGCTCGGCCTGACGCAGGTCGGGGCGACGCTCGAGAAGCGTCGACGGCAGCCCGGCCGGCACCGACGGCACGACGGGTTGCGCGTACATCGGGTTGCCGCGGCGAATCGGCGCAGGCGGTTTGCCCAGCAGAATGCTGATTTGATTTTCCTTCGCGACGATATCGCTCTCGAGCTGGGGGATGTTGGCCTGGGCGTCGCCGAGCGCGCCCAGGGCCCGGGACGTCTCGAGCTTCGAAGCGACACCCAGGTTGAAGCGATCGAGGAACAGGTCGTAGGTGCGCTGATAGGCATCCGTGCTGTTCCGGGCGATCTGGAGCCGCACGTCGAGCTCCAGCAGCTCGAAGTACGCCTGGGCCACATCGCTGACCAGCGTGAGCCAGACGCTACGCCGCGCTTCCTCGGTGGCCAGGAGCGTCGCCCGCGCCGCCTCGGTCGAGCGGCGGATCCGACCCCAGATGTCGACCTCCCACGAGGCGGACATCGTAGCGAAGTAGGAGCTCGTCGCGCTCCGTACCGGTCCACCTGGTTGCCCCAACACGCCGGGGCCGACTTTGCTCCTCGACGCTCCGCCACTGTAGTCGAACGACGGGTAGAGGTCCGATCGAGCAATGGAGAGATTCGCGCGAGCCTCCTGCACGCGCGCGACGGCGATGCTCACGTCGTAGTTGCTGCGGAGGGCCTCCTGGATGAGCGCCTTCAGGCTTCGATCCTGGAACACCTCCCACCAGGGCGCGTCGGCGAACGACGCCGCTTCCGCCGTCACCTGGCCCCGGAACGTCGGAGGCTCGGCGACGGAAGGGCGCTTGTAGTCCGGGCCGATCGCGCAGCCGCCGAGGAGCGCGGCGGCGACGACACCGGAGACGATCTGTTGGCTCGTTTGGCTCGTGGAGCGTGTCATGGCTGTTTCCCATCGGCCGACGCCGTGCCGTTCGTCCCCCCGCTGATGGGGGCGGGCACCGCGTCAGGAAGCCGGCCCTTCTCCGGCTCCCGGCGGAAGCGCTCACTGACATAGAAGCTCACCGAGATGAAGAGACTGGCGATGAGCGTGTCGGTCAGCATCCCGCCGATCACGACGGTGCCGAGGACCTGGCGTCCGACCGCGCCGGCACCGGCGGCGGTCCACAGCGGCACGCAGCCCAGGATGAACGCGAACGACGTCATGAAGAGGGCGCGCCGGCGCACCCGGACGCCCTCGAGCGCGGCGTCGACGAGCGGCATCCCCCTTTCATACGCGACCTTGGCGAACTCGACGATGAGGATCGCGTTCTTGGCCGCCAGCCCGATCACCATGAGCAAGCCGATCTGCGAGAAGACGTCGAGCTCGAAGCGGCGGAGCCAGAGCGCTGCGAGGGCGCCGAACATGGCGATGGGCGTGGCGAGCAGGACGGCGAACGGAAGCGTCCAGCTCTCGTACAGGGCGGCCATGATCAAGAACACCACCAGCACCGAGAAGCCGAACACCGCGGTCGCCGGCACCCCCTGGGAAGCCACCTGCTCCTGGATCGACATCCCGGAGTAGTCGAAGCCCATGTCGCGCGGCATGGTTTGCGCGAAGACCTCTTCGAGTGCCCGCATCCCCTGCCGGGTGCTGAACCCGGGCGCGAGAAGCCCATTGATCTGCGCCGCGCGATACTCGTTGAACCGGGTCGTGAACTCCGGGCCGTTGACCTCTCTCATCCGGACCAGCGTCGACAGCGGCACCGGCTGCCCCGCGGCGTTGCGCACGTAGAAGCGACCGACATTGTCGGCCTGGGTTCGGAACTGGCCTTCAGCTTGGACGTACACCTGCCAGACTCGTCCGTACTGGTTGAAGTAGTTCACGAAGGCGCCGCCGAGGAACGCCTGCAGCGCCTGGTACACCGAGGTCAGGGGGATGCCTTGCTTCAGCACCTTGTCGCGATCCACCTCGGCGAAGAACTGCGGCACACTCGGCAGCAATGTCGTGAACAGCCGCGCGAACTCGGGGCGCTTCCGCGCGGCGGCCAGGAATTTTTCCGTCTGCTCGGCGAGGAACGCGGGATCCTTGCCCGAGCGATCCTCGAGCATGAACGTCACACCGCCGGACGTTCCGATGCCCGGGATGGCCGGCGGCGAGAAGGCGAAGGCCTGGGCCTCGGCCACGCCGGCCAGCTTCTGGTTCAGCTGTCGGATGATCACGTCGGCCGTGAGGCCGACCTTGTTGCGGGCGTCCCAGTCGTCCAGCGTGATGAAGTAGAACGAGTTGTAGGTCGTCGTGACCAGGCTCAGCAGGCTGAAGCCCGCCACGCCCGTGTAGTACTTGATGCCCGGTTGCGTCTTGAAGATCGCGTCGAGCTTGTCGTTGACCGCCGCGGTGCGGTCGAGCGAGGCGGCCAGAGGAAGCTGGACGTTGGCGTAGACGTAGCCCTGGTCCTCCTCCGGGACGAAACCACCTGGAAGCCGGATGCCGATGAGGCCCGACACGGCCGCCGCGACGAGCAGCAGGAGTATTGCGAAGGCGGCCTTGCGGATCAGGAAGCGACTCCCGTCGAGATACCCGCCCATCACCCGCTCGAAGACGCGGTTGAAGCCACGGAAGAACGACCCGAGCGGGCCGCGCATCTCGCGCCTCGGCCGCAAGAGCAGCGCCGAGAGCGCCGGGCTCAGCGTGAGCGCGTTGAAGGCCGAGATGAGGACCGACACGGCGATGGTGACCGCGAACTGCTGGTACATCCGCCCGGTGATGCCGGGGATGAACGCCGTCGGGATGAACACGACTGCCATGATCAGGGCGATGGCCACGACCGGTCCCGACACCTCCTCCATCGCCTTCAACGCGGCGTCGCGCGGGGAGAGCCCCCGCTCGATGTGTTGCTCGACGGCCTCCACCACGACGATGGCGTCGTCGACGACGAGGCCGATGGCCAGCACGAGGCCGAAGAGCGTCAGCGTGTTGATCGAGAATCCCAGCAGCGGAAAGACCATGAACGCGCCGACGAGCGCCACCGGCACCGCCAGCAGCGGGATGAGGGTGGCCCGGAAGCCCTGCAGGAAGATGAACACGACGATGACCACGAGGATGAGGGCCTCGACGAGCGTCTTGACGATCTCCCGGATGCCGGCGCTCACGGCCAGGGTGGTGTCGAGCGCCGTCACGTAGTCGAGGTCGGCGGGGAAGCGCGCCTTGATCTCCTCCATCAGCTTCGTCGCGCCCCGCATGGCCTCGATGGCGTTGGAGCCGGGGAGCTGGTAGACCGCGACGATGGCGGCCGGCTGCCCGTTCAGCCGGCCGCGCCGGATGTAGTTCTGCGCGCCGAGCTCCACCCGGGCCACGTCCTTGACGCGGACCAGCGCGCCGTCCGGCCGTGCGCGGACCACGACGTTCTCGAAGTCCGCGAGGCTCGCGAGACGCCCCTGCGCCAGCACCGTGTACGTGAACTCCTGGCCGGGGGGCACCGGATCGCCGCCGAGCTGGCCGGCCGGGTTCACGGTGTTCTGCGCCTGCAACGCGCTGGCGATCTCGTTCACGGTGATGTCGAGCTTCGCCAGCGTGTCGGGATTGATCCAGAGCCGGATGGCGTACTGCGACGCGCCGAAGATCAGGACCTGGCCGATGCCGCGCACGCGTGTCATCGGGTCGTTGATGTTGACGTACGCGTAGTTGGCGAGAAACAGCGAGTCGTAGGTGCCCTTGGGCGAGTACAGCGCGAAGAGCCCCAGCGGGCTGGTCACCGACTTGATGACGGTGACGCCCTGGTTGACCACGTCGGGCGGCAGCTGGGAGGCGGCCTGCGTGTAGCGCAGGTTGGTGAGCACCTGGTCGACGCTCGGGTCGGTGGTGACGTCGAAGTCCACCCGCAGCTGCATCTGGTTGCCGGCGGCCTGGTTGAGCGAGTACATGTAGAGCATCTTGTCGACGCCGCTCATCTGCTGCTCGATCGGCGTGGCGACCGATTGCTCGAGCGTCACTGCGTCGGCGCCCGGGTAGCGCGCGGTCAGGAGAATTTCCGGCGGCGCGATGTTCGGGTACAGCGCGACCGGCAGCTGCACCATCGCCACGACGCCGACGATCACCATGAGGATGGAGATCACCATCGCGACGATGGGCCGGTTGATGAAGAACTTCGCCATGGCGGGCGTCTACTTCGGCGCCGCGGGGTCGGACGGGGCGCTCGCGGCCAGCCGGATCTTCTGGCCCTGGCGCACCCGGTCGCCTCCCTCCACCACCACGCGCTCGCCGGGCTTGAGCCCGTCCGCGATGACCCACAGCGGGCCCACGCGCACGTCGCACTTCACCGTGCGGACGTCGACGGTGTCGTCCGCCTTGACGACCACCACCTGCTGCGTGCCCTGCACGTCGTGGACGGCCCGCTGCGGGACCAGCAGCGCACCCTTCCGCGTCTCCACGACCGCGCGGACCTTGGCGTACTGGCCGGGGCGCAGCACGTTGCCGGGATTCGAGAAGACGCCCCGCGCCAGCACGGTGCCGGTGGTCACGTCGACCTGTCGATCCAGAGCGGCGGCCCGCCCCCGCGTGGGATAGACGCTGCCGTCGGCCAGGACCAGCTCCAGCTCGATGTCCCGCGGCGCGCGCGGATCGGCGTCCCATCGACGGAACACGGCCAGCGCCCGCTGCTCGCTGATGGGGAACTCCGCGTAGATGGGATCGACCTGCGAGACCGTGGTCAGGGGCGCGGCGTCGCTCGGCCCGACGAAGTCCCCGATGTTCGCCACGCGGAAGCCCGCGACCCCCGCGACCGGCGACGACACCCTCGTGTAACCGAGGTTGAGGCGGGCGTCGGCGAGCGCGGCGCGCGCGGCGCCGATGTTGGCTTCTTGCGTCTTCACGTCGGCCTGCGACTTCTCGAGCGCGGCCCGCGCCTGCGACACGCTGGCCCTCGCATTCAGCACCGCGGCGTTCGCGGCCGCCACCCCCGCCAGGTTGGCGAGGTTGCTCTGGACCGCATTGTCGAGCTCTTGCTGGCTGACCGACCCGCGCTGGGCCAGCGGCGTGTAGCGGCCGACATCCAGCTCCGTCTGACGCTGGGTGGCCTCCGCCCGCTTGACCTGGGCCTCGGCCTGGACGACGGTGGCCAGGGCCTGTTCGACCTGTGCCTGGCTGGCGCTCACCTGGGCCTTGGCCTGGCTCAGCTGCGACTCCGCCAGCTGGAGCCTGGCGTCGGCCTGATCGGCGGCGGTCTGAAACGGCCGCGGATCGACCTGGAACAGCAGGTCGCCGCTCTTGACGAGGGCGCCCTCCTTGTAGTTCTGGCTCACGAGATGCCCGCTCACGCGGGCGCGGATCTGCGCGTTGATGTACCCGACCAGCGTCCCCACATACTCGAAGGTGATCGGCACGTCCCGCTCGACGACTGGCTCGACCTTGACCACCGGGGCCGGGGGCGGCGCGGCGGCGCGGGACGCGTCGCCACAGCCGGCGGTGACCGCCGCCATCAGGCCGATCAGCAAGCCCGCCAAGAGCGAATGGCCGTCGTGCGTCATGAACGCCTCCCGCGGATGTAGGGCTCACAGCCTACGCGCTCCCGCCTCGGTCGTTTGGTGATTATCACGCGACCGGCCTCTGATCGTCAGTCGTCCGATAGCCGAAGAGCTTCTTGGTCTTGATCATCTCGGCCACGACGGGCGGCACCATCGCTTCCCATGACGGGTCTCCCGTTTCGATTCGGAGGCGCGCCTCCGGCGTGTGAATAGAGAGATAGGTCTCGTCGTAGTGGCGAATCGGCTCGATGCGACCGATCTCGATCAGGAGGTCGCGCAGGTGGTGCCAGGGAGGGGAGAGGGGCGCGCCCTCCACCGAATGGATTTGCCGTGAAGCGGGATCCCGGGTGGGATACACGTACATCTTCACCGAGCGCTTGAACAGGCGTCCCGCCGACTCGAGCACGCCGCCCGGCAAATCGGCGTAGTACTTCTCGTCGGCGATCTGTCGCACGCTCGGGAGCCCGACGGCGATCCCGATCGGCCGTTCGGTATATCTGGCCAGGTACTCGGCGACCTGGTAGTAGGGTTCGAAGCGCGAGATCAGGACGTCCAGGCCGAGCGCGCCCAGGATGTCTGCCCGGGCCAGAAAGTCGAGGTGCCCGACGTCGGCGCCGGCGTTCAAGCTGCGCAGCGTCATCTCGGCCAGGACCACCGGCTCCTGGTCGCGCACTTCGGGTTCCTCGACGAACTGCTGGCGCGCGCGCTCGAGCAGATCGAGCGTGAGCTTGGTGGCGGGCCGGAAGCTTCCCCGCTCCACCAGGATCGGCTTTCCGTGGAGCACTTCGGAGGGCTGCACGACGTCGCCCGTCGCGGTGAACATGGCGGCGTCGGTCAGCCCGCGCTCCACCAGCTGCAGGGCCATGAGCCGGTTATCGATCCCGGCGAAGGCAGGGCCGGCGAACCTGATCATGTCGATCTCGACGCGCTCCCTGGAGAGATCGTCGATCAATGACGCGATCAGCCCCGAAGGCGTCTCCCGCTGGTAGAACGCGCCATAGAGCACGTTCACGCCGAGGACCCCGAGCGCCTCCTTCTGGTGCAGTGCGCTCGCGTGGAGCAGGTGGACGTGGAGGACGATCTCGGACGGTGGATCGTGAGGGTGAGCCTGGAACCGAACGCCCATCCAGCCACGACCGTTCGCCGGGCGACCGTAGCTGCGAGTCGCCACGGTATCGGCGAACACGAAAAACGTGGTCGCGTCCCCGCGTCGCGGCCCCAGCTGTTGGGACAACTGAGCGAACTCGTGCTCGAGCATCGCCTCGAGGCGTTGGCGGCTGACGTAGTGTTGCGCAGGGCCATACAGGCCATCGCTGACCGCCATGTCGTACGCCGAGATGGCCTTTGCGACACCGGTGGCGGCGGCGCCGACCGAGAAGAACCACCTCGCCACCTCCTGACCGCCGCCGATCTCGGCAAACACGCCGTACGTCGCGGGATCGAGATTGAGCGCCAGGGCCTTCTGTTGTGTGGTGAGAGGTGCGTCGCCCATGGTGGCCAGATCAGATCCGCGCGATGGGTTCTCGACGGAACCGTTTTGTGGCGAGGACGGCGAGGACGATGAACAGCGCCAGCACGACGAGCTGTGCGAGCAGGAATGGCGGCTCCGTCTGCCGGGGAGCGAGCGCGTGCAGCGCGGACACCTTCAGGAACGCCTGAACGACGCCGACGAAGACGTTGAGGTAGAGGGCGACGGCAGCGCAGATGACGTAGATCGGGCGCCACGCGCCCCTGAGGCGCCGACCGTAGCGAGCGAGGATCGCGACCGTCAGGACCACCAGCGAGACGACGCCGACGACGTGGGACGGCAACAGGTGATCGACCGGAAAGCCGAACCCGGTGATGCTGGTGGCCACCGTGGTCACGAGGAAGACCGCGGTCCACCCGGTGCGCTCTCTTCCGCTCAGCAGACCGGACAGGACGACGAATCCGGCGCCGATCCCGACGAGGCTCAGCACCACGTGCACAAACGAGAACGTCGCGAGCGGCATCCCCCAGGCCATGGCTCTCCCCCCGGTCACAGTGACCGCCCACCGCGTAGGCGTTGTTCTTTAGAGCACTTGCCGATGCCCGGCGTTTCAGCTGGCCATACTGGCCGTAAGTGTCGACAGATGCTTGCGAAGAAACAGTCGGCCGCGGTGCGCCCGGGTCTTTGCTGTCGCCACCGTGATCCCCAGCGAGGCCGCCGCCTCGGCCATCGACAAGCCCTCCACGTCGTGCAGGACGATCACGGCGCGGTAATGGGCCGGGAGCTCTTCGAGCGCCGCATCCAGCGCGGCCCGAAGCTCGGCCTGCACGGCCGGGTCGCCGGTGCTCGCCGACCAGTCGCTGATCGGCTCAGCATGACGCCCGTCCTCGTGGAAGGAGGGAAGGACCTCGTCCAGCGAGATGTCGTCGCGCCGGCGTGCGCCGCCGCGAAGCTTCTGGTAGGCGGCGTTGGCGGTGATCCGGTAGATCCACGATCCCAGAGACGAATCCCCCCTGAACGTGTCGATCTTGCGGACCACGTTCCAGAACGCGTCCTGGACGGCTTCCTCGGCATCCGGCCTATTCCCTGTGATCCCGATCGCCAGGCGATACGCGCGGTCGCCGTAGGTGGCGACGAGACGCTCGGCGGCGGTCGGCTCGCGCAGGCGCAACGCCTCCACGAGTTGCTGGTCACGATCGACTCTCACCGGAGTGGTCGCCGCGCCTTCTGTCGCTCGATATCGCAGCTGATGGACTTCCATGAGACGCCTTCCGCAAGGTGGGTTCGGTAGGTCGATCGCGCCGAGGCCCGTCTTCGCCGCGAGATCGTTCTGGATGCTTCTCGGTGGACGGTTCATCGCTGTCACCCTCGTCCGTCGTGACCGGTCAATACAGACGCTTCTTCAGCTCGACCGAGGCGTGTAGCAGCGCCGAGCGAACGCCCGGGACCCGGCTGATGGGATTGAGCAGGCCGTAGTCGTGGATCAGGCCGTTGTAGCGTGTGGAAGTGACATCGACGCCGGCCCGATCGAGCTTGCGCGCGTAGGCTTCGCCTTCGTCGCGCAACACGTCCATTTCTGCGGTCTGGATGAGCGCCGGCGGCACGCCCTTGAGCCGCTCGATCGAGGCCTGCAGGGGCGAGGCGTAGACGTCCTGCCGCTCTCGCTGGTCAGTGGTGTAGCTGTCCCAGAACCACTTCATCATGTTGCGGGTCAGGAAGTGGCCGTCGGCGAACTGGTCGTACGACGCCGTGTCGAAGCGCGCGTTCGTCACCGGCCAGAACAGGATCTGGAAGAGGATGTTCGGCGTTCCCCGGTCTTTGGCCATCAGGCTGACCACGGCGGCCATGTTGCCGCCGACGCTGTTGCCGACGGCCGCGAGGCGCCGGCCGTCGACGCCGATCTCGTTGCCGTGAGCGGCGACCCACTTCGTCGCGGCATACGCCTGGTTGATGGCGACCGGATAGTGTGCCTCGGGCGAGCGGTCGTACTCGACGAACACCGCGGTCGCGCCAGATCCGGCGACGAGGTCGCGCACGAGACGCTCGTGCGTCGCGTAGTCGCCGAGCACCCAGCCACCGCCGTGGAAGAACATGAACGCGGGGAGCGCGCCGGTCACGCCGGTGGGGCGCACGACAACCAGCTCGACAGTCTGGCCGTCGCTGGTGATCGTGCGCTCGGTGACGTCGGCCTTCGGCAGGTCGACCGGGGCACTCGATTGCGCCCCGACGAGCACGGCGCGGGCGTCCGTCGGCGTCATCTGCTCCATCGGCTTGCCACCGCCCGCCGCGAGGGCCTCGAGAAACTTCTGGATATTCCGCTCGACGCCGTCGCTTCCCGCCCGCTGGTTCGTCATCTCCGGCCTCCTCGTCGACGCGTTTCGTACGTCGTGAGGGGCACGGTACGTCGTCGGGGCTGAGGAGTCCTTGCCGCGGACTGAATCGTTATGAAAACTGCTGCGGCCGCTCGGTCAGGGTGCGCTCACCGTAACATCGGCGTAAGCCCTCGGGCTCAGCGGCCCCGCGGTGAAGACGCGCGTGCATCGCGCCAGGTTGTTTCTCCGGAATCGACTGGGACGCTCCATGACGGCGCTGGGCGCGCCGACGGCCACCGCCTCATGACGACGACCGTAGGGGAGCGACGAAGAGGCGGTGGCCGATGGCAAGCGGTGAGACGTGAAACGAAGGCGAGGCGAGCCGCCTCCTAAGATGCGGGAGGGTGGTCATGAATGAGCTGACCACGGGGCACCTCGTGCTGTACGCCGTGCTCATCGTCGTCACGACAGCCGTGCTCGACTGGGTCGAGTCGAGACGAACCCGCATCGCTCGCGCGCGCCAGGATCGTCGCGAGCAGCTGGACCCGAGACCAGCAAGGAAGGCGGCATGAAGAGATGAGTCTCTGCCTCCAGTGTGGGCACCCCACGTCCGCGGGGCGCGACCTTTGCTCCCATCACGACTCCTGCCACGCAGACGACTGGGCGACGGGAAACAGGATCATGTGCGACTTCCTCCATCGCAGAATCGTGTCCCCATCGCGGGCTGAATTCTTTATCGGTCGGCTCGAGGCGGCCTCGAGGGATCGATGAAACGGCCAGGTGATTCGGGTCGCGCCGGCGGGAGGGTCATCGCGGCAGTGGTCACCCTGAGGGCGGCACCGTTGGTGGAGGCCGACAGCGGGCTGCACACGTAAGTCACCAGATTGGCTGAAGACGGCCGGAAGGTCCGGAACGTGTTGGACCCGGCAACACCGCATTCAGCGACCGCTTTCTCCGAGCGACCGTTCACGATGACTCGTGCGCCTTCAGGTTCATAGAGGCGAGCTCGTCACGGCATCACGGCCGCAGACTCGATGTGTCGGTAGTCCCACACGAAGACTTGGTAGTGGTCCGACGCCGGCAGATGACGGATGTCGAAGTACGCGCGCCCGAAACCGCCGACTCCGGTTGGGCCCCACACGATGCGCTGATCGACGACGACGCCGGAGGCGTCGAGCGCTTGCACGAGAAGACGGACGTCCGCAGCGTACTCGCCGTATCGGTTGAAGATATACCCGTCGAGTCGGCGGGAGCCCCCGTGTTCGGGCTCGACGGTCCATTCGAGCATGAAGTGGCGCTCCCAGCCGGGAATCAACGTTGTCATGGGTCCGGATGGGATCGGGTAGTGGGTGCTGAGCCCGCATGCCGTCAAGACGACGGCGATCAGTCCCACTCGTACTACGGTGAACATCGACTTCGGCACTGGTTTCATCGATCCTTACGATGGGATAACGCGGACTATGGTTTCTCCTATGGCGAGTCTCATGTCGAGCGCAACGGTTCCGGTCGGCGCGTCATCTCAAGGGCAACACGCGTTGGCACTGGCCTGCTGAGAGGGAAGGGCGAGATCCATGACTGACGCTCGAGTGAAGGTTGCCATTGTCACTGGTGCCTCAGGCGGTATCGGCCGTGCGGTGGCCCTGCGACTGGCTCGCGACAGCTTCGCGGTCGTCCTGAACTACGCCGGCAATGCCGGCAAGGCCGAAGAGGCGGTGGCCCCCGGCCCGGTGTCGACGGCAGGCTTTCTCCGCTCGAGCGCCTCGGCCGGCCTGAAGACATTGCCGACGTGGTCTCGTTCCTGGCCGGCCCTGCTGGCGGCTGGGTGAGCGCGCAGGTGCTCCGCGCCAATGGCGGCTATGCGTGAGCCGGACGGGCGAGGATCAGCAGCTGACGCATCGTCGACACGATGACGAAGTGAGCAGAACGGCGGCATCCGCCGATCAAACACTGGCTGGCGCGATCGATCAGTTCGCGCGGGATGGGTTTACCGCGAACCTGTCGGTCGTCGGCAATCGACTTCGAGGCGCCGCGACGCAGACGACGTTCGGGGCCGAGGACATCGTCATCCGAGACTATCGCCGGTTCGAGGGCATCTCGGATCCGGACGACATGGCGATCGTATATGCGATCGAAGCCAAGGGTGGCGTCCGGGGGACGCTGGTCGATGCCTACGGCGTCTATTCAGATCCAGCGATCAGCGCCTTCCTCGGCCCGGTTCGGATCATGAGAGCCTGCTGAACCCAGCATGGCCGTGTCGGCGGTCAACGCCCTCGCGTGCGTGCCGCGTCGAGGAAGCGACCGCATCGGAAGCGGGAGGGTGCGGGGTGGCACCGGCCAATGTCGATTTCGGCCGGCCTCGTTCGACATCTCAGTAGAGACAGAGACCGGCGGGGCCGGTTGCACGCCGGACGAGAAGGGGAGGACATCCATGGGAGCGAAGACGGAGGCACTGGCCAGGCAGTTCGAGGGGAAGGCCCAGGACGCCGTGGCGACGCTGGAGAAGCTTGGCGACGGGGACTGGAAGAAGGTGACCGCGGCGGAGAGATGGACGGTGGGGGTGACCGTCGGCATGTGACGCGAATCGCGCACGGCATACGGCTCACGTCGGGTTGCTACGGGCACGGAGAACTCCTCACGCAGGAAGCTCGGGCTTCGCTTGCCGGCATCGTCAGGGGAGAGAAAGGCCTTACGCACAACCGGCGAGGAACGTGAGAGCGGCCGCCAGCAGTACCGAGCCAAAGCGTGCCATGAGATGTCTTCCCCGTGCGCGATGGGCGGGTTGCGGAAGGCGACGAGCCGAAATGCCGTGGGCGAGGGAACGTTGCCGTTCCCCGCCCACGATTCGGGATCAGGGCGACTGGGTGCCGACGATGCCGCTACCGGTCTCCGTGTCGGCCAGGGCCACGCCCACGCCGCTGAACGCGACCAGCGCCAGGATCAGTGCGAAGGTCAACTTCTTCATCGCGTCTCACCTCTTTCTTTCTTCGACTCTCACTTCTTGAGACGGAGAGGCGAGCATCGAGGTTTCACCCGACTTTGGCGGTCGGGCGAAACCGCGGTCGCGCTGGCGGCGTCCCAAAAGCGATGGACGAGACTCCGGTCGGAGGCTCCGGCAACCGGATCATGTGCGACTTCCTCCATCGTGGGGTCGTGAGAGAGGTGGGAGGCTGACATGCGCGTACATCACGTTCTCGTCTTCGCCGCCGCGCTGCTGACCCTGTCCGGATGCGCGGCGCTTCGCCGGCATGAGGCCGCCAGCACCGAGCAGCTCCTCAGCGCGGCGGGATTCCAGATGCGGACCGGCGACAGTCCCGAGCGGCGCGACGACCTTGCCACGATGCCGCCGCTCAAGATCGTCGCGCGGACGCAGGGCGACGGCGTCGTGTATACATTCGCTGACCCGGACAAGTGCCGCTGCCTCTATGTGGGCGGATCGAAGGAGTACTCGGCCTATCAGCGCCTGGTGACGGAGCGGCGGATCACGCAGGAGCGGATCTGGGCCGAGCAGGACGCGATCGACTGGGCGCTGTGGAGTCCCTGGTACTGGCGATGAAAGCCTTCTGGCCCGGATCGGCGGCCGGCCGGCAGACGATGGTCCGGTATTCCCTGGTGCTCGGATTGCTCATCACCGGACTCTTCGGGCCGATCGTCGCGGCGGCGGAGACTCCTGTGGTTCGAGGGCCGTTTCGCTTCGAGCTGGAGGAAGCCATGAGCTCACATCGAGGGCCGGCCGTGGAGGGATACCTCCACAATGACCTGCCCTGGAGGATCACCAATGTTCGCTTGCGAGTCGAGAGTGTGGACCCGGCCGGAAGGGTGACCGGCCAAGCCGCCGGGTGGGTTCTGGGTGACGTGGCGGCTGGCGGTCGGGCGTACTTCTTCGTCCCCGTCTCGTCGCCTGCGGCCACCTATCGTGCCACCGTCGAGTCTTTCGACAAAATCTCGCGCGAAGCTCCCTGACCGTGCACGGGTGCACCAACTCGAGTGCTCCTCGAGACCAGTAAGATAAGCGGAGTAAGGGGGGAGTAGAGTGGCCAGTTCCCGAAGGAGCGCCGCCCAGCCCGCCGGCTTCACCGAGCGCTTCGCCAAGGTCAACGGCGTGCGGCTGCGCTATCTCGTCGGCGGGCGGGGCAGCGCGGTGGTCCTGCTGCACGGCTATGCCGAGACCGGCCACATGTGGCGCCCGCTCATGCCGTTGCTCGCCGAGCGTCACACCGTCGTCGTGCCCGACCTGCGCGGCGCCGGAGGCTCGGCCAAGCCGGCCACCGGATACGACAAGAGGAACATGGCCGTGGACATCCACGAGCTCACGGCGTCGCTCAAGCTCGATCGCGTCCGCATCGTCGGCCACGACATCGGGCTGATGGTGGCCTATGCCTATGCCGCGCAGTTCCCGGAGGCCACCGAGCGGGTGGTGCTGATGGACGCGTTCCTGCCCGGCATCGGCAACTGGAAGAACGTGTGGCTCTTGCGTGACCTGTGGCACTTCCATTTCTACGGCGACGTGCCGCTGGCGCTGGTGAAGGGGCGCGAGCGCATCTACCTGGAGCATTTCTGGAACGACTTCGCTGCAGATCGGACGCGCTCCGTACCCGAGGCCGATCGCCGGCTCTACGCCCGGGCCTACGCCCAGCCTGGGGCCATGCGGGCGGGCTTCGAGTACTTCCGCAATTTCGAGCGTGACGCGGAGGATTTCGCCCGCATGGGCAGCACGCGGCTTACCATGCCGCTGCTCGTCCTGTCGGGCGAGAAGGCCGGCGGCGCCTTCCTCATCGAGCAGGCCAAACTGGTCGCGTCGGACGTCCGCGGCACGGTGGTCACCGGCGTGGGCCACTGGCTCATGGAGGAAGCGCCCGATACCGTGATTCCCGCCATAAGCGACTTCGTCGCCTGACCGCCACGCTGAGGATCCAAAATGGTGACGGAGGGAGTGGACATGAGTATTGCGTCGGATTTGCTGCTGCAACATTTCGAGACGCTCGTTGCTGACAACGCGCGATGGCAGACGTTGATTGCCGATGAGATCGTCTGGGAGCTGCCCTATGCGCCCGCGATTGGCCATCCGGAGCGGCTATCCGGCCGCGAAGCGGTCGTTAGACACGTAACTTGGTTCCTGGGAACAGTGGAGAAGTTCCGCTTTTCTGACGTGAGAGTGCATGCCTTCGCCGACCCAGCAGCCGCTGTCGCCGAAGTGAAGGCGGAAGGTCTCATCGAGCGGACCGGACGTGTGTACCGCCAGGAGTATGTCGTGTTCCTTCGTGCCAGGGCCGGGAAGATCACGTTTCTTCGCGAGTACTTCGATCCGGTGCGTGCGGCCAAGGCGCTGGACGCGTCGATCGTCGGCCTCCAAGGGTAAGGAGCACCACGGTGACCCACGTCTCCTCGGCGCCGCGGCGGGTGACGACGGCGAGCCAGATCGCCACGTCCGCGGCCGCCATGAAAACCGGCCCGCTGATGGCGCCCCCCGGGCGCTTGAACTCGTCGCGAAACGGCACGTCGATCGTGCATTCGCCTTCGCCGAACTCGCGCAATCGGAATCGGTAGTACGTGTGAACGCGGCGGTGGCGAGCCAGCGTTCCAGCTCTCGCCGGCTGGTGGCGAGTGTCATCCGCGCACCGCCGGCACCGACACGTCAGTCGGCCAGGCTCTTCTACCGAACGATGAGAGCAATCGATAGGGCAAGAAGGGCTCCCATGACGATGTTGAATATTCTCAGACTGCGACGGCCACGACCGACGCGCTGGACGGCGGCTCCGAACGCCAGCCACAGGAAGCAGCTCGGCAGCGCGGCCAGAACGAACAGGCCCCCCAGGGAGGCGGCCTGCACGATGGGGCTCCCCGCCTCGGCGCTGAGGAAGGCACTGGCGGCGCTCGCACTCACAAGCCAGGATTTCGGGTTGACCCACTGAAAGAGCGCAGCGCCCAGGTAACCGACCGGGTTTCTTTCCGGCATCGATTCGACGCGGCTGGAGGACGTCGCGATCCTCCACGACAGCCAGAGCAAGAACGCGGCCCCACCCCAATTGAGTGTCTTGAGCACCAGAGAATGTTTGAGGACGAGACTCCCGAGCCCGAGCGGCACGAGGAACATCATGAGACCCATGCCGGTCGTGACGCCGAGGAGGCAGGGAAGTCCTTTCAGGACGCCCGCGTGGGCGCCGGCCGCGGTCAGCATGACATTGCTGGGACCTGGCGTGACGGCGGCCACGACGGCGAAGAGAAGAAACGCCACGACCTGCTCCGCAGTCGTGCGATACCTCCACGGATCGGGCAGACTCACTCAGGGCCTGTCCCAAGGATGCGAGCGATGCGTCTCGAGCAAACCAGATCGGCCGGCAAGGGTCTTGAACGATCGTGCCAGGGGACGGTTGCGGGCTGGATCGCCAGTACGAGGCCGGTCGATGGCGTCGAGCTATTCAGGGCGTGGTTCGCCGGCCAGGCCTACCAGAAGCATCGCCACGACACGTATGCGATTGGCGTGACCGACTGCGGCGTCCAGGTATTCGACTACAAGGGCTCGGTCCGGGCGAGCACGCCCGGGCAGGTGGTCGTGCTGTATCCGGATGAGGTCCACGACGGACGCGCGGGTACCAACGAGGGCTTCGGGTATCGGATCGTCTATGTGGCGCCATCGCTTCTTGCCGAGGCGGTACGGGTGCTGCGCGGAAAGCCTCATCCGCTCCCGTTCGTGAGCGAGCCGGTGTCGATGAACAGGAGGCTGTCGCAAGCCATCGAGGGCGCCTTTCGCGCTCCACTGGAGTCGTTGGCGGTGGATACCCTCATCGTGGACCTGGCGGAAGGATTGATGGCTGCAGAGCGGGGTGGTGCGAGACGGGTGGTCTCCCGACGCGTCGACGTCCGGGCCAACGAACGAGCTCGACAGTTCCTGGACGCCGAGAGGACCCGTATCGTGCATTCAACGGAGCTGGAGTCGATCACGGGATTGACACGCTATGACCTGTCCCGCCAGTTCAGGATCATGTTCGGGACCAGCCCATACCGTTATCTACTCATGCGCCGTCTCGAATTCGCGCGGGAGCGGATGCTTCGGGAGCGGCCACTGGTCGAGGTGGCATGCGACGCCGGATTCGCCGATCAGGCGCACTTCACCCGAGCGTTCAAATCGGCGTTCGGCCTGACTCCCGCCCGTTATCGTGCGTTGACGCACCACTCGACGACTTGACGCCGTATCCAACATGGTGGACAGTGCGTCCATCATGGGAGAAACGGCGTCCGACCTGAACCAGCGCATCGCCGAGCGCGTGCGCGAGCTGCGCGCCGCGCACGGCCTCTCGCTCGACGCGCTGGCCGGCAAAAGCGGCGTGAGCCGCTCGATGATCTCGCTCATCGAGCGTGGTGAAAGCAGCCCCACCGCGGTGGTGCTCGAGAAGCTCGCCGCGGGTTTGGGCGTGATGCTGGCCTCGCTGTTCGACGCGCCGGCCGCCGCCGCCCAGGCGCCCGGCGGCCCGGTGGCGCGGCGTGATGACCAGCCGCAGTGGAAAGACCCGGCCTCGGGCTACCTGCGGCGCAACGTCTCGCCGCCGGGCGTGACGCAGCCGATGCAGATCGTCGAGGTGCGTTTCCCGCCCGGGGGGCGCGTGGCGTTCGAAACCGGCGCGCGCGAGACGCGCGTGCACCAGCAGGTGTGGGTGCTCGAGGGCGCGATCGACATCACGCTGGGCGTGGAGCGCCACCGCCTGCGCGAAGGTGATTGCCTGGCCATGCAGCTCGACCGCCCGACGATATTCCACAACCCCACACGAAAAGCGACGCGCTATGCCGTGGTGATTGCGTCGGAGACGCCCTCGCGACGATGATCGCGCCCACCTGGTCCCTGCGACGCCTGCACGCGCTCGATGACATGCAGATCGACGGACTCGCCGACGTGTTGATCGACTGCGTCGAAGGCGGCGCGTCGGTGAGCTTCATGCACCCGCTGCCGCGCGACCGCGCCGCGGCGTTCTGGCGCCGCGTGGCGCAAGGCGTGGCCGCGGGCGAACGCGCGCTGCTGATCGCCGAAGATGCGCGAGGCGTGTGCGGCACCGTGCAGCTGGTGCTCGACCAGCCCGAGAACCAACCGCACCGCGCCGAGCTGTCGAAGATGCTGGTGCATCGCCGCGCGCGGCGCCAAGGGCTGGGGGCGGCGCTGATGCGAGCGGCTGAAGCCACGGCGCGCGAATGCGGGAAGACGCTGCTGGTGCTCGACACCGCCAGCCCCGAGGCCGAACGCCTGTACGAGCGCCAGGGCTGGGTGCGTGTCTGTGTGATCCCCGGCTATGCTTTGCTGCCGCGCGGCGGGCTCTGCGGCACGACGGTGTACTACCGCAATCTCGGCGGTTAGTCCGGGCCCCGCGTGGACGGCGCGCACGTCTCGGCTGGCTCGTCCGTGAGCGCCGCGCCTCGCATGCCGCGGTCAGGAATCAACCATGGTGCGCACGCCCTTCACATCAACCCTGCGGAATGTTGACGGGTCTTCGTATGGCACGACAGACGCACATGTGGTCGAGGCCACAGGGGGCCTGGCGTCGAGATTTGGAGGTCATATGAAGCCTCGTGGAGCGCTGTTGTTCTTCACGCTGCTCATCGCGTTCGTGTCCGCCGGATGCGCTACGAAGCCGTCGACCCAGTGGTGGCGCGTCGGGAACTGTCTCGTTCTCTACGACCAGACCAAGGAGGAGAAGCAGGTCGTGGCCGTGGGACAGGGCTGTGACATCAAGCGGGACACGATTACCGCGACGGGGGATATACAGAAGTAGCCGTCCGGCGCCTGCAACCTGGGGGCGCGGTGTGCGCGCCGTCGCACCGCGCCTTCGGATGGAAGAATCAGGCGGGCCCTACTTTGCCGAAGCGGTCGGAGAAAAGATCACCCGGCTCGCAGTCAGCTCAACATAGGTGAACCAGAGCCCCTCCCAGACCAGAATCTGGAGCGCGTTCCCGTCCTTCTCATAGACCTGCGCGGTGCCATGCTGAGGGTTGCTGGTGATGGTGACGTAGCGCCATCCGTTGCCCTCCAGAATAGTCCGCAGCGCGAGCCCGAGACTTCGAGGCTCGATCCGGCCTCGGTAGACGAGGCGGGCGGCCCTGACGGACGGCGACTCGATCACGATGGAGTCGGTTGGCTGGTAGGTCAGGCCGCGGGGTATCGGGATGTCCTCGAACTCGCTCCGCACCGCGCGAGTAGGTGCGGAGGCGCAGCCGGCAGCCACGATCACGACAAGAGCGGCGAGAAGCACACGTGGTATTGACATGCCGCGATCGTAGCAACGGGGGGAGGCCAGCGCCCAACTATTTTCACGCCGGTGATGAACGCGCGCCAAGTCCACGGTCACGACGTCATCGGCGGCAGGACGCCGGCCGTCGCCAGCGCCTGCAGGGCGATCGCCAGCCCCAGCAGCGTAATCACCGCGGCGGACGTCATCGGTAGCCACCGGGTGACGAGAGGGCCGTCCTCGTGGAACCGCGACATCAGCCTCCGCGCGTACACCATGAGGATGCCGATCGTGACGAGCACGGCGGCCAGGCCGACGCTGAAGGCCACGATCAGCAGCAGGCCGAAGCCCACCCGGCGGAGAGAGACCGCGCTCAGGAGCACGACGAGCGCGGCCGGGCAGGGGATGATGCCGCCGCTGATGCCGAGCGCGAACAGCGAGCGAAGCGAGACGGGTTCACCCTCGTGGTGGTGATGATGCGTGCCGTCGTGATGATGGTGATCGGCGGGATCGTGCCGGTGCCCGTGCCCGTCACTGCCGTGGTGATGGTGGGCATGGCCCTCGACTCCTCCGCTGTAGCGGCGAACGAAGAGGACGAAGCCCAGCACCGCGATCGTGAGCCCGGAGGCGAGCCCGAGCCACGGGTACAGGCGCTCGGGGACGACGTGCCGGGAGGCGTAGAACGTGATGCCGCCCAGGAGGTACACGCCGGCGGTATGCGACGCGGTCACGATGAGGCCCAGGATCAGCGCGTGTCGCGCGGTCCCGCGCGAGCCGACGAGGTACGCGGCCACGACCGTCTTGCCGTGGCCCGGCTCGAGGGCGTGGAAGGCGCCGAGGGCCGAGGCCACGAGCAACGCGATGGCGACGACGCCGAGGCTCGCATCGGGCGTCCCGACGAGCTCGGTGAAGCGATCACGAGTCGGCCGGCGCGCGCCGGCGCCGCCGCCGAAGATGGGAGGTTCACGCTCGCTCGACGGGAAGCCGGCGACGGCTGACGCCGCCGGGAGGACGACGATCTGGGCCTCCAGATCCTGGGGCGGACTGCCGAGCAGGTCCGTCGGGTAGCTCGCGAGACCTCCGCTCCGGTCGCGGCTCGGCACGGTGCTGCGAACCAGCGTCACGCCGGGCCGGACGACGGCGATGATCTCCTTCCATCCGGCCCGCCCGGGGAAATTCTCGTCTCGGTAGCGGAGGGTCAGCTCGCGGCCGGCGGCGTCGGCAGGGAGCTGGGCTCGGAAGAGGACGCCGAGCTTGAGCGTCGGGAGGTCCCCGACCCCGGGCGGAAACACGATCTCCTGCGCCCGTTGCTCGAGTGCCAGCCGGCGGCCGTCGACCTCGAGTGTCAGTCCCCGCCCGAGCGCTTCAGCCTTGTCCGTGGCATACCGGGCGGCGCTCGGATGGCCGACGTCGGCGACGACGCCCGTCTCCTGGATCTCCTGGAAGGTGGGGATCTCGGCCAGGTCGATGATGTAGCGGACGTAGACGACTGGCGGGGCGATCTCGAGCGCCGCGTAGTGGTTGATGCTGAAGTTGCCGAGGGGATGGGCGGCCGCACCGGCGGCGCCGACGAGGACGGCAAGCCCCACCGCCGTCGAGAGCGCTCGGGCGCTCACGGGCCCGGGCTCGCGATCACCGCCGGGCCGCGCGGAGCCGCTCGAGCGTCCGGGCGGCGGTCTCCGCGTGCAGGACATGGAAATCCGGGTTCAACGCCAGCGCCCTGGCGACGTGCCGAGCCGCGCCGTCGGCATCGCCGCGCGCCTCGTGGATGAGTCCCGCATGGAAGTGCAGCCGAGGGTCGGGCGTGCCGAACCGCAGAGCCTCCTTGATCGCGGCCTCCGCTTCCACGAACCGGCCGTTGCGGTAGAGGGCCCACGCGAGGACGTCCTGAGTATAGATGTCGCGTCGCACGTCCAGCTCCTTGCGGGCGAGATGCAGGGCCTCGACCGGTTTGATGTCATGGTCGGCGTAGAAGAGTGCCAGCTCCCGGTTATAGACCGTCTTGTTGAGCGCGTTCAGCGCGCCGATGTATTCGACGAGCGCATACTGCCTGCGCGCCTCGTCGCGCTGGCCCAGCTTCGCCTGGACATCACCGAGGGCGGCCGCGTACTCCGGCAACGGGATGGCCGCCAGCGCCTTCCGGTAGAGGTCGACGGCGTCCACGTACCGGTGCTGCGCGCCGCGGACGCGCGCCAGGCCGGCGAGCGCGCGGTGGTAGCCCGGATACGTCGCGAGCGCGGCGGCGTACGCCGCGTCCGCCTCTGCGGTCCTTCCGATCTGAAACGCCAGCTCGCCGAGCTGCGCCTGACTCCACGCGAGCGGCTCGCGGCTGGTGGAATCGCCGCGGGCGGCCTCGACGGCCCGCCGCATGCCGGCGAGCGCCGCCTCGGCGTCGCCCTGCAAGAACCGCAGGTACGCGAGACGGCCGTGCGGGTGCCGCGGTCCCGTGAGCCCGAGCAACCGCGAGTACGCTCGGCTCGCGCCGTCATAGTCGCCCAGCTCCACCAGAGCGTCGCCGGCGATGGCGTGAGGGGAGACGTCGGCGCCGCCGAGCTGCAGCGCCTGTTGAGCCTGGCCGAGCGCCTCCCGGAACTCGTGCCGGGCGTGATGGACGAGGGCGAGGAGCGTGGTCGCGGCGGCGGCGGAAGGCCCCTGAGGCACCAGCTGCGTGGACCGCCGGGCGGCTTTCTCGGCGAGCGCGTAGTAGGTGAGGTCGCCGCTCTCGCGAGCCTTCTGGACGTAGACCGCGCCGAGCTTGTTGTAGCTGAAGACGTCGTCGGGATCTCTCGCGACGCGGGACTGAAAGAACTTGATGAGCTGATCGGTCGCCTGGGGCTGGGCAGCGAGCGTGGCCGGCGAGAGCGCCGCGAGGAGGAGGGCGACTGCCATCTCCCTCCGCCTCATCGACTCACCCTCTTGTTTCGCCTGACCCGCCCCACGCTGTTACGTCGGGTCGTTCGGCGTGCTCGGATAGCCGACCGTGCCGGGCGCGGGCGTCGTGTTCCCGGGCAGCGGGTGCGGCTCGGCGAAGAACGGAAAGTCATGGAGCAGCGGCCGGTCTTGCCCGCTGTTGGCGAGATTCGCCACGTCGGCGTCCGTGTTTTCGATGAAATCGGTCCCCTGGAGGACGGCGAGGACCCGTCGGTCGGGGCAGTTGGGCAACACGGTGCAGTTCAGCGCCCCTGGCCGAGGCGCCCCGTTGCCCCCGGGGATACCGGGCGGGAAGTTCACGTCGGCGAGCTGACGGGCGAGCCTCAGCAGGATGTCGGTCACGTCATCGTCCAACCGCCGGCCGTTTTGCAACCCGTTCGCCGCCACGACCAGGTCGCCGGGAGGCGCGATGGCGAGATCGATGCGGAGGACATCCGGGAAGATGACGTGACGGATGAGGTCCCGACTCGTGCTCGGCAGGGCCGCCAGCCCGGGCAATAGTGGCGCGCCGTTCGGAAGCGTCGCCACGCCGATGGCCGTCAGGAGGTCCGCTCGCGCGGCGATCGTGTTGCCGGCGTCGCCGGGAGTGCCGGAGGTGGTCAGGGCGTCCGGGATGAAGCGGCTGAAGCCTGGAGCGCCGGGAGGAAGCGAGAACTTGTTCGGGTTGTTCAGGTCGGCCAGGTCGTGTGCGGGGACACTCGCGTTGTAGCGGTCTCGTTGCGTGACGGGAATGAAGACCGTCTTGACGAGCGTCTGGCCCATCCGCTGAATCTGGACGAACGGTGCGCTCCCCTTGTTGTCGTCGTCGTCGTCGTTCCTGTGGAAGTTCTTCTGGCGGCTGGTCGTGCCCCAGAAGCCGATCGTCGTGTTGTTCCCGAGATACGTGCCCACTCGATTTCGACTGCCTTGAACCGCGCTTCTCGGAACCTCGACCACGAGCGCCGAGACGTTGAACCCGCCGAAGGTATCGAAACCGCTCCGCGGACCGCTCGGCACGGCGACGACCGGTCGGCCGTCGAGGGGCCCCAGAATGGGCGAGGTCATCTGCCTGAACACCTGCTCGGCGCCGCCGAGGATCCGGTTGAGCTGGGCGGGGTCCGTGACGAACGGATCGTCCCGCAGCCCGGCGAACACGCGAATGCCCGGCCCGGTGATGACTTGATTCGTGCAGCCCGTGACCACGGGCGCGCCCCGCAACTCGTCATTCACGGCGCCCGTCTTTCGCGGTCGCGCGGGGCCCAGCACGGTGACGAACTGGCCACCGGGAGCCGTGGCACACCGCGGATCACGGAACGATTCGTAGCCCTCGAAACGCGCCTGGATGACCAGGCTCTCCTCCGCGTTTCCCGTGTTGTCGATCTTGATCTGATAGAGCACGTCGTTGCTGAAGGAGTACGAGGAGCGGACCCCGGGGACCGCGAAGGGGTTCACGTCCAGCGCGAACACGACCTTCGTCGGGTCGTTCGGGTTGAGGAACGCGAACACGTCCGGGATGTCGGCCGCCGGGTCCTCGCTGATCAGCGGCGCTTCCCGATGATCGGCGCCGCGGACGCGTACCGTCGATGGGGAGACGACGAGAAGAGCGAGCAGCACCGTGAGCATTCCGACGAACAGGATCGTGAACGGCTTCGGCCTGCGCATCGTCCCCATGGCAGCCTCCTTTGAGGCGGTCCAGCGTCCGAGAGCGACCCGTGCGAGAGTCGCAAGACTATGCGCGCCCGGCGATCGTTCCGCAACCGCAAAAAACACTCCGCAGCCCCTTGCCGATCGGCCCGTGTTCGTCCTACCCTGAAGCCTCTTTCGGAGAGCGGAAGAAGGAGCGCCTGTGACCGAACTGCCATCCGAGCGGCTGAGCCTCGCCGATTTCGTCTTCAGCGAGACGTCCGATCCGTCGGTGCCGCCCGAGGAGTTCACGCAGTGGCGTCGAGCGACCGCGTGGGCCACGTCGCTCTACGAGCCGAGCCTCCTCGGCCCGCCGATTCCGCGCACCCGGCTGGAGACGGCGGGCGTCTCACGTCCGATCATCAACCTCGGCTCGTATAACTACCTCGGATTGGCGACGCATCCGGAGACGATCGCCGCGGCCCAGGAGGCACTGGCCACGTACGGCACGGGCGCGTGCGGCTCAGGACGCGTTGTAGATCTCTTTCATCCGGGCCACCTCGCCGTTGAAGTCACGCTTCCGGATCGGCCGGACCACCAGCCCCGGCATTCGCCGCAACACGCGATCGGCGAGGGGGGCCAGGCGCGCCACGTGGCCCTGGGTGGGCTCGAGGTGGTAGGCCCACAGGTCTCTTGCTTTGCGGAGGCCCTGAGCCTCGAACAGGTCCACGTAGTAGGGCGGGTTGTGCGTCGTCATGAAGAACGGCGATGAATCGAAGCCCTCGATCAGGAGGCCGCAGTCCTCGTCCATCGAAGAACCCGAATGATGCCGCGAAGCTCGTTGTGACGGTGGTCGATTATCGCGGCGATGCGGCCAACGTCGCGGCCCGCACGGCAGGCGACGAACAGCTGGGCCTCGGCGTGCTCGAAGAAGGGATTCTCCCGGGACAGGACCGTCCGGACCTCGCCGCCCAGCGGGGCGACCCAGAGCGGATCGCCGCGGTAGATGGTGTGAGGGACACGGAGAAACCGGCGGAGGCCGGCGCCGTCACGAGACAGAGATTCCACATGACGCACGACGAATCCTCCTCGTCCCTCGAATTTGCTCCCGGTCCCGCGACCAAGACACCACTTCCTTCCTAGTACGGGAAAATATTTTCACACATCGGTAGCCGCATGGCAGCTTCCCTCTGATCGGCATTCGCTTTTTCGTAGGTTTACCAATATGGCGCAACTGTTGCGTAGCGTGCACTCTTCTGGGGGAGACTGTGGAGAACGGACAAACGCGCAGCCAAAGCGGCGACCGAGACACCACCCTCCGGCAGGCCGACGCCTCGAATCACCGGGAGCCGTGGATGCCTGACCTCCGCTCCTGGCCAGCGGCGCGGCTCCGGCTGGACTCCGCGGCGCGGCCGGCGCCCATGCCCTCCACAGCACTGTCGGGACGAAGGAGTGCGCTCGGTGGCCGCGTCATGGTGCCGGAGCAAACGCTCGCGGCGATGGACGAGGCGACGGAGGCGCTCCTGCGCGACCTCCGGGGAAGCCCCACAGACCTGGCGAAGCTGGTGAAGAGGATGCACGAGCGACGTCGTCCTGTCGTGGCAATCTCATCGAAGGCCATTGCCCGCTGGAACAAAGACGATCCCGACTCATGGGGGCGTGTGTGCGATTGGCTGACTCGGCAGGGTGTACGCATCATGGTCGGCTGAGGTTGTGCGCGTTTGAGCGTTGACCGCGAGCCTAGCAGCACCAGCGTCGTCGACGTTCTCGACCGCGTACTCGACAAAGGCATCGTGATCGACGCCTGGGTCCGCGTGTCGCTGGTCGGAATCGAGCTCGTCACCGTGGAAGCCCGCGTCGTCGTCGCCTCGATCAGCACGTACTTCTCGCATGCCGAAGCCATCGCTGAATTACCCCGCGCATCGACGGCAACGCGTGATCTGCTGTCCGCACAGGGCTGACCGGCCGGGCGCGCCGCGAGTGTTAGGATATCGCCGGCCCGGACGGATCGCTCATCCGACGGGTCTTCCCCGGGGAGGGCGATTGTGGGTGAGCGTCAGCATGGTGGGCGCAAGACTGACGGCGGTTCGCCCGCCCACGGGAGGTCGTGGCAGCCGCCCAGCACGCTGCCGCCGCTCTACGCAGGCTGGATCGACGATCTGCTCGGCGGCCCGCTGCCCCACGAGTCCGAGGCGACGTGCGAGGACTGCGCGATGCGCCCGAGCGGCCCCGCCGCGGCCGGGGCTCTCGTCTTCGCGGCCGAGACGAAGTGCTGCACCTACGTTAGCCGCTTGTTGCCTACGGCCAGGATCAGGTGGCCCTCCTTCAAGGCGAGCGGCCCGAGCACGTCGCCTGGCATCGCGCCGACCAGCGCCTCCCGCACGGCGGGCTCGACGTCTTCCAGCCACCATTCGATCGTCTCGGCGCGTAGTCTCGCCGCGGCCGCGACCTGTTCGATGGGGCGACCGTCCTCCCGCACGCAGAGCGTGACCTCGCGGGCCACTTCGACGTCGGGCGCCAGGACGGTCTGCACGGTGAAGCGCATCCAGTCCAGCTGCCGGGCGGCGATCAGTGCACGCAACGCCTCGGGAGGCGCGTTCCTCGCGGTGAACTCTCGCCATGCCGCCTCCAGCCGCGAGAGCATCTGCACCCGCTCGCGGCGCGCCTGCGCAACGTCCTTCGGGGGCTCGGGCGTCAACGCCGTCGCGTCGCCGCCCTCGTCGCGCATGCGCGCATAGACGGCGGCCCGGGCGGCGAGGCGCTCGGCGAGGCTCGCCGCCATGCCACTGCAGACCGCCTCGCACGGCACGGCCTCCGCGACCTCGTCCTCGTCGAGCTCGTACGCTGCGCGGATCTCGTCGAGATCGTTCGCCCAGCGCCGGAGCAGCAGCGAGCGCCGGATGAAGTCGAGCCACGCGTCGATCGTGACGCCGCGGCGCTCCAGCCACGCCTCGAGGTCGGAAGCGGCGACGAGATCGCGCGCATAGCGGAAGTCGCACGCCGCCGCGTCGACGTCGGCCTCGTCGAGCGCGTCGTCGTCGACATCGTCGAGCCGCGCCAGGCAGGCCAAGCCGTCGCGCACCCGCTGCTCGAGAGTCGTCCAATCCCCCCACACGTGCCCGGCGATGACGACGTCTTCCCAGACGTACGCCATCCGGTCGACCGTGAAGATCACCTCGTCCGCTTGCATGGGGCCCTACTATCCATAGCTGCCCCTCACGATGCAAGCGCCGGGCGCTTCTCGAGCATTCCCGGTGCCACGCGAGAACGTGGGGATTTCGCACCAGGCATGCGGTGCGCCCGGCTCCGACGGTCGACTCAGCAGGCAGCTCTCCCTCCGCCGTCGGGCGGTTCGCCCGGGTCCGGCGCCGGCGTCCCTGCGCGTTGGCCGCGAAAATCAGGACAACCGTACATTTGTCAGGTTTTCGGCAGGCGACGAGGCTGGCAGGCGTCTTGCGAACCTCAGAGCGCACGGGAGCAACAAGCCAGAGAGGAACGAAAGATGGAGGGAGCCATGGCCAACACGAAGTCGGCGGCATCGAAGCGGGACGGGCTCAAGGACCTGACGCCGAAGAACCCCAGGCAGGTGAAGGGGGGCAAGGTCCAGATGCAGGACTTTCATTTCGTCGCGCGGGCGACTCGCGCCACACCATAGCTTTGATTGGACGAGACCGGGGTCAGGAAGCCGCGCTTCCTGGCCCCTTTCGTTTTATCCGCCGAGGCCTCAGTATCCTCGCCATGACCTCGACCCGTTTCCTCATCCTCGCGCTCAGCATGGGAGTGACGCTGCTCATGGTCTCCGACGCGCTGGCCGGCCCGGCCACGGACCAGCTCCGTACGTCGGTCGACCTCGTGGTGAAAATCCTGTCGGATCCCGAGCTCAAGAAAGAGGCGAGGTCGCTGGAGCGTCGGCGGGCGATCCGCGCCGTGGCGAACCAGATCTTCGACTTCGGCGAGATCTCCCGGCGGAGCCTCGCGCAGCACTGGCAGGCGCGACCCCCCGCGGAGCGCGAGGAGTTCACGCGTCTCTTCGGCGACTTGCTCGAGCAGTCGTACATCTCGAAGATCGAGAATTACTCCGGCGAGAAGATCCAGTATCTCGGCGAGGCGGTGGACGGTGACCGCGCCGTGGTCCGGACCCTGATCGTGACGAAACAGGGCACGGCGATCCCGGTCGACTATCGCATGTTCCTGCAGGGCGAGCGCTGGCGGGCGTATGACGTCACCCTGGAGGGCGTCAGCCTCGTCGCCAACTACCGCGCGCAGTTCAACGCGATCATCCAGCGCTCCGGCTACCCGGACCTCGTCGCGAAGATGAAGACGAGGTACGACGAGCGTCCCGGGCCGCGCGAGACCGGCCCCCGCGTCGAGACCGGGGCGGCGGTGACCGCGCCCGCGCCGGCGCCGCCGCGGCAGTCGCCCTAGGCGCCGCCGCTCCCGGCCATCCTTAGAAGAAGCACGACGACGCCGGTCTCGTAGAGCTCCTCGGCGAGAAACACGACGCCGAAGACGAGCAGCCACGTCTGCCCGAACAGCCACCCGCCCGCGAGCGCCCAGACGGCCACCGCCACCACGAGGCCGCGAATGCCCCCGATGATCCACAGCGACGACGACGGGTCGTCGGCGTGGCGCACGGCGCGGACCACGAGTCCGGCGCCGTGCACCGCGGCCCACGCGCCGCCGAGCGCGAGCAGCGCGGCGACGACAGGCGCCATCAGCGCCTCACGTTCATGTCGTTCTCCTCTCGCGTTCGTTGCTGAGGGCATCGTGACGCGGGGAGCGAGACGTCTCAATTACGCGCGGGGTCATGTACACTCCCGTCAACCCACGTTCAGGAGAGGGCGATGGCACTGCTCGACGGAAAAGTCGCGATCATCACCGGAGCGTCGAAGGGCATCGGGCGCGTCCTGAGTCTGACGTTCGCGCGCGAAAAAGCGGCCGTCGTCTGTGCGGCGCGGTCCGCCGACCTCGTGCGCGAGACGGCCGACCTGGTCGGCAAGGCGGGCGGGCGCGCCATCGCCGTCACGTGCGACGCCGCGAAGGAAGCCGACGTCAAGCGCATGATCGAGGCGGGGGTGAAGGCCTTCGGCAAGATCACCACGCTGATCAACAACGCGGGCGACGGCGGGCCGACGAAGCCGGTGGAGGACTACACGATGGACGACTGGATGTACACGATCCATTCGTGCCTGACCAGCTCGTACGTCTGCACCCGCTTCGCGGTGCCGGAGATGATCAAGGCGGGCGGCGGCGCCATCGTCAACATCTCGTCGGGGGCGGGCCGGCGCGGGCTGCCCTACCGGATCGGCTATTGCTCGGCGAAGGCGGGCCAGGTCGGAATGACGTACGGCATGGCGCTCGAGCTGGGCCCGCGCGGGATCCGGGTCAACTGCGTCGCGCCCGGCGCCGTCGCAGGCGACCGCATCGACCGCGTGATCGCCGGCCAGGCCCAGGTGCGCGGCGTGAGCGAGGAGGCGATGCGCAAGGCCATGATGGAGCGCTCGCCGCTCAAGCGGATGACGGAGGCCGAGGACATCGCGGAGGCGACGCTGTTCTTCGCGAGCGACCTCGCGAAGAACATCTCGGGCCAGGTGCTCGCGGTGAACGCCGGCGAGCCCGCGGGCTAGCGCCCGCGCGTCAGGCGGTTACCAGCGCGCGCCGAGACCGACGAGGCCGGTGTGGCTGTCGAGCTCCGTCTTGAACGTGGCCCGGGCCGCCGCGGAATCGCGGATCCGGAACTCGGGCTCGGTGTGCGTGTAGCGGTACTCGCCGAAGACCATCAGGTTCTTGTAGACGTAGACGGCCAGGCCCGCGCCGCCCTTGTAGCCCCAGGTGATGTCGGTGTCGCCGTCGGCGTTGCGGAACAACCGCGTCGTGCGCGGCGTCAGCGTGGTGATGAACACCGGCGCCCCGCCGAGGATGTACGGCTGGATCCGCCCGCCGGGCGCGTCCTCCGACCTCATGAGCGGCAGGCGCAGGAACAGATCCAGCGAGACCGCCTGCGAGCCCAGGTCGTACGAGCCGAACCCGATCTTGTTCGTTCCGCAGCCGCCACTGGGCACGCAGCCGTCCACGCGCACCGTCTGGGGACCGATGTTGGGCGAGAAGTTGAAGTAGTCGACGGCGAGGCCGAGGAAGGGGACGGCGTCGAAGTAGCGGCCGAAGCGGCCGCCGTACGCCAGCCCCGTGTCGAATTCGATGCCGTGATACGTCGCGTGCCCCGACATCTGGTCGACCACCTTGACGTTGTGCTTGTCCGTGAGGCTGGCGCCGGCGTAGATATCGGCGAACCACTCCGCCGCGCACGGCTGCGCGGTCAGGGCAAGGCAGGCGACGGCGAGCAGGGCTGTCCTCATCTGATCCCTCCGAGGTGCACAGTGTAGCCGAGTCCCGCGAGCGCCTCGTAACTTTTGTGAGCCGCCCTACCTCGGCCAGTACATGACGACGAAGACTCCGGCCAGGCAGAGCGCGCCGCCCAGCAGGTCGAACCGATCGGGCGCGATGCGGTCGACGCTCCAGCCCCACAGGATCGAGAGCACGACGAACATGCCGCCGTAGGCGGCGTACACGCGGCCGAAGTGCTGCGGCTGGTAGGTCGGCACGATCCCGTAGAGGACGAGGACGGCGGCGCCCAGCACGCCGACCAGCCGCGGCGCGCCGTTGCGCCACCACTGCCACACGAGATAGCCGCCGCCGATCTCGCAGAGGCCGGCCAGCACGAAGAGCGCGAGCGAGCGGAGGATCACGAAGGGCCTCCCGGGCCGCCGAACCTCGGCGGCGTTTTTCGCGAAGAAGGCGCGCACGCGGTCACGGCGCGATCGTATCATCGGCGCCATGCAGAAGATCGACGTGTTCCCCCACATCCTGCCGCGCCGTTACTTCGATCGGATGCTCGCGGTCGCCCCGGCCGGGATGGCGCTGCAGAAGCGGATGTCCGGCATCCCGGTCCTGGTGGACGTCGATCTGCGGTTCCGGATCATGGATCGCTACGAGGGCTACGTGCAGGTGCTCACGCTGGCCAACCCGCCGATCGAGGTCGTCGGCGGTCCCGACGCCAGCCCGGATCTCGCGCGGCTCGCCAACGACGAGATGGCGGCGCTCGTCGAGCGCCACCCGGAACGCTTTCCGGCGTTCGTCGCCTCGCTGCCGATGAACAACCCGGAGGCCGCGCTGCGCGAGATCGATCGCGCGATCGACACCCTGGGCGCCACCGGCGTGCAGATGTTCTCGAACGTCGCGGGCCGCCCGCTCGATCGGCCCGAGTACCGGCCGCTCTTCGCCCGCATGGCCGAGCGCGACCTGCCGATCTGGCTGCACCCGGCGCGGCCGGCCACGGTGGCTGATTACGCCGGCGAGCCGCGCAGCAAGTACGACCTCTGGTGGGCGTTCGGCTGGCCGTACGAGACGAGCCTTGCGATGGGCCGACTCGTCTTCTCCGGCCTCTTCGACCGGCATCCCGAGCTCAAGATCATCACCCACCACATGGGCGCGATGATCCCGTTCTGCGCCGGGCGCGTCGGCGGCGGGCTCGAGCAGCTCGGCACGCGCAGCGACGATCCCGACGACGGGGCGGCGCTGGGCCGGCTGGCGCGGCGGCCGATCGACTACTTCCGCCTCTTCTACGGCGACACCGCGCTGTTCGGCGCCTGGCACGCGATGGAGTCGGGCCTCGCGTTCTTCGGCGCCGAGCGCATCCTGTTCGGCACCGACATGCCGTTCGACCCGGACAAGGGGCCCGGCTTCATCCGCGACACGATCGCCGCCATGGAGAAGATGCGCGCGAGCGACGCCGAGCGGGCGGCCATCTACGAGGGCAACGCCCGCCGGCTGCTGCGCCTGCGTCGCGCGCGATGAGCCGGCAGCTCTACGACACGATCGGCCGCGGCTACGACGCCTATCGGCGGCCCGACCCCCGGCTGGCCGCCGCCATCGCGGCGGCGCTCGGCGCGGCCGCGAGCGTGGTGAACGTCGGCGCCGGCGCCGGCTCCTACGAGCCGGCGGACCGTCCGGTCCTCGCCGTCGAGCCCTCGGCCGCGATGCTCCGTCAGCGCCGGCCCGGCGCGGCGCCGGCCGTGCAGGCGTCGGCGACCGACCTGCCGTTCCGCGACGCGACGTTCGGCGCCGCCCTCGCGGTGCTCACCGTGCACCATTGGCCCGATCGGGCGCGCGGGCTGGCCGAGCTGGGGCGCGTGGCGCGCGAGCGCGTCGTGGTCCTGACGTGGGATCCGGCGGCGACCTCGGGATTCTGGCTCGTCGACGACTACTTCCCCGAGATGGTGGCCATCGATCGCGAGATCTTTCCGACGCTCGAGGAGCTGCGCCGGTCACTCGGCCCCGTCGACGCGCGGCCGCTGCTGGTGCCCCACGACTGCGTCGACGGCTTCCTCGGCGCGTACTGGCGACGGCCCGAGGCGTATCTGGACGCCGGCGTGCGCGGCGCCATCTCCACGTTCACCAAGCTCGCCGACGTGGAGTCGGGGCTGGCGCGCCTGCGCGCCGATCTCGCCGACGGCACGTGGGAGCGCCGGCACGTAGATCTACTGAGACGCGACGCCCTCGACCTCGGCTATCGGCTCGTCGTCGCGGAGCGACGCTTGTGAGGCGCGGAGCGACGCCTGTGAGGCGCGGAGCGACGCCTGTGAGGCGCGGAGCGACGCCTGTGAGGCGCGGGGAGGACGTGACGGCGCCGCTACACTGGCGCCGTGGGAGATCTCACCCGGATCCAGTGGACGCGATATCGCAGCTCAGGGCCCGAGGTCGGCACGCCCGATCCCGAGCGCTGGGCGCCGCTGGGATTCCCGGCGCCGCCGCCCGACCGGCCATGGATCTTCGGCGTGGTGGTGGCGTCGGCCAACGGCGTGGTCGCGTGGCGCCGGCGTGACGCGCGCGACGACCCGGTGCGCGAGATCCTCGGCGGCGAGCCGCGGCTCGATCGCATCGCCGATCGCCGCCTCATGCGCTACTTGCGGACGATCGGCGACGCCGGCATCGGCGCGCAGACGGTTCGCGAGCAGCCGACGCTGATCCTCAGCCCACAGGAACCGGGCGACGAGCGCGCGCCCGAGCTCTACGCCTTCCGCGTGGCGCGCGGATTGTCCCACCACCCTCGCAACGTCATCTATTCGCTCTACGGTCGCGTGCCGTCGCAGCATCCGATGCTGACCACGCCCGGGCTGTCGACGATCATCCTCACCACCCCGGCGGGACGCTCGGAGCTGACGCGTCGGGGGATCCGCGAGCCCGCCGTGATCGTCGAGGCGCTCCTCGAGCCCGAGGGTCTCGAGCGCGCGCACGCGCGGCTGCGCGCCGAGCACGGCGTGCGCTACCTGGCGTGCGAGGGCGGCCAGACGCTCTTCGCCGCGCTCCGCGCGGCGCGGCTGCTCGACGAGATGTTCGTGACGACGACGGATGTGGTGGTGGACCGCGCGGCCCACGAGGGCGTGCTGACGACGTTCGACTTCGTGGCGGAGGGCGCCACCCTGGTGGCGGAGGGGCGGCTGGAGCCCGGCGGCGTCTACACGTTCAAGCGCTGGCGGTTCGGCGCCGCCCGGCGCTGACGCTCAGTCCGCGCGGCGGGGGCGGTCGAGCCCGCGGAAGCGACGGATCAGCGCGCTGGTCGACGAGTCGTGCGCGAGCCGCGGCTCGTCGCGCGCCGTCAGCTCGGGCGTGATGCGATTCGCCAGCGCCTTGCCGAGCTCCACGCCCCACTGGTCGAAGGAGTTGATGCGCCAGATCGTGCCCTGCACGAAGACCTTGTGCTCGTAGAGCGCGATGAGGGCGCCGAGCACGGCCGGCGTCAGCCGCTCGGCGAGGATCGTGTTGGTGGGGCGGTTGCCCGCGAACGTGCGGTGCGGGACCGACAACGCCGGCACGCCTTCCGCCGCGACCTCCTCCGCCGTCTTGCCGAAGGCGAGCGCTTCCGTCTGCGCGAAGAGGTTGGCCATGAGCAGCGGGTGGTGCTCACCGACCTCGTCGAGCGGCCGCAGGAAGCCGATGAAGTCGCACGGGATCAGCCGCGTGCCCTGGTGGATGAGCTGGTAGTACGCGTGCTGACCATTGGTGCCCGGCTGGCCCCAGACGATCGGCCCCGTCGGGTACTCGACCTCTCGGCCGTCGAGATCGACGTGCTTGCCGTTGGACTCCATGTCGAGCTGCTGCAGGTACGCGGGAAAGCGGCCGAGGTCGTGGCTGTACGGCAGGATGGCCAGGGTCTCGGCGCCGAAGAAGTCGTCGTACCAGATCCCGAGGAGGGCCAGCAGCACGGGCAGGTTCGTCTCGAAGGGGGCTCCGCGGAAGTGCTCGTCCATGGCATGAGCGCCGGCGAGGAGCTCGCCGAACCCCGCGGGGCCGATGGCGATCATCAGCGACAGGCCGATGGCCGACCAGAGCGAGTAGCGGCCGCCGACCCAGTCCCAGAACTCGAACATGTTCGCGGGGTCGATGCCGAACTTCCGCACCTCGGCGGTGGCGGTGGAGACGGCCACGAAGTGCTTGGCCACCGCGCGCTCGTCACCGAGCGCGCGCACGCACCAGGCACGCGCCGTGCGCGCGTTCGTCAGCGTCTCGATCGTCGTGAACGTCTTGGACGCCACCACGAAGAGCGTCTCTTGGGGATCGAGGTCCCGCGTCGATGCCACGAAGTCGGCGCCGTCCACGTTGGACACGAAGCGCAGCGTGAGGCGCCGGTCGCCGTACCAGCGCAGCGCGTCCGCGGCCATGGCGGGGCCGAGGTCGGAGCCGCCGATCCCGATGTTGACGACGTTGCGGATCGGGCGGCCCGTGAAGCCCGTCCACCCGCCGCTGCGCACGCGGCCCGCGAAATCGGCCATGCGGTCGAGCACGGCGTGGACGCGCGGCACGACGTCCTCGCCGTCCACGACGATGCGCGCGCCGCGCGGCGCCCGCAGCGCCACGTGCAGCACCGCGCGCTGCTCGGTGACGTTGATCTTCTCGCCCGCGAACATCGCGTCCCTCCGCGCGGCCACGCCGGAGGATCGCGCCAGGTCGAGCAACAGCCTGAGCGTCTCGTCGGTCACGCGGTTCTTGGAGTAATCGAGGTAGAGCCCGGCCGCCTCCGCGACCAGCCGCTCGCCGCGCCGTGGATCCTTCGCGAACAGCTCCCTCAGGTGGAGGCCACGAACCGACTCGTAGTGGGCGGCGAGCGCCTTCCACTCCGGACGGCTCGTCAATGGACCTCGGGTCGTCAATTCCGATTCTCCCTCGTCAGCGTGCGGCAGCGGGAACCGTCCCACATCAGCACGGCCGGCATCATGCCGATGAAGAGTCCGGTGCCGACCACGCCCGGGGTCGCGCGCAGCGCGGCCTCGAGCGCGGCCGGATCGGCGATCGGGCCGACGCGGCAGTCGAGCAGGCGGTTGCCGTTGTCCGTCACCACGGGCGCGCCGTCGGCCGTGCGCAGGGTCGCCGGATAGCCGAGCGCCTCGAGCCGCCGCCGGCACGGGCCCGCCGCGAACGGCACGACCTCCACCGGCAGCCGGCCGCGGCTGCCCAGCACGGGGACGAGCTTGTCGGCGCCGACCAGGACGAGGAAGCGCCGCGCGAGGGTCGCCACGACCTTCTCGCGCAGCAGCGCGCCGCCGTAGCCCTTGATCAGGTCGCCGCGGGGATCCACCTCGTCCGCGCCGTCGACGGCGACGTCGATCGTCTCGATGTCGTCCGGCGTGAGCAGCTTGATGCCGAGCCCGCGCGCGAGCGCCGCCGTCGCCTCGGAGGTCGGCACGCCGCGCACGTCGAGGCCGGCCGCGACGCGCTGGGCGAGCGCGCGCACGAAGGCGGTGGCGGCGTGACCCGTGCCCAGGCCGACGACCTGGCCGCTCGCGACGTGCCGCATGGCCTCGGCGGCCAGCGCCGCCGCGCCGTCGTCCGTGAGTCGGGCATCCTCGTGCATGCGGCGACAGCATCGCTCAGGCGCGGGCCGTCGTCCAGCGCGCCGCGCCTCGCCTGCGAAGTTACAATCCGCGCCGTGACCCCCGACGCGTCGGATCCGATCGAGGAGCTGTTCGCGCGCGGCGTGACCGACGGCCTGCCCGTGGTGCCGCCGACGGCGGAGCGTGTCGGGGCGACGGTGGCGGCGAGCGGGCGCGGCGGCGACGAGCTGATCGGCCTGGTGGCGCCGGCCAACGGCCGCGCCACCGTCGAGCGCGTGGCCGTCAACGCCGTGATGGCGGGCTGCCGTCCGGAATACATCCCCGTGGTCATCGCCGCCGTGAGCGCGATCTGCGATCCCGAGTTCTCCCTCGTTGGCGTGTCCGGCACGACCGACGCCGTCACGCCTCTCGTCATCGTCAACGGCCCGATCCGCCGCGCGCTCGAGGTGAACTGCGCGGCGTCGGTGTTCGGCGCCGGCTTCCGCGCCAACGCGACGATCGGCCGCGCCGTGCGCCTCGTCTGGGTGAACGTGGGCGGGGCGCGTCCCGGCGTGATCAGCATGTCGACGTTCGGCCAGCCGGGCCGCTACTCCTACTGCATCGGCGAGCACGAGGAGGCGAGTCCGTGGGAGCCGCTCTCCGTCGAGCACGGCTTCGCCGCCGCCGACAGCACGGTGGCCGTCCTGGCCGCGGAGGCGCCGCAGATCGTCGTCAACGCCGGGGGGCGCCGCGCGCGCGACATCCTCTCGACCGTCGCGCGCGCCGGGGCCGTCATCGCGAGCCCCGACCTGGCGCCGCTCGGCGACACGCTGCTCGTGATCGGGCCCGAGCACGCCGCGACCATCGCGGCGGACGGCTGGTCGAAGGCGGACGTGCGGCGCTTCGTCTGGGAGCAGTGTCAGGTCACCGTCGACGGCGCGCGCACGCCGAAATTCCGGGAGCCGGCCTGCCTGCACGTGCTCGTCGCCGGCGGCACCGCCGGCCGGTTCTCGGCGTGGGTGCCGGGCTGGCCGTTCCGCGGCGCGCCGTCGCGGCTGGTGTTCAGGGGCGTGGCGACCTCCGGGCTACAATAGGTTCGTGCCCCTCGCCGACGACGCGAGCTTTCGCCTCCTCTTCGACGCCAACCCGCTGCCCATGTGGGTGTACGACGTCGCCAGCCTGGCCTTCCTCGAGGTGAACGCCGCCGCCGTCGAGCACTACGGCTACTCGCGCGAGGAATTTCTCCGGATGAAGGTGACGGCGCTCTTCCCACCCGAGGAGGACGCCCGCGTGCGTGAGGCGGTGGCCCGGCTCTCCGAGACGCCGCAACCCGGCCTCCGTCACTACGCGTCGGCATGGAAGCATCGCCACAAGGACGGTCGCGTCATCGACGTCGACATCGTCGCGCACGACCTGTCGTTCGGCGGGCGGCGCGCCGCGCTCGTCGTGGCCAACGACGTCACGAGCCTCAAGGCGGCGCAAGCCTCGCTGGCCAAGTCGACGCAGCGGCTGCGCGTCCTGCACGAGATCGACCGGGGCATGATCGCGGCGGCCGAGCCGGTGACGATCGCCGAGGCGGCGCTCCGGCCGCTGCGCGATCTGCTGGGCGTGCCCCGAGCCATCGTGAACCTGTTCGACTTCGAGGCGGGCGAGGTGGAGTGGCTGGCGGCGATCGGACGCCGCCGCGTGCACGCGGGCCCCGGTGTGCGGTATCCGATGAAGCTGGCGGGCGACGTGGAGGCGCTGCGGCGCGGCGAGATGCAGGTGATCGACGTGGACGCGCTGCCCGACAGCCCCGAGGCGCAGGCGCTGCTCGCCTCGGGCGTCCACGTCTACATGGTCGTCCCCATGCGCGCGCGGGGCGAGCTGATCGGCTCACTGAGCTTCGGCGGCGCGCGCGGACAGTTCTCCGACGAGCAGATCGAGATCGCGCAGGAGGCGGCCGCCCAGCTGGCCATCGCCATCACCCAGGCGCGCCTCTACGAGCAGGTGAAGCGCTATTCCGAAGAGCTCGAGCAGCGCGTGCGCGAGCGCACCCACGAGCTCGCGGAGGCCAAGGCCGAGGCGGACCGCGCCAACCAGGCGAAGAGTGAGTTCCTCTCGCGCATGAGCCACGAGCTGCGGACGCCGCTCAACGCGATCCTCGGCTTCGGGCAGCTCCTCCAGATGCAGCCCGACGGCGGACCCGACCGCGAGAGCGTGGAGCAGATCCTCAAGGGCGGCCGGCACCTGCTGGAGCTGATCAACGAGGTCCTCGACATCTCGCGCATCGAGGCCGGGCGGCTCTCGCTCTCGCAGGAGCCCGTCCAGATCGGCGAGGCCGTCGCCCGCGTCGTGGACCTGGCCCGTCCGCTCGCCGCCGAGCGGCGCATCGACGTCCAGGTCTCCGGCGGCACGCTCCACCATCGCTACGTGCTCGCGGACACCCAGCGGCTGCAGCAGGTGCTGCTGAACCTGGTCTCCAATGCGATCAAGTACAACCACCAGGCCGGCCGCCTCGTCGTCGGCTGTCACGAGGTGGCCATCGGCCGGATCCGTCTCACGGTCGCCGACACGGGCGCGGGCATTCCGCACGACCGGCGCGCGCGGCTCTTCACGCCGTTCGACCGCCTCGGCGCCGAGACGAGTCCCGTCGAGGGCACCGGGCTCGGGCTCGCGCTCTCCAAGCGGCTCGTGGAGGCGATGGGCGGCACCATCGGTTTCGACGACGCGGAGGGCGGGGGCAGCCTCTTCTGGGTCGAGCTGGCCGAGACGATGTCGCCCGACGCGCGCGCCGGCCTGGACGCGTCGCGCGCGCCGACGCCGGGCGACGCCACGCGCCGGGGCACGGTCCTCTACATCGAGGACAACCCGTCGAACCTGCGGCTCGTGGAGCGCGTCCTGGCCGAGCAGGCCGCGATCCGCTTCATCCCCGCCATGCAGGGGCGGCTCGGGCTGTCGCTGGCGCGCGAGCATCGGCCCGACCTGATCCTCGTGGACCTCCACCTCCCGGACATCTCCGGCGAGGACGTGCTGCGCGAGATCAGGAGCGATCCGCTCCTCGCGCGCACGCCGGTGATCGTGCTCAGCGCCGACGCGACGCCGGGACAGGTGCGGCGCATGGTGGCGGCAGGCGCGCGCGCGTACCTGACGAAGCCGCTCGACGTGCGGCAGCTCCTCACGCACATCGACCAGGCGCTGTCGGGCGGATGAGCGCCCCCTTGCCCGCGTTTGCCGCCGCGAAGATCCTGATCGTCGACGACGAGCGGGCGAACGTGCTGCTGCTCGAGCGGTTGCTGCAACAGGCGGGCTACCGGCACCTCGCGAGCACGACCGACTCGCGGACGGCCCTCGAGCTCTACCGCGGCGTGCGGCCCGACCTGATCCTGCTCGATCTGATGATGCCGCACGTCGACGGCCTCGCGGTGCTGGCGCAGCTGCGCGCCGAGATCCCGGAGACCGTCTTCGTGCCGGTCCTCGTGCTCACGGCCGACGTGACGCCCGACTCGCGTCGGGGGGCGCTCGCCGCCGGCGCGCACGACTTCCTCACCAAGCCGTTCGAGGCGTTCGAGGTGCTGCTCCGCATCGGAAACCTCCTGGCCACGCGCCGCCTCTACCTGGCGCTCGAGGAGCACAACCGCGCCCTCGAGGACACCGTCAGGCAGCGGCCCGCAGGCGAGGGGACGGGGCTCGGGCTCTCGTTGTGCCGCGGTATCGTCGAGGAGCACCACGGGACGATCACGGTGGACAGCGAGCCCGGCCGCGGCACCACGCTCCTCATCGAGCTGCCCGTCGAGACGCCGCCGCGCGCCGCCCCGCGACCGGCCGCCGCCTCCGCGCCGTCTGCCGTCCGACCGGGGAAGGTGCTGCTCGTGGACGACGAGCGGGCGGTGGCCGAGGCGCTGGCGGAAGCGATCCGGCGCGACGGCCACGAGGTCGAGATCGCCGGCGACGGCGCCGAGGCGCTCGGGCTCCTCGCCGCGCGGCCGTACGACCTGATCGTCTCGGACACGAAGATGCCGGTGCTCGACGGCGAATCGTTCTACCGCGAGCTCGAGCGGCGCCACCCCGCGCTGCGCGAGCGCATCGTGTTCCTCACCGGTGACGTCCTCAGCCGCGACAAGCGCGACTTCCTCGAGCGCACCCGCGCGCCCTTCCTGACGAAGCCCTGCGACCTCGACGAGCTGCGACGCGTCGTCGGCCGCGTCATGGCCGCCCCGCCCGCCCCGTAGGCCCTCATGAGCCCTACCTTCGGTAGGACAAGCGCGCTCCTCGAGATCCGGGGTCTCGCCAAGCGCTTCGGCGGCGTGATCGCGGTGGACGGTCTCGACCTCAGCGTCGAGGCCGGCGAAGTCCGCGGGCTCATCGGCCCCAACGGCTCCGGCAAGACGACGACGATCAATCTGGTCTCCGCCCTCTATCGCCCCGACGCCGGTCAGGTCTTTCTCGACGGCGAGCGCATCGAGCGCCTGCGCCCGCACGAGATCGCCGGCCGCGGCGTGGCGCGCACGTTCCAGATCTCGAAGCTCTTCGGCAACATGACCGTGCTCGAGAACGTGCTCGTGCCGGCGCTCGCCGAGCTGGATCGCGGCGCGCGGCGCGCCCCCGAGCAGATCCGGGAGCGCGCGCGGCGCCTGCTCGACCTGGTCCTGCTCGACGGCCTGCGCGACGCGCCGGCCAAGGAGCTGTCGGGCGGCCAGAGCATGCTGCTGCAGATCGCGCGCGGGCTCATGCTGCAGCCCATCCGGCTGTTCCTGATGGACGAGCCCTTCGCGGGCGTCCACCCGACCATCAAGGACACGATCATGGAGACGATCCTCAACGCGAACCGCGACGAAGGCGTGACCTTCCTGATCGTGTCGCACGAGATGGCGACCCTGCGGCGGCTGGCCTCGCGCGTGTCGGTGATGCACGAGGGCCGGCTCATCGCCGAGGGCTCGTTCGAGGCAGTCGCCAACCAGCCCGCGGTGCTGGAAGCGTACCTCGGAGGCTGAATGGCCCTCCTCGAGGTGCACGACGTCGTCGCGGGGTACGTCGAGGGCATCGACGTCCTCACCGGCGTGTCCGTGGCGGTCGAGCGCGGCAGCATCACGGGGATCATCGGCGCCAACGGAGCGGGGAAGTCGACGCTGCTCAAGACGATCTTCGGCTTCCTGCATCCACGCCGCGGCCGGATCGTCCTCGACGGTCACGAGATCCAGGCGCTGCCGCCGCACGCCGTGAAGCGGCAGGGCGTGAGCTACGTGGCCCAGGGCGCCAGCGTGTTCCCGCAGCTCACGGTGCAGGAAAACCTGGACCTGGGTGCCTGGGTCTTCCGCGCCGACCGCGCGCGCATGGCCGCCATGCTGGAGCGCGCATGGGCGGCCTTTCCGCGCCTGCGCGAGAAGCGCCGGTCGCGCGCCACCACGCTGTCGGGCGGCGAGGCCAAGATGCTGTCGCTGGCCAAGGAGCTCGTCACCGATCCGAGCCTGCTGCTCGTGGACGAGCCGTCCGCCGGGCTGTCGCCGAAGATCACCGAGCAGGTCTACACGCGGCTGCTCCAGGCACGCGACGCGGGCGCGACGATCCTCCTGGTGGACCAGAACATCGCCAAGGCGATCCAGGTGAGCGACTACCTCTACATGATCGAGATGGGGCGCGTGCGCCATCACGGGCCGCGGCACGTCTTCGCCGAGCAGGTCCGCGACCTCGTGCGCGATGCCCTCCTCGGCATCTGAGCTGATCCCGCCCCTGGCGCGTCGCATCGGGCTCGCGCTCGCCGTCTACGCGGCGCTCGCCTGGCTGCCGTGGGCGGTGTCGGAGTACCACCTGCACGTCCTCGTCACGAGCTTCTACTACGTCGTGCTCGCGATCGGCTGGAACCTCCTGGCCGGCTACACGGGCCAGTTCTCGCTCGCGCACCACACGTTCGCGGGCGTCGGCGCTTACACCTCCGCCCTGCTCGTGCTCCACGCGAAGGTGCCGATCGTGGTCGGGGTCGCCGCCGGCGGCGCGCTGGCCGCGCTGCTCGGCTGGGGACTCGGCACCCTGTGTCTCAGAATGCGCGCCATCTACCTGGCGCTCGCCACGTGGGCGTTCGCGGAGTCGGTGCGACTCTTCGTCGCCGTCGAGTACCAGATCACGCGCGGCGACCTCGGGCTGATGACCCCGTTCTTCTTCGGCACCCCGCGCCCGACGCCACACTACTACGTCTTCCTCGCCCTGGCCCTCGGCGCCATCCTCGCCGCCTGGCAGCTCGTGCACTCGCGAGTCGGCGTCTATCTGCGGGCCATACGCGACGACGAGGAGGCGGCCGCCGTGATGGGCGTGGACACCTTCAAGTGGAAGCGTGTCGTCTTCGCCGTCTCCGCCGTCTTCGCCGCCGTCGCCGGCGGCTTCCAGGGGCATTACGTCGGGCTGCTCTCGCCCACGCCGATGAAGTTCAACGAGATGGCGATCATCGTCATCATGGTGATCCTGGGGGGCCTGCGGACGTTCTGGGGCCCGGTGGTGGGCGCGGTTTTCATCGAGGTGCTGTCCGAGGCGCTCCGCCCCTGGGGCGAGACGCGCATGGTTCTCTTCGCCCTGCTGGTGATCCTCGTCGCGCGCGCCTACCCGGCGGGCCTCGTGGGTTTGGGCGCCGGAATCGCCGGCTATTGGCGCGCCAAGCGTGACCGCCGCCGAGCGAGCCCTTAGCTGTTGGAAGCGGCCAGCGGGTGCAACACGTCGATCGCCCAGCCGAGGTCCAAGCGCTCTCCGGACCAGTTTGGTATCGCCACGCGCGGGTGGATGTGCAGGTCTTCGGCTTCGTTCTGCGCGCGCAGCCGCTCGGCGGGATCGGGCGGTACCGGAGCTCGCGGCGGGACGTCAGGGAATAGCCGGCCGTCAGGCCGCCTGAACTGCAGCTCGCCATCAGGGAGTCGTTCCACCTGGTAGCCGTCCTCGTGGACTGCGCGGTGGTGCCGGCGACACAGCATCGCGAGATTCGACAACGTGGTGGGGCCGCCGTTGGCCCAGTGGCGGATGTGATGGCCCTGGCCGAACGGCAATCCACAGCCGGGAAAACGGCAACCGTGGTCTCGATGCTGCAGCGCCCGTCGTAGTGCGGGCGGAATCGTCCGAGTCCGGGCGCCGACTTCCGTTACGTGGCCGTCGGCGTCGTGGCGCATCGCCACCCGGGTCGCATCGCACGCCAGCCTCTGGGACGTTCCCGCGGAAACGTGTGCACCGTCCTCGAGGACCGATTGACCGTGCGCGTCCGGAGCCGCCGACGCCTCGGGAGTCGCCGGCGCGTCAGACTCGGCCAACACCGGCGCATCGACATGGACCACGACCTGGTAGCGCTCTCCCGGTGTCCCCGGATCGATGCCGTGATGCAGGGCGGTCTCGGCGAGCAACGCCAGCGCGTCGGCTTGCTGCTGGCCCCACGTCGGCGTGTCCTCGCAGACGAGCAGGCCTGTCTCCGAGTCGAGCGTCTCCGCGGAAACGTTTTTGTCGATCACGCGGCTGCTGCGCGCCCGCTCATACAGCGCCTCGCGCGCCGCCTCGAGCGCCTTCATCAGCACGGCCCCGGTCTCCGGCTCCAGCCGCCCGCGGACGACCACCATACCGTCTTCGTCTTGATACACATGGAGGCCGCGGCTCCGGTGGCGCTGGATGCTCTGCTTCGCTTCGGCAATTCGATCGACCCGCCGCCAGCCGCGGACGATCCGCTCGACGTGCTCGGCCGTGCCGGCCCGGCCGACCCTGAGCAGCCGCTCTTCGGTCTCGGGCGTGGCGACCCGCGTCAGTGCCCGGACCTTGGAGTACGACAGCTCGCCGCGAGCCAGCGCTTCCGCGAGCCGGGGCAGCGTGCCGAGCGCTCGCGCGACGCGGACTCGCTCGCGTGCGGCGCCGGGGTTCAACCCGACCCGCCACGTCAGCCAATGCGCGCAGGACCGAAAGCCGCTGCCGTTGCCCCAGCCTCCGCGGGCGTCGAACTCCCGGATCAGATCCAGCAGCCTGGCAGTGGCGGCATCGAGATGAGCGGACAGCTCGGCGATCTCGTCACCGAGGCGCTCGAGCTCGGGCGCAGCGCCGACGGTGGGCGCAATCATGGGCGCGAGACTGACATCATCGAACGCGGTGTGCATCGGCGCTCTCCTGTTTGCTCTGCGCCGACTCTATACCGCGATTTTCGACGGCCCCCGGCGCCTCCGGAACGGACGATCGCGGCGCGATAGCAAATTTTTCGGTGGGCGGTTGTTCGCGCGCGCCCTGGGCTTACAGCGCACCGCCGGAGCCGATCTGGCGATCGACTGTGCCGCCCGGCGAGCGGGCCCGATGATCGCTGTCAAGAGTGGAAAATCAGATACACGCGCCGACCACGTCAAGACTGAAAGACCAGATACACCCGCGGCCCGCGTTGAGAATCAGATCCACGCGCAGCGGAGTCAGCAGCCCCCGGCCCTCACCCTACGGTCAGATCGCGTGTCAAACGGTCCGTTCGCGCTCGCCGAAGAGGCCGGTGGGCCGGACGACCAGCACGAGGATCAGCAGCACGAAGCCGTAGAGGTCGCGGTACGCGGAGGAGATGAACACCGAGCCGAGCGCCTCGAGCACGCCCAGCAGGAGGCCGCCGACGATGCTCCCCGCGATGGAGCCGAGCCCGCCGATGACGATGATCTCGAAGCCCTTGAAGGTGGAGATGGCGCCGTTCTCCGGATAGACGAGGAAGTCGGGCGCCAGCAGCGCGCCGGCGGCGGCGGCGAGCGCCACGCCCACCCCGAACGCGATCATGTCGAGCCGCAGGACGTCGATGCCGGCGGTCTGGATGCCCACGCGGTTCTGGGCCGCGCCGCGGAGCGCGCGGCCGATCGCGGTGTGCTTGACGACGAGGTAGAAGAGGCCGAGCAGGACGAGGGTGGCGATCAGCGCCACGAAGCGGTTGCCCGAGATCGGCAGCGTCCCGAGCATCCGCGGCTTCGCGTAATCGCCCGGCGCGTACTGGTTGGGACCGCCGACCACGATGGCGAGGTTCCGGAAGAACACCATGAGCGCGATGGTGACGATGGTGGCGTACTCGTCGCGGCGCTCCACGACGCCGACGAACATCGGGCGCAGGAGCAGCCGCTGGAGGATGAGGCCGAGCACGAACACCGCGCCCATCGCCAGCGGCAGGGCCAGCCACCAGAGGCGCGGCCCCAGCAGGGTGGCGATGAGCGCGTACTGCACGTAGCTGCCGATCATGTAGAACTCGCCCATCCCCCAGTTGATCATCTTCATGATCCCGTAGATGAACGTGATGCCCAGCGCCATCAGGCTGTAGATCAGCCCGATCACGACGCCGGAGAGCACGTACTGGGAGACGAGGATGGCGTCCACGCGCGCCCTACTTCGGCTGGCTCACCCACTCGCCCGTCTTGAATTCCGCGGGGGCGATGATCTTCACCTCGGTGAACGGCTGCTCCACGCGCGTGTACTGCACCATCAACATCGGCGGCGACCACTGCTGCCAGTACGGGCCCTCGCCGCGGCTGAAGGTGATGGTGCCGTTCCAACCCTCGAACTTGCCGGCGAGGAGCGCCTTCACGAGGTCGTCGGCCTTGTCGCTCTTGGCGGCGTTCAGCGCGTCGGCGATGAGGAAGGTTTGCGCGTACGCGTTGAGGGCGGCGTAGACGGGGTCCTCCTTGAACTCCGCCATGTACCGCTTGCGGAAGGCCTCGCCCCGCGCCGTGAGCCTCATGGTGGGGTGGTAGTACACGAAGAACGTGACGTAGTTGCCCTTCTCGCCGACGGTCTTCCAGTACTCGGGCCGCACCGGCGCGTCGTACGTGATGAGCGTCGGCACCGCCGGGAAGAGCCCGATGTCGTACGCCTGCTTGATGATGAGGTACATGGGCGTGCCGATGCCGCCGTTGATCCACATGTCCGGCTTCCAGTTCTTGAGCTCGAGCAGCTGCGGCGTGAGGTCCACCGCCGTCCGGTCGAAGACGACCGTCTTCAGCTCGGCCCTCACGTCCATCGTCTTGAACTGTTTCTTCGTCTCCTCCACGAGGCCCACGCCGTAGTCGGTGTTCTCCGCGATCAGGGCCACCCGCTTGAAGCCCCGCTCCTTGATCCAGCGGTTCCAGATGGCGACGCGATCGGCGTCGATCACGTGGGTCCGGAACGTATAGTTGAGATGTCGCTCGGTGACCTCGCGCGCGGAGGCCTGCGTGGCGAACACCGGCACCTTGAACTGCTCGGCCACCTGCTGCACGGCGGTCATCACCGAGCTGTGGAACTGGCCGATGACGGCCACCGCCTGGTCCTGCGACGCGAGCTTGCGCAAGCCGGCCACGCCCTTCTCGGGGGTGCCGCCGTCGTCCTCGATCACCAGCTCGATCTTGCGCCCACCCAGCACGCCGCCGCGCGCGTTGAGGTCCTCCGCGGCCATCTTCGCCCCGCGCACGATGAACTGGCCGGCGATGGCGTCGCCCGGCGGCGAGAGCGGAGTCAGCACGCCGATCTTGAGCGGCTTCTGCGCCCACGCGGAGCCGGCGAGGCCGGCCGCCACGAGCACGGTGATGACGACGCACGTCCACAGCCGTCGATTCATGGTCTCCTCCCCCCCGGGCTAGTGTCTGATCCACTCTTTGAGCGCAGCCTCGTCCACGTCCACGCCGAGCCCGGGGCCGTCGAGCGCGAGGATGGCGCCGTCGGCGTACTGCGCCGGCCGGCGCACCACGTCGCCCTGGAGCAGCAGCGGGCCGAACAGCTCGCAGCCCCACGTCACCGGCGCCGCCGCCAGCGCGACGTGCAGATAGGCGGCGGTGCCGAGCGACGTCTCGATCATGCAGCCCACGTAGCAGCCCATCCCGGCCGCCTGCGCGATCCGCGCGATGGCCATCGTGCCGAGGATGCCGGCCGACTTCGTGAGCTTGAGGGCCAGGATCGACACGCCGCCGAGCCGCGCGATGGCGAACGCGTCGTGCTCGCTGCCGCAGGACTCGTCGGCCATGATCGGGATCCGCGACTGCCGCGCGATCTCCGCCATGCCGTCGAGGTCCCACTTCGGTACCGGCTGCTCGACGAAGTCGAGGCCGTACGGCTCGAGCGCGCGCACGGCGGCGAGCGCGGTCGGCCGGTCCCAGCCCTGGTTGGCGTCTACGCGCAGCGCGACGGCCGGGCCCACCGTCTCGCGGATGCGGCGCACGCGCTCCACGTCGACCGCGAGCGGATGCGCGGCGGTCTTGATCTTGAAGATGCGGTGGCCGAGCGCGACCTTCTCGCGGGCTTCCTCGAGCTCCGCCTCCGGGCTGCCGACGGCGAGCGACCACGACAGCGGCACGCGATCGCGCACGCGCCCGCCGAGCAGGCGATGGACGGGCACCCCGAGGGCCTTGCCGTTGAGGTCCCACAGCGCCATCTCGACGGCCGCCCGCGCGAACGGGTTGCCCTGCACGCGGCGGCCCATCTCGAGGCGAAGCGGCTCGATGCCGGTCGCGTCGCGGCCGACGAGCCAGGGCGCGACGTAGCGCTCGAGCACGACCTGCACGGACTCCGCGGACTCCTCGCTCCACGTCGGGCCGCCGAGGCACGCCGCCTCGCCCCAGCCGACGAGGCCGCCCCGCGTCTCGATGCGCACAAAGGCGAAGTTCATCTCGTGCAGCGTCGTGAACGACATGTGGTGCGGGCGCTTGACGGGGATGTCTGCGAGAGAGACGCGAACGTCGGCGATCGTCAGGTCACTCGGCATCGGGTCCTTTGTCGTGCGCCTGCGCGCGGCCGGTCGCGAAGCGGCCGGGGTCGAAGAGCGACAGGTCCATCGACGCCTTGCCGTCGACGATCCAGTCGGCGACGTGACGTCCGGTGGCGGGCGAGCGCTGGAAGCCGTGCCCGCCGAAGCCGACGGCGAGGAAGAACCCCTGCACGCCAGGCGCCCAGCCGATGATCGCGTGATCGTCGGGCGTCAGCGGCCGAAGCCCCGCCCAGCCGCCGGCGATCTTCGCCGATTCCAGCACGGGGACGCGGCGCACCGCCTTGTCCACCGCCTCGTCGAGACGGCGCCAGTCCATCGGCACCTCGAAGTCCGCGCCGATGTCCTCGACGTCACCCGGGCTCAGCAGCACCTGCTCCATCTCCTTGCGGAAGTAGAAGCCGCTCGCGCGGTCGGTGGTGAGCGGGATGGGCCCGGGGATCTCGGGGAAGGGCTCGGTGAAGAAGATGTGGCGACGGCGCGGCTGCACGAGGATCTCGACGCCCGCCAGGCGTCCGACCGTGGCCGCCACCGGTCCCGCCGCATTGATTACCAGCGGCGCCGATACCGCGCCGTCGGTCGTCGTGACGCCGGTGACGCGATCGTCAGCGCGCTCGATCGCGGTGACGCGCACGCCCTCGGCGAGCTTCACGCCGCGCTCGCGCGCGCGCCGCGCGAAGCCGTTGGTGACCTCCGCCGGACCGGCGAGGCCGTCGCCCGGGCCCCACACGGCGGCCACGAGGTCGTCGACGCGCAGCGCGGGCACGAGCTTCTTCGCGTCGTCGGGGGAGATCACGCGCACGTCGACGCCGAGCCTGTGCTGCAGCGCGATCCGCGGCTCGAAGCCGCGCAGGTCGGCGGGATCGCTGACGAGGAACAGGTAGCCGATCTTCTTGTAGCCGATGTCGACGCCGAACTCGTCCTCGAAGCGCTCGAAGACCTTGATGGCCTCGAGCGAGAACCCTCGCGCTCGAGCACGACGACGTCGCGCACGCCGCGGCCCGCGAGGTGGTAGGCGATCGAGCAGCCCACCACGCCGCCGCCGACGATCACGATGCTGGCGGTGCGGGGGAGGGTCATGTGACGGCGCATGGTACACCAGCGCGCGTGCTATCATTCTGCTAGCTGTCGGAGGAGGTGATCCGAATGCCCGACATCCTCGTCCGTGGGCTCCCCACTGAGGTCATCGAGCGACTGAAGCTGCATGCGAAGCGGAATGGCCGCTCACTCCAGACGGAGGTCAAGGACATCCTGGAGCGGGCGGCCCGTATGCCCGATCACGTCGAGATCCAGGAGGCCATCAAGCGGGTGCGCGCGATGTTCCGCGGCCGACGCTTCAGCGATAGTGCAGTGCTCATCCGCCAGGACCGGGAACGGTGAGCGACTTCGTCGTCGACGCCAGCGTTGCCGTCAAATGGCTCATGGCCGAGCCCCACGAGGCAGTCGCAGGCCGTCTCCTCCACGGCGGCCATGACCTCCTCGTACCGGATCTGGTGTTCGTGGAGGTCGCCAACGCTCTGTGGAAGCGGGTGATGCGAGGCGAGACGACGGTG
>WNET01000016.1_pt1 | contig 50427 bp, 37 predicted proteins | sample 5399911 | NCBI WGS metagenome assembly WNET01 (sample SAMN13153333, study PRJNA577476) | soil metagenome | isolation source: 40 cm grassland meadow soil pre-rain plot 2 | place: USA:California | collected 2015-09-08 | reverse complement strand
AGGGCGCCTGATGATCGGCAAAAAAGTGGCGAGCACAAAGGCTCCCGTCAAGGTTTTCAAGCGGACGGAGCAGGACGGCAAGAAGTCCGGCGGCATCGTGAAGATCAAATGGGTGGTCAGCTTTATCAGCTGCACCGACGATATGCGTCAAACCATCCGCGGGCTTGGCTTGCGGAGAATGCATCAGGTGGTCGAGCGCCAGGACACGCCGGCGGTGCGCGGCATGATCCATAAGGTCCGGCACCTCGTGGAAGTGGTGGAGTAGAACGATGGCGAAGAAGAGTTCAAGCGGCCCGAGAGGGGCCCGCAAGCGCGGTCAGCACAAACCGGCGAAGCCGGCGGCCAAAGGACGCCGCCTGTTTACGCTCGCGAATTTGCAGCCTCCGGCAGGCTCGCGAAAGCGCAAAGTGCGCGTTGGCCGAGGCATGGGGTCGAAGCTCGGCAAGACCGCGGGCTCTGGAAACAAGGGTCAGAAGTCGCGACGCGGCTATTCGCGTAGGCGCGGTTTTGAAGGCGGACAGATGCCGCTGCACCGGCGCATGCCGAAGCGCGGGTTTCATAATCCGTTTGGCGTGACGTACTCGATCGTGAACCTGGCGGAATTGAACGTTTTTCCGGCCGGCGAGACGGTGACTCCCGAGCTACTTCGCGCGCACGGTTTTGTGCGCCGCGCCACGGACCCCATCAAGGTTCTTGGCGATGGCGAGCTGACGACCAAGCTGGCGATTCACGCGCAGGCGTTCAGCGCATCGGCAAAGGAAAAGATTACCAAGGCTGGCGGTACATTTGAGGTCGTAGCGCAGAGTTGACCGCTTTGAGGTCGCGCATAAGGACGTTTCGCAGGAAACAGGCATGAACCGATTCATCGAAGCCGTGAAGAACATGTTCCGCATCGAAGACTTGCGGAACCGCGTGTTGTTCACGCTGGCCCTTTTGGGGGTCTACCGCATCGGCGCCCACATTCCCACACCGGGAATCAACGAGGCCGTTCTGCAACAAATGTTTCAGCAGGCGGCCGGCTCGGTTCTCGGCATCTTCGATCTTTTCAGCGGCGGCAACTTCCGCAAGCTGACGATTTTCGCGCTCGGCATCATGCCGTACATCACGTCGTCGATCATCCTGCAGTTGATGACCGTGGTGTTCCCTTATCTCGAGCGGTTGCAGAAAGAGGGTGAGCTCGGACGGCGCAAGATTACGCAGTATACACGCTATCTGACGATCGTCTTGAGCGTCATTCAGTCGTTCACCATAGCCCAGACCTTGCAGACGGCCGCCGGCCCCAACGGTCTGTCCATGGTCTACCATCCTGGATTGGGATTTACGGTGATGACGATCCTGACGCTGACGACAGGTTCGGCGTTCATCATGTGGCTGGGCGAGCAGATCAGCGAACGCGGCATCGGCAACGGGATGTCGCTGATCATCTTCGTCGGCATTGTCGTGGGACTGCCGCGCGCGATCGTGGATTTGTACGAAAAGGCCCACACGCAAGCTTGGGGGCCTTTTACGCCGCTTGCGCTGATCCTTCTTATCGCGCTGATGATCGCGGTGGTTGCGTTTATCGTCTTCGTGGAAGGCGGGCAACGCCGCATTCCGGTGCAATATGCCAAGCGAGTTGTGGGGCGCCGCGTGATGGGCGGGCAATCGTCCTACCTTCCGCTGCGCGTGAACTCCGGCGGAGTGATTCCGCCGATTTTTGCGAGTTCGCTGCTGGCGTTTCCGGCCACGGCCGCGCTGATGTTTGGAACGCGCTGGCCGTTTGTGAAAAACATCGCCGAAGCCTTGAAGTGGGGCGAGCCGCTGTACACCTTGATTTACGTGACGCTGATCTTGGTGTTCGCGTTTTTCTACGTCGGCATCGTTTTCAATCCGACGGAACTTGCAGACAACATGCGGAAGAACGGCGGGTTCATTCCCGGCATCCGGCCCGGCCGCACGACTTCCGAGCACGTTAGCAAGATTCTGAAACGGTTGACGTTTATCGGAGCTGTTTACCTGGCGCTTGTTTGCTTGCTGCCGGAATGGATGATCGCCGGCATTCACCTCGACCATCTGGGCTGGGGGCTCGGGTCGTGGTTTGACCGCCACTTTCCGGTCTGGTTTCTGAAGGGTTTGCAGGTCAATTTTTATTTTGGTGGAACGTCTCTATTGATCGTGGTGGGCGTGGCCATGGATACCGTGCAGCAGTTGGAGGCACAGCTGGTCATGCGCAACTACGAAGGGTTCGCTCGGAAGGGCCGGTTGCGCGGTCGGCGGTAACGGGAGAGAACCAGGGTGGCTCCGGATACACGGCACCCCGATAAACTGGACCGCGCCGTGATTTTTCTCGGGCCTCCGGGTGCGGGGAAAGGCACGCAGGCAAAGGAATTGGCCAGGAAGTACGGTGTGCCGCATCTTTCAACCGGTGACATGCTGCGCGAGCATGTCAGCAAAGGCACGCCGCTCGGCATAAAGGCCAAGCCGATCATGGAGCGCGGCGACCTGGTACCTGATTCCTTGGTGCTGCAGATGATCAGGGAGCGCATCGAGCGGCCGGATTGTTCGCATGGTTTTGTGTTTGACGGGTTTCCGCGGACAGTGGCTCAGGCGAAATACCTGGGCGAGTTGCTGAAGCTTCACGGCTACAAGCGGCCGTTTGTGATTCACCTGGCCATCGATTCTTCGGTTTTGTTGCGAAGGTTGACCGGGCGAAGGACCTGCAAAGTGGGCGGCGAGATTTATAATGTTTACGAGCGCCCGCCAAAGGTCGAGGGAATGTGCGATAAAGACGGCGGCGAGTTGATCCAGCGGCCGGACGATCGCGAAGAAGTCATCGGGCCGCGACTGCAGGCTTACGAGAAGCAGACGGCGCCGCTGGTAGCATATTACGCGCGGCGGGGTTTGCTGCACACCATTGACGCGTCGAAGTGCGTGGAAGAAGTCGGGCGCCAGGTGCTGCAAAGCGTGCAGAGCGTTCGCGGGGCGCGATAAAGCCCGCGGAAGGGAGCCCGGTTAGGGCCGCTGAATTCGGTCCGTAAGGACCTTGGAAAGATTGATGGCGATTCACCTGCGAAGCGCGGAAGAGCTGGAAAAGATGCATCGCGCCGGGCTTTTCGTGCACGAAGTCTTGGCCGCGCTGCGAAGCGCGGTAAAGCCGGGAATAACGACGATGGACCTCGAGAAGATTGCCGAGGAAAAAATCGCCGGAAGACCGGGCAAGGCAGCGTTCAAGGGATATCGCGGTTATCCCTGTGTGCTGTGCACGTCGGTGAACAGCGAGATCGTCCACGGGATTCCCTCGCCGAAGCGCAAGCTGCGCGAAGGAGATATCGTCTCGATCGATTTCGGGATGGAAGTGGACGGGTACTATGCGGATTCCGCCGTTACTGTCCCGGTGGGGCAGATTCGGCCGGAACTGCAGAAGTTGCTGGATGTGACCCGGGAATCGCTGGACCGCGCTATCGAGAAGATGCGCGCGGGCAACCGGCTTGGCGATGTCGGCCACGCGGTGCAAAGCTGGGTCGAGGAAAACGGTTTTTCCGTGGTGCGCGAGTTCGTCGGGCATGGGATCGGCACAAAGATGCACGACGAGCCCAACCTGCCGAACTACGGTGACGAAGGACACGGCGCGCGGCTGCAAGAGGGAATGGTCATCGCGGTCGAGCCGATGGTGAACGCGGGCCGCCCGGAAGTGCGCATGCGAGATGAATGGGTGGCGGAAACGGCCGATGGCAGCCCCTCGGCGCACTTCGAGCACACGGTGGCGGTTACCGCCAACGGGCCGTGGATTCTGACGCGGCCAAAAGAGATGACCGGGCCGTCGTGGTAAGAGTTGTGGCCGCCGGTTTTTAACGCAGTTAGGTAAGCACGGGAGACTATGGCAAGGCCGATTCGCGAGGAAAAAAAGAAAGGCGACTCCGGGAATTCCAAGGAGGACGCCATTGAAGTGATGGCGACAGTGATTGAGCCGCTGCCGAATGCGATGTTCCGCGTTGAGCTGGAGAATAAGCACCAGGTCCTGGCGCACGTCTCCGGCAAGATGCGCAAGAATTTCATCCGAATTCTCGCGGGAGATAAAGTCGCGGTGGAGCTTTCACCTTACGATTTGACGCGCGGCCGGATTGTGTACCGCTACAAGTAAGTCGGCGAGTGAGGAACAGGAATTATGAAAGTACGGGCATCGGTTAAAAAGATTTGTGACAAGTGCAAGGTGATCCACCGGCGCGGTGTGGTGCGGGTGATTTGCGTCAACCCGAAGCACAAGCAGCGCCAGGGATAAGGTTTTCTTGAGGAGAATGGCATGGCACGTATCGCAGGTGTAGATCTTCCGGTGCAGAAGCGACTTTGGGTCGGGCTGACTTCGATCTACGGCATCGGGCAGGAGCGCGCGAAGAAGCTCGCCGCTAAGGCGAATGTCGATCACACCAAGAAGATTCGCGACTTGACGGAAGATGAAATCAATCACCTCCGCCAAGCCATCGAACAGGAAGGCCGCGTGGAAGGCGATCTCCGCAAGGAGATTCAGATGAACATCCGCCGGCTGATCGAAATTCAGGCCTACCGCGGCATCCGGCACCGCCGGAACTTGCCGGTACGCGGCCAGCGCACCCACACCAACGCGCGTACCCGCAAGGGTCCGCGGCGCGGTGCGGTCGCGGCGAAGAAGAAGGTCCTGGGCAAGAAGGGCTAACAACTTTATTTGTACGGGTGCACATGCTGCGCCTGTTTGACAGAGTTTTCATACGGAATGGAGTGAATCGTGGCAAAAGAGCAGCAAAAGAATGCAGCGCCGGACGCAGCAGCAGCACCGGGGAAACCGGCAGCGGCAGCGAAGCGCAAAAAAGAATTCAAGAAGAAGCGCGAGCGCCGCGTTGTTCCGCACGGCGTGGTGTACGTCGCCGCGTCGTTCAACAATACGCAGATTTCCATCACGGACACGGATGGCCGCGTCGTGTGCTGGTCCTCCGCGGGCGCGATCGGCTTCAAGGGCTCGCGCAAGGGTACGCCGTATGCCGCGCAGCAGGCCTCGCTGGCTGCCGCCGGCGTGGCGCGCGATCAATACGGGATGAAGAGCGTGGAAGTTCGCGTGAAGGGTCCCGGCTCCGGGCGCGAATCCGCCGTGCGCGCACTCGCCGCCGCTGGACTGCACATCGTGGTGATCCGCGACGTCACGCCGATTCCGCACAACGGTTGCCGTCCGCCGAAGCGCCGCCGCGTTTGATGCGATTGACGGCCATGAGAAAAGATTCCGAGAGTTTTGGGAAGGGAGAATAGAAGTTGGCAAGACACCGAGATGCAGTCTGCCGCCTGTGCCGCCGGGAAGGGCAGAAATTGTTTTTGAAGGGCCTGCGATGCTTTACGGAGAAGTGCGCCATTGAGAAGCGCAACTTCGTGCCGGGGCAGCATGGGCAATCGCGGCGCCCGAAGGTCGCCGGATACGGCTTGCAATTGCGCGAGAAGCAGAAGGTCAAGCGCACTTACGGGCTCCTGGAGCGGCAATTCCGCAATTATTTTGAAAAGGCCGCTCGCGCCAAGGGCCCGACGGGCGAGAACCTCATCATCATGCTCGAGCGTCGTCTGGATAACGTGGTGTGGCGTGCGGGTCTGGCGTCCTCGCGTTCGCAGGCGCGGCAGCTTGTGCTTCACGGACACGTCCGTGTGAACGGGAAGAAGGTCAACATCCCGTCTTACCTCGTCAGCGTCGGTGAGGAAGTAGCAATCAAGGAAAAGATGCACCAGAACGCCATGGTGCTCGAGGCTCGCAACGTCGCGCAGAGCCAGAGCGCTGTGCCCTGGCTCGAGCAGGAGCGCGAACAGTTCAAGGCCAAGGTCGTGGCCCTGCCGAAGCGCGATGATGTGCAGACGCCGCCGATCAACGAGCAGCTCATCGTCGAGTTGTACTCGAAGTAAGTTTCCGGGGCGCGGCCAGCGCCCAGCGAGCCCGGCGGACCGGGCGCATCAGATTTGGTTTTGGGCCTGAAATTTTCGGGCCAGAAGGAAGGAACACGATGTGGAAAGGTTTTCAAAAGCCGAAGCGTCTTGCATCCGAGCTGGAATCGCTCACCGAGAAGTACGGGCGGTTTTCCGCGCAGCCTTTTGAGCGCGGCTGGGGCACGACGGTAGGAAACGCGCTGCGTCGCGCGCTGCTCAGTTCGATTGAAGGCGCGGCCATCACCGCCGTGAAGATCGAAGGCGTGCTGCACGAATTTTCTTCGATCCCTGGCGTGGTCGAGGATGCTACGGACATCATTCTCAACCTGAAACAGGTGCCCATCAAGCTCAATACCGACCTGCCGAAGACGATTTATGTCAACGTCGAACAGGCCGGTCCGGTCACCTCGGCGCAAATCGAGGAAGACGCGGACTTCGCCGTGCTCGACAAGAGCGTGTACATCGCCACGGTCAGCGAGGGCGGCAAACTCCAGATCGAGATGCGCGCCAAGAACGGCCGCGGCTATGTGGCCGCCGACCGCAACTACGACGAAGATCTGCCCATCGGCTACATTCCGGTTGACAGCGTGCACTCGCCGGTGCGCAAGGTTAACTACGCCGTCGAAGCCGCCCGCCTCGGCCAGATGACCGACTACGAAAAGCTAATGATAGAAGTGTGGACCAATGGCGCCATTACTCCGCAGGACTCCATCGGCCTCGCTGCCAAACTGGTCAAGGACCACATGAGCATCTTCATTAACTTTGAAGAACCGGTTGAGACCATCGAAACGCCGCAGGACGTCTCCCACGATCCGCGTCTCGAACATTTGGACCGCTCCGTCGAGGAGCTCGAGCTTTCCGTTCGCTCCTACAATTGCCTGAAGAACGCGAACATCCAGACTATCCGCGAGCTCGTCCAGAAGAGCGAAAACGAAATGCTGAAGACCAAGAACTTCGGCCGCAAGTCGCTCAACGAGATCAAAGATATTCTGGTGAAGATGGGCCTTGCGCTGGGCATGAAGTTCGACGAGCACGGCCGCATCATCTGGCCGCCGTTGCCAAGCCAAACCGCTGCGCCGGCCTCAGAAGAGAACATCGGCCTTTAAGGGACAAGATAGCGATGCGACATCTCAACTCAGGTTCAAAGCTCGGAAAACAGCCGGATCATCGCCGCGCGGTGCTGCGCAGCCTAGTCACCAATTTGCTTGAGCACGGACGGATCACCACGACGCTGACGCGTGCTAAAGCCGCGCGCCCCGTTGCGGAGAAAATGATCACCCTCGGCAAGCGCGACACGTTGCAATCGCGCCGTCAGGCGGCTTCGTACATCATGCTGCCTGCCGTTACCCAGAAGCTGTTCAGCGAGATCGCGCCCAAATTCGCGGATCGCGCCGGCGGCTACACCCGCATTATCCACGCAGGAAACCGTGTCGGCGACAACGCCAAGGTGGCCATCCTCGAACTCATCGGCTACGAGTTCAAGCTCAAGGAAAAGAAAGAAAAGCCCAAGAAGGAAGAAGAGGCCGAAGTAAAAGCCTAAGCCTTATTCTTTCATTCAATCTTCTAGCAGCCCGTTTCGGCAAGCCGGAACGGGCTCCTTGTTTTTCACGGTTCTTCTGTGAATTGTGTGCGGTCGAAGCTCGCCATCAGGAAGCCGGCGCGTCGTTTGCGGATATTTCCCCTTCGACCGCAGAGCGCCGCCTGCGGAACCACATCCACAGCGCAACAAAAGCCGCGAAAGCGCCAATCGAGTCGAGCAGGGAATCGTAAGGCGAAGCAGTTCGGCTGGCCACGAACGCCTGGTGAATTTCGTCCAGGGCCGAATATCCCGCGGAGCAAGAGAGCGCCGCGACGCCCCACGTCCATCGCCACCCTTTCCGCTCGCCGCGCACGCCTCGGTAAAGCAATAAGAAAAAAATAAAATATTCCGTGAAGTGCGCGCACTTGCGGATGATGTGATGGATGAGTTCGAATTGGCTGGGGGTCAGCGAAGGATCCAGCCAGCGTAGGATCGGTTCAAACACCCAGCGCGTGTGCTCGGCGGAAAACGTGTCCGTGGACATGGTGAAGATGAAGCACCCCCATACCACGACCGGCCACCAGCCGCGCACCCAGGCGGGCATTCGCGGCGGCTGCAAGCGCGCCTGAATCTCTGGCAATTGGGGAGCAGGGCGCGGATTGCGCCAAGGTTGGAGTTCCGCCACTAAGAATTGGCTCCTTGTTTCTCTGTCTTCACGCTAACTCGCCTGCCCCTAATTCGACGCGTCCTCACTCCATACGGTCTATTCCATGCGCCCTACTCCATCCGATAGTTCGGCGCTTCTTTGGTAATGATAACGTCATGCACGTGGCTCTCGCGCAATCCGGCCGCCGTGATCCGCACGAACCGGCTCTTCTCGCTGAATTCCTTTAGCGTGGCCGCTCCCACGTATCCCATGCCGCTCTTGAGACCGCCTACGAGTTGGTCCGTCAGGGCGCCCAACTGGCCCTTATAGGGCACGCGTCCTTCCACGCCTTCCGGGACGGATTTGCCCCGCTCCGCCCCCTCCTGCGAGTAACGGTCGGCGGAGCCCGCCTCCATCGCACCGGTCGAGCCCATCCCGCGGTAGGACTTGAACGTGCGGCCCTGGTAGAGAATAGTTTCTCCGGGAGACTCTTCTGTGCCGGCGAAAAGACTGCCGATCATCACGCACGACGCGCCCGCGGCAAGCGCTTTCGAGATGTCACCTGAATATTTGATGCCGCCGTCGGCAATGATGGCCACGTCCGTGCCCTTCGCGGCTCTCGCGGCTTCCATGATGGCGGTCAGTTGCGGCACTCCCGCGCCGGTGACCACGCGCGTCGTGCAGATGGAGCCCGGTCCGATGCCTACTTTTAGCCCGTCGATGCCCAGCGAAATCAATTCCTTCGCGCCTTCGTAAGTCGCCACGTTGCCGGCGACCAGTTGCATCTCCGGCAGGCGGTGCCGAATCGCTTTGATCGCTTCCATCACTCGCTCGGAGTGCCCGTGTGCCGTGTCAATGGCCAGCACGTCGGCTTTTGCTTTGGACATTTCCACTGCCCGTTCTAGAAAATCGCCGGTCGCTCCGACCGCGGCGCCCACCCGCAATCGTCCATGCTCGTCCTTCGCCGCGCGCGGATACTCCAGTTTTTTCTGGATGTCTTTGACGGTGATCAAACCTTTCAGGTTGAAGTCCTGATCCACGACCAGCAGCTTCTCGATGCGGTGCTTTTGCAGGATGCGTTCGGCTTCTTCCAGCGTCGTGCCCACGGGTACAGTCACGAGATTGTCTTTCGTCATCACCGAGCCGACCAGTTGCGCGTGATTTTTTTCAAAGCGAAGGTCACGGTTGGTCAGGATTCCCGTCAGCCGGGAGCCGCGCGTCACCGGCAAACCGGAAATCTTGTACTTGTTCATGATTTCCAGCGCTTGGCGCAATGTGATGTCCGGCGAAATCGTCACCGGATCGACGATCATGCCGCTTTCCGAGCGCTTTACCCGGTCCACTTCCTCGCCCTGGCGGTCGATGGCCATGTTGCGGTGCACCATTCCGATGCCGCCCTGCCTGGCGATGGCGATGGCCAGCCGCGATTCCGTCACTGTGTCCATGGCTGCCGATGCCAGCGGAATATTCACCGGCAGCTTGCGCGCGAACTTCGAGGTGGTATCCACGTCGGTCGGCAGTACGGCCGACCGCCCCGGCAAGAGCAACACGTCGTCAAACGTAAGACCTTCGGGAATAGCACTGTCCATCATTCCAGCCTCACACAAGAACATTAGGCGCGCAAACGGGCGCCCCTAAAGCAGCGCAGCCCAGCGGGTGCCCGCTGGGCTGTCGCACAATTCCATCAAGTTGAAAAAATGAATCACCGTGAATCTTCAATTCTAAGGGGCAACCCGATTCCGGGTCAAGCTGACTCAAACAATTTTGCAAATTTTGAGCTGGAGGGCACCCTGGTCGCAAACCTTGCAATTACACTTTCTACCTTAGCCGGTATTGCAGCGTTCTCCCAATTGAAAAACCCGATACTTATCGTTAGCTTCGCCCGCGTTCCGGCCCGGGTTTAGTTCTTGAGGGGGCCCAATGCAGTCCATACCACACGGCACCGTGGACAAGCGCGTCAAGATCGTCTGCACGTACGCACGTATGAATCTAGATCAGCGACTCTCGCTAGACCACCTGGCGCGTATAGTAAACCTTTCGCCCTGGGGCCTAAGTCACTTATTCCGCCAAGAAACTGGATTAGCGCCAATGCAGTGGCTCAAGTTTCAGAGAATCACGCATGCAAAATTACTTCTTGAGAGAACGCTCCTGACCGTGAAGGAGGTACGTGCCTTGGTCGGGGCTTCAGACGCTAGCCACTTTTCAAGAGAGTTCCGCCGTGCCTTTGGTCTCTCGCCTGTTCAATGTAGGACTTACCGTAGGGGCCAGGACACTCCACGAAGTTCCCGTCGCTTTCAGTAGCAAGAAAGGCCTATGAATAGCAAGAAATGCCAACGGAGCTTCAACGGAGCTGTATTGACGACAGTTCCGAGACGATGTAAATAACGCGAGCTGCTATTTAGCCCTCAAACTTCCCACCCCTCCCCAATAGGCAGCGTTCATAAAGTCAATCATCTCAAAGGAGGAGGCATGAGGAAACAAGCCTTAAGCATGCTTGCTGCGACATTGCTGTTTGGTGCCTTGAGGAGTACCGCGGGTGAGCTCAAGAAGGTGAAAAACGCGGTTCCTAATAGCTACATAGTGGTCTTGGATGATAAGCTCCTGACGAAGCCAGTCTCGGAGGTCGCACAGGAACTTGCCGCTGCCCACAGCGCGAAAATCCACTTCTTATATCAGTACGCAATCAAAGGTTTCGCTGCGAATATGGATGAAGCGACAGCCATCGCGCTCACTCAAAACCCACTGGTTAAGTGGGTTGAGGAGGACGGAACCGTCACAATTTCCACAACGCAGTCTCCGGCGCCGTCTTGGGGTTTAGACCGAATCGACCAGTACAGTCTTCCGCTGGATGGAGCGTACAACTACACTTATACAGGAAACGGCGTCGATGTGTTCGTGATCGATACCGGAATTCGCGTTACGCATCAAGACTTTGGCGGTCGCGCTCATGTTGGTGCCGACTTCGTGGGCGACGGCCAGAACGGGATTGACTGTAACGGACATGGTACGCACGTAGCGGGGACCATCGGAGGCTCAAGCTACGGGGTGGCAAAAAACGCCAACCTCTGGGCCGTCCGTGTCCTCGACTGCAGCGGCTCCGGGACTACGTCGAACGTAATTGCGGGCGTTGACTGGGTCACGAATCATAATAATTGCGCTGCGTACCCTCCCGCGGTAGCGAACATGAGTCTGGGGGGTCCGCCCTCGGATTCGCTGGACGGAGCAGTAAATTATTCCGTCTACAGTTGCGGCATCCCCTACGTCGTGGCGGCCGGGAACGACGATGTTGACGCGAGCAACCAATCACCGGCAAGGGCGTACCAGGCATGGGCAATCGGAGCTTCTGACGAGTCTGATACCCGTGCGAACTTTTCGAACTACGGCCCCAAGCTAGCCTTTTTTGCGCCTGGAGTCGATATAACTTCTGACTATTGGACTAGCGATTCTGCTACGGCGGTGTTAAGTGGCACGTCTATGGCGTCACCCCATGTGACTGGTATTGTGACCATGCAACGTGAGGCAATATATTACCAATCGCCCTGCGAAATTCACGACGTCCTCTATGTGAATTCTCCTACACCTATTTCAAATCCCGGATCCGGAACAACCGCACGTCTCATTTTCTCAGGAAACCTAGGTGGACAGGACCCCAACAAGACCGATTGTTTGTCGCTAGGGCAGGGCTGGGTCTGGAACAGCTTGGATTGCACCTGCCGTTGCAATTCGAAACTCTGCAGCTAGAGTGGTCCAATCTAGCGCGACACCGCGAGCTCATATCCCTGAATGATTGCCGCAAGAATAAAAAAAGAGGTGCGCTCCAGGAATCGGAGCGCACCTCATGGTGTTGTACGCCGTGCACGTTCGACAGCTTGGAGGTGCAAGTCCTCTCTCAACCTGATGGAGGTGAAGGGTAGCGAAGCGCAAGGGCGTCACCGCGAGGTGAGGTCTGAAGGAAGCGTGGAGCAAAGATACGGGCCGATGGACAAGAACTGGATTGGAGGCCTACGGCGTCGGACGAGCGGGCAACTGATCGCGAAGTCCGAGTGGCAAAGCCCTTGTGGCGAAAGACGACTCGAACCTCCAGCCCTCCCAAGGGTTCAATCTTACGGAACCGCCGTATGCGGACCCGCATGTACGGTGGTGTGGCAGGGGAGGAGAGGCGACTCTCCCCCCTATACCGATTTGTTAAAGGATTAGAAGGTGAACCGGGCCCCGAGCTCGCCCCAGACAGCGCGCGGGACGATGGTGCTGCTCGGGTTGATGAAGCCGACCGGATGACCGAACGTTGTTGCGTCGGCGATGCTGCGACCAAAGTTGTTGCCGTAGTTCGCGCGATTCGTCAGGTTGAACGCCTGGGCCACCAGCTGCAAGTTCATGCGTTCGCCGAACTTAATATTCTTCGCTAGCCGCATGTCGAGTTCGAAGTACGGATCTCCGCGAACCGGATCGTACTGGGCGATGGTGCAGCTCTGAGCTACGCCGTTTAACCCGTAGAAGCAGTTCCGCGCGCCGGTGTTGTTGCCGGCAAACGCAAAGTAGTTCGTGGGATTGTTCGTCGGAACCACGACTGCAATACCTGTTCCGCCTCCCGTATTCAAGGTATTGGACGAGTTGGTTAGATTGTATGGGCGCGCTGAACCGAACTGCATGATGGGAGAGAGCTGGAAGCCCTTAGCCAGGTCGACGATTCCGCTCAGCGTTACGTGATGGCGCTCATCGTTAGGCGACGGCCCCCACTCATAGCTCGCAAACGGATTTGACGCGATTCTCGGATAATTGCGGAAAGAGCCGCCTCCCCCGTCATAGGAGTAGGCCCAAGCCAGCGTGTAATTTGCGTTGACGGAGAAATGATGGGACATTCGCTGGCGGAGGCTGACGTTCATGCCGTCGTAATGCGATCGGCCGATCGACTCCTCGTTACGAACGCTTGCGAATTGTGCCGAGGTAGTCCCCGGCGCAGTAAGTCCGTTCAGCGGGGCCGTGCAGCAAACACCACCCACGGGCACGCGCTGATCGATATTGATGGTTTTGTTTTCGTGAAGGCCGAGAACGTGCGTGTATTCTGCCTCAACCACGGTCTTCGGGTTGAGCGACCAGCTATACCCGCCGTTAAACTCCAGCGTCTCGGGGTTGCGATAGTTGGGGTCCATCAGTCGGCCGATACTGCCCGGTGGAAGCTGTGTGGATGGAGGAGGAATCGTCGGAAGCGGGCTGACGCCATATCTCCACTGACCAAGGGTAAGGCCCGTACCCGGAACGGTGTCAGTCGGATTGGTAAGGCTGAGCACCGTTGCAAAGACCGTCGGGTTGCTCATTTGTTCCATAAACAACGGGATGTTCTGGAATACGTTGCCGTAGTAGAGGCCGAATCCCCCACGCAATACGTGCTTTCCAGCGCTAGTCATGTCGTAAGCGAAGCCGACTCGCGGGCTGAAGTCCTTGTTGTCGTCATGTGGTAGCTTGCTGACGTAAGAATTCGAGATCGGGTTGTTGTACGCCACCAGTGCCAGATAGGTGCGGCTCTTCTGCACGTCCGACACGCCGATCATGTTGAAGTCCTTATCCCAGCGCAGACCGAGATTGAGCGTCAGACGCCGGTTGACCTTCCAATCGTCCTGAACATAGAGACCGAGTTGCTTGGTAGCGACAAGAAAGTACGGATTGCCATTCGCAATGTCCATGCCGGTGATGAGACCAGCGGTTGAGAATCCATTGGGATAAGTACCTGGATTGGCTAAAATCACGCTGGGATTCTGCGCGAAGTCAACTTCTAGCGTCGAGCTGAACTCGAAGAATCCCCCCTCTACGGGGTTCCAAATGTAATCAGCCCCAGCCTTCAAAGTGTGCCGGCCAATGGTCTTTGAGATGTCATCCCTGAACTGCCACTTTTTCTGAAAGGACTGCTGAGGAACGTTGATGTTGGTGCCAAACGAGGCATTCGGGAAGGTAACCAACGGCGCGCTGATGTTACTGGCGATGAGGTTGTTCCAGTATTGATAGCCAAACGTGAATTGGTTAACGGTCGTATTCGAAAGAATCGAATTCCACGTAAGGTTGCTTAAGATCAAATGATTTTTGGTGAAGTTGCCGTTGGTAAGGTCGCCTGTGCCGTCAGACTGATCATTCAAGCTGTCGTTGACCTGCGAGTTGTAGCTGAGATAGACGTTGTTCTTGCTGTTGATCACGAAGTCCATACGACCGTTGTAACGCGTTTCAAAAAAGGGACGTGGGATAGTCGCCGATGGCTGAGCCGCAAGTCCGGCTCCTTTTGCGAGCGTTAGCTCGGTGAATGACTTAAAGTCCTCCGCCTGCGCCTGGTGTTCGCGCTCGCGTTCAATGGCAAAGAACCCGAAGAGTTTGTTCTTACGCAAAGGGCCTCCGACGGATCCGCCGAACTGCTGACGCGTGTAGTCAGGGTGAGAGGGAATCGTGCCGTCTGGGTGAGCTGGCGTTGGTCCTGTGCCAGTGGGATCCTTCTCATCTGTGTTCAGACTGGTATCGCGGAAGTATCCGAAGACAGAGCCGTGGTAGTTGTTGGTGCCCTGCTTGGTGATCATATTGATAGCGGCGCCTTCGGAGCGGCCGTTTTCCGCAGAGAACCTCTGAGTGCTGATCTGGAATTCTTCCACGGCTTCCAAGGGAAGCTGCATTACGGGTCCTCCGACCGTGTTGTCCTTGTTATCCACGCCGTTGACCGTAACGTTTACGTTGCGGCCACCCGCGCCGTTCACGGAAAGGATCGCGTAGCGATTTTTCGTGGGATCGTAGGAATCAGTAGCCTTGACACCTGGGGCCAGGTACGCAAGGTTGGCCACGTCGCGTCCGACCATCGGAAGTTCTTCTACTTCAGTGGGGGTAATAGTCTGGCTGACACTCGTCTTCAATTGGTCTATAAGCGGAGCCTCGCTAGTCACTTCAATGATTTCACTTGTCGCCCCGGGTTTCAGCTCTGCGTTGGCGGTGGCGGTTTGTCCGATAAAGGTTTCGATTGTTTCCGTCACGGTCCCGAAGCCATCTTTGCTGACGGTCACGGTGTAAGTGCCAACCGGCAGCAATTCAAATCTGTAGTAACCCTCGTCCGAGGTAGTCGTTGTTCGCGACACATCGGTAGCCTTGTTCTTCGCCACGACGTGAGCTCCGGATACCACGGCACCAGACTTATCCGTGACGGTACCCTGGATCGTGGCGCTTGCCGTTGCCTGGGCGAACGCGTTGCCGCTCCCCAGGCTAAGAAGCAGAAGCCCAACGAAAAGTACGTACACAAGCTTTCTCATTTTCAATTCCCCCCTGATGCAGCTAAGCTGCGACCACTCTCTCGCTACGACCACCTGTCGAATGAACCGCCCTGATTTCGGGCAGACTGAGCTGGAGAGCCCAGGCCGAAAAAAGCACCGTGAGAACATCCCGAGACTTCCCCCACCCAAAGGGAAGGACCCTCTGACTCGACCCTTAGTAAGTACCGTTGAAGATGACCGCGGCCAACGTTTCATAAATCGAACTCAACTCCCTGAAATTGAGTCCGCCCTGCATACAGCTCGTCTAAGCACGGGCATTTTACATACCATTGAGACATCTACGCAAGTTATTGAAAAACAATAACATAGCGCATGACGTGGCGGTCTTTTAGTCAGAATATAGAAGAATGCATTGCGAAACATACGAGAAATCATATCTCACGAAACCCAGTGCTCGCCTTTGTCTTGCTTGCGCCGAGCCCGTGAAATACAGTCTCGATGTGGATTTCGTCCTCCCGCCCTTTGAACCGCACCCGCTATTAAAAAACGGCCACGCAATGACCATCGTCTCGGCTTTTGTTCCCAGGCGGTTCGCTATCCCGCCCGCCGAAGCCAGGCTCTTCCAGGTCGATCCGGAGTCCCGCGTGCTCGCCCATTGCCACTGGCAACCCGGGAAGCGCAAGGACGCGCCCGTTATCATCATCGTTCATGGCCTTGAGGGTTCCAGCGACGGAAACTACGTTCGCGGCATTGCGGAGAAGGCCTTCCATCGCGGCTTCCACGTCGTGCGCGTGAACCAGCGCAATTGCGGCGGCACGGAGGCCCTGACGCCCACGTTGTACAATTCCGGCATGAGCGCGGATTATCGCGCCGTCTTCGAGGAGCTTTCAAACTCCGACGGCTTTGAGCAGATCTTCTTCGCCGGCTACTCGATGGGTGGAAATCTGGTGACCAAGATGGCGGGAGAGTTTGGCGCCGCCGTGCCAAAAGCTTTGTGCGCCGTCTGTTCCGTCTGCCCCGCTCTCGACCTTGCCGCTTGCGCCGACGCACTCGAGCGCGCGGAAAATTATCTTTACCAGCGCCGCTTTGTAAGCGGCCTAATGTCCCGCTACGCCAGAAAGCATGAATTGTTCCAGGAGCGCTACCCGATTCGCGGCCTTGCGCCTGTTCGAACCCTGCGTCAATTTGACGACGTCATCACCGCGCCGCAATTCGGCTATCGCGACGCACAAGACTATTACGAAAACGTCGGCGCGAAACGCGTCGTCACTCAGGTCCGCCTGCCCACGCTGATGATCACCGCGCAGGACGACCCCTTCGTCCCCTACGCTTCCTTCCTGGCCGCCAAAATCAGCGAGAATCCCGCCATTCAGTTTCTGGCGCCCAAGCATGGCGGCCATTGCGGCTTCATCTCAAAGCACTCAGGCCCTGAGCGTTTCTGGGCCGAGCAGCGGATCGTCGATTTCTGCTCTTCGATCGCAGCGCGCGAGCGAAGCCCAGGCGGACTCCCCCAAGTAATCACTAAAACTGAGCATTGAGCACTGCGCACAAACTCATCCCAGCGGCTTTTCCAACGACGCCGCAAATCCGGCCGTCAAAAGCCGCGCCGGTCCATCCGCGGCAATCACCATGTCGTCTTCGCAGCGCATCCCGAATTCGCCGGGAATATAAATCCCCGGCTCATTCGAAAACGTCATGCCCGGTTCAAGCACGGTCTTGCTTCCTCGCACCAGATAAGGATGTTCGTGGCCGTCGAGTCCAATCCCATGCCCCAGTCGATGCGTAAAATACTTGTAGTCCGGTCCATAACCGGCGTCGGTGATCACCTTGCGCGCAGCGTCATCTACTGTGCCTGACAGCCTTCCGGTTCGCGCCGCATCGAGCGCCGCATCCTGCGCTTTGCGCACGATTTCGTAGACGCGCGCCACTTTTTCCGGCGCCTTGCCGAAAACTCCCGTGCGTGTAACGTCCGACTGGTAGCCATCCACTGCGCAGCCTCCGTCGATCAGCACAACGTCGCCCTCTTTCAGTTTTTGCGGCTTGATCGTGCCGTGCGGCAGCGCCGCGGACGCGCCCAGCAGAACCAGCGTTCCGCCGTGCAAACCCATTTTCGAAAAACCCGCTTCCACCAGCTTGCCGATGTCCTCTTGAGACATCCCTTCCTTCAGCGAAGCGAACACCGCCCGAAAAACGTCAAACGTTGCCTCGCAGGCCAGCCGCATCAACTCAAGTTCGTGATCCGATTTCCGTCCCCGGCATGCGATCGTCACTGGATCGGCGGAAATGCATTGGAACCCCGGAGCCACCGCGTGAAAATGATCGAAAAACGCGAACGCTGCAGTTTCTTCCACGCCTACGCGTCCCGTTCGAATCCCGCGGTCCGCCAAAGCCGCCGCAGCGATTTTCGTGGGGCTCTCGTCTTCTTGCCAGGCGCGCACTTCCGCGGCAAACGTCAGCTTCTCCCGCATTCGCCCTTCTTCGAATGCGGGTACGACCACGATCGGGTCGCCCGTCCGCGGCAGAATCAGCGCCAGCAGCCTCTCGCTGATTCCCCAGCGGATGCCCGTGAAGTAGTAGAGGGACGTGCCGGGAGCAATGAACAAAGCATCGTATTTCGGGTCCGACTCCGACATTAATTTTTGCGCCTGCAACATCCGCCCATGGAATTCATCGGCAGTGATTGGCCGCACTCGTCCACCCAGCGGCTTCAGCCCCTCAAAAGCTTTCGGCAGCGCACCGGAAACGTCTCCTTCTGCGGCGCCGCGCGCCGCCGGCGTGAGCGCCAGCGCGGAGGCAGCCGCCGCGGCAATCAATAGTTGGCGCCGTGAAGGTTTGTAAGTCTGTTCTTGATTTGGTTTGTTCATGGCAGGAAAGAGATTTATCTGGACAAAGCGTGCCTTGTCAAGGCACATCGAAGCGGAAAAACGAGAAAGGGACAGAGTTAATTCTGCCCCTTTCTCGAACCGATTTTCTGGCTGTGTCTAATTCGACGGCGAGTTTTGCGAATTCGGATCGGCAGGCGCTTGATCCGCATTCGAACGCTGTCGCGATCTTTTCCCCGGCAGGTAAGTAATATCCAGCGGCTGTTGCAGCGTAAAATCCAGCCGCGTCTCCGACGGGATCTTCACCTGCTGTCCTTTGGTGAAGACCTGCACTCCCGTGCCGGCTCCACCGCCCACTGCCGCGCCGATCGCCGCGCCTTTTCCGCCTCCGGCCACCGCGCCAATCAGCGCGCCCAGCGCCGCTCCGCCGCCAATCCTTTCCGCGGACTGCTTGCCGCGGGAAGTTCCTGACTGCTTCACGTCGCTGCTGACCACGTTGTAAGTCTTTCCTTGAAAGACGATGCTGCTCAACTCAAGTCCGAGCTCACTGCGGCCCGTCACACGGCCCGCGGACTTTGCATCCACAAGCTTGACGTAAGCATCCGCCCCGCTGGGCACAATCACTCGACTGTCCACCACGATCGGCGCGTCCAGCGAAGCCTTGAACACCTGGCCAGATTGGTTCGTCTTCGAATCGATGCTGTCGATCGTTCGAACCGTCACAATCGTATTCGCCGGCACCGTCACGGTCACTGGCTGCGGAGGCGGAGGAGGCGCAGCTGCGGCGACCGGCTCCGCCATCGAACTTGCAGGAGAAACAGCCGCAGTTTGCTGCGATTTGTCCGTCTTGGCTGAGTTTTTCGTTCTTGCGGCGCGCCTGGCTGGCGCGGCTTCAGGAGTTGGCGTAGCGGCTTGCGGCACGGAAATCTGCGCTGTGGCCACGCTCATCTGATCATTCACACGGCTCACTCCGTTGGTCTCCGATGCAATCTTGTAAGCCGCCAGCCGTGCTGCGTCGTCCGGCACCTGTCCAGTCAACGTTACTTCTCCCTGTTTGCTCACCACGTCCACCGTCGCTGCCTTCAGCGCCGGCTCAGAAAACATCTTTGCTTTGATGTCCGTGGTGATCGCGTCATCGCTCGGCTTGCCAATCCGCGAGCACGATACGCTCATCGTCAGCATCAGCATCAAAGCCAGGACGCCGATTTTGTTTTTGCGCATTTCTTCCTCCGCGTTGGCAGCTTCAAAACGCTCGGGAGGGCTGGGGAAGCCCGAGAAAGTATTTTTGCCGCATCCATGAGAATGCAAAATGAATCTCATCTTGCAAAGATGCGGGGGACTGACAAACTGCTGCCTCTAAGAGAATTCTGCGGGAACCGCACCAGAAATGCAATTCACCCGCTCCCTCGCTTCCGAAGCGAGCCCGAAAAAAAACGGGAGGCGCCTGCGGAGCGCCTCCCGAAATGTACAACCTGAATTGAGGTCTAGAACACCAACTTTAGTCCCAGCGTCATGGATCGGAATCCACCGCTGAAGAGAGTGCTCGCCGCCAGGAAGTTTGGGTCCCCAGGACGCACATAACCCGGCGTCGTGGTAGCAGTGGTTACTCCCACGGTGCTGAACACGTTTCCGTTGCTGAGCCCAAAGCTGGGATGGTTCAGCACGTTGAAGACGTCCACTTTCGCCCGCAAATATTTCCCTTCGGTAAAATGGAACTCCTTGCCGACCGAAAGGTTTAGAACGCTGAAGCCAGGGCTGTAGAAAGAGTTGCGCGCCACATTGGTGCGAACTCCCTTGCCAGCGACCACGTATCTTGCTGTCGTGTCGGCTATTATGCTTGGGGTTTGTGCGAATTTGTTTGCATCCACAGCGACATAGCCCACCGTATTGTCTCCGGCCGGGCAGCTCGCTGCAGTAACTGTGTTTCCGCCTCCGGCAGGAGCGCAGACACGCAGTAATTTGGTGGCGGCGCCCGCCAGGCTCGTCCCCAATGAATTGAACATTACGCGGTCGCCAGCGGTGTCACCGTTGCCGTTCGAGTCCGAGGCAGATTGCAGGGTTACAGGCTGCCCCGTTTGGGCCAGAAATACGGAGCCGATGCTGAACCCGTTAACCAAGGTCTTAGCCCATCGGCTGTCACTCTTTATGTTCGGGACCTGATAGCTCCAGGAAAGAGCGGCCTTGTGCCGAACGTCCAGGTCAGAGTTCCCCCAGTCCTCGTGGATTTGTTGTGTGTCCTGGCCGCGGCGCGGGTTAAGGAGGCTGGTAAAGAACTCGTTCGTGGAGTTATCCAGCGTGTGGGAATAGGTGTAGTTAGCGTTGAATGTTAGCCCATGTCGCGCCCGCTGTGTGAAATTGATAGAACCCGCATGGTAAATACTGCTGCCAAACGGTGGATCGGACGTGACATTGGCCTGAAAGCCGAATGGAAAATATATATTGTTGCAAGGAGCGGGTGTGGCCGGCGGTGCCACCGGCGTGCAAGTTGTGAAAGCATCCCACGGAGCGCGCGTCGGAGCCGATGCTGATACTGTAGCTGGCACGTCCTGAACACGGAAGTATTCCGGCAGGGCGGCCAGGCCGGCATCGAATCCACTATGGAAATTGCGTCGATCCTGTACCGGCAAGGAGAGGCCGCGCGTGCCGAGGTAACGGACTTCCACGGTGGTATTCCGCGCAAGCTCGCGTTGCACACCCAAAGACCAAGTCAGAATCTTGGGCATCACCGTGTCGTCGATGAAGGCGGTCGTCAGCGCCCGGGCTTCTGCTTGTCCCGTCGGAGGAATATACGTCTGTGGTAGTCCGCCAAGTTGGAGAAAACCTGCGTTGTTGGGAGTGGTGCACCAGCCGGGCTGCGGCGTCAGCGTGCACGCGGAATTCGGGTCGAGTTCACTCTGCAGCTGCGGAGGCAGGGTAATGGACGCGAAGTTCTGGAACTTCACGTCATAAGCCATGCCGAAGCCCCCGCGTATAGACATCTTTCCGCGCCCCGTCGGATCATAGGCGAAGCCCACTCGCGGACCGAAGTTATTTTTGTCCGTCTTGGGATTGCCAAAGGTTATGACCCCTGGAACATTAGAAATAGCGTTCAAGGTTTGCGTGCTGGACCCCACTGGATTTGTCCAATACTCATAGCGCAATCCTAGATTCACCGTAAGACGCGGGCTGAACTTGAAGTCGTCTTGAACAAATCCAGCGAACAAGCTCTGCGTCCCGAGGAAGCTTCCCGTTCCGGCGTTGCGTAGTGTCCTTCCAGGGTTGTCTGGTAGGACGTCGTTGATGAACGCGTCCGCTGTGTTGTACTGGTTGTCGCTGTTGCTCCGCGGCAGGAAGAACTGCGGGTAGATGAAGTGATTGTATTGACCCCCGAACTTGAATGTGTGCTTGCCGCGGGACCACGAAAACGTATCTGAAATCTGATACGTGTTCTGCTTTTGGGAAGTGAAGTCGCCGGGTCCAACCGTGACGCCACCCAAAAGGTCGTTGATGGTTATGTCTTGGGGGCAGGCAGTACAGGGGTTGATGGTTTGCTCACCGAAAAACGAGTATTGGAGGCGCAGATCGTTCACCAGAGTGCCGCTGATGGTCCAGGCATCGGTAAGGGCGACCTTGCGATTGTGTATGGGTTCCGCCTGATTGAAAATGGCTTGAGTGGAATTAACTGGCAGGATGAAGTTCTCCTGGTTAATGAGGAATCGCGCGCCGAATTGATGGCGTCCCATGGTGTAGTCCGCGTTCACAACCGCGTCATGTTCGCGCTGGAAAACCGGACTGAAAATGGTGATATTTCCGATGTCCACATTAGTGGTAGTCGCGCTATTAATGCCGCCCGTATGAATCGCTACCGTCCCGGCATCGTTCGCTGGGGCGATTGGAAAATTTTTCAGCAGGGCTGATACCGCGCTATCCGCAGCATTCGCCTGTAGTGTCGCCAATCCCGCGGCCGTCGGCGCAGTAAAAGCAGTGGGAGAGCCTTGGCCATGTAGGTAGGTGTATTCGTAGGCTCCGAAAACGAACAATTTGTTCTTGATAATGGGACCGCCCACGGTGCCGCCAAAGCGGTTGTTGTCAAACGCGGGTTGACCGGGAAGTGTTTTGGCTATGATCGCGCCCTTCGTCAGGTTATCCAGAGAGTTGTAGTCTCGGTTTTGGTTGTACCACTCGCCCGACCCGTGCCAGTTGTTCGTTCCGGTTTTCGTAACGAGGCTGAACTGTCCGCCCGCGGAATGCCCATACTCCGCGCTGAACTGATTCGTGGTGAGGTTGAATTCCGCTACCGCATCCGGAATGACCGTCGAGTTGTTTCCCGTCACGCCGAGGTTGTTGTCGTCCACGCCGTCCACCGTAAAGTTGTTGTCGCGCGGACGCGTTCCGCCAACCGATCCGCCGATTCCCGTCACTCCGCCCGGCTGCGCTATAACGTTGGGCGCCAGCACCGCCAGGTTCAGCAGGCTTCCATTCAGTGTGCCCGCGCCGCTAGGAAGGTCGACCGAGCGCGCATCAAATGAATTGTTCAGGGAGGACGATGTCGTTTGGACTTCCACGGCTCCACCCGTAACTTCGATCATCTCCGTTGCGGCTCCCAATTCCACCTGAGCATCCGCCACGTTGTCCTGGTTTGCGATTACGCTCACATCTTTCTTCACGAAACTCTTGAAGCCCTTGGCCTCCACAGTGATTTTGTAGAGTCCGGGAAGCAAAGTCGGCAGCGAATACGTTCCTGCAGAAGTTGTCGCAACTTTCACTGACACGCCGGTTTCCTGATTCGTTGCCGTTACCTGCGCATCCGGAACGGCTGCGCCGGAAGGATCCAAAACCTGGCCTCGCAGCGTCCCCGTAATTCTCTGCGCCGCCATCGGCATCGAGAAAATCAATGCCAAACCCAGAATCAACGCAGAATAAAGCATACCTCTCATGCTGCTGAGCCGGAATCCAACGGGCCCCTTATTCATACATCGATCAAATCTCATCATTTTCCCCTCAATTCGAACTGCGTCAGATTTGTCCCATACTTCTGAGGCTGCCGTTCCGCGTGACCGTCCACGCCAATGGGAATAGTCAGCATCAGGGTTACGCTTCGAATTGCAGGTTGTTCGCCAATGCGCGGAGAGAGTAACAGGTAGTTTTTTCTATAACTTACGGAGAAAAATCGAAAGCTATAAAATTAAATTTCGATACTTCTGGATGATTTATCTAATTTAGATTCAGGTTTGCGTAGCGCAGGAGTCGAGGGGGACGGGCCGAATCGCAATTTGTCCGCAATACACGCGCAAAGTAACTCGAAGCCGTTTTACTCCGCTCTTACGGCGAGTATCTTTTTGCCCTCCACTTTTATTTCGATACCCAGGGGCGGGCGCAGATCGGAGCCTTGAACAATCGCGCCGCGCGCCCAAACGCTTCCGGGAAGATTGCTCAATTTGAGCGGATCGTACACCGTGCGGCTGCAGGGGTTTCCCACCATTGGATGCCTGGCGGCGCGAAAACCGTAGTCGTTTCTCAGCTTGCTTAAGTCCGTGACGTATTCGAGCTGACAATCCCCGAACGGAGCTTTTTGCGCGAACGCCCAGTAGCCGGTCGATTGAGAGGGAGAGCCCGTCGGCAATCGAACGAGGAGCCCCGAAATGTTTTCGCCACTGAGGCGGTTGCGAATAAAAAATTCTTTCGAGGACCATGGCTTGGCCATCTCCGCCACGCTGGCGATGCCGGGATCGGCATCGGTCGCATGAGGAAGGAGCGTGCTTGGATCGGGAGCGGGGGAGGGAACCTCGATCTGCGGCTGCTGCTCGACGGATTGCGGCGCGGCATGCTTCGGGCGAAGCGCCCAGCGCGCTCCCAAGAACACGACAAGGAGCACGGCGAGAAGTCCGAGGACAAGTTTGACGGCGGGATTCGGCGCAGTAGTTGCGCGCGAGCCGGGGCCGGAAACGCCGGGAATTTGCGGCATTTCCGATTTGAAGCGGTCCGATGGGGGCTGGTCGGTCATTTGGCTGCGCCTTGATTCTATACTCAAAGAGGAGAAAGTTGACAGCCCGTCAAGGCCGGTGTTTGCGATTTCTTCGGCGTCGTTTTCCAAGACAACCCATCGGACATCTCCTCTTGAAAGTTGCGGGCGGTTTGGTCAGTGAGGACAGAAGTTGGTGGTTGAAGGAGAGAGCGAGTAGGCTTAAAGGGGTCATGTGGGCGGGGACGAGCCATAGGGCGGAAGGGCGGCGGCGCCAGGGAATCCGGCGATACGAGCGGCTGTGCTGTGTTGCGTGGCTGGGGATTGCGTTTTGGTGTCCCTTGGTGGGGGCACAAGAGAAGCCGCAACGCGGCGGCGCGGTGGCGGAGCAAACGGACGGCGACAACGCAGCAAGATCAAACTCGGCGGCGGAAGCGACCGCCCATAGCTCATCACTAGCAGGAGCTGAGCGGGAAGTTTCCTGGCGCACGCTGCCGCGAAACTTTTTGCAGGATCAGAAAGACGTCTGGCTATTTCCGGTTCGGGTTGCGCAGGGGCGGCACTGGCTGCCCACCCTGGTGGTAACGGGCGCGACGGCGGGCCTGATCGCTGCGGACCCGCACGACACGCCGTACTTCCGTCGAACGGCACGGTTCGAGGGCTTCAACGACGTTTTTTCCGGGCGCAACACGGCAGCGATGATGGCAAGTGTTCCCTCAGCGTTTCTGGTGTCGGGATATTTCCGGCACGATTCGTACGCGGGGAAAACCGCGCTGCTGGCGGGAGAAGCGTACGCCGACAGCGCTATCGTCGACGTCGTGATGAAGATGACGACACGGCGGCTGCGTCCTTCGGACATTGCGCCGAATGGAAATTTCTCCGATACTTTTTTCAACAGTCACAAGGGTTTCAGCGGCACGAGCACGAGCTTTCCTTCGGGACACGCGGCGGCGGCGTTTTCCATTGCCACGGTGTTCGCGCACCGCTATCGCCAGCACCGCTGGGTTCCGTGGGTAGCGTACGGAATCGCTTCCACGATTGGGTTTTCCCGGTTGACGACGCAGGCGCACTTCCCATCGGATATTTTTCTGGGTGCGGCACTGGGCTATTCGATTGCGAAATTCGATGTGCTAAGACCGCGATAGAAGAAGGGGGGCGAAGGCAGAGGCTCCGCCCCAACTCTTGAAGTACTGCTTTTAGAGGCTGCGGGACTTAAGAATTGCTTTCTTTCATATCGTCCGTGGCTTGCTTGTTAGCTTTCTTGGTTTCGGACTTGGCGTTGGCGCTGGGAGCGAGCGATTCGATGGCTTTGCCGAGGCTCAGGGCGCCGGTGCCGGTTACCTTGGCCTTAAGCGCATCAAACCCGCCGGGAATGTTGAGATTTTTTGCGACGTGTGCCGCTGCGACGCACTGGCCGAGGTTCTTGAAGCCGTTGCACGCGGTCGCCGCCTCTTCGCCGGTTAGCGCCTTGATCTTGCCGGCGATGACGGTGTTGTGGCTCAGCACGTCGCCGGGGGAAGCGTGCGACATGTCGGTGTGCGACGTAGCAGCGCCAGCTTCATGGGAATTGCTCATGCCGGAGCCGCCGGCGGCGCCATGTCCCGCAGGTGGTCCACCGCCAGGATGCGCGCGTTGAGCGTAGACTGGAACGTTGAAGGCAAGGGCCAGCACCGCCGCGACGATCAGAGCCGAACGTTTCATGGGTTTCCTCCTTAATTGGGCTGGAGGGGACAATACCTGCTCGTTTACTGCACTAACCAAGGGATTGGTGCTTAGGGTCTAGGATGCATGAAATCTTGAGGGGGATGCAAGGCGCTTTGCTTTGTTTTGGATGGGTGTACGAGCAACAATGTTTACAAAACGGCAAGGGAATCTGTTATTGAGATGGGTACAGGGGGCTGCGGGGGGCTTGTCTCGAGGCGAAGGTGAATCTAGTGTAAGGGAAGTGTAAGGAGAGGCAGAGTCCAGCGCCAACGGCTATGATTCAGGAACAACGAGGCGGAGCGCGGGCATTTGTCCGCAGCCTGAACATTCTGCTGAAATTCGCGCGCCTGTACGAGTTTGGGCATGCGAAGACGGCGCAGCAGTTTGAAACGACTTGGAAAGAGTTGCGCAACGCGCTGGATGACAGCAGTGGCGGCGGAGTGCTCCTGGGGGCATCAGGAACGCAGATCCTGCTCGACGGTGTGCCGCTTGGATCAGCCGCGGGCGAAAGAAGTTTTGCGCAGCTTCTTACTTCCTCGGGAATCGCGAGCATCCATTTTGCTCCCACACTTACGCAGCCGCAATTCGCGCGATTTGTGCGCGCCTTCCCCAGCGGAAACGCGAAGCCTTCTTCTCTCGCCGAACAATTGAAAACCGCGCTGGCGGGGGACACCAGCATCAAGGTGAATGAAATCCGCTACGTGGCGGAAGATTCGTCCGTGGCGGGCATCAAGGTTGCGGCGCAGCTCACGCAGAAAGTGCTGGGGGCGGCGGGCGACAAATTTAAGGATTTCTTTGAAGACCCGAACAAAATGCTGCAAATGATCCTGGCAGCCGAGAGCATGCGCTCCAGCGGCGGTGGCATGGGTGGACCCGGGCACGGACCTGGAGGCGTGGGACCTGGTTTCGGGATGGGCGGCGGTGGAGGATCAGGCGGAACTGGCGGTGGCGGCGGAACCGGCGGGAGCGGCGGGGGCCCTACTTTGTGGGAGTCGGGCGGCTCGGGCGGTGGTGGCGGCACGGGGCCGGGAACTGGCAGTGCGCGTGGTGGAAGCGGAACTGGTGGCAGTGGTGGTGGAAGCGGTACAGGTGGCGGCACAGGAACAGGTGGTGGATACGGCGTGGGCGGAGGGACTGGAACGGGCGGCGGTGGCACGGGGACGGGCACTGGGGGTCAAGGCGGTGGAGGCGGTACAGGTGGCGACACAGGAACAGGTGGTGGATACGGCGGTGGTGGAGGACTAGGAACGGGCGGCGGTGGCACGGGGACGGGCACTGGTGGTGGCAGCGGAACAGGGGGCGGAGGAGGTGGTGTTGGCGGAGGTGGATTTGGAGGTGGCGGCGTCGGCGGAGGGACTGGAGCCGGTGGAGGGGTTGGAGCTCCTGGTGGAGAAAGCACCACGCCGGGAAAATGGCTGACGGCCTCGGCATTGTTGCGCGGCGGCGCGGCCGCGGGAGTGGGGGGAATACCAGGGACCGGAGGAGGACCTGGAACGGGAGGCGGCGGAGCATACAGCGTCGAGGAGGAAGACGTCCGTGCGATGCTGGGATTGTTCGCTCAACTGGGCAAATCGCGGAAAGATTCTGAGCACCGTATGGACGTGCCGACGTTCCAATCGCGCTTGAGCGCAATGCCGGTACGAGCGCAGTACACACTGCAGCAAGCATTGGCGGGACTCGCAGCGCAGGCGCCTGACTCCAAGCCAGACAAACCGATGCTGCTGAAACTGGCGGAGCACGTGGCGATACGCTTCGCTTTGGACAGCTACGAAAAAGGCGAATTGCGGGTCAACGCAGTGAAACAACTGCTCGACCGCATGAATACAGAAATTGAGGCGTTGCGCAAGATCCTATCGACGCAGGAAGAGATGATGTCGCAGGCGGGACTCTCCGTGCAGTCCTACACCGAGTTGCTGGACCAGGAATTCTGGGAACAGGTACCGGAAGAAAACAAGAAAGAAGTGCTGACGTCAGACGAAGCTTGGTGCGTGCCTCCTCGAAACGTACGCGCGTTCCTGGAGGATATGCTGCGGCGCGGGGAATTGAAGACCGTCAATGAAATTTTGATGAAGTACGCGTCGTGTGTGGGGCTGGAAGCACCTGAAGCACGCAGGACGACTGCCATCGGACTCTCGGACTTGGGCGAACTGTACGGCAGCGGAGACGGCAGTGCGTTGATGGAGGCGATCCGGCGTCTGGGCAACCAGCTGGCCATTGAGCGAGAACCGGAATTGCAGACGCTGGTGAGCGCGGCGTTTGTGCGCTTGAGCCAGGAGGCAGCGTCCAAGCGCTGCTACCCTGCGATGCAACAAGCACTCTCGTCGTTGGAGAGTGTAGAGGCACAGAGGCCTGGTTCGACGCAGAGCCTGCGGCCACGGATCGGCGCGGAGGAGCGGCTGCCGGAATTCATCGAAGAGGCGATGCGCAGCGGCCACATCGCTGACGGAATGATGGACATCCTCAACCTGATGCCCAAGGCCACCATCCACTATGTAACGCATCGATTTGGACACTGCGGATTCCGCGAAGACTGCGAACTGCTCGCCACGATTATCCGCAACCTGGGAGAGGATGCCACACAACGGCTCCTGGAAACGTTGCAAACGGCTCCAGCAACGGAAGCCGTAGAGGCCATCGGGTTGGTGGGCCAGCTTTCTCCGGAAAACGTGGAGAAGATTCTGCCGGCGCGGCTCTCGCAATGGTCGCGCTCGTCGCACGACCGCGCGGTGCGCCAACTTTCCGCAACTCCGGCGGAACAGCGATCGCGGCTGCTCATCGCTATCTACGACTCACTGGACGCGTTGATTCGACCCCTGGCCATCGACGAAATTGGGATGAGCGGCCAGGCCGGTGGCATTCCGAAACTTATCGAGCTGGTGCAGAATGATGAAACTCCGGCCTTCACTAGGCTGAAAGCCATTGAGGCGCTCGGCCGGTTGCGCGCTTCAGGCTCCAGTGGGCTCTTTCAGCACATTCTGGACACCCGGCAGGTTTGGCGCTGGGTGTATCCCAACGAATTGAGAATCGCCGCGGCGCAGGCGCTGACGCGCGTTGAACCTTCGATGGGCATGGAAAAGATTGCCGCCAGCGGGATCGACCGCAAGGAACTGACGCTCGAACCAACGGATCCAGAGGCCAATGCCTCCGTGATCCGGCAGCGGCGCTACGCGCGCTTGAAGCTTGCGCGCAACCTCATCGCGGTGACTACAAATTTGCGGGAAAACTTCAGGCTCTCGATTCCAGAGTTAAACTTGGGCGGAGGAATCGGTTCTGGAGAGCGCCATCTGGCTCCCGGTTCGCTCCTGTCACTGAAATTCGCGCTTGGCGTGCGCAGCATCAAGGCCCAGGCGATCGTTCGTGGGGCACGGCCTCAGGCGATGGCATTCGAATTCGTGGACATGGATCTGGAAGAACGCTACCGCTTGCGGAAACTATTGCTGGAGCTGGGTGGACTGACGATGGTTGCTCAGGTCACGAATCGCACCCGGCGCCGCGGGCGCGTGGCGCTGGCGAAGAACTAGGCGCGCGCTAAACTGATTTTCTTTGCACGATGGGGACACTCCCTTCCCACCTGTCCTCTCTCTCCGTGTGCCCGTACGACCGGTCAGGGAATATGCCCGTCCTTTGGTGGCTTGACCGCCGGGACACATAGACCGGCTGTACCATTGCGGCGAACGGCCCCCGACCCTAGGGTACTAGTGAAGAAGTCCTATTGAGGGAAGAAATCGGCGCAGGATGAAAGCAGATCCAAAAACAACGTCTGGACGCGCATTCGTAAGAAGCCTGAACATTCTCCTGAAGTTTGCCCGCTTGTACGGCTACGAGCACGCCCGGACTATCGAGCAGCTCCAAATTGCATGGCAGGAACTGCGCACGGCCATCCCCCTGGGGACCGAGGCTGGCCTGTTGCTTGGGGCAACGAATTCACAGCTCTTGCTGGATGGGGTGCCGCTCGAAGGGTCGCCCGCTGAAAAGCAATTCGCGCAGTTGCTCTCTGCGGCGGGACTTGCCAGCATCCAATTTTTCTCCAGCGTTACTGAAGAAGAGATTGGCCGATTCGCGCGCGCCTTTCCCACCGGCAAGTCCAAACCGGCAGAACTCGCATTGCAACTGAAGTCTGCCCTTGCGGGCGCACAGGGAATCCGCATCAATGAGATTTGCTTTGTGGCCACGGACTCACGGCTCAAAGAATCCAGCATCGCGGCACAACTGGCTTCCGCCTCACTGGGAGGCGAGCAGGAACAGGTGAGAGAGTGGCTCAATGATCCAAAGAAGCTGCTGGAATTGATTGCGGCAGCACAGGGATCGAAGGGGCCCGGCGGGAGCGGGGCCGGTAACGCAAACGCGGCCGCCGACGGTTCCGCCGCCAGCGCAACCGGAGCCACGACCACGACCGGATGCGGATTGGGCGGAGAAGCCGATGGTGTGTTCCTCGGACTCCGTGGAGGAACGGGCCCGCAGTGGAAGGGGGCAGGGCACGCGGCAGCACCCACGGAGGACGAAGTCCTTGGCATTCTCGGCGCTTTGACCAATTTCGGGCGGATCGGGGCGGGCCAAGCTGGGCCAGGCGGAGGCGTAGGCCCCGCGCGACTCCAACAGCAGATGGCGGAAATGCCCGACCAGTCTCAGGACCTATTGCGGCAGGCTCTTGCGAGTTTGGTCGCCAAAGCGCCAAACGCGAAGGTGGATGAGTCCGTTATCGTGCAACTGGCCGAGCACTTGGCGATCCGGTTCGCGCTGGAACGCTTTGAGCGCGGCGAAGTGAAAGTCAATGCGGTCCGCCAGATGCTCGATCGCATGAACCAGGAAATCGAGAATTTGCGGAAGATTCTGGGGGCTCATGAAGACAAGATGACCGACGCGGGCATCCTGGCGGAGTCCCATCGCGAGATTTTGGACCGGCAATTCTGGGCGGAGGTGCCGGACAGCGGCAAGCGCGCCGTACTGCTTTCCGAAGAGGCGTGGTGCATTCCGCCCCGCAACGTGCAGTCTTACGTTGGCGAGCTGATCAAGCACGGCGAGATCGCCGAAGCCGTCAGCATCCTTCAAAATTATGCAGCTTGCGCGGACAGCGAAGAGGCGGAAGCCCGCAAGAAAACCGCGGCCGGACTTTCCGAGATGGCCGAGTTGTACGCCAAAGCCGATCCAAAGCTGCTGGGCGAAGCGCTGAGGCATCTTGGTTTGCGGTTGAGCATTGAGCAGGACGCGGAGTTGCAGGCGTTGGTCAACGCGGCGTTTGTGCGCCTGAGCCAGGAGGCGGCGACTAGCCACTGTTTCCCGGCGATGCAGCAGGCGCTGGATCTCATTGCGGGAGTGGAGACGCAGCGTCCAGGCATCGCGCGCAGTCTGCGCGGGAAAATGGGTATCGAAGAACGCGTGCCGGAGTTTGTCGACGAAGCGCTAAAGGCCCGCCACGTGGCTGCCGGACTGACCAATGTCTTGAAGTTGCTGCCGCAAACGACCATGGAGCAGCTTTCGGTGCGCTTCAATCGCTGCAGCCTGCGGGACGATTCCGAACATGTGGCGAACTTGGCGGCCGATCTGGGCGAAGAGGGCGTCCAATATCTCCGCAGCACGGTGCGCGGCGGACCAATCGCCGAAGCCGTGGAGATGGCGGGGCTATTGAGCAGGCTCGATCCGGAGTCCGTGATGGTATTCCTGCCCGGCCGAATGAAGGATTTCCCGCGAACCTCGCAAGACCGCATCGTCCGGCAGATTTCCGCCAGCGGAGCGGCCAGGCGATGCCACATCCTGCTCGAGCTCTTGGATCATGTGGACCCGCTCGTAACGCCGCTGGTGATCGACGAGATCGGAGTTGCGGCGGATCGCGAGGCGCTCGGCAAACTGCTGACCATTGCCGACGGCGACTTGCCAACCGGGGGCGGGCCTTATCTGCGCGTGAAAGCCGTCGAAGCTGTGGGAAGAATCAATGCGCCGGAATCGATAAGCACCCTGAAGCGCATCGCGGAGTCCAAAAAAGTTTTCGGATGGCTGCACCCGCAGGAATTGAGAATTGCCGCTCTGCAGGCGCTTGAGAAACTGGACCCGGAGTGGGTACGCGAGTTCTTGCCGAAAAGCGGGATCGAAAAGGAAGAGTATACTCTCGCCCCGTTGGACGTTCCGGTCACGTCAAAATTTGTCCGCCAGCGCCGGCACACGCGTGTTCGTTTGAAGAAGGCCGTCAGAGCGATTTGCACAAACCTCAAAGAGGGCTGCTCCCTGGAGATCAAAACCGCGAGCCTGACGGGCGGCGTTGCAACCCTCAGCCGACACTTGACACCCGGCACGCAAGTACAATTGAGATTCCAGATCGGGATGAGAAATTTCCATGTTACGGCGCTCATGCGCGATTCTCGTGCCCAGGATATGGCCTTCGAGATTGTGGATATGGACCTTGACGAGCGCGGCAAATACCGCCGCCTGCTTGCGGGCAATCTCTCCGCCAGTTCCAACAATCAGACCGCTGCCGAGAACGACCTGGTTCCCGTACCTGCTGGGCTGGTTGGTTCTAAATAACGCCCATTTTTCACCCCACCTAGTGATTCTCACGTTTGGTTTGAGAAGCGTGGCGTGTTTCTTGGCGCTGACGCATCCGACCAGTTAGAATAAGATGTTTGTACTGGCGGCGTTGGACTGCCCAGTGCCGGCGGGCACGCGGAGAACCTTTCAGGAGACTGCGAAATCATCCAATGGAAGCAGCACAAATACTAGACCGCGTCGTAGCCAGGTTTATCGGCACCAAGCACGAGCGCGACATCAAGAAATTGCAGCCCGTCATCGCGTCCATCAATGCGCGCGAAGCCGAAGTGCAATCGCTAGGCAATGAAGAACTCAAGACGCGTTTTGCGGAGCTCCGCGCCCAGGTGCAGGAGCAGTTGAAGGACGCCGATCCCGCGGAGCCAAGCTACAAAGAGGAATTGCAGAGGGCCCTGGAGCCCGCCATTGTGCCGGCATTTGCATTGGTCCGTGAAGCAGGCCGCCGCTTCCTGAACATGCGGCACTTCGACGTGCAGCTGATCGGTGGCATTGTTTTGCACGAAGGCAAGATCGCGGAAATGAAGACGGGCGAAGGCAAGACGCTCGTCGCGACGCTTCCCGCGGTGCTAAATGCGCTTGCGGGGCGCGGCGTGCACATTGTTACGGTGAACGATTACCTGGCGCGCCGCGACGCGGAATGGATGAGCCCGCTGTACCGCGCCCTCGGTTTGAGCGTCGGCGTGATTGTGCACGATCTGGACGACGACCAGCGCCGCGCGGCCTATGGCGCAGACATTACCTACGGCACCAACAACGAATTCGGCTTCGACTATCTCCGCGACAACATGAAATACGACCTGGCGCATTGCGTGCAGCGGGGGCACCAGTTCGCCATCGTCGACGAAGTAGACTCCATCCTTATCGACGAAGCGCGCACTCCGCTGATTATTTCCGGTCCGTCGGAAGAATCCACAGACAAGTACGCCAAGATCGACAAGATTATTCCCAAGCTCATTCAGGATATCGACTACACGCTCGATGAAAAGCACCGCACCGCGACGCTTACCGAGGAAGGATTCGCCAAGTGCGAGCGGCTTCTCTCGCTGACCAATATGTCCGATCCGGCGAACATCGATATCATGCACCACGTCTACCAGGCGCTGCGCGCGCATACGCTCTACAAGAAGGACGTGGATTACGTCGTGAAAGACGGGGAAGTCATCATCGTTGATGAGTTCACCGGCCGCCAGATGCCCGGCCGCCGCTGGTCCGACGGGTTGCATCAGGCCGTGGAAGCCAAGGAAGGCGTCAAGATCGAACGCGAAAATCAGACGCTCGCGACGATTACCTTCCAGAATTATTTCCGCATGTACAAGAAGCTTTCCGGCATGACCGGCACGGCGGAAACGGAAGCAGCGGAGTTCGGCAAGATTTACAATCTGGACGTCACGGTGATTCCGACGAACCGCAAGCTGATTCGCATTGAAGCTGCAGACGTGGTTTACCGCACGGAGAAAGAAAAGTTTGTGGCCGTTGTCAACGGCATCCTCCAGGAAGACAACTCGCTCGCGAACGGCATTCGCCAATATCACGAACGCGGCCAACCCGTTCTCGTCGGCACAATCTCCATCGAGAAATCCGAGGCTATCGCGGAATTGCTGAAGAAGTCCGGCGTCCCGCACCAGGTGTTGAACGCCAAGCAGCACGAGCGCGAATCGCGCGTCGTCGCTCAGGCCGGGCGCAAAGGCGCGGTCACCGTGGCGACGAACATGGCCGGCCGCGGAACCGATATTCTGCTTGGCGGTAATCCCGAGCAAATGACGCGCGACCATTTTCTGAAGAACAAGCTGGCCATGCCCTATGCGGCGGCTCCAGCGGTGATTGGCGCTGATCCCGCAAGTGGCAACGGCGACCAGCCCGCAGTCCCGATGGTGCTCTTTCAGAACGAAGGAAAGATCTTTCAGGTGCCGGCCGATCAGTGGAAGCCGATGTACGACCAGTTCGCCGAACAATGTAAAGCTGAACACGACGAAGTCGTCGCACTGGGAGGGCTGCACATCCTCGGGACGGAGCGCCACGAGGCGCGGCGCATCGATAACCAGCTGCGTGGCCGCGCGGGACGCCAGGGCGACCCCGGCTCTTCGCGGTTTTTCCTTTCTCTCGAAGACGACCTGATGCGCATTTTCGGCGGCGAGCGCGTGAAGGCGCTGATGTTCCGCCTGGGCATGACCGAGGGCGTGCCGATTGAGTCGGGGCTGATTTCGCGGCGCATCGAGAACGCTCAGAAATCCGTCGAAGCGCAAAACTTCGACGCGCGCAAACACCTGCTCGAATACGACGACGTGATGAACAAGCAGCGCGAGACGATTTACGCGATTCGCCGCTCGGCGCTGGAAGGCAAAGACCAGCGCGACTACGTTCTGGGAATTGCGGAAGACGTCGTGCGCGAACTTGCGGAAACATTCTGCCCGCGCGAGCAGCATCCCGGTCAATGGAACACCACACAATTTCTCGCGGAGAGCAACGCGCAGTTCGGCATCGATATGAAGGCGGCAGGCGCCGACCCAGGCACGCTCAGCCACGACCAGCTTGCCGACGCCGCGGTCGAGGCTGTCAAGAAGCGTTACGAGGAAAAGGAAAAGCAGTTTGGCACGGACCTGATGCGCTGGCTCGAGCGCCGTATTATTCTCGACGTCGTGGACTCCCAGTGGAAAGACCACCTGCTCTCGCTGGACCACTTGAAAGAGGGCATCGGACTGCGCGGCTACGCGCAAAAAGATCCCATCGTCGAGTTCAAGAAGGAAGCGTTCGTGCTCTTCGAAGATATGATGGCGCGCATCGACAACGAAACGATCCGCTATCTCTTTCACATTCAGATGCAGCAAGGCGAGCAGCCGCCGGAGGCTAGACGTCCAGAGCCGCCGCGTACCCCGCCGCAGAGCGCGGCCGCCGCCGCAGCCAGCGCCGCTGCGCGCGTAAATGAACCGCAGCACTTGCCGTCGGTTGCGCGCGAGATCGAACGCCGCCAGCAGCGCCAGCAGAAAGATTTGCAGTATCAGACCGGGCCCGCGCAGGCCGAAGCGCCGAAGCCGGTAAGAGTCGGCGCGAAAGTGGGGCGCAACGATCCTTGCCCCTGCGGGTCAGGGAAAAAATACAAGAAGTGCCACGGCGCGAACGCATGATCGCTCACGTCCGCAAGTTTGTCACTCCGTCGATAGCACCTCTTTGATAATGTCCCCTTCTGCCCTCGTTAGAAGTGTCCCCTACACTGTGACCTCCAGAGGAGGTCCGGTTGAAGAGGACAGCGATGAGCACGAGGGAACTTCGGCGCGCAGAAGTCTTGGGGCGGGTGAAGAGCAAGACGCTTCGGTTGACCGATGCGGCGAAGATACTGGAGTTGAGTTACCGGCAGACGAAGAGACTCTGGAAGCGGTATCGAGGGGAAGGAGCGAAGGGTCTGCAGCACCGCAGTGCGGGAAGAGGTTCGAACCGCGCGAAGCCGGAAGAGTTCCGGCGGAAGGTTCTGCAGTTGATCCGGAAGAAGTATTCCGGGACGGCCCAGGAGCGATTTGGACCGACGCTGGCAGCGGAGCACTTAGCGGGTGAGGATGGGCTGGAAGTGGGAGAAGAGACCTTGCGACGCTGGATGCTAGCGGAGGGGTTGTGGAGCCGCATGCGGAGACGGAAAGCACACCGGAAGCGGAGAGCGCGGCGGGAGCACTTTGGTGACCTGGTGCAGTTGGATGGAAGTTTCCATGCATGGTTTGAAGAACGAGGGCCTCGAGGTTGTCTGATGAACATGGTGGATGACGCCACGGGAGATACGAACTGCCGGATGGGTGAACAAGAGACGATCTGGGCAGCGGCGGGGGTACTGCGATCGTGGATTGAGAAGCATGGAATTCCCCGGGCGCTGTACACGGATTGGAAGAACGTCTATAAGCGGGAGCCCACAGAAAGAGAGCGACTGCAAGGAAAGGCGTCCACGACGCAGTTCGGACGCATGTGCGAGCGGCTGGAGATCCGCATCATCGCGGCAAATTCACCGCAAGCGAAAGGTCGCGTGGAGCGAAACAACGGGGTACATCAAGATCGCCTGGTAAAGAAGCTGCGGCGCAACGGGATCCAGGATTACGAAGCCGCGAATGCGTATTTGGAAGCGGAATATCTTCCTGAGCACAACCGACGATTTGCGCGGGAAGCGGCGCGACCCGAGGACTACCACGTGCGGACGCCCAGTGCGGCGAGGTTGCGAGAGGTTTTTCGATTAGAGACGGAACGATCGATCAGCAACGATTGGGTGGTGCAGTACCGCGGGCATTTTCTGCAGCTCAAGCCACAGAATCGGCGGTACGGGCCGACACGGAGCAAGGCATTGATCTGTGAGTGGGAGGATGGAGCAGTCGAGGTGCGCTACAGGGATGAACGCATCGAGTACGAAGATCTGGTGTTGCGGCCGAGCGTGGTCACGGCCCCAAAGGCAAGGCCGCACCGCGAGCCTGCCAAGAACGGAAGAAGCAAGCCCGCCCCGAACCATCCGTGGCGGGAAGGCCATGCGGAAAGAAGAAAGCAGCTGTTGCTGGATCGAACGCAAATGTCAGCACTCATTGGGGCTTCGCCCTAAACGCGCCGCTCAAACCGCGGCGCAGGGCTGCGCTCCGGCGGAGGCCCCAATGACAACAACAAGCAAAAAAAGGGGACACTTCTAATGAGGTAAAGAGGGGGACATTTCTAACGACACTGTTGCATCCGTCGATAGCGTCGTCGGCTCGGTCAAGACACACTTATCGCGACCACGTCTCGCGAAGTGTTTTTTCACTACCCCGAAATCTTTTTCTGCGACCGAGGTTCGTTCGGCAATCGTTTGGCGGAACAACGTCAGTTCCACCATCTATCTATTCGGTCATCTACGACCATATTACTTCTTCGAACTACTAGCTTTCCAGGGAGGCACGATGCCCACTCAAACGGGCGGTTTCAAACTGCGACCACGGAATGACTCAGGCTGTCCTGCATGGGAACCCTGGATCAGCTGCGTGTGGTCCAAGTCCGAACGTTGCATCCAATACCACCTCACTGCCAGCTTCCGCGCCATGGCCACCTTCGCCAGCGGCTCCAGAAGCCGTCCAGAAGCCAGACACGTCTAAGGGCTGGGAGGAATTTCGGATGATCAAGCGAATGCCGATCTTTCTGCTATTGCTTTTGGCTGCCCCCGTTCTTACGCCTGTCCCATCGCCCCTTCAAGGTCAAGTCAAGAAACCGGCCACTCTGCGAGAGGTGCTGCTGGCGGAACTGCGCTCCACGCACACCAACGCGGAATGGTTCGTGCCCGCGAATACCGCCGTGAATGGCTTGACCGCCGAGCAGGCCAACTGGACCGACGGCAAAGGAAATCACTCGGTCGGCCAGCTCGCCTACCATTTGGTGTTCTGGAATCGCCGGAATCTCGCGAACCTCAAAGGAGACAAAGTCGAAAAATTTAGCGGCAATAATGACGAAACGTTTGACAAATTTGACAGCAAGACTTGGAATGAAACGGTAAGACAGCTTGACGAGGTCATGGGCGAACTCGAAAAATGGGTGGAAACCGCCGACGAAGCCAAGCTAAAAGAGTCCGCCCAGGTGTTCACGCACATCAGCACCCACAATGCCTACCATGTCGGTCAGATTATTTTCGTGCGCAAAGAGCAAGGCTCCTGGGACCCGAAGAACGGTGTGAACTAGACCCGTTGCAAAAGGGTGACGCTGCGGCCGGATGCCCCTCGGTCGGTTTCACACCTGGGGCTTTTGACTTTGCCTATTTTCCCATTCGCGCGCCCGCTGCTGTTCAACCCGCCTTCGCTACCGTTCAACCCCCAATTTCTACCATTCACTGCAAAACACTTAACCAATCCTTACTTCCATCTATCCTTCAGGGTGATTCAGGCTCAACATGCTCGCCGCGATCTTGTTTCTTCACCCCGTCCAGTCTGTACTTGCCACCCATCTTCTCCTAACTCCCATGGAATCATATCGTTTGCCGACCACCACCTCTTAAACCCTGTCATATCATATCGTTACAAAAATGTGAGGGCCACCGGGCCGCAGAATTCGTCGCTGATCACTCGCCACTGCAGTCAACTCCTTTCTTATCATAGCTTTGCGCACTATTTTGCGTCGTGAAAAAAGTCAACCCCTTTATTTTCAGCTGCTTCCGCACTCTTTGCCCAAAACCACCCGGGGTGGGTACCCCCAAAATTCCAGCCGAAGCTCTCCGCAATTGTGGAGCGGGAGGTCCCGACCGGTCGGGACCATCCGTCCCATTGCAGACAAACGCCATTGGTGCCACAATCCGCGAAGGCACGGGATTTCTTCACGATCCGAGGAAACAAGTCCGCTTTCCTCGGTGTCTAAGACTAGTGAGCGGACATCGGGGACCTGCTTCACGGCGTTCCCGATTTACCCCGATTCATTCGGGGTTGCAAGTCGACCGTTCGGGTTTCAGGGTTTGTACTTACAAACCCTGAGCAAAATGGTCGCACTCGCAAAAAAGGCCTGGGTCCACCGTTCTAACGCCAAGGCGTTCTAACGTTGACCCCTTAGCAGCGTGGCTCGCTTTTCAGCAGCGGGCCGGAAAGGCCGGCAGTGTCCGATTGGGCTAGCGCCCTTTCTTGGGGCCGCGATGAAGCCGATCTTGTCCATGAGCTGCAAGCCGGCTCGGAGACGGCCTTCGACTGGCTCGTCACCCACTATCATGGACCGGTCTATAACCTCATTCTCGGCATGCTCGGCGATACTTCCGATTCCGCCGACGGCACCCAGGAAGTTTTCTTGAAGGCCTTTCGCGGCATTCGCAATTTCCGCCAGGGCAGCTCTTTGAAAACGTGGCTCTACCGCATCGCGATTCGCGAAGCGCTGAATCACAAGCGCTGGTTCAAGCGCCACTTGCAGAAAAATGTCTCCATCGACGCCGAACCGGAAGAAGGTCATGCGCGCATCGAAATCGAGGATCTCTGCGCCACGCCTTTCGAGCAACTCGCGGCCCTGGAAACTCAAACGGTCGTCCACAGCGCTTTGCAGCAGATTCCGGAGGTCTTTCGCAGCGCGGTGATTTTGCGCGATCTGGAAGGCCTGAGTTACGAGGAAGTTTCCGAAGTCTTGGAATGCAGCGTCGGCACGGTGAAGTCCCGCATCCTTCGCGGGCGTCGCGCGCTAAAGGAAATTCTCGAGCCGCTCTTGGGCGCGCAGCAGATTCATGCGGGCCGCGGGCAAACGTCTTCGCACGGCAATGTTTCCGAATCGCGGCCGTCGCCTTTCGGCGATGCGTTTTCTGCCGCGCGCAGGTTCACGTTTTCTTCCGAGGGGTTAGCCGGTTTGCAGTCACCAGAGGCAAAATCCCCGCGGGCAAGTTCCGCGGGCGAGGGGCTCCCATGAAGTGCAATACAGTACGAACTAAATTGGCTGCTTATTTCGACGATGCTATAACTGGCGGAGCGCGCGTCGCGGAGCGCATCCAGGTTCGGCAGCATCTCGAAGGTTGTAGCGTTTGCCGCGAAGAATTGGAACGTTTCCGCAAGCTGGCCGTCATGCTTTCGCGCGTTCCCAGGAACGTTCCGCCTGCCGATCTCGCCATCCGCATTAAAGTTGCTGCTGCGCAGGGCCAACATTCGCGGGATTGGGCGAGCCGTGTTCGCCGCATCAAGGATCGCGCGGAAATTCTGCTCGACAACGTTTTCCGGCCCCTGACCGTCCCGGCCACGGGCGGCTTCTTCTCCGCTATTCTTGTTTTCATTCTGGTGCTCCAGATGATTTTGCCGGGCGCCACTGTGCGCGCCGTGCAGAACGACGTGGCTCTCAACCTGATGCGCCCCGCCGAACTGGTTTCTCTTTCGGACTACCCGCAATCTTGGGCGCCGGAGGAGCAGGACCTTGAACTTTCGTTGCCGCATGGCCTGCTCGTTGATGTCACCGTGGACTCGCACGGCCAAATGACCGATTACCAGATTCTCTCCGGGCCCACGAGTGTGGAGCTCCGCCACCAGCTTGACCAGATTCTGCTTTTCTCGCGCTTCAGCCCCATGCTGAGCTTCGGCCGTCCGACTTCCGGCGGGCACGTGGTCCTCAGCTTCAGCGCCGTTCGCGTTCGCGGCTGATTTTCGCCGCAATGAGGAATTTAAAATTTCTCCTTGCTGCGATGAGAATTTCTAAATTTCTCCTGGCCGCCGCGATGAGAAATTCAAGAGTTCTCCTCGCCGCTACTGTTCTTTTTTTTATTTCCGCGAGCGCGAACGTGCAACTCCAGCGCAACGATTCGGAGCGCCAGCTTTTCGAAGCTCTCAATCGTGAACGCGCCGCGCAAGGCCTCTCCGCGCTGCAATGGGACGATGTTCTCTTCAAAGCCGCCCGCCGGCACGCTCTCCGCATGGCGAATCTGAACATGCTCGAGCACCAGCTCCCCAACGAATCCAATCTTGAAGGACGTCTCGCGGAAGCCGGTGCGCGCTTCAGCGTCATCGCCGAAAACATCGCCGTTGGCGCGAGCCCTCAAATCATTCATGCCGGCTGGATGGATTCTCCCGGCCACCGAAGAAATATTTTGGACCCGCGGCTCACTTCCGTCGGCATTGCCGCCGTGCACGGGCCGGGCGGGCTGTTCGCGGTGCAGGATTTTTCGCAGATAGTCCCGGAATTGAGCGTGGAGCAGCAGGAACAGAAGGTGGTTTCTTTGCTCGCTGCGATGGGATTCCATTCTGCGAGCGCGACGGAGGAAGCGCGGAGAACCTGCCGAAGCGACGCGGGACTTGCGGAGGGCGCGGCAAAATCGATGATGCGTTTTGAAGTTTTCGACCTGAGCAAATTGCCGGAGGATATCGAAAAAAAGATTCGGAGCGGGCCTTACAGTAAAGCCGCTGTGGGAGCGTGCCGCGCGAATGTTGCTCCGGGATTTTCGCACTATCGCATCGCGGTGCTGTTTTTCTGAGTCCTGCATGCGTCCGCATGGGTTTCATTGCGCCATTGTTGGCTCAAAGAATTTGTTGAATCCTGAGAGAAGAAGAATTACACTGCATTGGTCATGAACGCCGAGATCGCCAACTCCTATCGCTGGTATCGATTTACTTGGAATCCATCCAGGCGGCGTGGGGCGTTTCTGTAAGCGAATCAACAGAAAAAAGTTTTCGACCCACTCGCCAGCCGAGTGGGCTTTTTGTTTTAGGGGCGAAAAATAAATCGAGAGGACCGGGAAAATGATCATCTCCATGAAATTGCATGCAACACGGGAAGAGATTGACGAGGTTCGAAAACAAGTGGAGCACTTCGGATACAAGGTGCACTCCATCGAAGGGGAGGAACGCGTGGTAATCGGCGTGGTCGGGGTGGGGGATGTAACCGCGTGCATGGAATCGATCGAAGCCATGCCGCAGGTGGACAACGTGGTGCGGATTTCGGCTCCGTACAAATTCGTGAGCAAGGAATTCCGCAAGGAAAAAACGCAAATCAAAGTGAATGGAACGGAAATTGGAGGCGGGGAATTCGTGGTGATGGCCGGGCCGTGCTCAGTGGAATCGGAAAAACAGATCATGCAGGCGGCGGAAGGCGTGGCGAAAGCCGGCGCGAAAATGCTGCGCGGCGGCGCGTTCAAGCCACGGACTTCGCCGTACGATTTTCAGGGGATGGAGGAAGAAGGTTTGAAGCTGCTGAAGAAAGCGAAAGAGGCGACGGGGCTGGCGATTATCACGGAAGTGATGAGCGACCGCGACGTGGACCTGGTTGCGAAATATGCGGACGTGATGCAGGTGGGCGCGCGAAACATGCAGAACTTCATGCTGCTGAAAGCGCTCGGAAAATGTGGACGTCCGGTACTGCTGAAACGCGGATTGAGCAGCACGGTGAAAGAGCTGCTGATGTCGGCAGAATATATTACGGCGCACGGAAATGCCGACGTGATTTTATGCGAACGGGGCATTCGCACATTTGAAACGGTGACGCGCAACACTTGCGACATTGCTGCGATTCCCGCGCTGAATGAATTGACGCATCTTCCGGTGGTTCTCGATCCGAGCCACGCGACCGGAAAACGGAGCTTGGTGCCGGCATTGTCGCGCGCGGGCGTGGCCATTGGCGCTGATGGATTGATCGTGGAAGTGCATCCCGCGCCGGAAAAAGCCATCAGCGACGGCGCGCAATCGCTGGACATCGCGCAATTCCAAAAAATGATGAAGGACCTGGAGCCGTATATTCAGTTGTGGAACCTTTCCAGGAAGAAAGAAGTGGCAGCGGCGGCGAGTTGAAGACACCAGAGTGCGGCGAGCGTGACTCGTTTTCCTCTTGACAGCGAATTCCCAAGCTCATACTATTTTGCTCTAGGCCTAGACTAACAGTAGTTAGAATCGAGGCCTGGAGAGAAACTTCCTACCCATGAAAAACCGCGAGCAGCGAGACCTCTTTCCTGGAGCACTGGAGATGATGATTCTCCGAACGCTGAAGCGGCAGCCTCTGCATGGGTATGCCCTGGCGCAGCACATCAAGCGAGCGTCCGATGATTTGCTCCAGATCGAAGAAGGCTCGCTCTATCCGGCTCTCCAGCGACTCCTAAAGGAAGAGTTGGTGAAAGCCGACTGGGGCATTTCGTCCACGAATCGGCGCGTGCGTACTTACAAGCTGACGGTCAAGGGAGCGAAGCATCTGGAGCATGAAGTATCGCGATTTGAAAAGATGCTTGAAGGAATTACGCGGGTGTTAGCGCCGGGTGAATCATGAGTTGGCTCAAGCGATTGTTTGCACGGCAGCGGCTCTACGGTGATCTTTCCGAAGAGATTCGGGAGCATCTTGAGGAGAAGATTGAGGAGTTGGTTGCGGGCGGCATGTCCAGGAAGGAAGCCACCTACGCTGCTCGGCGCGAGTTTGGGAACGTGACGCTGACGGAAGAGGATGGCCGCGCGATTTGGCGGTGGACATTCGTTGAAAATTTTCTAACAGATGTTCGCTATGGGTTGCGGACGCTCGGCAAGTCTCCAGCATTCACGCTGGTTGTCATTCTGACCCTCGCCCTAGGCATCGGCGCGAACACCGCGATCTTCAGTCTTATTGATGCCGTCATGCTGCGGATGCTGCCTGTCGAGAAGCCGGATGAATTACTGCAGGTACAATATGACGATCCGGACTGGAGTGGTGAAGGCGCTAGCTTCACGAGTCCGATATGGGAACAGATACGCGACCGTCAGGACGTTTTCTCCGGTGCTTTCTCCTGGGGCGAAGACAAGTTCGACCTTGCCCAGGGCGGTGCGGTTCGTCTGGCGAACGGGATTTGGGTGAGCGGCGGCTTCTTCAATGCGTTGGGGCTTCGCCCCGCTGCTGGCCGGTTGTTTGTGGATTCCGACGACCGTCGAGGCTGTCCCGCAGTAGCCGTAATAAGCTACGGGTTTTGGCAGGAGCGCTACGGCGGGGTGGATAGCGCTATAGGTGGCACCTTATCACTTCGCAGCCAACCCTTTGAAGTAATAGGCGTCGCGCCGCCTGGCTTTTACGGATTGAACGTGGGCGAAAAGTTCGACGTAGCCGTGCCTATTTGTGCTACGGCCCTGTTTGACAACAAAGAATCAAGACTGGGCAGTCGCAGTTGGTGGTGGCTCAAGGTGGCGGGGCGAGTCAAGCCGGGAATCAGCCGACTGCAAGCAACCGCGCGGCTAAAGGTGATCTCACCGGCGATCTTCGCAGCCGCGTTGCCTGAGGACTTTTCTCCCGATGGGCAGCGACGCTTCTTGAAACTCACGTTGATGGCCGCGCCTGCCGCCACCGGCATTTCCGAATTTGGTATGCGGCGTCAGTTTGAGCGGCCGCTCGATATTCTGATGGCCGTGGTCGCACTAGTAATGCTCATTGCCTGCGCCAACATCGCGAGTCTGATGCTGGCGCGCACCGCTACACGTCACAAGGAGATAGCGGTAAGGCAAGCATTGGGCGCAAGCCGCAAGCGTTTGATTAGCCAGCTGCTAACGGAGTGCGTCCTGCTTTCGTTGGCAGGGGCAATGTTGGGCATCCTCTTCGCGCACTGGGGTACGGCTCTGCTGGTTCGCTACATCTCCACGCATCGTAATGCTGTCTTCCTCGATCTCTCTCCCGATGGCCGCGTCCTTGGCTTCACGGCAACGATTGCGGTGGTTACCGGCATTCTGTTTGGTCTTCTACCTGCGCTAAGTTCCACGCGAGTTTCTTTGAGTTCGGCCATGAAAGGAAGCCAGGCGCTTGAAATCGAGCGGCCGTTGCGCTTTCGCACACGCAAATGGATCGTGGCCGCGCAAGCGGCGCTCTCTCTTGTTCTCTTAGTGGCGGCTGGCCTGTTGTTGCGAAGTTTTACTAAGCTCGCGACGCTCGACATCGGTTTTGACCGTAACAACGTCCTGCTTGTGGCTGCTGATCTTAAAGTAGCAAAGGTGCCACCGGACCGGCAGGTCGCCATTTACGAAACCATCGAAGAGCGGCTCCGCGTTTTGCCTGGCCTTGTTTCTGTGGGTCGATCGATGATGAGTCCGATGGAGGGAGGCGCGTGGAGTCAGCCCATCAAGACAGACTGGTCCCATGCCCTGACGAACAGAGAAGCGGAAACGTGGCTCAATTCCGTCTCGCCGGGATACTTTGAAGCTCTGCATATGCCGTTGCTGGGCGGTCACAACTTCACCAGCGGCGATACTGGGACTAGCCTGAGAGTGGCGATCATCAACCAAACCTTGGCGCGGCGGTTCTTTCCAAACCTGAATCCCATTGGCAGGACTTTTCGTCTGCAGCAAGTTTCCGGGGAATTCGGCCCGCCTATCGAGATCGTCGGACTCGTCAAGGATGCCAAGTACGAGTCGGTTCGCGAGGACACCCATCCGACTGCATTCTTTCCTGACACCCAGTACCCCTATCCTGAACGACCTAAGGCAGAAGTCTTCGAGTTGCACACGGCGATGCGGCCCTCGGAGCTTCTAGGGCCAGTTCAAAGTGCGGTCGGCGAAGTGAACAAGGGAATTTCGCTGGAGTTTCACATGCTTGCCGAGCAAGTGAACGACTCGATGGTTCAGGAGCGTTTGCTGGCGCTGCTCTCGGGCTTCTTTGGCGCACTGGCCTTGCTGCTCGCCATGATTGGTCTCTATGGAACGCTGAGCTACCTCGTATCCCAGAGGCAAGGCGAATTTGGCATCCGCATGGCTCTTGGGGCGCAGCCGAGGTCGATTTTGCTTTTGGTGGCGAGAGATGTGGGCACAATTCTGGGGTGCGGAATAACAGCCGGCCTGGGCATGTCACTAGCGGCCGTGCGGGTCCTGCAGGGTCTGTTGTTTGGGCTCCCCGCGCGCGACGCTGTAACTCTGACAGTAGCCACGTGCATTCTTTCCGGCGTAGCACTTATTGCTGGTTATATCCCCGCGCGCCGCGCGATGCGTGTCGATCCGCTGGTGGCGCTGAGGTACGAGTGAAGATTTTTGAACGATGTTCGAAAAGCTTAGATGTGCTCTAGCAACAGGTGAATCGTGATGTGGCTGAAGCAACTATTTTCGCGGCGTCGACTGTACGGTGAGCTGTCGGAAGAGATTCGGGAGCACCTTGAAAAGAAGATCGAGGAGTTGGTTGCGAGAGGTATGTCCAGGAAAGAGGCCACGTACGCCGCTCGCCGGGAGTTTGGGAATGTGACGTTGACGGAAGAGGACAGTCGAGACGTTTGGCGCTGGCCTTCCGTTGAAGAATTTCTTGCGGACATCCGCTATGGCCTGCGCGCGCTCCGCCGCAACCCGACGTTTACCGCAGTAGCGTTGCTGACAATCGCGATAGGAATCGGCGCGAACACGGCGGTGTTCAGCGTGGTGAGTAGCGTGCTGCTGAAACCGCTGAACTATCCAAATGCTGAGCAGTTAGTATCGCTGCACCAAATCGCTCCTGGCGCGCCAGGACTAGCGGATTTCGAGAGCGGCCTGCACCTTTCACCCTCGATGTATTTCACGTACGCCGAGCACAATCGCGCATTCCAGTCGATGGGAGTGTGGGTTACCGGAACCGCGAGCGTTACAGGCGTGGCTGAGCCGGAGCAGGTGCGTACAGTTGAAGTCAGCGATGGCGTACTTCAGGCGCTGGACGTTCCGCCTGCAGTTGGGCGATGGCTCTCCGAGGCAGATCAAGTTCCGCGCGGCCCGCAGCGCGTAATGATCAGCTATGGCTACTGGCAGCGGCAGTTCGGCGGAGACCAGTCGATCATCGGGCGCAACATTACAGTGGATGCGCGGCCTCGAGAAATAGTCGGCGTTACCCATAAAGGCTCCCGGTTGGTCGATACCGATTTCGACGTCATGGTGCCGCTCGCGTTTGACCGCCGCAATTTGATCCTTGCGGGATTCGGGTTCGAGGGGGTCGCGCGGCTGAAAACCGGTTTCACCATCGCGGAAGCTAATGCCGATCTTACTCGCATGTTGCCAATCTGGATGGACTCCTGGACAAATGGTCCTGGCACGAATCCGCATTTCTACGAGACATGGAAGATTACACCGATGATTCGTCCATTAAAGCGAGAAGTCATTGGCAACGTCAGCGACGTTCTCTGGGTGGTGATGGGAACGATCGGGCTGGTGATGCTCGTCGCGTGCGCTAACGTGACGAACCTGTTGCTGGTGAGAATCGAGGCGCGACAGCAGGAACTAGCCGTTCGCGCCGCGCTTGGCGCGGGATGGGGACGAATGGTCCGAGGACTCCTCGTTGAAAGCGTGATGCTGGGGCTGATGGGCGGAGCTCTCGGCGCTGCCTTCGCTTATGCCGGGGTGCGTCTGCTATTGGCCATTGGCCCGACGAATCTGCCGCGCCTAAGTGAGATTTCGCTGGATGCGCGGACGCTCGGGTTTACTGTGCTGCTTGCAGTGCTTTCCGGTTTATTCCTCGGGCTAATTCCTGCGCTGAAATATGCCGGGCCGCGGGCATCGTTAGCTCTCCGCAGCGGAGGCCGGGCAGCGAACGCGAGCCGGGAGCGCCACCGCGCCCGCAACATTCTCGTAGTGGGTCAGGTGGCAATGGCACTCGTGCTGCTCGTAAGCGCGGGCTTGATGATCCGAACGTTCCGAGCATTGCGAACGGTCGACCCAGGGTTCACGGACCCCCAGCATCTCCAGGTGATGCGCATCTCGATTCCGGACGCGCTGGTAGCAGAGCCGGAGCGAGTGCTGCGCATTCAGAACGAAATTCTGGAGAAACTGGCAGCGACCCCCGGCGTGAAGTCTGCGGGGCTGGTGAGCGAAATGCCGATGGAAGGTTTCGATTCGGACTGGGACTGCATCTTTGCCCAAGACAAGACATACCCCGACAACGTGATGGCACCGCTGTATCTGTACAAGTATATTTCTCCAGGCTTTTTGCAAACGGCGGGAACACGATTGATTGCGGGCAGGGAATTTACGTGGAGTGACGTATACGGACTGCGACCAGTAGTGATGATTTCGGAGAATTTGGCGCGAGAGATATGGGGCACGCCGGAGGAGGCGATTGGCAAACAATTGCGGGAGTTTTCCTCGATGCCATGGCATGAGGTGATCGGCGTGATACAGGATGTTCGAGAAAGAGGTGTGCAGGACAAGGCGCCTGAAATCGTTTATTGGCCACCGATGATGGAATACCTGTTCGGGCGCAAGACTGCGGACACGGTACGGACGGTGACGTTCGTGATACGAAGCGAGCGCGCTGGGACGCAAAGTTTTCTGGACGAAGTTCGAGCGGTGGTGTGGTCGGTGAACTCGAACTTGCCGCTGGCATCAGTGCGGACGATGGAGGAAGTGTATGACAAATCGGTGGCGCGAACTTCCTTCACGCTTGTGATGCTCGGGATTGCGGGGGCAATGGCGCTGGTGCTGGGGATCATCGGCATCTATGGCGTGATTTCTTACACTGTGTCGCAACGCATGCGCGAAATTGGAATTCGCCTGGCGCTCGGGGCCCAGCGTGGAGACGTGCTGCAAATGGTCTTGAAGCAGGGCGCGAAGATGGCACTGGTGGGCGTGGCGATTGGAATCGGCGCTGCTTTCGCATTGACGCGGTTGATGACGTGGATGGTCGAACGAATTAGGCGTGTCTCGGGCGCATGATGAATCATGTACCAGCGACTTTGAACGATTTGTACGACACTCTTCCGCATCAGGACTGACAGTAATTGTCAATTGAGCATTATGATTGCCACTCTCCATCGCTGAAAACAAATGGTTTACGTGTGGCGACAACAATGGAGCGGCAATTGCCAAGATTTACCTAAGTATTCCCCCGAAAATAAGCACAAACCGCGTCAGGTTGGCGCAAAGAAGTTGAACGGTGAGAACGTTCAAGGAGGGCTCGATGAACCAGCCTAGCAGGATTGCCTGGATGATCGCGTTGGCCGGAGCTCTTTTGCTGGTGCCTAGCAGAGTAGGGGCGCAGAGTGGGAGCGGCGCGCTAAAGGTGACTTCGTTTCCGTCGGGCGCCAACGTCGCCGTGGACGGAGTGGACACCGGCAAAGTCACGCCGATGAGCACTAGCCTCGCTGTGGGCACGCACACGGTGGTGGTTTCCATCCCAAACTCGAGCTGGAACGCGGACACGCGAAGCGTAGACGTGGCTTCCGGCAACAACGACCTCAGCGTGACCTTGCTGCCCGCTTCGACCATTGGCCCAATCGGCCCTCCGGGGCCTAAAGGTGATCCTGGCCCCCAAGGCCCCACTGGTCCTCCGGGGCCTGTCGGTCCAACTGGACCTCAAGGCGCCCCCGGTCCACAGGGACCGAAAGGAGACACCGGTGATCCCGGCCCCGCGGGGCCTGCGGGAGCAGCTGGCGCTGCAGGTGCGGCGGCCACGATTCAGGTGGGAACCACTGTGACTGTCGCGGCAGGCACGCCGGCTTCGGTTCTGAATGGCGGGACGGCGAATGCCGCGGTGCTCAACTTTTTGATTCCGCAGGGGCCCCAAGGAGATACCGGGCCCCAGGGCCCAGCGGGAACCGCCGGCTCGAGTGGTGGGCTTGGCGGCAGGCAGGAGTTTCTGAGCAACGGCCCTTTCGTTGTGCCAGCTGGGGTTAGCCGGCTGAGTATCGAACTGTACGGCGCCGGCGGAGGTGGCGCCGTTATGCATTGCAATAGCGGAGGCGGCGGAGGTGCCGGCGCTTACTCGAATACGATCTTGACAGTCCAAGAGGGTCAAACTTTAACAATCAACGTGGGCATTGGAGGTGTTGCTGGGACATTATCCACGGCCGGAGGCAATGGAAGCGATACGCAAGTGTTGGACGCCAATAACACGATGCTTGTTGTCGCTCATGGCGGCAGCGGAGGTCAACCTGACTCTCAACCATGCGGCTTGCCTCTTCCTGGCGCTGCTGGCGGAGCATCCGACTCAACCGCCATGATTAGCCATAGCGGTGTTTCCGCCCCATCGTTCTCTACTACTGGCAGTGGAGGACCGGGCTATCTGGTGATCGGCTTTGCCTTCCAACCCAACGGGCAGTTTGGCGCCGGCGGGGCAGGGGCGACCTTTTTTCCGACCACGACGGCAGGCCAGGGAGGTTATGCTCTGTTCAGTTGGTGAGCAGGACGCGCATTCAGCCTTGGACTGAACCCACAATTAGGCGCCGTTTCTTTGAAGGGCTTGTGTTAGACCGAGGTGGATGCGTCCGGAGTTAGAAATCAAGAGAGGCTCATCCCTGCGACAGGGAACGTTGCAGGGATAGGCCTCTCTTCTTTCTTGGGCGCAGAGATCACGCGCTTCGATCCAATGGTGGCGCTGAGGTACGAATGAAAACCGCTGTGGGACACTCGCAGATTGTTCCGGCTATTCCCACGATACGTGAGGCGCAGAAATTTCTGGCCAAGCATTTTGGGACGACGCGGTTGATTGCTGCGCCATTCCTCAGCCAAAGGACAGGCAAGAGCGTTTATTTGAAATTGGAGACGGAGCTGCCGACAGGATCGTTCAAGGTGCGGGGGGCGGTCTACGCGCTGGCGCAGAGAATGAATCGGGGGCCGATCCAAGAAGTGGTGGCTTGCAGCACGGGGAATCACGGGGCGGCGGTTGCCTTTGCCGCGAAGCAATTTGGAATCAAGGCCAGGATTTTTCTGCCGACGAACTGCAATCTCGTGAAGCGCGAACGCATTTCGACGTTGGGAGCGTCCATTGTGGAGAGCGGAGAAAGCGACCTGGCGTCTGCGTTCACGCTGGCGGCG